>ENA-OFCE01000052-OFCE01000052.1-metagenomes-genome-assembly--contig:-NODE-52-length-92507-cov-5.808420_pt1 | contig 92507 bp, 84 predicted proteins | sample MGYA00153388_OFCE01 | MGnify analysis MGYA00153388
CTCTGAAACCACTAAGAAAAAATTAGTGGGGATTCCTCAGCCCTGTGGGAGAGGGTTAGGGTGAGGGGAACAGGCCACTCATTTTGCCAAGTATTGGGATAAAGAAACGACACTTTTGGAGGCCAGATGTATCATCGCATGGTTCAGGAACCCCAACCGAACCCGTTGTTGCCGGGTTACACCTTTAACGCCTACCTGGTTGCCGGGCTGACGCCGATTATGGCGGACGGACCGCTGGATTTCTTTATCGACCGCCCCGGCGGCATGAAGGGTTACATCCTCAATCTGACCATTAAAGGCCAGGGCAAAGTGTTTGACGGTGAGGAGACGCTTTACTGTAACCCCGGCGATCTACTGCTATTTCCGCCCAAGGCGGCACATAACTATGGCCGATCACCGGATAGTGACTGCTGGTATCACCGCTGGGTTTATTTCCGCCCGCGGGCCTATTGGGCCGACTGGCTGGAATGGCACAGCAAGGCACATCAGGTAGGGCGTCTGACACTGCCCAACAACCAGTTGCTGACCGAGTTTGACCGGCTATTTGCCAACATTGAGCAGACCCAACGCTCCGGCCGTCGTTTTGCCGAAGAAATTGGCATGAACCTGCTGGAACGACTGTTGCTGCGCGCGATGGAGGAGGATCCCCTCAGCCCACAGAAGATTATGGACCCACGGGTGATTGAGGCCTGCCAGTTTATTACCGGCAATCTGGCAGGGGAGCTGCGTATCGATGAAGTGGCCCGCCACGTTTGCCTTTCGCCTTCGCGGCTGGCACATCTGTTCCGTGACCAGGTCGGGATAAATATCCTGCGCTGGCGTGAAGATCAGCGGGTGATCCGCGCCAAACTGTTGCTGCAAACCACTCAGGAGTCGATTGCCACTATTGGCCGGGTAGTTGGCTATGACGATCAGCTCTATTTTTCCCGGGTGTTTCGCAAGCGGGTTGGCGTCAGCCCCAGCGATTTTCGCCGCCGCAGCCTGGAGATCAACTACCCGGTGAACCCTTCCCGGGATCGGCCACTGATTGCCGCATCTCGTTAATCGGCCTGCGGATACGACCGTTGTTGGGGGCGCAGCATGCTGCGCCGCATCAGTTTATTGCCAGTTTGTTAACAATCTGCATTTAGCTCTTGTTCCGGCCCGCATCATGGTGTCAAATCGAATCAATCACGACTTCATCTTTTCTCGCGGCAACACTAGGAGCGGGTTTCTTGCCCCTGACTTATATGGACGTAGCATTTCAACCGCCTGGAATTGATGCGTATATCGCCCTGTATGAGGAAACAAGATGTCTGAAACAATCCGCGTTGGCCTGGTGGGCTATGGTTACGCCAGCAAGACCTTTCATGCTCCGCTGATCGCGGGAACCCCTGGCATGGAGTTGGCCGCAGTTTCCAGCAGCGACGCCGGTAAAGTCCACGCCGACTGGCCGATGATGACGGTGGTCAGCGACCCGCAGGCGCTGTTTAAGGACCCCTCGATTGACCTGATTGTCATTCCAACCCCGAACGATACCCACTTCCCATTGGCACAACAGGCGATGGCGGCGGGCAAGCATGTGGTGGTGGATAAACCGTTTACCGTGACACTGTCACAGGCGCAGCAGCTACAACAGCAGGCAGAGCAGAGTGGACAACTGCTTTCAGTGTTTCACAACCGCCGCTGGGACAGCGATTTCCTGACCTTAAAAGCCCTGCTGAAAGACGGCGCTTTAGGAGAAGTGGTCTATTTTGAATCCCATTTCGATCGTTTCCGCCCGGAAGTCCGCCAGCGCTGGCGTGAGCAAGGTGGGGCTGGCAGCGGTATTTGGTACGATCTGGGGCCGCATCTGATCGACCAGGCGTTGCAGCTGTTTGGCAAGCCACAAACGCTGTTTGTCGATCTCGGCGAGCTACGCCCGGGTTCACAATCGGTAGATTACTTCCATGCGGTGCTTAATTACGGCCATCGGCGTGTGGTGCTGCATGGCACGGTGCTGGCCGCGGCAGAAACTGCTCGTTACATTGTGCACGGCACGCAGGGCAGCTTTATCAAATATGGTCTGGATCCGCAGGAAGACCGCCTGAAAGCCGGTGAGCGTTTGCCGCAGGCCGACTGGGGTTACGACATGCGCGACGGAGTGGTGACGTTGTCACGTGACGGCATGCTGGCGGAACAGCCGCTGTTGACCATTCCGGGCAATTACCCGGCCTATTACGCCGCCATTCGCGACGCAATTTCCGGTGCCGGTACCAACCCGGTTCCGGCCAGCGAGGCGATACAGGTCATGGAAATGATCGAGCTGGGCATTGAGTCGGCCAAACAGCAAAAAGCGCTACCGGTCAGCTAATATCAATAATAACAGTAGGGTTCAGAGCGCTTCTGAACCCTTTTTTACGCATTAATAGCAAGGAATTTTGCAGGATGTCCTGGTTACAACGTCTACGTATCGACAAGTTTTTACTGGTACTGCTGATGGTGGTGCTGTTGGCCTCATTGTTGCCCTGTGAAGGGATTTGGCAGACCTTCTTCGAACATTTAACCACCGCCGCAATAGCCCTGTTGTTCTTCATGCATGGGGCGAAACTTTCCCGTGAGGCGATCGTTGCCGGAATGAGCCACTGGAAGCTGCACCTGGTGGTGTTTCTCAGTACCTTTGCGCTCTTCCCGCTGCTAGGGTTGTCGATGAACGTACTGGTGCCGGGCTTGATGACGCCCACCGTTTATCTGGGGTTCCTCTATCTGTGTGCTCTGCCTGCCACGGTGCAATCGGCAATCGCTTTCACCTCCGCAGCCGGAGGTAACGTGGCGGCGGCGATCTGCAGCGCTTCGGCATCCAGCATTCTTGGGGTATTCCTGTCTCCGCTGCTGGTGGGGGCATTGATGCATACGCAGGGAGGCAATACTGACGTGCTGCATGCCATCGGCTCGATTATTCTGCAACTGATGGTGCCGTTTGTTATTGGCCATCTGGCGCGTCCGCTGATTGGCAAATGGATCGATCGCCATCGCAAACTGATTAACCTCACCGACCGTTCCTCGATCCTGCTGGTGGTCTATACCGCGTTCAGCGCGGCTGTGGTTGAGGGGATTTGGCACACCATTGACGGCTGGTCGCTACTGACGATCCTGGTGATGTCGCTGGTGCTGTTGGCGGTGGTACTGATTATCAACACCTATGCTGCACGTTGGCTGGGGTTTGATACCGCCGATGAGATCACTATCGTGTTTTGTGGTTCGAAAAAGAGCCTGGCCAACGGCATTCCGATGGCCAACGTGCTATTTCCGGCCGCTGCCGTTGGGGCTATGGTATTACCCTTGATGATTTTCCATCAGGTACAGTTGATGGTATGTGCAGTACTGGCACAGCGCTATGCGCGTAAAACAGCACAGCAACGCGAAGTTGCCGTAACTAAATAAAAGACAAGGACGTAGCATGAGCAAGGTAGTCGAGATTTTGCAATATCGTTTACAAGCGGGCAGTGGCAAGCGTTTTCACCACCTCATGCAGCATGATAGCGTGCCGCTGCATAATGCCGCAGGGATCACCGTGCTGGAGCACGGTGTCTCGCTACACGATCCTGATGCCTACTACCTGATGCGGCGGTTTGACGGCATGGCGGAAATGGAACAGGTATTGCAGGCCTTCTACCGCAGCCAAGCCTGGTTGGAGGGGCCACGTACCGAGATTGTGGCCCTGATCGAAGAGAGCCACCGGGTGGTGCTGCCATATCAATCATGAAAAACAGGCTCAGCCTTAACAGCGGCTGAGCCTGGATATTGCCTTAGCCAAGTACTTTCGCGCGTAGCGCCTGTTTTTCCTGCTCGCTGAGGAAGGCCATCTTCAGGCCGTTTTCCTGCGCGGTGCGGATTTCCTGCGGCGTTAATCCCGCCTGTGGAGCCGCCACGCGGTATTCATGCTCAATCTCAATGCCTTGCACGGCCGGATCGTCGGTATTGATTGAGGCCACCACGCCATGGCGCAGGAAGGTGGCCAGCGGATGTTGTGCCAACGAAGCTACAGTGCTGGTTTGTATATTCGAGGTCAGGCACGATTCAATGCCGATGGCATGCTGCGCCAGGTAATCCATCAGTGCCGGATCTTCTACCGCTTTAACCCCGTGGCCGATGCGCTCTGCACCCAACTCACGGATCGCCTGCCAGATGCTTTCTGGGCCAGCGGCTTCACCGGCATGAACGGTAATGCGCAGGCCTGCGTCACGAGCACGGTTGAAATGGCTGAGGAACAGGCTGCCAGGGAAGCCCAGCTCATCACCGGCCAGATCCAACGCGGTAATGCCGTCGCGGTGGGCCAGCAAAGCGTCTAGCTCTTGCAGGCAGGCCGCTTCGCCGAAGGTACGGCTCATGATGCCGATCAGGCGCACGTCAATATCGCGGTCGCGGCAACCAGAGCGAATGCCGTCAATCACCGCTTCCACCACGCCAGCCACCGGTAGCTGGTGCTTCATCGCCATGTAGTATGGGGAGAAACGCAGTTCGGCGTAGTGCAATCCAGCGTTTGCTGCATCTTCCACGTTTTCATAGGCCACGCGACGGCAGGCATCCAGATCGCCCAGCACCGCCACGCCCCAGTCCAGCTTTTGTAAAAAGCTCATCAGATCGGGTTCAGTCTGGGTGATTTGCACATGGGGAAGCAGGGCAGCCAGCTCGTTGGCAGGCAGGGCTAGATTGAACTGGCGGCCCAGTTCAAGAATGGTTTGCGCGCGGATGTTACCGTCCAGGTGACGGTGAATATCGGTAAGGGGCAAGCGGGAGTCAATCATGGCGGCACTCATTATTTTTGTATAGGTAAAGTGCAGATCAGTATAAAAACAAACGAATGAAAATAGCCATCTCGTTGCATGAAAAAGTGATTAAAGTCACATTAAATCGCAAGATCGCAGTTCAGGAGCAGGGGAAGATGTACTCCCTTTTCGTTTTATGTCCACCTACCGATAGCATATGCCAGTACGCTATCTGGGGATCGTAACGCGGGTTGCTCAAAGGTAGACACCTTCGCTGGAATAGAAGAAAACCTCTTTTTAACAACTCTTCTTTGCTCTCAGGCCTTTTCCGGAACAATAGGCGCAGGGCCACGAAATGCCCGGCGCCATTCGCTTGGGCTGACGCTGAATCTCGCCTTAAAACTCTGGCGAAAAGAAATTGGCGACTGAAATCCAACCATGTCTGACACACTTTCAATGCTGTCGTCTGTGGTTTCCAGCAATTCCTGACTTCTTTGAAGACGCTCTGCGTTAAGCCATTCTCCCAGCGTCGTCCCGGTAGCCTTGAAAAAATGGCGGGTTAGCGTTCGCCGGCTCATGCTGACAAACCCGGCTAGTGAGTCAAGATCGTGCGGCTTGTCCAGATTGCGACGCAGGTAGTCCATCAACTCGTTCATTTTGCTGTCACGCGTCGTTACCGGGATGGGGCGCTCAATAAACTGAGCCTGACCGCCTTCGCGGTAAGGAGGTACAACCATTCTTCGTGCCACCCGGTTAGCAACCGTAGTTCCGTAATGGTCACGGATAATATTCAGGCAGCAGTCAATGCCGGCAGCGGTGCCGGCAGAGGTAATAAGACGTTCATCACTGGTATACAGCGAGTTGCTGTCCAGATGCACGGCGGGAAATCTTTCAATAAAGTCCTGTTCGAACTCCCAGTGCGTTGCGGCACGGTGATGATCAAGTAAACCTGAATAAGCCAGCACGTAAGCGCCGAGACAAAGGCCCACCACTTCTGCACCGCGCTGCCATGCGCTTATTAGCTTATCCAACATCGCCTGAGAAGGTCTTTCTTCAGGATGATTCCAGTAGGGCACGATAACAATGTCTGCGACGTCAAGCAGCTCAAGGCCATGCTCCACGTTGATGGACAGGCCAATATCAGACAAAACGATGCCCGGTTTTTCAGCACAGATTTCGACGCTGAATAAATCCGGCTGCGGCATCGACTGTCCGAAAATAATACAGGGCACTGAAAAGTGAAACGGGCTAAATCCGGCCGTGGCGATCACGGCGACCGTCAGTGCAGACATAACGTTAACCTTACCGTAAATGCTAACCCCCGGGTCACCGACGGTTAAAATGCTGATTTTGACTGACCAAAGGATAACAGGTGACCTGCCGGAATGGCACATCCCCTCGACCAGACGGAGTGACTTATCAGAAAGTCATTGTTTCACCGTCAGCAGGAATAAGAACCTGATCTTCAATGCTGTGTTCAAGGGTGAACTCCTTTAACTCCGCACGCGTAAGAAGGCAATGGTTAATCGATTCCATGTGAGACGCCACGATGGTGGCAGTCGGCAACATCTTCAACGTGCGCAGCGTGTCCTCTTTGCCCATGATAATTGGGCCGTAAAGGTCGTTGATAGCATAGCCGGTGTTTAGCACCACAATCTCCGGCTTGAAGCGTTGCAGACTTCTTACATAAGGTTTAACCCAGACGGTATCACCCGCGATATAAAGCGTTTTTTCATCATGATGAGCGAAGACCAGCCCACATGCATCACCCAGTAAATCGCCCCATTGAGCATCTGCGTACAATTGGTTGCTGCCGTGCTGACCGTCAGTTTTATAAATAGTCAGACCGTCAACGAAATGATTTTCCTCTTTCAGAACGCGGATGTTGCGAAAGCCCTGGGAGCGGATCAGCGCCGCGTCGCTCTCATCCTGCGTGTAGATAAGCATGTCTTTGGGTACAGCCTGTTGCGCCGCCTCATCCCAGTGATCGGTATGTGTGTGAGTCAGAATAACGGCATCAACAGCCAGTAAATCCTCTACGGCCACAGGCAAAGCAACCATGGGATTACGCAGGTGCGGGCGTGCATGCCCGGCAAAGCCATCCCAGGCTCCCTTTTCTGCCAGCATCGGGTCGATGAGAAATTTTTTACCGGAATATTCCAGCACAAGCGTTGCATTGCGGATTTGCGTTAATTTCATTGATTGCTCCAGTCATTCATCAGATATCGAGGCTTATCCACCGTGTTTGCTGTTTTCCGGCAGGATGGATGTGAGTGGGCTTACTATAAAATGAGGCAGGGGTAAGCCGTGACATGCTCTCGGGTCATTAGTCGATGAAATCAGGTCAATCGGAATGATTCAGGATTTAATTGGCATCCCAGCAAATGCTGAGGGGAGTTGGCACTCAATGAAAAACCAGGGGCACTACGCCCCTGGCGATATAACTTATTTTGCATCCAGGACAAATTGCAACGCGGCGATCAGCTTATCCATCCCGGCCTCAACCTTGCTGCGTGGGCAGCCGACGTTCAAGCGCAGGAAACCACGGCCCTCTTCGCCATAGGTAAAGCCTGGCATGATGGCGACTTTCTCACGTTCGATCAGCACCTGCTGCAATTCGCGGTCGTCAATGCCCAATGGGCGTATATCGATCCACGCCAGATAGGTGGCCTGCGGTGGCTGCCAGTTTAGCTGTGGCAACGCCTGGTTGAGCCGTTCTGCCACGTAGGTCAGGTTATCTTGCAGGTAGTCGCGCAGGGCGTCTAGCCAAGGCTCGCCGTGGCGATAGGCGGCAATATGGGCTGCAACCGCCAGCACCGCCGGAGAGGATAATCCATCGCGGCTTTTTAGCGCCTGAACATAGCTATCCCGCGCACTATCATCGCTGATAATGCCATAGGCCCCGGTGAGCGCCGGAATGTTGAAGGTTTTAGAGCCGGAAGTCAGCAACGCCCACGGGGTGGTAGCTACCTGGCTCCATGGAGTGTGACGATGTTCCCCCCAAACCATATCCATATGGATCTCATCGCTGATCACCTTGACGTCATGGCGTTCGCACAGCTCTGCCATCTGCTCCAGCTCCTGCTGTGTCCACACCTTGCCGGTGGGATTCTGCGGGCTGCACAACAGTAGGATCTTGGTTTGCGGCCGCGCTAGCAGGGCTTCCAGATGCGCCATATCGCATTGCCAATCGTTATCCACTTTGTGCAGCGGGCAAGGCAACACCTGGCGTTGATTACCCAGGATCACCTTATAGAACGCATCATAGGCTGGCGTATGGGTGACCACATATTCCCCCGGAGCCGACCAGATACGCACCAGCTGCGCCACCATGTAAATCACCGAAGGGCCATAGACCGCCTTGGTCGTATCGATGGGGGCATTGAAGCGCTGTTGATACCAATGCCGTACCGCACCAAGAAAGTCTTCATGCTGCCAGCGGCTATAGCCCAACACGCCGTGTTGCAGGCGCTGTTGCAGGGCTTCAAGAATGCAGGGGGCGGTGGCGAAATCCATATCGGAGATGGTGAAAGGCAGCAGATCTGCGGTACCAAACCGGTCGGCGATGTAGTCCCACTGGGTGCACCAGGTACCGTGACGATCTACCGGGGTAGAAAAATCAAACATGTGAAACTCCGAACAAGGGCGCAGCAGGCTGCGCCCGGGGGGAAGGTTATGCGTTGGCCATCAGTGATTCTAACTCATCTTTCACCGATTGCACCTGCGGGCCAATGACCACTTGCAGATTATGGTCATTAAGGTGCACCACGCCGATAGCCCGGTTGGCTTTCAGCACCGCATCATCCACCTTGCTCATATCGTTAACCGACATACGCAGGCGGGTAATGCAGTTATCCAGCGAAACGATATTCTCTTTACCGCCTAACGCCGCCAGGATAGCTGGCACGTTATAGCCGGATTTACCCACGGCACCGACAGGAGTGCTCTGCGTAGCGGTGGTTTCCGTCTCACGGCCCGGCGTTTTAATGTTCCAGCGCTGGATGGCGAAGCGGAAGATCGCATAGTAGGCAACGAACCAGATGGCGGCCACCAACGGCACCAGGTACCACTTGGTTGCGGTGCCGTGCAGGATACCAAACACCACGAAGTCGATAATGTTGCCGTCGGTGTTACCGATAGTGACGCCCAGTAAGGCCATCACGGTGAAGCCCAGACCGGTCAGGATAGCGTGGATCAGGTACAGGAACGGAGCCACAAACAGGAACAGGAATTCGATCGGTTCGGTGGTACCGCCGACGACACAAGCCACGACACCGGAAATCAGCAGCCCTTTGATCTTGTGACGGTTCTCCGGTTTGGCACAGTGGTACATGGCTAACGCTGCACCCGGCAAGCCGCCGAGGAAGGCAGGCATTTTACCCTGGGACAGGAAGCGGGTAGCGCTTTCGGCAAAGCCGTGGGTGGTTGGGCAAGAGAGCTGCGCCTGGAAGATGGTCAAGGCACCGCTGACTTCACGGCCACAAACGTCCAGCGTACCGCCCGCTTCGGTAAAGCGGATCAGTGCCACCAGAATATGGTGCAGCCCGAACGGCAGCAATAGACGTTCGCCGGAGCCGAAAATCATCGGCCCAAACATGCCAGCGCCGTTAATCATACGGCCCAACCCGTTAATACCGGCAGCGAACCAAGGCCAGATCAGCGGGATAATCAGGCCGCACAGGCCCAGTACCACGGTGGTGACGATTGGGACAAAGCGGGTACCGCCGAAGAACGCCAGCGCATCCGGCAGGCGGATGGTGTTGAAACGCTCGTGCAGCAGATAAACGATGATCCCGACGATCACCGCACCGAGGATACCGGTATCGATAGACTGAATGCCCAGGATGTTCTGGATGTTATTGGCTTTCAGCACCAGTGGATCGACGGTAGGCAGTACGCCTGACGTGGTCAGGTAGAAGTTGGTCGCCAGGTTCAGCACGGCAAAGCCGACAAAACCAGAGAAGGCGGCCACGCCTTTGTTCTCACGCGCCATGCCCAAAGGAATGGCAATGGCGAACATCACCGGCAGGAAGCTGAAGGCAAAGGAGCCGATCTTGCTCATCCAGGTGAACAGCAGTTGGAAAGCCGGATGACCAATGAAAGGCAGCAAGGTGATCACGTCACGGCTGCTTAGTGAGCTACCGATCCCCAGCATGATGCCGCAGAATGAAAGCAGTGCGACGGGCAGCATAAATGTCTTGCCCAGGCTTTGGAAAAACTCCCAAAGCGTAATTTTTTGTTTTTTAGACGCTGGCATAACCGACGACTCCTGGCGAAAAAGCATGCAATGTTGTGTGTACCCGATTAGGTAAAAATAAGATAAAACGTTTTACCTAGTAAAAATGCGTCCCTAATCACAATTATGAACGGTGCTTTGCGGTGACAATACTTATGTGGGTAAATCGTTTTACTGCATTGAGAGATTCGGTATACCATTTGCTATCAGGGTGAAACTCGCCCTGATAGGGCATTGCAGAGGTTATTACCATCAAAAAGATCACTATCACTGACGTCGCGCAGTTGGCAGGCGTATCCGTGACCACCGTTTCCCTGGTGCTGAGCGGCAAAGGGCGTATTTCTCCCACCACCATGACCCGTGTGAATCAGGCGATCGAGCAGCTTGGCTATGTTCGCAACCGTCAGGCCGCGACGCTGCGCGGTGGCGAATCGGGGGTGGTAGGGCTGATCCTGCGTGATATCTGCGAACCGTTTTATGCCGAGATGACCGCCGGGGTGAGTGAGGTACTGGAAGCCAATGGCAAAGTGCTGTTTCTGACCCAAAGCGGGCGCGAAGGCAAAGGGCTGATGCGCTGTTTTGATATGCTTCTGGAGCACGGCGTCGACGGCATGGTGCTGGCGGGTGGGGTACGTACCGCGAAAGGGTTGAAAGAGAAAGCCGAAGCTCAAGGGGTGCCGCTGGTGTGTGCCGCGCGCTCCAATGGGCTGGAAGGTGTAGACGTGGTGCGGCCCGATAATATGCAGGCCGCGAAAATGGCCACCGAATTTCTGATCAAACGGGGGCATAGCCAGATCGCCTACCTTGGTGGACAAAGCGATTCACTCACCCGCGCCGAACGCCTGGGGGGATTCTGTGCCACCCTGGTGCAATACGGCCTGCCATTCCGCTCAGAGTGGATCGTCGAATGCGATTGCCATCAACGGGCAGCGGCTGAAGCTGCTGAAAACCTGTTGCGTCAGTATCCCAATATCAGTGCGTTGGTGTGCCATAAGGCCTCGGTGGCGTTGGGTGCCTATTTTGGTATTGTGCGCAGTGGCCGTAGTATTGGCTCGGAAGGGATGGACAGTTTTTATGGTCAACAGGTGGCGCTGATCGGTTTTGGCGATGTGCCGGAGGCCGAACTGACCGAACCCCCGCTGACCTTTATCTCCAGCTCGGCTCGAGAAGTTGGACGCAGTGCTGCTCTGCGGTTGTTACAACGTATTGGCGATGATTCATTAGCACCGCAGAATGTGATCCTGTCCCCAGAGCTGATCAAGCGCGGATCGGCCTGATCCGCAGCTATATCTCCAATCTTGCCGTTGTCCCAGTATTATAAATTCTCAGGTGTCTCTAAACAGCCTTGCTCTGATGCTTGATTAAATTAAAGCGCAATTTTTGATATAACCGACACGATATGAGATTTAATTTGGGAGCAGCTATGAACAGATATGGGATATTTGGTTTCTGCATGGTGAGCTTCCTGGTCGTTTTTTCGCTGATTCGGTTATCTGAATTTGAACTTTCCGATGATGCGCACCAACGAACTATCAGCTTTGAGCATCATCAGGACATTCTGGAAGGCACATTAATCCTCCCTCCTGGGAAGATATGCCCACCGCTTGTCGTGCTGGTTCATGGCGATGGCGCTCAAGACCGCTGGTCTGAAGGCGGCTATATTCCGTTGGTGAAGTTCCTGGTTGCCCAGGGGATCGCGGTTTATTCATGGGATAAACCCGGCATTGGGGCAAGCAGTGGTAACTGGCTGGCACAAACCCTGTCAGATCGCGCAGATGAAGCGGCATCTGTTCTGAGAAAACTGAAACAGGAACCGGAGTTTAAACACAGCGATATAGGCTTTCTTGGCTTTTCTCAGGCGGGTTGGGTTGTGCCAAAGGCCAGCCAACAGGTAAAAACCGACTTTGTTATTCTGGTGGGGGCGGCGATAAATTGGCGAGCTCAGGGGATTTATTATACGGGGCAACGTCTAAAATCTGAGGGCCTGTCAGCTGAGAATATCGTGAAGGCGCAAGCACGAGAAGCCACCGCTTTTGACAGGCAGTTTACGCAGGAAGCAGCCGCATCTCCCTGTCTTTCTCGTTGTACCCGGGAGGACTTTGAGCGTCGAAACTCACAGGCCGATGCAAGGAAAGCTATTTCAGCGATGCAAACGCCGGTAATGATCCTGATGGGGGCGGACGATCGGAATGTCGATCCTCACGAAACGATTGCTGTCTGGAGCGAAGAACTACCGGCCAAAACACCTCGCTGCATCAGACTGGTCGCTGATGCTACCCATGGGCTTTTACGGAGCGAATGGTTTGACTACCAGCTATCCTCTCAGTGGCCTTGGTGGAAGCAAGGGGGATTTCTGCTGGCCGGACAACAGGCATACTCGCCGGGTTCCCTAAGTGCAATTTCTGCCTGGATACTTAATCAGCAATGTCATGAGTGAATCGCATTCTGATGCCACGCTGAAAGCAAAAAGTGAAAGATCCCTCCCAGGCCTTCAATACCCAGAAGCTCAAGCGCGGATCGGCTTGATCTGCTGCTCGCGTTTTTCCCGCATAAAATCGATAAAGGCGCGCAGCTTGAGCGGCATATGGCGGCCCGCCGGAAAGTAGATAAAGAACCCCGGCGCGACGTTGCTAAAATCCTGCAGAACCTCTCGCAGTTGCCCGCTCTGCAACTCTTGGTGTACGGCAGCCCGAAAGCGTTGGGTGAGCCCTAATCCCGCTATCGCCGCGTCTTTAAGCAGCTGGTTTTCATTGAAGATCAGCCGCTCGTTGACCTCCAGCGTCAAATGCTCAGTACCGTTGCTGAAATACCAGGGTTCCAGTTTGCCACTGCCGGGAAAGCGGTAGCGCATGCAGTCATGCTGCTGTAACTCCTGCGGCGTTTCGGGCTGACCGTGTTGTGCCAGATAGCCCGGAGAAGCCACGATCACATGTTGTTGGCCATTGTCGATAGGGACGGCCACCATGTCTTTTTGCAACATGCGCTGCATGCGGATGCCCGCATCAAAATTATCCAGCACCAGATCGGCAAAACGATCGTCGGTAAACAGCTCCAGCTTAAGCTCAGGATAGCGCGCATGGAACTCCGGCAGATAGGGCATGACCAGCATCGACGCGGCCAACTGCGGCAAGGTAATACGTAATAATCCGCTTGGCTCACCACGTTGGCTGCTGGCATTTTCTGCCGCGATCTCAATCTGGCCCATAGCGGGGGCGATTTTTTCATAAAATGCCAGCCCTTCATCGCTTAGTCTGACTGAACGGCTGGTGCGGTTGAACAGGCGTACTCCCAAAAGGGCCTCTAGCGCGCGGATATTTTGTGAAACCGCAGGCGGTGTGACGCCCAGATGATTGGCCGCCTGGGTAAAGCTGCCCAATTTGGCAACGGCGTCGAAAAACGGCAGTAATTGCAGCAGTGAGCTCATCTATTAATAATTCCAACTTAATGATTCATTAAATTTTAGCCTATTTTATTTAATGATCGAAACCGTAGACTGGCCTGATTACCTTAAGAGGATCACAGTTATGGCTCAGGCATTGACACAACGGATAGAGGCAGTTAATCAGCAGGCGATCGCCGAAGGGCGGATCGTAGGTAGCGTGGTGCTGGTGGCTCAACAGGGGGCAGTGATTTACGCCGGTGCCAGCGGCTATGCCGATCGCGAGCAGCGGCAACCCATGCAGCGTAACAGCCAATTCCGGCTATCTTCGGTCTCTAAACCCTACATCACGCTGGTAGCGATGCGCATGATAGAACAGCAATTGCTGAGTCTGGATGATGCCGTGAGCCGTTGGCTACCGTGGTTTACTCCGGCGTTGCCCGATGGACGTCGACCAGCGATCGCTATTCGCCACCTGTTAACCCACACCGCCGGGCTGGACTACCGTTTCAAGCAACCAGAGGGCGGGATCTATCAGCGGTTAGGGATCCACGATGGCCTGGAGATGTCCTCGTTAACGCTGGAGCAAAATCTGCGTCGGTTGGCACAGGCCCCGTTGCAGGCAGAGCCGGGGAGCGAATTCAGCTATTCACTGGCCATTGACGTATTGGGTGCTGTGCTAGAGCAGGTGGCTGGTGTGCCTTTGCCACAGCTATTCGAGCGCTGGGCTGGTCAACCGCTAGGGCTGGGGAATACCGGTTTTTATGCGTTGAACGCCGATAAGCTGGCTAAGGCCTATTACAATACTGAACCGCAACCGGCAGCGATGTATGACGGCTTTCTGATGAGGCTTCCTGAGGAGTTTGGTTTTGACGTAGAGTTTGCGCCTTCGAGAGCGCTTGACCACCACGCTTATCCTTCGGCTGGCGCGGGAATGGTTGGCGACGCTGACGATGTGCTGCGCCTGGTGGAGACGTTGCGTAATGGTAGCGACGGAGTTTTGCAGCCAGAAACCGCCGCATTGATGCGACAACCCCATGTAGGAGCGCAGGCAGAAATTCAGGGGCCGGGTTGGGGCTTTGGTTTTGGTGGTGCGGTGCTGGTGGATGCCGCATTGGCAGCAACGCCGCAGAATAATGGCACTATGCAGTGGGGCGGCGTATATGGGCACAGCTGGTTTTACGATCCGGTCGCGCAGTTGAGCGTGGTAGCGCTGACCAACACCGCAATTGAGGGTATGAGCGGTTTATATCCCGTGCAGATCCGCGATGCTGTTTATGGGTAAAAATAAAGGGCCAGATATCGCCTGGCCCTAGAGTATTTTTATTGCCCTTGCAGAGTTGGCTGCTCAGGTGCCGGAGCGGCATCCTGCTGATCGGGTTCTGGAGCGCTATCTTCTTCTGGAGCGGAAGCGCCGCCCAGAATCCCGAACATACCCACGAACTCCGGCAGCGACATTTTGCTGCCGTTCAGCTCAATCTGGTTATCGGCATACTTGAAGCTGCTGCTAATCACGTTATCTTTCAACGTGGTGATCTTGAACATCTCGCCCATTGCCGCCAGGCTTTTCACCTGCTGCTCGGCCTGCTGCTGTGCTTGTTGTGCACTGGCACCTTGCAGCTGTGCCGCTTGAGCCATGGTTTCCTGTGCCATAGCGACCGGAATAGTCAACTGCGCGTCGATTTTCTTGACCGAACGGGCAAGCTGTTGGTCCGGTGATTCGGCCGCAGCGCCAGCCTTTGAAGGATCCAGCAGATCGAGGTTAAGGGTAAAGGCGCTTTCACCCTTGGCATTTTTCCAGCTCAGCGGTGCGATGCTGATAGTTGGGTTGCCTTTCAGCAACAGCGGCAGGTTTTGCACCAGCATCTCAGCCGTTTGCTGCTGGTAGGCTTCTGGTGACAGCGTTTCTGCCTGTTGCAGCAAGGCCATGGCCTGCTGGTTGTAACGATCGGCAAACTCTTTCAGCCCTTTACCGTCCAGGTTGTCGATTTTCAGCAGCAGCTTACCCGCGCCAAAATCGGTGCCCTGAATTTTCAACGCTGCCATGGTGTAGTCCAGCTGACCTGCGAGGCTGTTGCCTTTCTCGCCGAACTGGCTGGCCAGGTTGAAGCCTTCCATCGTCATGGCGTCTTTACCGTCGATAGCCATGGTCAGTTGCTTCATGCCCAGCGCTTGCTCACCCAGGCTCAGACTGTATTGGCCCAGATGGGTGTTGCTTTTGAGCGTCAGCCCTTGCATCGTCATCTGTTCGTTCTGGCCGGACTGATTCGGGCCACTGATCACCAGGCTATCACTGCTGGCGTCCAGGACCGCGGTTTGCATATCCTTGCCGATATCCGCGTCAATTTTTGCACCGCTGAATTTCAGTGAGGAATTGTCTTTCTGGTATTCCACCGGGATCACATCGATGGAGCTGGCGACATCGCCGCTGTAAGCAATGCGTGAATCGGCGCTGAACAGCGACTTGCCTTTGGTGATTTCAAACAGGGTTTTGACTTTTGGCGTGTTTTCCAGCTCGGTATGTACCGAAGCCATGCTTGGGATCAGGTTGAATTTTTTCAACTGGGCCAGCGGGAATGGGCCGTGATCGACGGTTTCAATGAAGGCCACTTCTTCGCCGGACTTCAGCAGGGCATCGTCGGTGGTGATGCTACCATCGGCACGCAGCACAAAACGGGCTTGGCTGCTGAAAATCCCGCGTTGGTAGTTCTCATAGCTCATCTTGACCCCAGCCTTAGGTAGTAGGGTTTTCAACTGGCTATTGGCAGTGTCTACCATTTCCCCCATCCGTTGCTCGATAAGCTTGCCGGTGTACCAAGAGGCCCCAGTCCATGCTGCGCCGAGCACCACAATGACGCTGACAGCGACTAACGATTTTTTCATAGTTCTGTTCTTCCTTTGTTAAGCCGGTAGAGGGCAGGGCGACCAATTGGGTCTGCAAAAAAACGCCCGTAGGCGTTTTATTGTGTAGGTAAACTAATCATCTTAGCAACTTATTTACCTATATTTTACTGTCAATTAGGACAACTGATTATAAACGCGGGCGATACGGCCGCTCCCGGTGACGGTAACCGGGGATTCAAAGGCAGCAATAAAGCACGATTCACCTGGCTGCAAGATGACCTGTTGGCCCTGTTTCTCCAGCGTTGCTTCACCTTCAACGCAGAACACAATTGCCGCGCTGTTTTGCGCCAGTGGCTGCGGTGTGGCATCGAGATCGTGTAGCGAGAAGGCAAAGTCCTCAACGGGGATCGGGAAGAACAGTTCTTTGCCACGTTGCTCTGGCTGAGTAAGCAGGCCAGATGCCGGTTGTGGGCGGAACTGCAGGTTGGCCAACAGTTCAGGAATATCGATGAATTTTGGCGTCAGACCCGCGCGCAGCACGTTATCCGAATTTGCCATCACTTCCAGCGCGACGCCGTTCAGATAGGCATGTGGGGTCTCGGCATACAGGAACATGGCTTCACCCGGTGCCAGTTTGACCACGTTCAACAGCAGCGGAGAGAACAGGCCGCTGTCGTCGGCATAGAAACGTGCGATAAAGCGGATGGTGTCCCAAGGCTCACCCTGCTGGTTGTTCAAAGCGGCTTTCAGCACGCCAAGCGCCAGCGTTTTTTGCTCACCGCTCATCCCCAGCAGGCTGGCAAACAGGGTCGCCAGGTGGGCGGTATCCGGCTGTTGCAGGAAGGCGGCGATATCGTGATGTGCGCCGGAAAGAGGTTGTAACAGCGCAACGATATCGTTCAGTTCGCGGAAGCCATTCATCGCCAGGAACGGCGTCAGGGCAAACACCAGCTCCGGCTTGTGATTCGGATCCTTATAGTTGCGCTCAGCGGCGTCAAACGGAATACCGGCGGCATTTTCTTTGGCAAAGCCCACCTCTGCGGCACTCTTGCTTGGGTGAACCTGGATGGAGAGCGGCTGGTCGGCACACAGCACCTTAAACAGGAACGGCAGTTCACCAAAGCGTTGTGCCACTTCGGCACCCAGCTGTTTAGGCTGGTCGGCATCAATCACCTCACGCAGAGAACGCAGGTTCCCCGCCTGATCCGTGACCTGTGAGCTGCTTTTAGGGTGGGCACCCATCCACAGTTCGGCCATTGGTTTGCCCGTCGGGTTGGCAATGCCATACAGCTTGGTTAACGCATCAACGCTGCCCCAGGCGTAGTTTTGGATGGCATTAGTCATTTTTTGCATGATCGTATCCCTGCTTTCTCAAGAAAATTGCGCTAAGTAAACAATGTGGCGCAGGCGCATGCAAGCCAAGATGGCTAAAAATGCTCTTTAGTCTGGGCGTTAATGCGAATAGTTATTATCTGGCTATACTGAGGTGGCTCGCCAACGGGTTGTCACTCGTTGGCATACCCTTTCATTTTTAGGAGTTGTGCTAAGGAGACCGTGATGGCAGGCGTTCGGATTGAAAAAGACTCAATGGGCCCCATCGAAGTACCCGCCGATCAGCTATGGGGTGCTCAGACTCAGCGTTCGTTGGAACATTTCCGTATCTCATCAGAAAAAATGCCTCCGGCGCTGATCCATGCGTTGGCGATGACCAAGCGGGCGGCAGCCAGCGTCAATATGGATCTGGGATTGCTGCCTGCAGAGCGGGGCAAGGCGATTATCCAGGCTGCCGATGAAGTGCTGGCGGATAAACATCCCAATGAATTCCCATTGTCGATCTGGCAAACCGGTTCCGGTACCCAGACCAACATGAACATGAACGAAGTGCTGGCCAACCGTGCCAGCGAGTTGCTGGGGGGCGAACGTGGTGAAGCGCGGCGGGTACACCCCAACGATGACGTCAACAAAAGCCAGAGCTCCAACGACGTTTTCCCTACCGCAATGCATGTGGCGGCGGTTATCGCGGTGCGCGAGCATCTGATCCCAGAGCTGAAGGCGCTGCACCGCACGCTGCATGCCAAGGCGGAAGCTTTCCACGATATCGTTAAAATAGGTCGCACCCATCTTCAAGATGCTACGCCACTGACGCTGGGCCAGGAAATCTCCGGCTGGGCTGCGATGTTGGAATATAACCTCAAACATATCGAAGCCAGCATCCCGCATCTCAGTGAGTTGGCCTTGGGTGGCACGGCTGTAGGGACTGGGCTGAATACTCATCCCGAATACGCGGTGCGTGTGGCGAAGGCTTTGGCAGAACTGACCGGTCAGCCTTTTGTCACCGCGCCGAACAAGTTCGAAGCCCTGGCAACCTGCGATGCGCTGGTGCATGGCCATGGTGCCTTGAAGGGTTTGGCCGCCTCGTTGATGAAGATCGCCAACGATGTGCGCTGGCTGGCCTCTGGCCCACGTTGCGGCATCGGTGAAATTTCTATCCCTGAAAACGAACCAGGCAGCTCAATCATGCCGGGGAAGGTCAACCCAACGCAGTGTGAAGCCATGACGATGCTCTGTGCACAGGTGATGGGCAACGACGTGGCGGTGAACATTGGCGGCGCGTCCGGTAACTTTGAGCTGAACGTATTCCGTCCGCTGGTTATTCACAACTATCTGCAATCTATTCGTTTGCTGGCAGACGGCATGAGCGGCTTCAATGAGCACTGCGCGGTGGGGATTGAACCGAACCGCGAACGCATCGGCCAGTTGCTTAACGAGTCGCTGATGTTGGTTACCGCCTTGAATACCCATATCGGTTATGACAAGGCGGCGGAAATCGCCAAAAAGGCCCACAAGGAAGGATTAACCCTGAAAGCCTCGGCGCTGAAGTTGGGCTATCTGACCGAGCAGCAGTTTGACGAATGGGTACGGCCAGAGGAGATGGTCGGCAGCATGAGGAAATAAGGCCAAGAAAATCTCAGGCGTACCAAGCTGCGCCTGAGATCGGGTTGCGCAGGATGAATATTGGCAAGGTGCCGATACCTAGGTGACTTGACTACAGGATGTTCATTGGCCCTGCGGGTGGATCATCGCCATCACATGTTTAAACATGTTGCTCTGTGTATCTGCCAACTCATTAACCAGCGTGAAATGATTATTTTCCTGGTCCTCAATTATCTGGACGTCTAATCCTTTTTCTTTACAGGCGGCGTAATAGGCTTGAGTTTGATGCTTAAACCCAGTGGTTTCTTTGGCTCCGACGCTGAGTAAAATCTGTGGAGCATGGCGTTTTTCGGGCAGCAGAAACATGGGACTCAGTAATTTGGCCTGCTCAGGCGTCTGGCGCATCCAGTCGTTGATATAAATATCACACAGTGGACGTATATCAAACAGCCCGCTTAATGCTAGCGCTCCCTTGATGACCTGGGGTGGCACCCGATACGATGTCTGCCAATCGTCGGCAATCAACATGCCTGATAGATGGCCACCCGCAGAGCTGCCACCGATGAAAATCCGCTCGGGGTCGATGCCAAACTGCGCGCTATGGTGATAGAGCCAGGAAATGGCGCTGCGCACCTCGCGGACAGTTTCTGCCAGCGTTGCCTCGGGCAGCAGTGTGTATTCCAAGGTAGCCAATGCCACATTGTGCTGGGTAAAAGAATGCGCCATCGAGCATGCATCCTCTTTGGTTTGCGAATGCCAGTAGCCGCCGTGAATAAAGACAAACAGCGGGGCGGGTTGCCTGGCTGCCGGAAAGATATCCAGACGCTCCGCTATGCCCATCCCATATTGCAGATCGTAAATACCAGCCGTTGAGGACTTGGCGCGTTCCGCCAGCGCGGCGTATTGCGTCATACAACCAGAAAAATCGCTTACTGACGCGCGGGCATTATATTGAATTGCTCGCTGCTCAAGATTTTCAAAGTTCAAATCAATGCTCATAAATGCTCCTTGGTTTCAGCTGGTTCTGTTTTGCATTATTAGATTGATGTCGCCAGGCTGGTTAGGTAATTAGTGGCATCTGATGACGGCAGCTGAATGACCAAATTTTTCATGAAGTCGGTGTATAATCCATTCTTATAGCAGTTTGACGAATGGGTACGGCCAGAGGAGATGGTCAGCAGCATGAGGAAATAAGGCCAAAGGCCAGGCGCAGTGATAGCGCCTGGCAGCGCGGCTCAACCTTTCAGCAATGAAACCAACGCCCACGGATCCGCACGTTGGGTATAATCCGGGTTAACTTCTGCATAAATGATGTTACCGCCAGGCGCGATAACGAAGCGGGCAGGCATCGGCAATGTCCATCCACTTTCGTCATTAAGCTTGATCAGGTCGATACCCAAGCTGTTGGTGTACAGCTCGACAAGATCATCCGCCAACGCGAAACGTAAACCAAACTGTGCTGCCAGGCTATTGCCGCTATCCGTCAGCAAAGGAAACGTTAAGCCATGCGCTTGCTGCATTTGCTGGCCGTTAACCGGTAACTGTGGCGAGATGGCCACCAGGTTGGCACGGTCACGCAACTCAGGCAGAACGGCCTGCAGAGCCTGGAGATCCATATTGCAGTATGGGCACCATCCTCCCCGATAAAAACTGATGACCAGCGGTCCTTGCGCCAGCAATTGCCGGGAAGAGACTGGGTTACCCTGGGTATCCGGCAACGTAAACTCAGGGGCTCGATCTCCGACCGACAAGGCGTTGTTGGCCATTTCTGTACTGATAAGCTCGTCGATACCCTGACGCAAGAGTTCATGATCCGAGGGCGCAAGCTTGAAGGGCAGTTGGCCTGCTTCAAAAGCGGCCTTGAACGCGTCGAGCTGATCCTGAAGTTTCATGTTGTTCCTTAAGATAGCGAATGGACAGCAACCAGTTTGCCTATTGTCGTTGTATGGGGGTAGAGTGCGGTGATCACTAATGGTTATTCCAACGGGGAATGGCAGGATGGACAAGCTAGGCGACTATGCTACCTATATCAGCGTGTTTGAGGCGGGATCGTTTTCCGTTGCGGCTCGGCGGCTTAACGTTGGTCAACCGGCGGTATCCAAGGCGATTGTCCGGTTGGAACAACAGCTGAATACGCGCTTGCTGCTTCGCTCCACTCACGGTTTACGGCCGACGGAAGCTGGGCAACAGCTCTATCTACGAGCCAAACACATCCTAAATGAGGTCGCGGAAACCGAATCAGCTGTGTCAGGCGTGGCCGAGGCGTTGACCGGTCGGCTGCGGGTCGCTTCGTCTGCGGTATTTTCCCGTATGATTGAATTGCCGGACTTGACCCGGTTTCTACACGACAACCCGGAGTTGGCAATGGATCTGCTGCTTGATGAAGGTGAGTTAGGGCTGATCGCTGAGGGGATCGATATCGCTTTGCGGATTGGTGATCTAGCTGACTCTGGCTTTACCGCCCGCAAATTGGGCTCAGCAACACAACGAGTCATCGGGGCACCGTCGTATTTTGCCAGGGCAGGGATGCCCCAAATGCCACGGGAGTTGCTACAGCATGATATGGTGATCCATCACCGTGCTGGTGGCGCTGAGGAGTGGCTGTTCACCCATGAACAACAACAGCAACAGGTCCGATTGCAGGGCCGGGTGCGCGTGAGTGCTACCGAATGCTTACGTGAAATGGTGGTGGCTAGCTTTGGTGCGACGGTAGCCTGTGAAGGGCTGTTTCGTAGTGAATTACGTGAGGGTAAGGTGGTTGCCGTCTTGCCGCAATGGCAGTTACCACCGTTGGCGCTGTGGGCGGTGTTTCCCAGTGGGCACTTCATCTCGGCCAAGGCCCGTGCCTTTGCCGACTTTATTCAACAACTGCTGCAACGAGAGTAACCCATGTCCCGCACTCAACGCCTGCTCGATCTGATGCAGATCCTGCGCCGCCATCGTTACCCGGTCGCCGGGCATTCCCTAGCCGAAGAGCTGGGGATCAGCATGCGCACTTTATACCGTGATATTGCCACCTTGCAGCAACAGGGGGCGGATATTGTTGGCGAAGTGGGGATCGGTTATGTATTACGGCCGGGATTTATGCTGCCGCCGCTGATGTTCTCGCAAACTGAAATCGAGGCGTTGGTTCTGGGTATGCGCTGGGTGGAACGCCGGGGTGACAGCCAGCTTGCCGGGGCGGCGACCAATGCGTTGGCAAAAATTGCCGCCGTGTTGCCTGCGGAACTGCGTGAAGAGCTGGATGCCAATACGCTGCTGATCGGCCCGGTGCCTACTGCCTATGTGGCGGATGATACCCTGGTGACGATCCGTGAAGCCATCCGTTTGGAGCGTAAAATCAAAGTGGACTATCGGGATTATGCAGGTAATGGCAGTGAGCGTATCTTGTGGCCGTTTGCCATGGGCTACTTTGAACAGGTACAGATCCTGATGGCCTGGTGTGAATTGCGTGGCTCGATACGCCATTTCCGCCTTGACCGTATTGGCCGGTTAACGCTATTGGAGCACCGTTACCCGCGCGGCCGCCGGGCATTGATGAAGCTGTGGCGTGAAAGTGAGGGTATTGCCCAATGATCCTGCTGCCATAAACTGACAGTAGGGTGCACTAGAGTGACGTTATCAGGAGCCAGCCGGTTCCCATTCAGAGGATAACGTGATGACTACCCCAAGCATGACCATGATTTATGTCGATAGCCCAGAAAAAAGCGCCGAATTTTATCGCCAGCTGTTGGGAACCGAACCTGTCGAGCAGTCTCCCACCTTTGCCTTATTTATCTTGAATAACGGTTTCAAACTGGGCATGTGGTCAAAACATACCGTAGAGCCTGCGCCGGCGGCGACCGGTGGCGGCACAGAGATCTGCTTTATGTGTGAACAACCACAACAGGTCGATGCACTCTATCAACAGTGGCGGGATAAAGGGTTAACTATCGTGCAATCTCCGGTCAATCTCGACTTCGGCTACACCTTTGTTGCGACCGATCCTGATGGCCATCGTCTGCGTGTTTACAAGCTTAACGACGAGTAATTCTTTCACTGCTCGATTCGCCATGCAGGGCACACATGCTGTGCCCGTTCAACCAAATACCCTGTAAACCGATAATTATCCCTCAATGTCGGTATACAGATGCAGGCGTTTCACCAGTAGGCGCAGCGGCTTAGCCTCCGGCTTATATTTGTGTTTTACCGCCGTCACGTCGTAATTGAGCAGTTCACCGATCTTCGGTACCTGTGCGCCCATCTCTGGTTGGCACAGGGCAATCAGCGGCAGCGGGCAGGGGTGCTGTACCTGTTTTTGCTGCGGTTGATACCATACGCGTGCGATTGGCTGCACCTTTACCGGCCGTTTGATTTTCAGCGTGGCGTTCTGCGGCAGGCGGCTGACGTCGTCAATTTCACGGCCCACCAACTCGGCCCACTGTTCGCGGTTGTAGGGCGGGACGGCGCGCCCGGCTTTCTGGCTTTTCTCTAATTGCGCCAGGATATCGTCGCGTTTCACCTTCTTGATGATGTGCTTGTTGGCCCAGCCAAAACGCACCGAGTCCGGGTTGGTGAGCAGGGTGATGGTGCGATAGGCGCTGAGGGTGATTAAACCGTGCAGGTGGGTGTGCACAAACTCAAAACGTTGCTCGGGGGCCAGGCCAGACTCTACGGTAATGATTTGTTCCAGCTCCGCCTTCAGCCGGTTGATCAGAGCGATCTGCTGTTGTAGCGCCAGATACTCGGCTCGTTCGGTCTCAAGGCAAATGACACCGGGCAATCTTACCGCCGCCTTGCTGCTGATATGCTGGCGGTTGTGGTGGATAAACAGCCGTTGGTAGTGTTCCAGGGCAAGGTCACGGGCAGCCTGGCCCACATGCTGCTCCACGCTGATCTGTTCGATGGCGCTATGCTCCTTACCTTTCTCGATTTCTGGCAGGCTGAACACCCTTGCTGCCAGCAACCGCAACGGCTGGATTTGCTGGTGGAGTTGCGCCAATGCCTGTTCCAGCTCGCTAAAACGCGCATTCATTCTGCCGATCAGGCTGTACTTATCCATCATTACCTCGCATTTTAGTTACAACATACATTGTAGGGTAGAGTAACCAAGGTGGCAACTTCAGCCTAAGTGTAGGAGGCCGCTTAGGAGCGGAAAATATCCCGCGCTTAATCCTGTCTGCATGCGGAGGTGAGGAGCACGAAACTAATCCAGCATGAACCGTGCTCCATCGATGCGCCCTAATCACGGTATTGCTTTACTGTCAAAAATGCGCCGCCACACCCAGCTTAGCGTGTTGGAGAAATTAGCAGATGTGGATAATTGGGTAATTTCGGGGGTGACGGACCAAATGCCATGTTCATCTTTGCCAGCAATGTCATAGCGGAAAAGATAGTCGGGTTCTAATCCCATGCGTAGATCGGCAAGGATCAGACGAAGCTCACCATCGTTTCGTTGTTGCGTATGGGCAGCGAAAAATCCATGTGTGAACCACCGCAGACGTTCCAACTTTGGCTCGGATATCAACTGCTCCAGTATAACGTTGTCGCTTGGGTAAAAAGTAAATGGCATTGCTTCTCGATCTGCAACAAGGGATCGGTCACCGATCCAGTAACCTTTTGGCTCCATCACGATCACTCGCCATGCCAGGGTGTTGAACGGCAGGGGGGTTGAAAAACGAGGTGCGTTCTGTAAGTTGAGGACCGCCAGGCTTTGTGATGCCGCTCTGTCGATCAGTGCTTTGGCGCCGACACTCCACGCCAGGTAAACCGAGCTCACCAGCAAACCCGCGACCAGCCAGTTGCGTGCCGCCTTGTCTCGGCCTAGCTCATTTGTTTGCTGCGAGGGTTGGTAGGTTAGCCGCCAGGCAGCAATAACCCCTGCCAGCAAGGGTACGGTATACAACGGATCAATGATGAAGATTGTCGCCCACATCACTGGCGGGGTCTTCATGGGCCAGAACAACTGGGTACCGTAGACGGTAAAAGCGTCCAGTAGAGGATGCGTTATCAAGGCAAGCCAGATCGCCAATAGCCACCGCAGCGGGGATCTTTGCACTAGACTGCTGCGGGATTTAAGCACTAACCAGAGCAATAATCCCAACACCGTTAACAGCAAAAGTGAATGTGATGGCCCCCGGTGCCAGGTCACTTCTGTAACAACATCGCGGCTGAACAGTTTAAACCAAACCACGTCCAGATCGGGCAAAGTCCCGAGTATACCTCCAGCCAGTATCGCCATGCGCCGATGGCGTGGAGGGACGACAAGTGCAGCAACGCTGCTGCCAAGAACAATTTGTGTTAATGAGTCCATGGTAGGTTCCAACGGTCTGTTTTATCGTTCTGTTGGGCAAGCTGTGCCTTTATCCACCGGTCATGCAGCCATTGTTCCGATTTACGGCGAGCAAGCAGGGTTGCCCATTGCAAATCTCGCTCGAACAACATGGGTTTCTCATCGCTGCCGACTATGACCCAGAACCAACTCCCATCAGCAAGATTACGTGCCTTGAGTTTTATACCGGTGACCTGAACTGTCTCACTACGGCCAGCGTGTGTAATACGCACCGGTTCACTGTGGGGAGCGACAGAGGCCACCTTCATGTTGACCAGCAAATCGGGCGCAGCCCTGCGCAGGAATTCTGTTGCAATCTGCTCAGAGCGTTCTCGGGATGGTAAAGGTTTTCCTGCCAGCTCTAGCGAGATGTTAGCAAAACCTTTGAGTGTTCCATCGGAGGCGAACACAGTACTAAAGTGTTCCCCCTCCAGGAAGGCATTCCGTCCGTCACGCCTCTCGTAGCGGCTAAGCACGACGGGCTTACTATCCAGAGTCACTGAACGCTGACTGGTGAGGTGATGAGTATCAGGGATGCTGGCTGTGTCATGATCAACTGCGCCAGTAGCTGCCTGCAAGGCGAACGAGGAAAAACCAGCAGTAAGCCCAATACCGATGTGGAACACCAGGACAAAGCGGTAGAGGTTCCACCAGACCGCGAGGACTGAAGTGAGCGAAGAACGTTTAGCGTTCATGATTTCCTCGGGGATGAGGTAAGTGATGCGCTTTTCATCACGCAGATACTGGCCAGTAAAAGCGCCACCGTGAGCCCCGCAAGGAGCGGGACGAAACCGGGTACCCATGACGCGATAAGCGGGCCAATACTGGCGCCGATGAACAAGACAAAGCCATTCAGTGCCATGCCAGCTGCGCGGTCAGGTGCGGCCAGATCGCCAAATCGGCTAATCATTGCCGGGACAGCCAAAGCGACACCGGTAACGAAGAGCAGGCTCCCGATGCCAATACCTATTATCGTCTGCGACAAAATCGCCTCCAGGGTGAGGCCGACAGCTGCAACCAGGTAACCCACACTTGCGACTCCCGGCATCCCGAATCTGTTTGCAAGCGGTCCAACCAGCAAGGCCATGAACATACCTGGCAATCCAGACAGGCGAAGTGCAATGACCAGGTCAGGATCCAGGTTCAACCCTGCCAAATGCGGCCCCAACAGTGTATACATCGCAACAAAAGACAGGAGAAGTGTGATATGCGCGCATGAAAGCAGCACAATGGCGGGCCGCATGGCAATCTTGCCTAGTGCGATGAAACGATGGCCCAGGTGGCCATCAACGGCGGTGCGGACGGGTTCCTGGATCAGTAGCACAATGAATGGGAGCACGGCCATCAGGCCAGTTCCCGTGGCTATAAATACCCAGATCCAACCCCATTGTAGCGCCACCCAGGCAGCGAACACTTGCCCTAGGATACCCGCCACGAGAAAAGACGTAGACATGGCCCCGATGGCAATTGCCCGATGGCGTGGCAATACCGCTTCGGCAAGATAGGCCAGTGCCACAGGGGCGAAACTGGATGCAGCGAGCCCCTGCAACATCCGTAGCCCCGCCAACCAGGGCAAGGAAGGCGCAAAAACGCAGGCTAGTGTGGCAACCGACAGCGCACTCAGCCCGACCAGCATGATTAGCCGACGACCATACTGATCGGATAACGGCCCCCAGATCAGGAATCCTCCAGCATAGGCCAGGCTGAAACAACTGGCTAGCGCAAACGTGACTGAGCCTGGTGTTGCCGAACCGAACGATTGAGCGACAGGTGCGAGTAAAGGGATTGCCAGATAAAGCTGGGTCAGCACCAACAACGCCACCACGACCAGTAACGTAACTTCACGTGCACTTGCGCTATGAGCTGGGTTTTGGTGGGTATGTTTGCTGGCGGGGTCAGCCGCCAGATCTATAGTGTTGTTGTAATCAGCCATAGAATCCTGTTTCCGAGACCGGAACGGCTCCTCCAACCATAACGGAGTGCACCTGACGTGCCGCGTGTAATTCCCAGAATTGTTCAGCGATATCTGCCGGTGCGACGGTATCACTTTTTCCAATCCCGCCTGGCGTTCCCTCAACGAAACCATTGACGACCACCTCACCGACATGAATGTCACGTGGTGCGAGGGTATGCGCCAGGATATGGGTGGCTTTACGTTGCGCTGCAACACTGATGGCCAGCGCAGCATAATTGACGGCGAATGCATTGATTTGCGGGTGATCCAGTGCCATGACGCCGCTGGTCACCAGTACAGTCCCTTTCGATACTGCGAGGTCTTCCTGGCTCTCCTGTACGGCAGCGATATAACCAGCAACCCGGAGATCGAAACTCTTGCTCAGCTCCGTAGGAGAGGTGGAGAGCAGGTCGCCTTCGATATCGAGAAAGACGTTCCAGTGCAGGATACCTATGGGCCCAAGTATCTCACGTACATTCTTGACGACATGCTGTATCGCCTTAACGTCGCTCAAATCGGCCGAGAAAGCCTTAACCTTGATACCTTCGGCCGTCAGCTTTGCTTCCGCTTTAGCAAGACGTTGAACATTGCGTGCAATCAGGGCAACAGGATGACCAGCCTTGCCAAAACGGCGGGCAACCGCGTGAGAGATGCCCGGGCCATATCCACAGATAAGAATGGTGTTCTTCATATTTCATACTCCAGTTAACAGGTAAAATTACAACTCCAACGTTTTAGTTGGAAATTACTATAGTATGATTACGCGACAACCACAACCGATAGTTAAGAGAGTAAAAAATGGCCTGGGATACTGAAGGGACGAAACGTAAAATTCTGCAAGCAGCGATGGCTGAATTTGCCCAGTTTGGCCCGAATGGCACTACCCACGAACGGATCGCCAGGCAGGCAGGAGTCAATAAAGAACGTGTTTACAATTACTTTGGCGACAAGCCGGCGTTATTCGCAGCCGTGTTACGCAATGAACTAGCCAAGGTGGCACTGGCTGTGCCTGTACAATCCTTTGCTGTTGAAGATATTGGAGATTACGCGGGGCGTGCTTATGACTATCACCTCGAAAACCCTGAGCTTAGCAGGCTTATGCGCTGGGAAGGACTAGCTTACGACGGAGAGGTGCCGGACGAAGAACTGCGACGTGAATATTATGGTTATAAGGTTCAGGCCGTGACCGATGGGCAGCACCAGGGAGTTGTTACCCGGGCCCTTGACGCCGATCACCTGGCTTTTCTGATATTGGCTCTTGCTGGATGGTGGTCTGCAGTACCACAGGTCGCGCGTATGTTAACGGGGCCAGACAGCTCTGAAGAGCATGCCAGACGGAGAGCTTCTGTCGTAGAGGCTGCCCGGCGCCTGGCGACAGCCCCATAAAATGAATGTTGGAAAAAGCACGGGTAAAACCCATTAAGCAAAATCATGACAGTAGCTTTCCTCAGTCATAATAAGCGCAGAAGGGGCGCTGCATGTGCGCCCCTTGGTTTTCCCTGAGCAGGATATTAAATACGCGCGGCTTCCGGCAATTTCTTCAGGTAGTGGCCAACCAGCAGGGCCAGCAACAGCATCACGCTGATAAAAGCAACTACGCCGCCCCAGCCAAAGTTATGCCAGAACACGCCGCCCAGCGTACCGGCAACGCTGGAACCCACGTAATAACAAAACAGATAGAGCGAAGAAGCCTGGCCTTTGGCCCGGCGTGCGCGGCGGCCAATCCAACTGCTGGCAACCGAGTGGGCGGCAAAGAAACCGGCGGTGAACAGCATCATGCCAATAAAGATCACAGTGACAGGGGCCAGGGCGGTGATCAGTATCCCGATCAGCATAATGATAATGGACGCCAGCAGCACCGGGCCGCGGCCAAATTTGGAGGTCAGGGCACCCGCTTTGGGGGAACTGTAAGAACCGGTGAGATACACCACCGACAACAGGCCCACAATTGCCTGGCTGAGATGATAAGGATCGCTCAGCAGGCGGTAGCCAATGTAGTTGAACATTGTCACAAAGCTGCCCATCAGCAGGAAACCTTCGGCAAACAGCAGCGGCAGCCCCTTATCGTGCCAATGCAGCTTAAAGTTAATCAGCAACGTTCTTGGCCGCAATGAACTGGCGCGGAAGTGCTTGGAGGCGGGCAGAATGCGCCAGAACATGCAGGCCGCCGCCAGAGCGAACACCCCAATCACCGCCAGTGAGATCCTCCAGGAGAAGAAATCGGTGAGCACCCCGGTCACCAGGCGCCCACTCATCCCACCGATCGAGTTGCCGCTGATATAGAGGCCCATAGAAAAGGCCACGAAGCTCGGGTGGATCTCTTCGCTCAGATAGGTCATACCGACTGCCGCAACCCCGCTCAGCGAAAGCCCAATCAACGCCCGCATCACCAAGATGCCGTGCCAACTGGTCATGAAGGCACAAATCAGCGTACAGATCGCCGCCAACAGCAGGGCCACCACCATCACCGACTTACGGCCGATAGCATCTGACAGCGGGCCGGTAAACATCAGGCCGATGGCCAACATCCCAGTGGAGAAGGAGAGGGAAAGGCTGCTCTCCGCTGGGGAGATGCCAAAATCTTGCGAAAGCACCGGCAAGATCGGTTGCACACAGTACAGCAGCGCAAAGGTAGCCAGCCCGGCAGAGAACAGCGCCAAGGTCACACGCATAAACTGTGGTGTACCGCGTTCGATGTAGGGGAGTTTATTCAGCGTGGTGCGTTTGGTTGTTGGGGCACTGTCAGGGGCTGGCAGCGTTTTTGGCATACTGGCCGCAGAACGCGAAGCGGTTGTCACAGCGGTTCCTTACCGGGTTCGGGAGATGAAAAATACGTCTTGAATCACAAAATCATAGGGAGCTGTCAGTTTTTTGTCTAATATATTAATCATCCTAATTAAGATGTTTAAAGTATGAATATCGAGCTCAGACATTTGCGTTACTTTGTCGCCGTCGCCGAAGAGTTGCATTTTGGCCGGGCTGCAGAACGGCTACGGATTTCCCAGCCGCCCCTTAGCCAACAAATCCAGGCACTCGAGGATATGGTGGGTGCGCGTTTGCTGGCGCGCAATAACCGTAACGTCAGCCTGACCCAGGCGGGTGAGATGTTCTTGAAAGAAGCCTATCAGGTGCTTGCCCAGGTCAACCGGGCAGCAGAGAAGGCGGCGCGCCTGGAGCGTGGCGAACTGGGTGAACTGACGATTGGCTTTACCTCTTCGGCTCCGTTTATCAGCGTAGTTTCCCGTAGTTTGCGAGCCTTTCGCCAGTTATCACCGGATGTGCATATCAAAATGCGCGAGGTGAACACCAAGCAACAGCTTGAGCCGCTGCTCAACGGTGACCTTGATCTTGGGGTGATGCGCAATACCCGCTTGCCGGACGCGCTGCAGCATCAGTTGTTATTACGCGAGCCCTTGCTTGCCGTGGTACCGAATGGCCATCCGCTAACCCAAAAGGTACCAGGCACGCTGCGTTTCAACGATTTAGCCCAGGAACCCTTTGTGTTCTTTTCCCGTGAAGTGGGCACCGCGCTGTACGACGAAATTCTGGCATTGCTGGCCAATGCCGGGATCGCGCCTTACATCACGCAAGAAGTGGGGGAAGCGATGACTATTATCGGCCTGGTCGCGGCTGGGTTAGGGATTTCCATTTTGCCGATGTCCTTTGGCCGGGTGAAGATCGATGGGGTGACCTATCTCCCGTTAGCCGAGCCGGAGGCGATGACCGAGGTCTGGTTGGTACATCATCGCAGCAGGCCGTTATCGGCAGCGGCCAAGGCGTTAATGGCGCTGATGCTCGAGCCCAAAGCTGTGTAAATAAGAGGCGTTTTTAGCGGAAAGCTCGGTGAATTTGTGCTGTTAATCACATAACGAATCAAATAGTTGACGCTGTATTCCAAAAGCCCCACCATAGCCCCTAATCTTTATTTAGAAGCGCGAAAAATAGCAGGAGCGGGTGTGTGATTGCGGATGGGCAGCCTGGGCATATTGATCAGATCAAGCAAACCAATGCAGGGGCAGTTTACCGGCTGATAGATCGGCTGGGACCGATTTCGCGCATCGAATTATCCAAACGGGCACAGCTGGCGCCAGCCAGTATCACCAAGATAGTACGTGAACTGCTCGAAGCGCATCTGGTTAAAGAAACCGAATATCAGGAAGTGGGCAGCCGTGGCCGACCGGCCGTTGGCCTGGTGCTGGACACCGAAGCCTGGCATTACCTCTCTGCACGCATCAGCCGAGGCACCATTACCCTGGCGCTGCGCGATCTCAGTAGCAAGATGGTGGTTGAAGAACTGCTGCCGTTAAAAGCCGAACATCCCGAGCCTTTATTACAGCGCATCGTTAGTGAAGTAGAGCAGTTCTTTATCCGCCACCAAAGCAAACTGGAACGTTTAACCGCCATCGCCATTACGCTACCCGGCATGATTGATACCGCCGCGGGTATTGTTCACCGCATGCCGTTTTATGACGTCAACGAAATGGCGTTGGGACCAGCGCTAGAGACACTGACGGGCCTACCGGTTTATGTTCAGCATGATATCTGTGCCTGGACGATGGCAGAAGCGCTGTATGGCGCATCCCGTGGCAGCCATAACGTCATTCAGGTCGTCATCGATCATAACGTCGGCGCAGGGGTGATCACCAACGGACGCGTACTGCATGCGGGCAGCAGCAGCGTGGTGGAGATTGGTCACACACAGGTCGATCCATATGGTAAACGCTGCTATTGCGGCAACCATGGTTGCCTGGAAACGGTCGCCAGCATTGAAAACATGTTGGAAATTGCCCAGCAACGTCTGGGAGGTTCGATGTCCTCCATGCTACATGGCGCGCCTTTGACCGTGGAATCGCTGTGCGATGCGGCAATGGCTGGCGATCAGTTAGCCAAAGATATTATTCTTGGCGTCGGGCACAGCGTCGGGCGCATCGTGGCGATCATGGTCAACCTGTTCAACCCGGAAAAAATCCTGGTAGGTTCACCGTTGAACCGTGCCGCAGAAATCCTGCATCCGGCGATTGCTTCCTGCATTCGTCAGCAATCCTTGCCTGCTTACAGCGAGTACGTTCAGGTTGAATCCACCCAGTTCTTCAACCAAGGCACCATGCCGGGAGCCGCACTGGTGAAAGAAGCCATGTATAACGGTTCTTTGTTGGTGAAATTGCTACAAGGTTGATTTAGCTGTCTTCTTTCACGCTGTGGCGTTAACTGCACGGGATTTGGATCCAAAAGCTACACTTCCAGCGTCTCCTTGCCGGGTTTGCGTTTTTGGCCGATCCTAAGAGCTTCAAGGACCAACGAGAAGGCTGGAGAAGGCTGTTTGCGACTGGGATAATACAGGTAGTAGCCGGGGAAGGGCTTGCACCATTGCTCCAGCACACGCACCAGATGACCTTCTTTAATATGTGTTCCAAATTCTTCCTCTGGCAAAAAAGCAATCCCGTGTCCTGCAAGCGCCGCAGCAACAATATGTTCAGAGGTATTGAAAATGAGCTGTCCGCTGACGCGAACATTAAGATCCCCCTCATCCTGATCAAAATCCCAGATATACAACCCCCCAGACCTGACCATTCGTTGATTTATGCACCTGTGTTGCGTCAACTCATGGGGGGTGTTGGGTACAGGATAACGTGAAAAATAGCCCGGAGATGCCACTGCGGCCATACGTAATTTGGGCCCGATGGGTACCGCTATCATGTCTTTATCAATGGTGTCACCCAGTCGAACGCCCGCATCAAAACGATCTGCCACGATATCGCGAAAACCATGATTCGCGTCGAACTCGATATTAATATCCGGGTACTCATGCAACAGCGGGGTCAGCTTTGGCAGCAGGGTACTGTGTAAAACATTTGGCCCGCAGGTGATGCGGACTGTACCTGCAGGCTTATCGCGCAGCTCGGTCAGCATATCCAGTTCAGCTTCAATCTCATCGATGCGATTACCTATAGCCAGTAGCAAACGCTCCCCGGCGGAAGTTGGCGATACGCTTCGGGTGGTACGCGTCAGCAGGCGAATTTGCATACGATCTTCAAGTGCGGAAATCGCCTGGCTGAGTGCAGGCTGCGTTACGCCCAACTGAGCTGCGGCACGGGTAAAGCTGCTTTCACGTGCGACCGTGACAAAATAGAGCAGGTCGTTCAGGTTGCGTTTCATCAGGTATGGCCCGTCTTATTAATAAGCTACAGTTATAAACCTATTAAGCATTCATTAGCTAGTAATGATGCGCCCTGAGTGTAAAATTTCCAGCAACAGATTATTAAGCGATGGCAGATAAACGCTGTTGCTCTTTTCATTTTTACTTTCCTGACGTTATTCCTGCGAATAGCGTTCGGCCGCGGTTTACCTGAAAACTGCCGGGGATTATTCGGGAGCAGCAATTTATGCCCATATTGTCGAACGATCTATCACTTCACAAAGAACGCGCGTACTGGAGCGGAGTTTTCGCCATGACGTTGTGCGTCTTTGCGCTCATTGCTTCGGAATTTATGCCTGTCAGCCTGCTGACGCCCATATCGGGAGATCTAGGCGTCAGTGAAGGGCTGGTTGGGCAGGGGATCGCTATTTCCGGCGTGTTTGCGGTACTGACGAGTCTCTCCATTTCTACACTGGCCGGAGGTCTCAATCGCAAGACATTACTGTTGAGCATGACCGCGTTGATGGCGTTTTCCGGGGCCATTATCGCGCTAGCGCCCAGTTATCTGATTTACATGGTTGGCCGTGCCCTGATTGGTATTGCTATTGGTGGGTTCTGGTCCTTATCAGCCGCTACTGCTCTTCGCCTGGTTCCGCAACACCAGGTTCCAAGTGCGCTGGCCATTTTTAACGGAGGTAACGCATTGGCAACCGTTATAGCCGCACCATTGGGTAGTTATCTGGGCTCGGTCATCGGTTGGCGAGGCGCATTCTTTTGCCTTGTTCCGGTTGGGGTGATTGTTTTTATCTGGCAGTGGTTCAGCCTGCCTGCAATGACGGCTGATAAAAGCGATAAGCGTACCGGTGTTTTTCGTCTTTTGGCTAACCCGCTTGTGGCCATGGGGCTTGCGGCCTGCGGATTGTTCTTTATGGGCCAATTTGCTTTGTTTACTTATCTACGTCCGTTCCTTGAGAGGGTAACGCAGGTAGATATCACCACGTTGTCGCTTATTTTACTGACAATCGGAGTTGCTGGCTTTATGGGAACCCTGGTGATTAGCGCATTTCTGGCATCAGGTTTTTACCCCACACTTATTGCCATCCCTTTGCTAATGGCCGCTATTGCCGGATCACTGATCGCCTTTGGTCACAGTATCTGGATCGTTGCAACACTGCTTGGTTTATGGGGCTTAATCGCCACAGCTGCGCCCACCGGTTGGTGGACGTGGATCGCCAGAACATTGCCGGAGGATGCGGAAGCTGGCGGTGGCCTGATGGTTGCCATAGTACAACTGTCCATCGCATTGGGCTCCACAATCGGCGGGTTAGCATTTGACCATAGCGGTTATCAAAGCACCTTCACCATCAGCGGCATTTTGTTAGTGATAGCAGCCGCCCTGGCGTTATTGACGTCACGTAAAGATATCCACCAAACCCAATGAGGAATTCTCTGATGAGAAAATTTACCATGCTGTTAGGGCTGTTAATCAGTTCATTTGCGGCAGTTGGCGCCGATATGTCTAACGGAGCCGATAATTTTTACAAAAGCGATAAGGTCACCCAGCAAAAGGTGACCTTTAAAAACCAGTATCAGATGAATGTGGTCGGCAATCTGTTTATACCGAAAGGGATGGATCAGAATGCGCAAAACCCGGCGATTGTCATTGGACATCCGATGGGGGCGGTAAAAGAACAAAGCTCAAATCTGTATGCCCAGAAACTGGCTGAACAAGGGTTTGTGACGCTGGCAATTGATCTTTCCTTCTGGGGAGAGAGTGAAGGAAAACCCGGCCATCTTATTTCTCCGGAAATTTATGCGGATGATTTCAGTGCCGCAGTCGATTATCTGAATACTCAACCTTACGTTAATCCGGAGAAAATTGGCGTGCTGGGTATTTGCGGTAGCGGGAGCTTCGTTATCAGTGCTGCCAAAATTGACCCGAGAATGAAGGCCGTGGCCACGGTTAGTATGTATGACATGGGGGCTGCTTTCCGCCAAGGTCTTCATCATTCCGTTACGCCTGAACAGCGTAAAGCATTCATTAAATCTGCAATAGAGCAACGAGCTGTTGAGTTTAATGGCGGAGACATTGCTTATATCCCTGGTACCGTTAACCAGCTTGATGATTCAACGCCAGCAATTCAACGAGAATTCTTCGATTTCTATCGCACGCCGCGAGGTAGTTTTACGCCACAGGGTGAGAAAGAAGCGCTGACAACTAAACCGATGTTGAGCAGCATTGGGAAGTTCATGAACTTCTATCCGTTCAACGATATTGAAACGATCTCGCCACGCGCGATGCTGTTCATCACCGGCGATCGGGCGCATTCGAAAGAATTTAGTGAAGATGCTTACAAACGTGCCGGACAGCCAAAGGAGTTGTACATCGTGCCAGGGGCAGGCCATGTCGATCTGTATGACCGTAGCGACATGATCCCTTTTGCCAAGCTGACGTCGTTCTTTAAGGCTAACCTCAAATAATGTCCAAAGCCGCACCCTGACGGGTGTGGCTACTCTTTTCTGGGTTACCGTATGAAATATCAGAGCACTTTAGTACCGGGGCTGCTGCTGGCTTGTACTTTTGCAGGTCATGCCGACATGAACATTAACCCGTCCCTAAAGGAGAGCCCGATGACGGTTAAAATGAACATTGATGACCAACAATTTGAGGTCATACTTCACGACAATCCAGCGGCTAAAGCATTTGTTAATACTTTACCATTGCAACTTGGCATGGAAGAGTTGAATGCTAATGAGATATTTGCCGACCTTCCTCATAAGTTGCCTTCAAGCCCTGTACGGCCAGGGACCATTCATGCAGGCGATCTCATGTTGTACGGTACGCAAACGTTGGTGTTGTTCTATGCATCATTTGAGTCTTCCTACCGCTATACCCCCATCGGGAAAGTTATTCATCCAGAAAACCTTCCCGCTATGGTGGACAAAAAGAAAATAGGGGTCAGGTTCAACGACCATTAAAACAACGGTAGTTAGATCCCTGGGTCATGCCGATACGAGGCATTTGGCGACACAAAAAACTGGGTACGCTTTCGTTCCATTGACCTTGATACCCCTTATCAGTGTTTCTTATTATTTACCGCCAAAAGATTGAGCTACCTCAAGCCCCCGTTGAGTTGCATCCCCTAGACTTTTCCCGTAGGACGACTCTCGTCGTGATTTACGGCGATTTTTTAGGTTAACGAGGCATTTCAAGGCAATCTATTCATGTTAAAGCGTTTATTTGTTACAGGCACGGATACCGACGTAGGTAAGACAGTGGTTTCCCGCGGTTTATTGCAGGCTTTCGCCGCGCAAGGTCGCTCAGTGGCGGGTTATAAGCCCATTGCGGCACGCTGCCAGGAAACCAGTGAAGGCATCCGCAATCGAGACGCTTTAGTTTTACAGGCCTCTTCCTCACTGCCGCTGTCCTATGACGAAATCAATCCGATCACCTGTCTGGATGAGGTGTTTCATGCCCATGCAACTCAGGATATTGATTACGGACTGATGAGCCGTGGTTTGCATCATCTCGCCGCCAAAGCCGACACGGTAGTGGTAGAGGGTAGCGGCGGCTGGCGGGTATTGATGAACGATCTCCGTCCTTATGCCGAGTGGGTGGTACAGGAACAGCTGCCGGTTATCCTGGTGGTCGGGATCAAACTGGGCTGTGTCAGCCATGCGCTATTGACCGCACAGGCAATTATTAACGATGGCTTACCATTGCTGGGCTGGGTGGCTAATCGAATCAACCCCGGTTTAGCCCACTATGCAGAAACTATCGATGCGATGCAGCAGCGTATTCCAGCTCCATTGCTGGGTGAGATCCCATATCTGCCGCGTGCGGAACAACGTGAGCTGGCACAGTATCTGGACGTTTCGCAGCTGGTTGATCGTTACGCATTGTGATAAACCGACTGTGGGCGTAGCCCGCGAGCAATGGTAGTGGCGATAACGCAAGCCAACAGAATGCCTGGCAGCAGGGTATATTCCCCGGTCATCTCAAACACCATTAATGCCGCCATAATGGGCGCATGAGTGGTGGCAGCCAGCAATGTCGCCATACCGGTCAGTGCCAGCAGAATGGGCACTGCAGTACCCAGCTCTGGCCACAGACCAAACATCTGGCCCACTACCGAGCCCAATGCGGCCCCCACGAATAACGTCGGTGTGAACACGCCACCAGGTGCGCCTGATCCACTACTGGCCAACAGGGCTAACAGTTTGCAAATCAGGATCGCACTGACCAGTAGCATCCCCGGTGGTGCCGAGAGTAGAGACTGCACCACGCTATAGCCATTTCCCCAGACTTCGGGATACAACAAGGAAAGCAACCCGACGATCAGCCCGCCAAGCGCCAGCTGTAATGGCGGTATGAGGTTGAGCGAGCGAAATGCCCGGCCGCTGGCCGCCATCGCCCACAGAAACAGCGGGCCACAAACTCCTGCCAGTATGCCCACCAAAGCCATTAACAGATACTGCACTGGCCAGGGAGCAGCAAGCGGCTCCACGATGTAGAGCGGAGCCTGGCCACCGTTCAGCAGATTGGTCATCAGCAGCGCGCTCACGGCGGCGATCACTACTGGGCCAAGTGAGGCCAGCATCAGCGAACCAAACAGGATCTCCGCGATAAAAAGGCTACCCGCCAACGGGGCATGATAGGCGCTAGCCATCCCAGCTGCGGCAGCGCAAGCCACCCACAATTTCCATTCTTTCGCCGGGGTAAAGCGTTGGGCAAATACCGAACCTACCAACGCCCCCAGCAGGATCATCGCCCCCTCGCGGCCAATGGTGCTACCGCTGGAAACCACCAACAGCGAGGCCAGGCATTTTATCAGGCTGGCGTTAACGGCCAATCGTCCGTCACCGGCTTCAATCGCTTCCATATAATCCGTTGGAGCGATGGGTTTTTGATGCTGATAACGCTGGTAGATCCACAACAAAAAGCCAGCAGCCAATCCACCCAACGCTGGCGTCAACGCTCTTCGCCATCCGGGCAGTGCAGCGGCAGCGGCCACCAAACTACCTTCCTCATGATCCAGCAACAACCATTCAAGCCCAAATATGGCGCGGTGAAATAACCACACGGCCAGCGCAGCACAAATGCCGAGCAGGACGGCAATAAACAGATGGCGCAGCAGGGCGCGATAGTGGTGCAGAGGGACCAATTGATTCATATGTCGGCAGATGATGAAGAATAAGAGGTTCAGGTGGGCATTGTGCTTGTCTACCCACCTGAAAACCAGAGAATCTTTATCAGAACCCTGGCGTTGTGGCTACCGTATCAACCGCCCGGGGGCGTGGCAGGTTGATATTTACCGCTCATGCCTTCCAGCAGCGCGACCAGATCCTTGATATCGCTTTCTGGTAGGGTAACGCCGACCTGATAGGTCAGCATATCCTTGACCGCCTGATGCAGCGAAGTCACGCTGCCGTCGTGGAAGTAAGGGGCAGTTTGGGCGATGTTTCGTAGCGTCGGGGTTTTGAAGCGGTGACGATCGCTATCATTTTTAGTGACATTGTAACGTCCAAGGTCGGCCTCGGTGGGGTTACCGCGAGCGGTAAAGTAATCTGCTTTCAGCCCCATTACCTCATAGGACTGGCCCCCAAGGTTGACCCCGGTATGGCAGGTGCCACATTTGTTTTGCTGGAACAGTTGATAGCCGTGTTTTTGCTGCGCCGTCAGGGCGTCGCTATCGCCTTTCAGGTAACGGTCAAACGGGCTATCTGGCGTGATCAGCGTCTTTTCGAACTCGGCAATGGCGTCGGTAATGTTATCGCCGGTGAAGCCGTTAGCATAGACGCGCCGGAAATCGGCCTTCAGCAAGGCGTCCTGATCCAGTTTAGCGATGATTTCATCCCAGGATTCGGAGGCCATCTCGATCGGGTTCATCGGCGGGCCACCAGCCTGGGCCTGTAAATCTGCCGCTCGACCATCCCAGAACTGCGCCATATTGAAGGCCGCATTAAACACCGTCGGTGCGTTGATTGGCCCAACCTGATCGCCAACCCCCAACGATGAGACGCGACCGTCCACGCCACCTTCGCCCAGCTTATGGCAGTGGGCACATGAGATGCTGTTATCTTTCGATAGGCGCGGATCGTGGAACAACCGGAAGCCCAGCGCCACTTTTTGAGGATCGGTAGGTAGCGAGGATGGCACCGGCTGTAAGGCGGCACCACGTAGTTCGGCTGGCGTATCTGGCAAAGTGTAGAACTGTTCGCGTTGTTGACGGACCCAGCTCAGTAGTTCATTACGATCGCCGTCGCTGACGTTTCCGGCCCAGTGGACCATCTTATACAGTGGCGGTGGCATCTCCTGGTTTTGCAGCACGGCTTCCAGCTTGGCCAGATCGACTTCAGGTACCGCGGTTTTTTGTTGCAGAGCAGTGCGGGTAGCATCGAGGTTAAAATGCTGATTTCCACTGAGGATATCCTGCGCCATAATTTGTTTGGCGATCGGCAACTCGGCATAGAAGGGAAGCTGAGCCGAGTTGGAGTGGCAATAGTCGCAGCCATTGCGGGTTAACAGGGTATCGATTTGATTGCTGGCAACGACGGGGTTACGCTGTTGATCGTAATGGTAGACATAGCCGACGGTCCCCAAATAGCCGACGACGGCGGTAACGGCACATCCCAGAATAATTTTTTTAATCATGTTCTCGCTCCAATGAGTTGACTGCCAAAAAACCCTACATATAAAGAGGTAATAAAGGGGGCAATCGGATTGTCACGGGCTGGGGCGGTTGGCAACTTGATTAAAATCAATCACCATCATTGGTGTACGCTATCGTTCGGATAGGTTTTAACGATGAAGCAGGCGTGGCGTGGCTCTCAGGTCATTTCTAAGAAATACCTTATTATTCAATTAGGTGACCATTTATAGGTGACGCTGTCACAATTTGTTCGATTGGTGCGTTGTTGCGGGATTTTGGTGCACAACATCCCCAGACAAACTACAGAATATGCCTTGGCTGTTATAATCCGGGGAAAATAAAAGACATAGGGACACATTTTAAACTGATGACCACTAACACTTCTTCGAGCACAGCCCAAGTAGCCCATCGGCCGTTGATCCTGATTGCCTGCATGCTGGCAATGTTCATGTCTGCCATTGAAGCGACCATTGTCGCCACCGCGATGCCGACGATTATTGGCGATCTGGGTGGTTTTTCGTTGCTGGGCTGGGTGTTTTCGGTCTATTTGCTGGCACAGGCCATTACCATTCCGATCTACGGGCGTTTGGCGGATTTATACGGCCGGAAACCGATCTTTTTCTTTGGCGCCACGCTGTTCCTGTTGGGGTCGGTCCTGTGCGGTTTCTCATCGAATATGTATTGGCTGATTGCCTTCCGCCTGCTGCAAGGGCTGGGCGCCGGGGCGATCATGCCGATCGCTACCACCGTGATCGGTGATATTTACAGCGCCACCGAGCGGCCAAAAGTGATGGGGTATCTTTCTAGCGTCTGGGGTGTTTCGGCTATTCTTGGCCCGTTACTGGGTGCATTTATCGTGCAGCACACGTCTTGGGCTTTGGTATTCTGGGTTAACCTGCCCATTGGCCTGCTGGCGATGTATTTCCTGGGGCGCTACCTGCCAGACCTCAAACAGGGGCGCAAACATGCGCTGGATCTGGCGGGAACGGCTTGGCTGACGATCTTTGTCGCTGCATTGCTGCTTTCACTCTTGCAGGCGGAAATGCTGGGATGGTGGGTCATACCGTTGCTGGCGTTGGCGTTAGTGGCGCTTAAACTGTTAATTCGTCAGGAGCGCCGTGCTCCTGAACCGTTGTTCCCATTGGCCCTGTGGCAAAACCGCGTGATTGTGGCCGGCAATATTGGCGGCGTGGTGATCGGTGCTGCCATGATGGGCATCAGCGCCTTCTTGCCAACCTTTATCCAGGGCGTGAAGGGCGGAACTCCGCTGGAAGCCGGAACCACATTGGCCTTGATGTCGATTGGCTGGCCGCTGGCCAGTATGCTGAGTGGGCGTTTGATGCTGCTGACTTCTTATCGCACCACAGCACTGCTTGGCGCGCTGCTGTTGGCGGCCGGTGGCTTTATCCTGCTGCTGTTACAGCCTTCGGGTGGGTTACTGTGGGGGCGGGTTGCGGCGTTTATCATCGGGGTCGGTATGGGGTTGTGCAATACCACCTTCCTGGTCTCGGTACAGAATGCAGCACATTACAGTATTCGCGGTATCGCAACCGCCTGCACGGTATTCACCAGGATGGTCGGCTCGGCCATCGGCACCGCCATTCTGGGGGCCACGTTGAATATCAACCTGCATTTGCGACTGCCAGAAACGGTTGATCCGGTGCAGCAGTTGATGGAGCCAGAGGTTCGCAACACCATGCGGCCAGAGGCGCTGGCGGATCTCATTGGGCATGTCGCCGCCTCAATGCATTGGGTATTCCTGGTCTCGGCGTTGATATCGCTGTTTGCCTTGGGTGCGGCTATGCTGATCCCGGCGCGTCATCGGCCACAGGGCGAAGGTGAAGAGATTAAACAGGCTTAAAGAAGAGGGGCGCAGTAACGAACTGCGCCCTGGAGCCGGTTACTGCGGGGCCTGGGTATCCTGGCTGGTGCCAGTTTGCGCCGCGTCGCCGCTGTCGTCGCCGTTAATCAGGCGGGTATACACGATTTTCTGCGTGTCTTGACCACAATGGCCGACCACCTGTCCACCGGCAAGGTTCGCCTGATCGTTAGGCACGATCTCCAGCTTGAAGCCGGATTCCGGTACGCCGTTATTGACAATCTTCTGGGCAATATCCGCCTTTATGCTCTCACATGAGGCAAAAGCGGCCAGCGGCGCGGTGGCTAACAGCAGTACACCTACTACAAGCGCTTTTTTCATCATTGGATCCTTATTTGAGACGAATGTTCTTTGTCAGGATAGCAGCATCAGGTTGAATAGTTTACCCTTACTCGCTATTACTGCGTGACTGGACGGCCAGTGGTGCGATCCAGACACTTACGGGTTGACGATTCCCAATAGGCATTGACGTTGTAGCTGTTATCACAACGATCTTCGTCATCAATAGCACGGTCAACCTTGTCAAACTCCTTCTCGACACGGGTATTGACCTTACTGCGCAGCGATTTGGTTTCGTTCCACTGCTCTTTGCTTTGGCGAGCCTGTTCGTTGCTCATGGCTGCGCCGCCGCTGCCGTCAACCGTGACGCAGGTGCTGCCCTGGGTGCAAGAGGCAGCGAAGGCAGGAGCTTGCCAGGCACCGGCCAGCAATAACATGGCAACCGGTAACATCAGGCGCGGAAGGGAAAGTAATTTCATCGTTTCATCCTTATAAGTGAGTGTTGCATCCACCAGCAACACTGGCTGTAGCATGGGTTAAATATATCACCGTGCTGTTATATTGCACCAGCGCATCGCTTTGTTCGTTTAATTTACTGAGAGAATAGCGGTAATGTTAAAAACCACTTTATTGTTTTTTGCCACCGCGCTGGCCGAAATCATTGGCTGTTTCTTGCCTTATCTGTGGCTAAAGAAAAACGCCAGCGCCTGGCTGTTGCTGCCTGCGGCCCTCAGCCTGATGCTGTTTGTCTGGTTGTTGACGCTGCATCCGGCGGCCAGTGGGCGAGTCTATGCTGCCTATGGCGGCGTCTATGTGGCAACGGCGCTGCTTTGGCTACGGGTGGTAGATGGTGTGAAGTTGTCGACTATGGATTGGTTGGGGGCCGGGGTGGCACTGCTGGGGATGCTGATTATCGTTTCCGGCTGGCGCACTACGTAGGGGCGCCGCATGCTGCGCCTGCTTGAATGGCAGGGCTGATGCCCTGCCACAGAGTAAGACCATTAACCGCGATGAATGCTCAACCCGGCAAAGGATTGGCTGACCGGCATCATTTCCAAGGTATTGATATTGACGCGGGAAGGCAGCGTTGCCACCCAGAATACCGCTTCGGCAACATCATCCGGTGTCAGGGCATCTACCCCTTGATAGGTTTTGTCTACCTTGCCGTCATCCCCTTTGAAACGCACGTTGGAGAACTCGGTGCCACCAACCATGCCTGGCTCAATATCGGTAACGCGGATACGGGTGCCGTGCAGATCGGCGCGCAGACCCAGGCTGAACTGTTTAACGAAGGCCTTGGTAGCGCCGTAAACGTTACCACCGGCATACGGCCAGTTGGCGGCGGTGGAGCCGATATTGATCACATGGCCAATGTTACGTTCCACCATGGCTGGCAGCAGCGCGCGGGTCATGTTGACCAACCCTTTGGTGTTGGTATCGATCATGGTTTCCCAATCGTCTGCATTAGCCTTGTGCGCAGGCTCCAGGCCTAACGCCAGACCGGCGTTATTCACCAGCACGTCGACGTTGCGCAGCGCTGCGGGTAACTCTTCGATGGCCTGCTGGATCGCCGCACGGTTGCGGACATCCAAACGCACGATATGTAGTGCTTCACCTAATTCTGCCTGCAGCGCCTCCAGGCGCTCCACACGGCGGCCAGTGGCAATCACCTGATGGACTTCACCGACAAATTTGCGGGCAATTGCTTCACCAAAACCGGAGGTAGCGCCCGTGACAAAAATAATCATGCTGCTGTTCCTTAACTGTTTTTAGCCTGCATCCACTCTAACGCGGTTGCGTTAACCCTGCAATTTTAACCGGTGATGGCCGGCACGTGGTAAACCACACAGTCGTATTTGATATTTTCGCGGCGGCCTTGCACGGTGCCACCCAGCGATTCGGCAATGCGGCGGCTTGGCGTGTTCTGCTCGGCGACCGGGTAAATGAAATACGGCGGGTGGTAGCGTTCGCTGGCCCATTTTGCCATGGCATGGACGATTTCGCGGCCGTAGCCGTTACCATGCAGGTTCTCTTTCACCCAGATCCCGAGTTCTGGTTTTTGCTGGTGCAGATTATGCACGCCACCCATGCCAACGAACTGCTTGCTGTCACGCAGCCGTGCCACAAAGATGACTTCTTCACCTTCACGGATCAACGGCAGCCAGCCTTCCCAGACGTTGGCAAATGCCTCGGGAGACTCTTCTGGTTCAAAGGTCATAAAACGCGTTAGCGTAGGAGTGATCGCCTGGTAAACATCGTCGGCGTCTGCTGCGGTAAAGGGGGCAATCAACAACCGATCGGTATTCACACGGCACTGAGTAAGGTCACTGTGCATCATTATTATTACCTCGCTTTTCAGGCCTAAAACGGCAAAAATCCGCTCCCGTTAAAACGGGGCGGATCATCGATATTACGTTGATTAGCGGCAGATGCGACTTATTTTTTTACCATGTGAGGTGCGATGAGCAAAAGGTCGGCCGCAGAGAGACGATCTGGCGCGGTTGAAGCCTGGTGCCAGTACGGATAAATCAGCGGCGGACGGCTCACTTCTTCCAAGCGCTGCAGCTCTTCTTCGTTGAGGATCAGGTTGGCGGCGTGCAGGTTATCTTTGAGCTGTTCCGCGTTCCGGGCTCCTATGACCACCGAGGTTATCGTTGGGCGGGCCAACAGCCAGGCCAGCGCGATTTGTGCCGCAGAGATACCACGGGAGTGGGCGATATCCACCAGCACTTCGACAATATCAAACAGCGCATCTTGATCACGCACCGGCGGCTCACCCCAGTTGGCCAGATGGCGCGTGCCTTTCGGTGTGGGTTGATTACGGCGGTATTTGCCCGAGAGCAGGCCACCGGCCAATGGGCTCCAGACCAATACCCCAAGCCCTTGATCCTGAGCAACAGGCAGCAGTTCATATTCCGCTTCGCGCGCCTGCAGGCTGTAATGGATCTGTTGGCTGACCGGGCGCACTAATCCCAGTCGTTCGGCGCTGCCCAGGTGTTTCATCAGGTGCCAACCGGAGAAGTTGGACAAACCGGTGTAGCGCACCTTGCCGCTGCTCACCAGATCCTCCAGCGCCCGCAGCGTTTCCTCTACCGGGGTGATGCCGTCCCACTCGTGTAGCTGATAGAGATCGAGATAGTCGGTATTCAGGCGTTTCAGACTGGCTTCGCAGGCGCGGATAAGGTGGTGGCGTGACAGCCCTGCATCGTTAGGGCCGCTGCCCATGGGGAAACGGGCCTTGCTGGCGACCAGCACTTCGTGGCGTTTACTGCCCAATGCCTGGCCGAGGATCTCCTCCGATTGGCCTGCCGAATAGACGTCGGCGGTATCGAACAGGTTGATCCCCGCATCAATACACATGGCGATTTGATTGCGCGCCTCGTTAACGTCTGTCGCGCCGGTTTTGGCGAATTTGCCTTGTCCTCCAAAGGTCATGGTACCTAAACTTAGAGCCGAAACTTTAAGGCCGGACCGGCCAAGTTGACGGTATTGCATCGTTTAACTCCTTACTTTGGTTGCCATAGATTTTTCAGACGTAGAGGTGCTTTTCCTCTGGCGGATTTCATTGCCCGCCTCTGCGCCCAGCGTAAAGCTATCCAGCACCGCCACCAGGGCGATCACGCCAATTACGATAAAGGCCAGTTGGAAGTCGGCCAGCGGCACCACGCCCTGTTGCTGTGGCATCAGCATCTCCGCCAACCGCAGCGCCAGTGCGCCGATGGCGATCCCCAGGCCGCTACCCATTTGCTGGGCCATATTGAACAGCGTGTTGGCACCGCTCATGCGCGGTTGCGGCACCTCGGAAAACGCCAGCGTATTCAGTGCGGTGAACTGCATCGAACGTGTCAAACCACTGACAAACAGCAGCGCCAGGATCAGCCAGGTGGGGGTCTGCGGGGTTAGCAGCGCGCAGGCAAAAATGGTGGCGGCATTGAGTAAACCGTTGACCACCAGCGTGGTACGAAAGCGGAACCGGTAGAGGATGGGTGAGGTGAATGGCTTCATCACCAGATTACCGGCAAACACTGCCAGTACCAGCAACCCCGCATCGAAGGCATTCAGCCCAAAGCCGATTTGGAACAGCAAGGGCAGCAGGAACGGCACGGCACCGATGGCGATGCGAAACAGAGTGCCGCCCTTAATAGTGACAGCGTAACTTTTTATCCGCATCGCCCAGAGATCCATTAAGGGATAGGCGTGGCGTTTGGCATGACGTATCGCCAGGCTTCCCAGCGCCAGGCTAGCAGCCAGACATAACAGAGGCACCAGCCAGGAAAGTTGCGGACTGTTGATCAGATCCAGCCCAAACATCAGCCCAAAGCAGGCGACTCCGGTGAGTGCAAAACCTAATCCATCAAAGGGAACGCCTTTCTGCGCGGGTTCATGAGGGATCAAACGCCAGGCGAAGAACAGGGCCAACAGGCCAAGCGGCACGTTGAGGATAAAAATCCAGTGCCAGGAAGCGTAGGTGGTGATGAAACCGCCAACCGGAGGCCCCAGGACCGGGGCGGCTAACCCCGGCCAGGTGATAGTGGCAATGGCGTTGATCAGGTCGGGTTTGGCGGTATTACGTAACACCACCAGGCGGCCAACCGGCACCATCAGCGCGCCGCCAAAGCCTTGCAGGATACGAGCCGTGGTAAACTGCGGCAAGGTGGTACTGAGGGCGCATAGCACCGAGGCCAGGGTAAAAATAACGATGGCGGCGGTGAAAATATTGCGGGCACCAAAGCGGTTGGCGATCCAGCCGCTGGCGGGGATAAACACCGTCAGGGAAAGAATATAGGCCGAAACCCCGATGTTCATATCTACCGGCTGTACGCCAAAGGCCGCCGCCATTTGCGGCATCGCGGTAACGATCACCGTGCCGTCCAGGTTCTCCATAAAGAATGCCCCGGCAACCAGCAGGGGGAGCGCGCTAGCGCGGGAGAACCAACTCATGGACGGCTCCGGCTGGAGCACGGTAAATACGCATGCATAACAGAAATCCCGTTTCAAAAATCACCACGTCGGATTTTTGAGCATAACGCATCGTAGGGAGGTTAAAAAGAAGTTAATGGTGTGATTATTAGCGGGCACAGCAAGTGTGCCCATCTAGATGCATCGTGTGTCCGCGAGCGTGTGGTAATTACCAGGATAAATGGATGATGCCGTCGATAAACTCGGCTTTAAAACTACTCAGGTCGGCCACGGTGGCCTTGATTTGCGGGGAGGAAATCGGCACGCCGTTACCGATGACGATGACTTGCCCACCGGCGGCAAGGGCGGAGTTCACGCCAGAAATCGCATCCTCAAAAATCACGCATTTCTGCACCGGCAGGCCAAATCCGGCTGCCGCCATCAGATAGGGTTCTGGATGGGGTTTGCTGTGCACGATATCTTCCGAAGTGATCATCATGTGCGGCCGTGGGATGCCTGCGCTGATCATGCTTTGCATCGACACTTTCTTGGCGCCGGAGGTGACAATTGCCCAACATTGCGGCGGCAACTGGCGTACCAGCTCAACGGCACCGGTAATGGCACCAACCTGGCTGAGAGCCTCGATGGCGAGCGTTTTGACTTCATCAACGCACTGTGGGTTGTCAAAGTAAGGGGAGACGATCCGCAGCGTTTCCTCGATGGTGCGCCCGTGAATATTGGCCAGGACATAATCCACATCCAGATGATGCCGGTTGGCCCATTCAGCCCACAATGTCTCTATACAGGCTCCTGAATCCACCAGGGTGCCGTCCAGGTCAAACAGTACTGCCTTGCAAGCGATAGCGTTCATAAGTCCCTTATGATTTAAAGCCTCGATTTCCCAATAACAACAGAGTGGCGATAAGGTCTTGTTGACGGAAATCAAGTGATGGCCTGAACCACCGCCGGAAAGTGAAAAAATGCGGCCCCGGTGTGCCTTACCGAATTAACTATCTGCCTGACACTTACGTCAGTCATCTAGCCTGGCGGCGTTGTTGCCGCCATAAGAAATCGATATTGGACGAATAATCGGTCGCTCGGTTTAATAGTGCAAACAATTAAAACCAACCTTTGGAAACGAGTATGTTCACCATTAAAATTGACGATCTTACCCACCATGCCGTGCAAACATTAGTGGCTTATCATATTTCTGGCATGCTGGAGCAATCCCCACCAGAGAGCAGCCATGCGTTAAACGTACAAAAACTTCGTGACCCTGCCGTGACATTTTGGTCTGCGTGGGAGGGGGAGCAATTAGCCGGGATTGGCGCGTTGAAAATGTTGGATGCAAAGCATGGCGAGCTGAAATCAATGCGCACGGCGGAGGCGTTTTTACGTCGTGGCGTGGCGAATCAATTCTTGCTGCACATCCTGCAAGTCGCTCGCGCGCGAGGTATTTCGCGGCTCAGCCTGGAAACGGGGACACAACCGGGATTTGCCGCCTGTCATCAGCTTTACCGCAAGCATGGTTTTGTGGATTGCGAACCGTTCGCAGAGTATCAGCCTGATCCAAACAGCAGATTTATGACGCTTGTTTTGTAGTTGAGATAGGTACGGAACTCAGATATTCCATTTTATCTCTTTATTAAAGAAATGATTGGCAATGTTTTGAAATCGTTTTATTACACTCATGGAGTGACTAGCATAAACTCATATAAAGTCAATGTGAGCGTTTATCTTTATTAATTGGTGCATGGGTAATGAATTGTCAAAATTCCAACCTGTTGCATCAATTATGTTTTTTATCCTGACATAACCCTCTTTTATCTATTGCGCCAGTTTGGCCCTGCCTTAGATACTCACTCGTGGTCAAAAAATAATCATCCGACCTTGCATTCAAGTCATGGCGGTATAAATTAATATCATTACCGTCATCAAAACGGTAATAGACCCACGAGCTAATCATGCTCGTAACAGCAGTGGCTATAGCACGACATAATAATAGAGGATAATCACGATGAAACTTCGAGTACTCTCTCTGATGGTGCCTGCTTTGCTGATGGTTGGCAATGCAGACGCCGCTGAAATCTACAACAAAGACGGTAATAAACTGGATTTGTACGGTTTAGTTGATGGCCTGCACTATTTCTCTGATAACAATAGCGTTGATGGAGACCAGTCTTACATACGTATGGGCCTGCGTGGTGAAACGCAGATTAACGATCAGCTCACTGGCTATGGCACGTGGGAATACCAGGTCAACGTCAACACCCCGGAAAGCGAAAACAATGCCTTCACCCGTTATGGTTTTGCAGGGCTGAAGGTCGTTGATTATGGCTCCTTCGACTATGGCCGTAACAATGGTGTCCTGTATGACGTGGCGGCTTATACCGACATGCAGCCAGAATTTGACGGTTCCACCTATGGGGCCGACCAGTTCATGTTCCAACGCTCAAACGGTCTGGCAACCTATCGTAACAATGACTTCTTTGGCCTGATTGATGGCCTGCATTTTGCTGTGCAATACCAGGGTAAAAACGGCAGTGCGGAAGAAACTAATAATGGTCGCGACGTTCTGGGTCAGAACGGTGATGGTTATGGTATGTCGGTGAACTATGATATCGGCTACGGCATTAGTGCCGCGGGTGCCTTCTTTAATTCCAAACGTACCAGCGAGCAAAATGGCGGTGGCGCATATAGCGGCATCATGGGGCGTGGTGACCATGCAGAAGGTTATTCAGGCGGCCTGAAATATGACGACAGCAATACCTATGTGGCCGTTATGTTTACCCAGTCCTATAATGCAGCGCGCTTCGGCAGTTCAGACAGTGAGGCTTATGGCTACGCCAATAAAGCGCAAAGCTTTGAGGCTTATGCACATTATCTGTTTGATTTCGGCCTGCGCCCATTTGTGGGCTATAACCAAACCAACGGCAAGAACCTGGGGCAAGCTACCAACGGCAATACTTACGGTAGTGAAAACCTGGTCAAGTTTGTTGACCTGGGTGCGACCTATTACCTCAACAAAAACATGTCCACCTATGTGGATTATAAAATCAACCTGTTGGATGAAAACGACTTCACCAAATCGGCCGGAATTAATACCGACGACGTGGTTGCTGTCGGTTTGGTTTATCAGTTCTGATGACAGCGAAATAAGTCAGCTTACGATAACGCGGCCCTCTGGCCGCGTTTTTTCTTTGTTCTCCCCCCGCAGAGCCTGTTTAGCAATTTTCAGTTATTTTTGCTCAAACGACCATCTGAGCCTAAGCTAGGCTATGTTGCTGAATTTGCAGCTTCTATCCAAGTGGACACAGCGTCCCTAGATTAAGACATGGAGGAGTTTCAATTTGATGCGTTTATCAACCCTGGTACTGGCGATTGGCGTTGCGCTAAGCACGCCCGCGCTGGCAGAAACGAACACCCAGACTAAGGAGGCGAAAGTGGCCGGAGAAGTTAAGCAGGATAAGCAGGGAGAAAACCCGTTCTTTGCCACCAGTCAGTTACCCTTCCAAGCTCCTCGCTTTGATGTCATCAGCGAAAGCGATTATGCCCCGGCCATCGCCGCCGGTATCCAGCAGAAACTGGCAGAAGTCGAAAAGATCGCCAATAACCCGGCAGAACCTACGTTTGATAATACCTTTGTGGCGCTGGAAAAAAGTGGCGCACTGCTGACGCGCACCATGAACGTGTTCGGCGCGATGACCTCCGCCAACACCAGCGACGTATTGCAAAAGCTGGATGAAGAAACTTCACCGAAGCTGGCGGCGTTAGACGATGCCATCATGCTCAACAGCAAACTGTTTGCGCGCATCAAGGCGATATACGATCGGCGTGATAGCCTCAACTTGGACCCCGAGTCCTTGCGGCTGGTAGAGGTTACCTACAAGAACTATGTGCTGGCCGGGGCCAATCTTTCTGACGCGGATAAAACCCAACTGAAAGCATTGAACCAGGAAGCGGCGACGCTGAGCACCCAGTTCACCAATAAATTACTGGCTGCCAGTAAAAACGGTGCGTTGGCGATCGGTGATAAAACCCTGCTGGCCGGGCTTTCAGAGGGCGAGTTGGCAGCAGCAGCGCAGGCGGCCAGTGAACGTAAGCTGGATAAGCAATGGCTGTTGGTGTTGCAGAACACCACGCAACAGCCTGATTTGCAAAACCTGCAAGATCGCGATACCCGCCAAAAGTTGTTCGACGCTTCGATCAACCGCGCAGAGAAAAATGACGCCAATGATACCCGCCAAACCCTGGCGCGGTTAGCTAAAGTGCGGGCCGAGCAGGCCAAACTGCTGGGCTTCCCGAACTATGCCGCCTGGAAGTTGCAAAATCAGATGGCGAAAACTCCGGATGCGGCGTTGGCGTTTATGCGTAATATCGTGCCTGCCGCCACGGCCCGGGCAGAGCGTGAGGCCAAAGACATTCAGGCAGTGATCGATCGGCAAAACGGCGGCTTTAAGCTGGCCGCCTGGGATTGGCAGTTTTATGCCGAGCAGGTGCGTAAAGAGAAGTACGATCTGGATGAATCACAGATCAAGCCTTACTTTGAGATGAACAACGTGCTGCATAACGGCGTATTCTACGCCGCCAATTTGCTGTACGGCATCAGCTTTAAAGAGCGCAAAGATATCCCGGTTTATCATCCGGACGTGCGGGTATACGAGGTATTTGATAAAGACGGCCAGTCTCTGGCGCTGTTCTACACCGATTTCTTTAAGCGTGATAACAAGGGCGGTGGCGCCTGGATGAGCAACTTCGTTGAGCAGTCCAAACTTAACGGTACCAAGCCGGTGATTTACAACGTCTCCAACTTCACCAAACCCGCAGCGGGCCAACCGGCGTTACTGTCCTATGATGACGTGATCACCATGTTCCACGAGTTTGGCCATGCGCTGCATGGCATGTTTGCCGATCAGCAATACCCAAGCCTGTCTGGCACCAACACTGCCCGCGATTTTGTCGAGTTCCCGTCGCAGTTTAACGAGCACTGGGCCAGCGATCCGCAAGTATTTGCCCACTTTGCCAAGCATTACCAAACGGGTGAAGCGATGCCGCAGGCGTTGGTCGATAAAATCAACAAGGCCGACAAGTTCAACAAGGGCTACGCCATGACCGAGCTGTTGGCCGCCGCGCTGCTGGATATGCATTGGCACATGCTGGGCGCCGATCAACCGCAGCAGAACGTGGACAAGTTCGAGGCCGCATCGCTGCGCCAGGACAAGATCGATCTCAGCTATGTGCCACCACGCTACCGCTCCAGCTATTTCCAACATATCTGGGGCAACGGCTATGCCGCCGGTTATTACGCCTATCTGTGGACGGAGATGTTGGCAGATGATGCCTTCCAATGGTTCAGCGATAACGGCGGATTAACGGCAGAGAATGGCCAGCGTTTCCGCGAGCAGGTGTTGTCACAGGGCAACAGTCAGGATCTGGAAAAGATGTACGTTAAATGGCGTGGGCAGGAGCCGAGTATTGAACCGATGCTCATCAACCGCGGGCTGAAGGATAAGTAACTACGTTTAACGCTCTCCGAGGGCAGGTGACTGCTCTCGGATGGTTATAATCGATGCCATGAAAGAGAATTGTGTGAGGCCGATCGTTTTTCTGTGTAATCGAAATCAACCGTAGTGAGATTAATCCTTGTAATTAACAGGGTTACCAACACGTGTTGGTTTAAATAACTCCAAAATCCATCCCTTTGTTTTAATGAGTTTATCTTCAGCACAAAATTTTGCCCTCGCCGAAAAACCATAAAAAAAAACGTTTTAATTCTGGGTTAATATGATTAACATCACAAATTAATCGCTGAAAACGGCGCTTCGACAAGTTACGATCATAATCTCAACTCCGATAGTTACCGCTTTACTGTTGTCGGGTTCCGATTTAAAACAAACACCTGTTCAAAAACAAACAAGTGTTAATTATGACCAACCGGGAAAAACAGATACTGCAACTCCTTCGGCGGGACCCGTTGATTCAACAACACGAAATCGCCGATATTCTAGGTATTAGCCGTTCTGGTGTGGCAGGCCACATCATGAATTTGATGAATAAAGGTTATATTAAAGGTAAAGGCTATATTCTCTCCGAACACCGCTATGTAGTCACCGTTGGCTCGGTAAATATAGACGTTTGTGGTTATGCCAATACGCAGTTGGTTTATGAAGACTCCAATCCAGGGAAAATAAAGTGTACCCCAGGCGGGGTTGGGCGAAATATATCACAGAACATTGCGTTATTAGGGGCCGAATGCCACCTGATTTCCGTGGTCGGCGACGACTTCTACGGCACGACGCTGCTGGAACAGGCAAAGCTGGCGGGTGTTAACGTGGATAATTGCCACCGATTGCATGGTGAAAACACCTCGACCTACGTTTCGTTGCTGGATGGCAATGGTGAAATGCTGGTCGCTATCAACGACATGCGCATCCTGGAAAAATTGACCCCGGCGCTGTTATCCCATTCCAAGGATTTAATTCAGCACTGTGGTGTATTGGTGCTGGACTGCAACCTGACCGAAGACGCGCTGGCCTGGTTATTTAGCAATGCCGGTAATGTACCGGTATTTGTCGATACGGTTTCTGCTTTTAAAGCGCCAAAAATCAAAAACTGGCTCTCACATATCCATACGTTGAAGCCGAATCGCATTGAGGCGGAAATCCTCAGCGGGATGAAAATATCCCAGGCGAGCGACGCACCGGTGGTGGCCCAATGGTTCCACCAGCAAGGTGTGCAGCGTTTGGCCCTGAGTATGGGTAGCCACGGCGTTTATTTCAGCGAGGTGGACGGTCAGCACGGTTGGTCGGCGCCGCTGCCGACTCAGGTAGTCAACGTCACCGGCGCCGGGGATGCCATGATGGCGGGGCTGGTGAGTTGCTGGCTGGAGGATTTCCCACTCGATCACAGTATTCGTTTTGCCCAGGGCTGTTCGGCAATGACCCTGGCCTCTGAGTTCACCAATAACCCGAACCTGTCACAAGGCAGCGTTCAAAAACTTTTGGAATTACAATCATGCAAAATAGCCTAATCACCCATCAATACCTGGATATCGCTCCTGAAGTGGCGCTTGCCCTGGCCGAAAATCGGCCGGTGGTGGCGTTGGAATCGACGATCATTTCCCACGGCATGCCTTACCCGCAAAACGTTGAAACCGCCTTGCAGGTAGAGGAAAAGATCCGTGCCAACGGGGCGGTGCCAGCGACCATTGCGGTGATCAATGGGCGGATGAAGGCGGGGCTATCCCATGATGAGATAGAAACGCTGGGCCGCGAAGGGCACCGGGTCGCCAAAGTGAGCCGCCGCGACTTGCCGTTTGTTATTGCCAGTGGCAAAAACGGCGCAACCACCGTGGCTTCTACCATGATCATTGCCGAACTGGCCGGGATCAGCGTATTTGCCACTGGCGGGATTGGCGGCGTGCACCGTGGCGCGCAGCAGACGTTTGATATTTCAGCCGATTTACAGGAGTTGGCACAAACCAACGTGGCGGTGATTTGCGCCGGTGCCAAATCGATCCTGGATCTCGGTTTAACCACCGAATATCTGGAAACCCACGGCGTGCCTTTGGTGGGGTACGGCACCGATAGCCTGCCCGCATTTTTCAGCCGTACCAGCCCTTACTCCGTTAGCGTACGCCTGGATACGCCGCAGGAAATCGCGCGGGCAATGGCCGCCAAGTGGGCTGCTGGCTTGCAGGGCGGGATGGTGATTGCCAACCCAATCCCAGAGCAGTACGCAATGCCTGAAGAGAAGATCAACCAGGCCATTGAGCAGGCTGTTCAAGAGTCCGTGGAGCAGGGTGTTTCCGGCAAGGATAGTACGCCATTCCTGCTAGCCAGAGTCGCTGAATTGACCGGCGGCGACAGCCTGCAGGCCAATATTCAGCTGGTGTTTAATAATGCCGAATTGGCAGCCAAGATCGCAGGTCATTATCAGCGAAATTGCGCTTAACGCTTAAATTAGCACTCTACGTTTGTCCTTGATAAATCACTTCTGCCTCGGCAGGCGGCAGGCTATTGCCGTTTGCCGAGTAAAGAAGGAAATAAACAAAATAGAAGGGGGCCTTATGGAGTTGTTGCGCAGTTTGGCAGGTATGTCGATCCTGTTATTAATCGGCTTTGTGTTTTCCGTCAATAAAAGAAAAATAAGCTTGCGCACGGTCGGTGCGGCATTGTTACTCCAGGTGTTGCTTGGCGCTATTATGCTGTATGTTCCCGCAGGTAAATGGTTAATTAACGCCATTGCCAGCGGTGTCAATCGCGTGATTTCGTACAGCGATGCGGGGAGCGCATTTATTTTTGGCGGTCTGGTAGGGCCGAAAATGAATGAGCTTTTCGATGGTGCAGGTTTTGTGTTCGCTTTTCACGTGCTACCCGCCATCATCTTTATCACTTCGTTGATTTCTATTTTATATTACCTTGGGGTAATGAAGTGGGTGATCAATATTCTTGGCTATGTCTTCCAGCGACTTATGAATATCAGCAAGGTGGAGTCCTTCGCCGCAGTGACTACCATTTTCCTGGGGCAGAATGAGTTGCCTGCGGTGTTGAAGCCGTTTGTTAAACACATGAACCGCAATGAACTGTTCACGGTGATCTGTAGCGGCATGGCTTCCATTGCCGGTTCGATGCTGGTCGGTTATGCCGGTTTGGGCGTCCCCATCGAATATCTGCTGGCGGCCTCTCTGATGGCTATCCCGGGGGGGATCCTGTTTGCCCGTTTGCTCAGCCCGGCGACGGAGCCTTCCCGCGTTGAGTTCAGCGAAATGTCATTCAGTGATAAACGGCCCGCCAGCATTATCGAAGCGGCGGCCAACGGCGCGATGTTGGGGCTGAAGATTGCGGTGGGTGTTGCCACGGTAGTGATGGCTTTCGTTGCGCTGATCGCGTTGATCAACGGCATCATCGGCGGCGTTGGCGGCCTGTTTGGCGTTGAAAGCGTCAGCCTGCAAAGCCTGCTGGGCTATCTGTTTGCTCCGTTAGCCTACATCATGGGCGTGAGCTGGGAACATGCCGATCTGGCAGGGGGGTTGATTGGCCAGAAACTGGCAATTAACGAATTTGTCGCCTATCTCAGCTTCTCTCCTTACCTGAAAGAAAGCGCGATGCTGCTCGATCCGAAAACCATCGCGGTGATTTCGTTCGCACTGTGCGGTTTTGCCAATTTTGGTTCGATTGCCGTGGTAGTGGGGGCATTCAGCGCAGTGGTGCCGGAAAGGGCCTCGGAAATTGCCCAGTTAGGGTTCCGTGCTTTGCTGGCTGCCACGCTTTCTAACCTAATGAGCGCCACCATTGCCGGGTTGTTTATCGGGTTAGGGGGGATTTGAAGAACCGGGGTAATTGCAGGTTAATCCGTCCTCGATTGCCCCTCACCCCAACCCTCTCCCGTAGGGCGAGGGAGCAGCCCGGCTTTTTTGATGGGGTTGTGCTGCTTCGGAAAGTAGGGAATAAAAACAAGAAAGGCAAGGTTTTACGCAAGACAATCAACGAACTCGATCGGTTCCCTCTCCCTTTGGGCGAGGGAGCAGCCCGACTTTTTTGATGGGGTTGTGCTACTTCTGAAAGTAGGGAATAAAACAAGAAAGACAAGGTGTTACGCAAGACAATCAACGAACTCGATCGGTTCCCTCTCCCTTTGGGAGAGGGTTAGGGTGAGGGGTATCACTACTCCAGCAACCCACGTTGGCGTAGCGTGAATCGGGTCGCTTCGTTCAGATCGTAGCTGGCCAGTTCTTCCTTTCGCACCCAGGCATATTCTTCAAACTCATCGTTAAGCGTGATGGTGCGGTTGGCCGCGTGGCAGTCAAAAATCAGGTAAATCATATAGATTTGCTCTTTACTGCCGTCTTCGTAGGTCTTCACCCGCACGTCATCGCGAAACGTCCAAGGTTGAATGCGGTCCAGCACCAGATCGCTACCCAGTTCTTCACTTACTTCGCGACGCAACGCCTGCTCGATGGTTTCTCCTGGCTCGGTACCGCCGCCGGATAACGCCCATTGACCAGGGAACACCCCTTTATGGGCCGCCATTTTGCATAGCAGATAGGCGTTATCGTTTTCAATTAACGGGCAAACAATAATACGTTGACGCATCGTAACTCCATGTTTCAAGGGCATCAGATTGGTGCACGCATTATACTCCAGTCACCAAGTGGGAGTTTTAAATTCTCATCTTCCAGCTTTGAGCTGTAAAGGGGATGAGAACCGCGATCCTCATCCCGCTGGCTTACAGTTTGGCCCGGTACTCGTCTTCCAACCGGCTCATTGAGGCCCAGAACGGGCTTGGTGTCCGCTCCAGCAGGCGATCGGCCAGCAGATCCAGATGGGTATGCCAGCCGCTGGCAACGCTGAGCAGGGTATCGCGGTTGGCCAGGCGGCGATGGGTAAGGGTCAACAGCACCTTATCCTCTTGCTCGGTCAGTTCTATAGTGACTTCAGAAGGGCGGGCTTCCCCTGTTTCTGCCCAGGTAAAGCTCACCAAGCGCGGTGGCAGAATGCAGGTGATATGACCCATCTGGGCGATTTTACCGGCACAGGATTTGTATTTTGCCGGTGGTTTTTCATCCTCCCCGGCCAAATCGGCGTTGCAAAACAATAGTTCGATCTTGGCCCCGACCTGCATGGGCATCTCACCGGCGGCCAGCCAGCTGGCGCGTTTATCCGATTCGATCAGGTAGGCCCAGACGCGTTTGAGCGGGCCGGGCAGCAGCCGCTGGATCCGCAGCGTACCGGTTTCAATAATCATACCGTAGTCGTTCATGGGTTCACTCCGTCGGAGGATGCGAGTCGGCCTGCAACAGCGCTTGTTCTAGCGCGTCCAGCCGCTCATTCCAGAAATGTTCGTAGGTTTGCAGCCACTGCATGGCCTGCACCATTGGCTCGGGAGCGAGCCGGCAGATATGGTTTCTTCCCTGCACGGTGCGTTGCACCAGCCCGGCTTGCTCCAGCGCTTTGATATGCTTGGAAGCTCCGGCAAACGACATCTCGAACGGCGCAGCCAGTTCACCGATGCTGTGTTCGCCTTCGGCCAATGTACGCAGGATGGCGCGCCTTGTCGGGTCGGCCAGCGCGTGGAAAATGGCGTCCAGCGGTGAGGAAGATAATTTAACCATATGGTTAAATATAGAACGTCAGCGTCAATACTCAACCAGGTTGTTGAATATTTTTTAACCTTGTCACATTAAAAGTGTGGGTAAGGTAATTACTCCGGGGAACGATCGAGCATAGTAAGGGCGAGTTTCACCGCCTTTTCCAGCCGGGCACGGCTCACGCCATCCCGAGCCTGAACGGACAAGCCATGCAGGAACGCCGCAAAATAATCGCCAAGGCTCTCTGCATCGGTGTTGGCGGGCAGTTCACCAGCCTGAATCGCAGCCTGTAATCTGTCGATAATGCCTTGGGTGCGCTGTTGGCGGTGTTCCATCAACCAGCGCATGACGCCCTGATTATCTTCACTGACGCTGGTCGCAGAAGAGACCACCATGCATCCTTGAGGGAGTTCACCGTGGCTGTAGAGGGCAACGGCGTTGAGCAGCATCTGTTTGATGGCTTCACGCACACTGGCCCGTTCTTCGAAAGCGCGCTCGGCAAAGCCACCTTCGTGGGCTTCGTAGTGTGCTATCGCTTCACGAAACAGTAGCTCTTTCGAACCAAAGGCCTTGTAGATCCGCGCCGAGGCAATGCCTAGTTCGGCCACCAGGTCAGACATCGAGGTGCCTTCAAATCCCTGTCGCCAAAATAAGTCCCGTGCTTGCAATAGGGCCTGTTCACGATCGAACTCTCTGGGTCTACCTGCCATCGTCATCTTCTCCGGTGATTTTGCTGCGGAGTACAGGATCGCTTAAATAGAGGATAACGCCAACGAATTTCAAAATCCTCTTGCCGATGATTCGATTTAAGCCTATTGTTTGTCAATCGACAAACAATAGGAAAGACAATGAAAACGATTAAAGGCCCCAGCCTGCACCTTGCTCAATTTAGTGATGCAGCTCCACCGTTCAATAGCCTGCCAGCGATTGCCGCCTGGGCAAAAGAGACGGGGTTTAAAGCGTTGCAGATCCCCGCGTGGGATAGTCGTTTGTTTGATGTGAAAACGGCGGCGGAAAGCCAAAGTTATTGCGATGACATCACCGGCATGCTGGCGCAGCACGGCCTGATGATCAGCGAATTGACCACGCATATTTTCGGCCAACTAATGGCGGTGCATCCAGCCTATGATGCGTTATGCGACAGTTTTGTGCCGGAGGGACTACGTGGCGATCCGCAAGGGCGAACGCTTTGGGCCAAAGAAAACCTGCTGTTGGCGGCAAAAGCATCAGCCCGCCTAGGTCTGACTGAAATGGGTACCTTCTCCGGTTCGCTGGCTTGGCCCTACCTGTTTCCATTTCCGCAACGGCCAGCAGGGCTGATTGAAACGGCCTTAGATGAGCTGGCCAAACGGTGGTTACCCGTGCTCGATGCCTGTGATGAGCAGGGCATCAACCTGTGTTATGAAATTCACCCCAGCGAAGATCTGCATGATGGCATTACCTTTGAAATGTTCCATCAGCGCGTTGCGGCTCATCCACGCTGCCAAATGCTGTTCGATCCCAGCCATTTCGTGCTGCAACAGCTCAACTATCTGGAATTTATCGATATCTATAAAGATCACATCCGCATGTTTCACGTTAAGGACGCAGAGTTCAATCCAAGTGGTCGGCAGGGGATTTACGGCGGCTATCAGTCCTGGGCGGATCGTGCAGGGCGTTTCCGTTCATTAGGGGATGGGCAAGTGGACTTTAAAGGCATCTTCTCCAAATTGACGCAGTACGATTATGCCGGTTGGGCCACGCTCGAATGGGAATGCTGCCTGAAGCATCCACAAACCGGGGCCGAAGAAGGAGCCGCGTTTATCCGCAACCATATTATTCCAGTCACGGATAAAGTGTTCGATGACTTTGCCGGTGCGCCGGTCAACCAACAACAAATCAACGCCTTGCTGGGCATTCGCTAACCTCTGGAGCACCTTATGACTATGCTGACTCACGGGCCATTATCCAATGGGCTCGAGGCCGAACACGTCTATATTAAAATCAACGGCCAGCGTATTCACTGCGCCATCGCCGGTAGCGGGCAACCGGTGCTGCTGATCCCTGGCTGGCCACAAACCTGGTACACCTGGCGTTACGTAATGCAGGCGCTCGCCAATGCGGGCTTTCAGGCTATTGCTGTAGATCCTCCTGGTATAGGAGACTCGGACAAACCCCTCGGTGGTTATGACACCGGCAGCGTTGCTGAAAAACTCCATCAGGTCATGGCGCAACTGGGGCATCAGCGCTATGCGGTGATCGGCCATGATATTGGCATGTGGGTGGGTTATGCGTTGGCCAGCGATCACCCTCAGGCGGTGAGCAGGCTGGTGCTGACCGAAGCGGTGATCCCCGGTTTGGCAGAGGCACCGCCGATCTTTGTTCCCGCCGAGGACAACATCTTCCTGTGGCATTTTATGTTTAACCAGTTAACCGACCTGCCCGAAGCCCTGACTACCGGCCGAGAGGCTGAGTATCTGGGGTACATTTTCAACCGCTGGTCTTACCGGCGCGATCGCGTCGCCGCGGAAACCTACATCGCGGCTTACTCGGTACCTGGCAGCTTGCGGGCCGGTTTTGATTATTATCGGGCCATTCCTGAGACCATTCGACAAAACCAGTTGCGGGCTAAAACGCCCCTAATGATGCCGGTGATGACTATTGGCGCAGAACATGCTACCCGCGATGCGCCATTCCTGACCTTGCAAGGTAAGGCTAACCAACTCCAAGGCGAAGTGGTGCCTGGCTGTGGGCATTTCATTACCGAGGAGTGCCACGAGGAATTTATCACCCTGATCCTGCCTTTTTTACAGGAGGCTAAAGCCCATGCCGCTGGATAAGCAGATCGCGCTATTTTTGCAGCAACAGGCGGATGCGCCCGCACCATCCTCACTGGAGGAGTTACGTGCGCAAACGGCAGTTGGGTTACAGCGCTTGCAGGGGGCACCCCAGCCCGTCAAAAAAATAATGGCATTCCACATCCCGGTTGGCGGCGGGCAAACTATTAGCTTGCGCGGTTATACTCCCCTAAATGCACTGGAGGATATGCCGCTTCCGGCGATGGTGTTCGCTCATGGCGGCGGATGGTGTCTGGGCTCGCTTGACGTTTACGATGTGCCTTGCCGCGCGTTGGCCAATGCCACTGGGCGAGTGATCCTGTCTGTCGACTATCGCCTGGCTCCGGAATATCCTTTCCCGACGCCGTTGCATGACGTTTATCAGGCGCTATGTTGGGCCTCGCAACAAGCAGCGCAAATCGGCATTGATCCCCAGCGGATTGCGCTTGGCGGGGATAGTGCGGGTGGGAACCTCGTGGCAGCGGCAGCTCTGATGGCCAGAGATCGGCCAGGGCCAGCCGTAGAACATCAATACCTGCTTTACCCTGCATTGGATAGCGGGATGGCGATGCCAAGCTTTGACGCATATGGTGAAGGTTACTACCTGACGCAGGAGATCATGGGGTGGTGCTGGGCAAACTACCTTGGGCCGGATACCGACCCTCAGGAGCCTTATGCTTCTCCTTGGCATGCGTCAACGCTGGCAGACTTACCACCAGCGACGATCCTGGTATGCGAATACGATCCGCTGCGGGATGAAGGTGAACGCTATGCACAGCGATTGCAAGAAGCTGGCGTTAACGTGAAATGCCAGCGTTTGCCTGGGATGGTGCACGCTTGCATGCATATGACTAGTTTGACCCCGGCGGCCCAGGTTCTGTTTACTGCGCTGGAGACATTGCCTTAATAAGCATCCCGCCAGGGAAGGCGGGACAATGCGGTATTAAAATGATAAATCTAGTGCTGACACGTTATTATCAGTCCTGCGAGCTAAATCGCTTAATGCCAACCCTAAAACGTAACAGGAGCCAGGGAATTGCAAGGTGTGCCAGAACAGTTTCCGTTTGAGAAAGATCGCGCCCAGTTCCGGCATTTGCCGCAGTTGCCGGGCGTGGAGCTTTATCAGGCCCATATCGATCGCTATGCGTTTGAGCCGCACGCCCATGATGCGTTTGGCATCGGCACGGTGGAAGCCGGTGCGGAGCGCTTTCGCTACCGTGGGGCACAACATTTAGCCGCTCCGGGGGCCTTGGTGCTGATGAATCCGGACGAGCTGCATACCGGTGAAGCGGAAACGGCAGGCGGTTGGAACTATCGGATGATCTATCTGGAGCCTGCGGCGCTGGAGCGGATTTCCGGTGAGAAGGGCTGCTGGTTCCACGACGTGATCCACCATGATGCGGCGGCGGCCAAGCGGCTTTCGCAAACGCTGGCGGCGTTATGGCAAACACGGGACACGCTGGCGCTCGATAGCTTGCTGCTGTCCGTCGTTGATATTTTGCGCCCTCACGCGCGTATTGCTCAACCGCAGCAGAATGAAGCCGCTCATCGCATGGCGATAGTGAAGGAGTATCTGCGGGATAACTTTGCCTCCCCAATCACGTTGAGCGATCTGGCGGCGCTGGTCTCACTCAGCCCGTATCATTTCCAGCGTAAATTCAAAGCGCAATTCCATGTCACTCCACATCAGATGCTGATGGCGATCCGGCTCGAAAAGGCCAAGCAGATGCTCGGGCTGGGAATGCCTGCGGCCCAGGTGGCCGTTGCTGTGGGGTTAACCGATCAGGCACATCTCACCAAAGCACTGGTTAATCGTTACGGTGTCACGCCTGCGCGCTACCAAAAGCAGGTGATGCGTTAACTTCCGCCGTAAAAGCGGGCGTAAAACAGCAACCTGGTACAATATTCTGCCCCCATGTCCCTCTATCCTTATGCCACTTGAGAATGGCTGTTGATGATGGAGTCACTATGTTTGTCGGTGTAATGTTTGCCCTGATTGCCGGGTTGATGTGGGGCCTGATATTTATTGGCCCGGTATTGGTGCCAGACTATCCAGCCGCGTTGCAGTCCACCGGGCGCTATCTGGCTTTTGGGCTTGTAGTGCTGCCGTTGGCCTGGTTGGATCGCCGCCGTCTGCGTCAGTTGCTGGCAAAAGATTGGCTAGAGGCGTTAAAACTGACTGCGATCGGCAATCTACTGTATTACCTGTGCCTGGCCAGCGCGATCCAACGTACCGGAGCGCCGGTATCAACCATGATTATCGGCACGTTACCGGTGGTGATTTCGGTCGCTGCCAATCTGTTTTATGGCCATCACGACGGCCGTCTCTCCTGGCGAAAATTGACACCGGCCTTACTGGTGATTGCCCTCGGGCTAGTGCTGGTCAACGTTGCGGAACTGCAGGGCAATAGCGAGCCTATTGATGTTTGGCGTTATACCAGCGGCTTGGGATTGGCACTGTTAGCGGTGGCATGTTGGACCTGGTTCCCTCTGCGTAACGCGCGTTGGTTACGCGATAACCCGGACAAACGGTCCGCGACCTGGGCCACAGCACAGGGGATTGTGACCTTACCTTTGGCGTTGGTGGGCTATTTGCTGGTTTGCGGACAATTGGCGCTGACACAGCCGCAATTCGCGCTGCCGTTCGGCCCTCGGCCGCAGGTGTTTATCCCGTTGATGATCGCTATTGGCGTGCTGTGTTCCTGGCTAGGTACGTTGTGTTGGAATGAGGCGAGCCAGCGTTTGCCAACGGTGCTGCTAGGCCCGTTGATCGTGTTTGAGATCCTGGCTGGATTGGCCTATACCTTTATGCTGCGCCATAGCTGGCCACCACTGCTGACGCTATGCGGTATTGCCTGTTTGATGATTGGAGTGATTTACGCCATGCGTATTAAATTGGAACCGATGGTAATGGCGTTGGAAGAGACACGCTAACAAGGCGGGTTAATGGGCGCAGCATGCAGCGCCCCTACGAAGTGAATTGGGGAGTGTCTGCTATCTCAGGTGCAACAATGCAGTTGGGCAAAAAATAGCTCCGAACTTGCAGAGGCCGCACATGTTTGACCGTAGGGGCGCTGCATGCTGCGCCCTTGGCCCAGTGCAAATTCAACTTTGCCATCAATCTGAGGCTACGGGTTTCCCCGTAGCCGTTATCAATTAACGTTTACTGTGGTGGATAATCTCTTCGGCCACATTGCGTGGAGCCTCTGCGTAGTGGCTGAACTCCATGGTATAGGTGGCACGGCCTTGCGACATGGAGCGCAGGGTGGTGGAATAACCGAACATCTCAGACAGCGGCACCTTGGCATGGATCTCTTTGCCGCCGCCACCGGGGATATCCTCCATCCCTTGCACCATACCGCGCCGTGACGACAGATCGCCCATCACGTTACCCGCGTAATCCTCCGGAGTTTCCACCTCTACCGCCATGATCGGCTCGAGGATAACCGGGCTGGCCAGGCGACAGGCCTCCTTAAACCCAAAGATCGCCGCCATACGGAATGCCTGCTCGGAGGAATCCACATCGTGGTAGGAACCGAAGGTCAGATGCACTTTGACATCGACCATCTGATAACCCGCCAGCACGCCATTATTCAGCGCCTCCAGAATGCCTTTTTTCACCGCCGGAATATATTCACCGGGGATCACGCCGCCTTTGATCTCATCAAAGAACTCAAAGCCTTTACCAGGTTCATTGGGTTCCACCGTCAACACCACGTGGCCATATTGGCCTTTACCGCCGGACTGACGTACAAATTTGCCTTCTACGTCGGTCACTTTCTGGCGGATGGTTTCGCGGTAAGAGACCTGCGGTTTGCCGGTGTTGGTTTCAACGCCAAACTCGCGCCGCATCCGGTCGACTATGATCTCCAGGTGCAATTCACCCATGCCGTAGATAATGGTCTGGCCGGAGTCTTCATCGGTGCGTACGCGCAGTGAAGGATCTTCCGAAGTCAGGCGTTGCAGCGCAATCCCCATTTTCTCCTGGTCGGCCTTGGTTTTTGGCTCGATGGCCTGTGCGATAACCGGCTCCGGAAACACCATGCGTTCCAACGTGATAATGGCATTGGGATCGCATAGCGTATCGCCGGTAGTCACATCCTTCAGGCCCACGCAGGCGGCAATATCCCCGGCGTGCAGCTCATCGACTTCTTTACGGTCGTTGGCGTGCATCTGCACGATACGGCCAATACGCTCTTTTTTGCCTTTTACCGGGTTATAGACGCTATCGCCTTTGGCCACGATGCCGGAATAGACGCGCACGAAGGTCAACTGGCCAACGAACGGGTCGGTCATCAGCTTGAATGCCAGCGCCGAGAATTTTTCATTATCATCGGCCTTACGGGTGATAATGTTATCGCGTTCGTCATGGCCTTCCATCGGCGGTACATCCAGCGGAGAGGGCATAAGTTCGATCACCGCGTCCAGCATGCGCTGGATACCCTTGTTGCGGAATGCCGAACCGCACAGCATTGGCTGGATCTCACCGGCAACGGTGCGGGCGCGTAACCCCTGAACGATCTCCTCATTGGTTAATTCGACCTGATTGAGGTATTTGTCCATCAGCGCTTCGGAGCCTTCCGCCGCAGCTTCAATCATCTTGTCACGCCACTCTTGGGCCTGCTCGAGCATTTCTGCGGGGATCGCCTCGAAGCGGTAGGTCATACCCTGAGTCGCCTCATCCCAGAAGATGGCCTGCATGCGGATCAAATCCACTACGCCAGCAAAATGGTCTTCTGCACCGATGGGGATCACCACCGGCACCGGATTGGCTTTCAGGCGCTCGATCATCATATTGCGCACGCGGAAAAAGTCCGCGCCAGTTCGGTCCATTTTGTTGACGAAGGCCAGCCGCGGCACCTTGTACTTATTAGCCTGACGCCACACGGTTTCAGATTGCGGTTGCACGCCGCCGACCGAGTCGTACACCATCACGGCACCGTCCAGCACGCGCATCGAACGTTCCACCTCAATGGTGAAATCGACGTGCCCGGGGGTATCAATGATATTGATCCGGTGCTGAGGATAATTATGCTCCATGCCGTTCCAGAAGCAGGTGGTGGCGGCGGAAGTAATGGTGATCCCGCGCTCCTGTTCCTGCGCCATCCAGTCCATGGTAGCGGCGCCGTCGTGGACTTCGCCCAGCTTGTGACTGACCCCGGTGTAAAACAGAATCCGCTCGGTCGTCGTGGTTTTGCCGGCATCAATGTGCGCCGAGATGCCGATATTGCGGTAGCGTTCGATGGGGGTAGTGCGTGCCATAATCAACCTTTCTTAGCCTTGTGGCGTACGGCTTTAATTTACGTAAAATGATATCCCTCAATGGGTTATCAGCCAGGCCCCGAACAACAACGTCCTGAGGCCTTAGAGTAATCGTAGTTGATGGTATAGACTTTATTAACCTATGACTGTGATAGGTCGCATAAAAATAAAACATTTAAAATCATATATTTAAAACCCACAGGTCACTATAAGTCACTATTAGGTCATAATTAACCTACACAAACACCCATTTACCGCTGCGTTCATCATGGTACTTGGCCGTCATTTCTGCGGATTTATGGCCAAGTAAATGCTGAGAGAATTCCTCGCCATTTTCTTTTTTGTGCAGCCTTGCGGACAAACTGCGCAGTTCATGAAAAGAAGGCGGGGATGTTTTCCACTCAAGCCCAGAAGCGCGCCTGCTGTCTTTGAATGCTGTAGATATCGTCTTTGCTGCTAAAGTGTCGCCGGATTGGCCAGCGATGATGTTAGAATAATCAGCGTAATGCAGCTTACAACGCGCAAGGGTATCACTAAGGCTCAGCTTGGCCTCTATGAGCTCAATGTCTGTTGAGATCGATACATGCGCCCCGGTTTTTTCCTGAACAATCCACATCCTGCCATCGTGTACATCCTCCCATTTTAATCTGCTTATATCCCCCAACCGCTGACCTGTCAGTAATGCCAGTTCCATGCTTAATCCAACCCATGCAGCCATGTTGTTGGCCGCTGCGCGGATCTTGAAATATTCCTCAACGCTAAGGCGTTCGCGTTGCACCGGCGCTCTTGGGGTGCGCGTAGCGTCAACTGGGTTGAACTGAATGTGTCCGTCGGCAACCGCCTCTTTAAAAATATCGTTAAGCGTTGATCGTAATAATTTTGCACGCGTGTTTTTCCCCTGGCTCACGTAATCGTTAAGAAACTCAGCGATACCCTTAGTTGTTACTGTGCTGATATGGGCATGGGCCGATCAACAGACGATTGACGGTAACGCAAAGTGTAACGCTGCGTGCGTTACCAAAAATGCAGTGGATCGGATCACTTTCGTTAGAGGTTTCGCAGAGGCGCTAATTCAAGTGGGTTGGCTGGCGATGGAAGGGAACTCGTTAATTTTCCCTAACTTCGAAAGACACAACGGTAATTCATCTAAAAAACGGGCACTTACGAATGACCGCGTTACAAAAATGCGCGAAATGAAACGCAATGTTGACGCAAATGGTAACGCAGGCAGTAACGCAAAGGGCGTTACAGGTGCGTACCAAAAAGCGTTACCAGAGGAAGAGGAAGAAGAAGATCTAAAAGATCCCCCCTTACCCCCCAAGGGGAAAACGAGGGCGGCGAAATTTAATCCGCTGGAAACGGCATTGCCCGACTGGTTATCAGGTGAGTTATGGGCCGAATGGGTGGAATACCGTAAGCAGCTCAAAAAGCCGATTAAAACTCAAAAAGGCATTGTTGAAATGCTTAACAACCTGGAGGCGTTCAGGGAAAACGGGCATTCGCCGGAGATCGTAATTCGGCAAAGCATTGCAAACGAGTGGCAAGGGTTATTTGAGCCAAGGCGCGGAAATGAAAACGCCGCAGGAAATATTGATTACGAGGGGGCTTTTTATCGCCTGGTGCTACAGGGCGGCAAACCTCAGAACGAGGCAGAAAAAAAGGCCCAGAAGCAAGCTCAAAGCGTGGGGCTTAAGCGCCGTAACGAGGTGCAAGCGCATTCAGCTTGGTGTGGATACTTGAGTCAAGCCTACAAAGAAACCGGCGAACAGCCGTACACGGGAGGTTAGTTGGATGGAAACAATAAAAATCGATCGGGTGGTGAGCTGCGATTACTGCGGCAAACCGGCAAAGTTGGCTCGGGGGTTCGAGCTGTACCCAACCCGCAAGGATTTGGCAAAACTCTATTTTTGGGCCTGCGATCCATGCGGCGCATACGTCGGCTGTCACCGTGATAGCAACGCTGTGCCGCTCGGCCGACTTGCTGACGCGAATCTTAGATCCGCAAAGCGAATTGCGCATGCAGCGTTCGATCCGTTGTGGAAAGAATTCGGCATGAGGCGTGCAGACGCGTATCAGTGGCTTGCCGAAAGCCTGGGGATCCCCGGTTCCGAATGCCACATTGGCATGTTCGACGTCGAAACGTGCCGGAAGGTGCAGCGACTGGTTTGTGGAAACTATCGTCGGGAAAAACCTCTCGATTGATGAGATGCATGCGCTATTCAGAAAAGCGCATCCAGGAATTGCCATAGATCGTGACTCAGTTCGGGTTCGCCTCCGCTCAATGTACAGGTCACCGAACGTGAGCATGGCCCGTACAGGCCATCCGCAAGCGCCTCTATATCATTGCTCGTTGCGATGGGCGCCCGGTTGTGTGGCCGGAAGCGGAATATGGTGACCCGAAATCGGAAGAAGTGAAGTCTGGAAAGCTAAAGCCATGGCGAACTGCAGCAGATTGCATCGACTGGGCGCAACCGACCCGATCCATCTTGGGGCGTAAAAAACCGCTGGCAGATAATACAATGCGGCGCATAGTGCGCGGATTATTGCGGTATGTGATCGATAACCCTGATCCATATATTGTCCGCATCGGGCAAACTGGCTTTGGCGGGGATCGCCTGTCGTACTCCAGTGATCAGCCTCTCACCACGGTAACAAGCAAGGCAGAGCATTTGCTACTGGAGCCGTTTGCGGTGAAGTGCAATCACACCAGCAATCGCACCAGTTATGATTGTTTCCGTGGGCAATCGCTCCATGAACCTCTACAGACTATCACCCAGGCCCACGGCTTTAGCTTGGCCGCCCCGGTAGTGGTCCGGCAATTTGGTAATAGCACCGGCCATAAGGCAGACGCCCCGCTCGGGACGGTAACAGCTGGTGGCGGAGGGAAAAGCCAACTTATGTCAGCGGTGTTGGTTGGGGCTGGTGGTCCGAAATATTCAGGTAAGCCACGCGCTGTTGATACGCCGATGATCACCTTGCCGGCAACGTCACATACGGCGCTAGCATCAGCCACATTAATCCAGGTGGGATATGGAGAGCGAGAAGGGCAAGCGCCGAGGGCACTAGATCTGGATAAACCGTTAGGTACGGTTGTGGCCGGTGGCATAAAGCACGCCCTTGTAGCTGCTAACCTCGTAAAGCACTACGGAGGAAATTATACTGGCGCTGGCTTGGGGATGGATGGACCGCTGCATACGGTGACGCAAGTTGATCATCACGCGATTTGCACGTCTCATCTGGTGCAACTATATGGCACCAGCAAGGACGGCAGGAAGATTACGGAACCAGCTCCAACCGTTACGTCCGGAGGTCAGCACACTGGCCATGTTCAAGCTTTCCTGCAGAAGTATTATGGCAATGAAAAAGACGGAATTGACGTCGCGGATGGTACGAGCGAACTCAACGAGCAAAGCCAGGGGGTGACTACTGAGCGCCTGAGTGAGGGAGTTTATCGCGTCTCTGGTGTATTCGGTTTCAACGGGGATGGCGCTTGGGGTGGAGCCGGTAACGGCATCGAAATCCCGGTGGATGACAATAAACGTGCCCTGGTGTGGGTGGATTCCAAGGTCTTGCTGGATGGCGATGTCGAGATCCGCACGTATCATCGCACTTACGCCACCGGTCCATATTCGGCCCGAAATATCGAAGCCATGGATAGCGGAGAAGTCGATAAGAAAAAGCAGCCTATCTTTGTCGAAATGCCTGACGGAACGCCGATCGACATTCCGGAAGGGCGCTTTATCGACTTGCGCGTTGAAATGCCCGCACGCGACGAACCAGAGCCGGAGTTTGAACCGGATCCAGCGTCAGCAGACGAGCGAAGTTCGTCTGCGCCCCGTTTAAAAACCGCACACGCGGTGAGATTACCCATCTCGTTATCGATTCCACTGGCTTAAAAGTTTTCGGTGAGGGCGAGTGGAAGGTTAAAGAGCACGGTCAGGAAAAGCTCCGCGTCTGGAGAAAACTGCACCTCGCCGTGGACGCCGATATCCGCTGCTGAATAAAAACGCCCTACAGGGTGAAGTGTAGGGCGGTAAATTTAGCTGAAGATTTTGTCGTTGATTTTCGGAACACCAAGCGTATTTAACATCGCCGAGGTTCGCCATTACAAGGGAAGTGGCAACTATTAGGGCGTCACTCCCTGTCAGTCAGAGTCGATTTTGAGCCCCCTAGAGAGAAATTTCAGCACGCATTGCCGGCTGTTCTCAAAATGTTCTGTACCACCCGTAACGGCGGCTTCAGTGATTGCTCCTTCCAAAAGAAGGAAAATAATACTCGCCTGAAGTGCAGAATTCTGGACACCCTCACCATCGAAGACACTTTTCACCAGATCGTATATCCGAGATTTATGGGACTTGGTAATGACTTTAATCTCGCGGTCCGTTTTTCCGAACTCTTTATCAGCCGAGACGAACATGCACCCATTGAAGCCGGGGGACTTGAACCATTCAAGATGCCAGTCTATAAGCGCACCGATCTTCCCCTCCAACGAGGATTGTTCAGAGATACACCGCGAAAGTAATTGTTGGAACCTTTCGTGTCTTCTAGTTAGCACGGCTAATATAAGGTCCTTTTTGCTACCGAAATGCTTGTACATGGTAACTTTGGAAACCCCTGAAATATCACGAATTTTATCTATTCCTACTGCATGAAAACCGTATGTGTTGAACAGGTCCTCTGAAGCATCAAGGATCCTTTCTTTTGAACTTATCTCTAACATTCTCGCCCTCGGTGTATTGACAAAGTGCTTTCGTTAACTTCTAATCTACATGGTTTACAGATCTGTAAACCCTTGCTTATACTATAAACCGAACCGATGGTAGTACAAATACCGCTTTGGTAAATATTTATTCAACGAGGATGTTGGTATGAAAAGGTTATCTGGGGGCGGCAAACTACCCCCCCCTGCGGGAATGTACGAAGTGCTCAGAGGATTTGTCGGTGGTACCTTGGGGATATTCGCCGTCGCGTCTCTGGGAGTATGGAGTGGTACCCCTTGGGTAATAGCGCCCTTCGGTGCGACCTGTGTCCTGCTTTTCGCCCTGCCGGGGTCCCCGCTGGCGCAGCCGAGAAGTGTCGTGTTGGGTCACCTCGTTTCGGCGTTATCTGGGTTGGTTTTCATCAACCTGTTTGGTGACTCAATCATGGTCATGGCGCTGTCTGTTGGTTGCGCCATCGCCGCGATGCAGGTGCTGAGGGTGACGCATGCACCAGCCGGTGCCAACCCCCTGGTAATATTCATGTCCGGGGTCTACAACTGGGATTTCTTGATAGCGCCGGTACTGATTGGCGCTGTGACCCTGGTTATCGTGGCCCTCATTTTGAATAACCTCCGGAGTGGTGACAGGTATCCCGCCTACTGGGTTGGCTCTTGCCCGACAAAGTCAGCCGTGATGAAACAGCAAAAAGTACAGGGAGGTTAAGTGCCAATAATAACCGTCACTTTGCCTGGGCAGATTTCAGACCGCACGAAGGCGAGTATCTCGGAAGAGATCGTCAACATAACATCCAGGTTGCTGAACAAAAAGGAGCAGGTCACCGTCGTCAAATTCATGACTGGCCGTGCCGACTTTTTTAATCTGGGAAAACAGTCGGAGAGGGTATTCCCCTTCGACATCGAAATCAAAATCACCACCGCTACCAATAACGAAGACGAGAAGGCTGAATGGATAGATGCTATATGGGCACTCATGAAAATGTATTTTCAGACCGACGATGATTTCCCCTGTTATATCTCGATAATTGAAGTAGATGGGAATAACTGGGGGTTCAACGGCGTGACACAACGCAATAGGGCACTCGCTAACCAGAAATAGGAATAATAGAAAATGGAATTTAAAACTCCCCCTGAGGCCAAAGATTTTGTCACCAAGTTCGACTTTGGTGGAGATGTCCCCTTACCTGAAGGACTTGTATTTGAGCCTTATCAGGTAGGGTTGAGAGAGGGGGTGGATATTGCTGTCATCTTTGATAACACGAAAGAGGACCCGAAGGGGGCCGATATGGCGTTCTTGCGGTACCAGGCCGGTGCTTATGTGCCAGGGCATGTGCACATGGGGTTCGAATCCGTTCTGGTGATCCAGGGAGACTATATCGAGAACGGGCAGGTTTTCATGCCCGGTTCCTTGGTTGTCCGCGCCCCGGGGACCTGCCATAGCATGGCCTCAAAGGGTGGGTGTGTGATCCTTGCTTCTCGTTACGTCCCTGTGAAACAGCTCAAAGAGTGACGCAAAATGGAGATAGTAGACAGTGAACAGGCCGCCGCGCTAATCCGCAGTGGGGCGACCATCATCCCTGGAGGGTTCGGGAGTTGCGGCCATCCGGACAGCTTGACACAGGCCATCGAGAAAAGGTTCCTCGAAACCGGTCACCCACGAGACCTTGGTCTGCTGTTTGCGTCAGGGGCCGGAGAATCGTGCAACGAGGGGTTAAATCGGTTTTCTCACGACGGCATGGTTAGCTCTGCAGTCGGGGGATTTTGGGGACTGTGTCCGAAGCTCACCGGGAAGGTGCTGGAGGGTAAAATCGAGGGGCATAACTGGCCGCAAGGGGTGGTCAGCAAGCTTTTTACGGAAATAGCCTCTGGGAGCCCTGGAGTGTTAACTAGGATCGGGTTGGGTACCTTCGTGGATCCCCGCCTGGAGGGAGGCGTTATAGGCGAAGGGGAAAGCTTGGTTTCCCTCAGTGAGCTGGGTGGCAGGGAGTACCTGATGTACCCGTCTCTGACGGTAGATTTCGCCCTTCTGCGCGGGACCAAAGCTGACCGCATGGGCAATATCGACATGGGCGGTGAGGCCGCATTCCATGACGCCTGTGCCCAGGCTATGGCGGTGAGAAAATGTGGTGGGAAGGTGATCGTTCAGGTAGAAAGTATCTCGGAGCTAGGTATACCTGCCCGCGATGTAAGGATCCCCGGTTTCCTTGTCGATTATGTCGTCGTCGAGGGTGAGGGTCGCCACTATCCGTCGTATGGACACCTGGGCAGGCAAGAACTGATGCCCGAGCCTGCGTTACATGACTTGATAATCGCAGAGCGTGCCAGCAGGGAGGTCCCGACTCATGGAGTCGTCAACTTTGGGATCGGGATCCCAGCGCTCATCAGTCGGTTCATCAATGACCCGGATACGATGAGCACGACTATTGAATCCGGGGCAGTTGGTGGGACTCCATGGCACGGGCAGTCATTCGGTTATGCTGACTCGCCAACGGCGATCATGGAGCAGTCTGCATTATTCACTTTCTATGACGGTGGGGGGATCGATACCGCGTTCCTCGGTTTCGCAGAGATTGACCGGTTTGGCTGCGTCAATGCCAGTCGGTTTGGTTCCCGACTCACCGGGGCTGGGGGCTTCATCAATATAACCCAGACGGCCAGGAGGCTCGTCTTCTGCGGTACCTCCAGCGCGGGGGGGATGCGGGTCGAGAAAAACGGTGAGGAGATTAGAATCCTTGAGGAGGGGAAAATAAGGAAGTTTGTTGATAAGGTCAGGCAAGTAACTTTTGACCGAAAGTATACAGAGGCCTGCAACGTTCAGGAGGTGCTGGTCATTACTGAACGTGCAGTTTTCGAACTGGTGGAAGATGGGCGCGTAGTCGTCAGGGAAATATATCCTGGATGCACTACAGGCGATTTACAAAACGTATTTAGATAATAACAGAAAGGGATGTCATCAGATGCGAGCAAGGAAATATATTGGACTCGTCGGCGGCGGAGCCTCCGCTATTTCGTTTATTAACGAGTTCGCCAAAATGAAGAGATTACCAGCTGAGCAGATTGTCATTTATGTATTCGATAAAAGTGACTACCTCGGCCCCGGTAATGCCTACGGCCCGAGGGATGTCCAGTCAAATATCCTGAACACCAAAGCCGGGTACATCACGGCAATAAATGGCAAGGCGGGGGATTTTTACGAGTGGTATTTAGATAATCAGGAAGATCTGCTCGTTGAATTTCCCCGGCTGTACGGCCCGGACGATTACGTGCCCCGTGCACTGTTCGGCAAATACATGAAGTATAGTTTCAAGGATAGAAGCAAGCAAGCCCTGTTGAATGGCGTTCAGGTTGTCAACGTGCACGCAGAGGTCGTGGATCTAGAACCTGATGGCGACGCGTTCCGAGTCAAGACACAATGTGACGGGAGTTACTTCGTTGATACCGTGGTCCTCGCGTGTGGGACGCTGAAGGCAGATATAGATATGGATCGGGTAGCCAATAGCGCTGTATTCAATGACCCCTATCCTGTGAATAAAGTGGTGAACGCCATCCAAAAAGACGGTCGAGTGGGGATCATTGGCTCAAGACTGGGGGCCATCGACACCGTGATCGGCCTGGCCGAGGCGGGGCATCGGGGGAAAATATCCATTTTCTCGAGGAGCGGTTACTTCCCGTGGGTGCGTGGCACGCAAGGGCGGTATCAGTGTCAGTACCTCAATCCCGACGAGGTGCAGCGGCTTATCGATGGGCTGGGTCGCCCCCTCTGCTTGTCAGATATCGGCCACCTCTTCATCCGTGAGCTTGAGCACTATCGTGAGAACAACGAAGATCAGCTTGAGCCCCTGTCGTTTCCGCCAGCCCCCATCACCTGCTTGGCCGAACATCTGTCAAACGAGCTGTCATTGTCGACGGGACCGAGAGGGTGGCAGGCGATTATTTATAATACCAACTCGATGCTGAGCCTCATCTGGAACTCCCTTGATGAGAGCGAGAAGGATATGTTCTTCAATGAGCTCTTGTCTCCGGCTATATCCATGAGGGTCTCAATCCCCCGGGAAAACGCGGTGAAAATCCTGGAGCTGGTCAACAGCGGCAAGGTTGAATTCGTCGCCGGTGAAGCCGTGGTGACGCGGCACGAGGGAAAACATATTATCGAATGTGCAGGCGAGTCCATCGATGTGGATTATATCGTGAAAGCTGTCGGGAGTCCGCGACGTTTGGCGCAAACGGATTCCACGCTGTTCAAGAACCTCCTTTCCAAAGGGATCGTCGATCAGCACAAGTACGGGGGCCTCAACGTCACACATGACAACAGGGTCCTCGACGATCAGGGAAATGCTTTTTCTCGTCTGTTTGCCACGGGGGAAGTCACCAGCGGCGTTAATCTCTTCACCAGCGCGATGGACATTATCTGCGCTCAGGCGGCGAAGTGTGCTCGGAGCTGTTCGCGGGCGATCGACGAGTCGTCGATGGAGGTAGCATGAACACACTGTTTGGCACGCGGGGAAGCCCATACGTCAGGATCCTGTCGGCGGCTCTCGCGGCGATGGGAGCGGACTATGAGACGAACGAACTGAAGCCCTGGGATAATCCCGATTATGCGTATTCGTTGAGCCCCTTGGGGAAGATCCCTGTCCTTGTCTGTGACAATGGGGATACGTTGATCGATACCATTCATATTGTCGGACGTCTCAGCGAACGGTATGGCATGAAGGAGACCTTCCTCCCTAACTGCCAGGATGATGAGATCATGTTAATCGTGGCCTCTGGGGCGCTAGAGTCGCTAGTTTTGATGTCATGGGAGTTCAAGCGCGACGAGGATAAAATAGATGAGAGTACTGTTCGGCGTTATACCCGCAGGGTCGAAAACAGCCTAGACTACATTAACAGGCATATGACCAAGGGGAAATCCTACTCAAGGCTGACCGAGTTCTTCATTTATTTTCTGAGTGAGTTCCTTGCTGAGAAGAACTTCGTCACACTGAACGGTGAGTACGAGGGAATAAGCTTGGCCTGTCGGAAAATTGGCGAAAGAAATGAATTTCTCGGTGACGAGAAATATTTGAAAGGATTATAACGTGAAGAATATACTATTCTTAGACTCCCACACGCTCCCGACTAAAAGTTTAGAGTTCGACTTCCCCTGTAGCTACCAGGGACTGGAAGGTAAGTGGGCGGGAAATCCGGCTTTGGGCTCCGCCAATGTGATTATTACTAATAAGGTCAGGCTGGACGATAACTTTATGGCGGGATTGCCTGGGTTAGAGATGATCGCGGTCGCAGCCACCGGGTACGATCATGTTGATGTCGAATCGGCCAGGCGTCGGGGAATAACCGTCTGTAATGTCCCCGATTATTCTTCCGTGTCGGTCTCCGAACTGGTCTTGGCCATGATGTTGTCGCTGACCAATCACCTTCCCGAATATGCATCTTCGTCCCTGGATGGGAGATGGTGTGCTTCCGACCATTTTTCCGTGGTGGCAGGCTCTCGGAGGGAGCTCGCTGGGAAGAAGATTGCCATCGTCGGTCGCGGCAACACGGGAAAGGCCGTTGGCCGATTATCGCAGGCATTTGGGATGGAAGTGCTGTTTTGTGAGCGGAAGTCATCCCCCACATGTCGCCCTGGGTATGTGCCATTTTATGCCGGGATAGCCGCTGCGGACTTCGTTTCCCTTCACTGCCCGGCTTCGCCTGCCCAGAACAGTATGATCGGCGAGGACGAGCTGGCGATGATGAAAAGTACGGCGATCCTGATAAATGTGGGTCGAGGGCAATTGGTGGATCCAGTCGCATTGGCGGATGCCCTCCTTGCCCACAAAATCTTTGGGGCTGCGATGGACGTACTTGAGTCCGAACCTCCTGGATGCGACCACGTCCTCTTGACAGGGATCCCCAATTTGATTGTGACCCCCCATATTGCCTGGAGGACTATCGAGTCGGAAGAGAGGCTTGTGGGAGTCCTTAAGAATAACATTGGCAGTTATTTCAGGGGCGAGCCCATGAACGTCCTGTAACAGATAATACCACGTCGGCTAGTGCTGGACGTGGGGGAAAAGGGGAACGGCCAGCGTAGTGGTGGCCGTCTTAACCCTAGATGAAGGGGTTCCACACCGGAACCTCAGATTTTTCTGTCATCTCAGTTTCAGCCCGGAAACCAGCGCATCCAGGTCAATAGTCTCATTGTCGCTCTGGAAGGTGTCATGCCCGTTCAGCAAAATATGCTGCCAGGCCACCGGTAATATCCGGGGCAGAGCCTCAATGCCTTTGGTGTTATCTTCCGTTTCCAGTCGTTCCAGCAATCGAGACAGAATCGCGGAGTTGTAGTAAGCGATCGCGTTGCAGATCAACCGCCCACACTGATTTCCGTTTCAATGTCATTTTTCCCGGTTAACTCTTTCTTTCAGCCGACTTTGGCTACCGCTGCGCGTAGCTGGTGATAAGATTCAACACGGTTTTGAGAACGACGGATATTGCGTTCCAGCTGCGGATCCCGCAGATACTTTAGCGTGTAAATACTGCGAACCAGCCGGTCATATGCAAATACCGCCTGTCTTGTCGGGTTGGTTGTTGTGTGCGTACACAGTTTGCGGATCAGCTTTCCCTGCGTCATTTCTTTCAGCCCCAGCGTGGCGACAATGCGGTCGAGGTTGCTTTTTTCACGGGTGGTAAGGTTCAGGTCAATCTGGTGTTCTACGCAGGAATTCCGTTTCTGGATGGAGCTGGATTTTGGGTCAGGGTCAGACCGATTGGAACGTTATCTTGGCCGCTAGCAACCTCCAGTGCTGAGCCCAGAACTTCCAAGTAATCGGCTCTAGTTTGTACCTGGGCAAATCGTCCGCACATTTGTGAAAACCTTTAACCAAATTTTGAGTATTGAAGAAGGTTAGCTGTCGAGGGGGGTAGTAGAAAATCTTGGCTATGTGGAGAGAGGTAATATGCATAAAAATGAAGTCACTATTACTTGTAACTAGTTGATTTTTATCAGCAGGAATGTCGTGCTTTGTGGTTATGTGCAGTGCATTTAATGCGCAAAAAATAATATAATAAATTGATTTTATTGTGTTTTTTCTTTATTGGGTATGCTATGACTGTGATAGGTCGTTTAAAAATTAAACATTATAGATCACAAGGTTGTTCTGCGGATGGCACTTGCTAGGGTGTGAAAGGGCGGCAAACTGAACTGCCCTACAAGAAATTTCCAGCAAGCCATATAAAGAATGTTCAGGTCGCCTAAAAAATAAGCTAACTTGCTTGTTGCTATAAATTTTCCCGTAGAGAAATTGATATTTATGTGAAGTAGAGCGAGACATCCCACAAACTTCATGGTTAAATTCCGAATTCGCTCAAATAGCACATTATTTTATTGCAGAGCGAATTTTATTTACTCATGGATTAAGAGATTAACATGCAAAAAACATATTTATCAGTACTTCTGGCTGGTGCAATGGCGTTGTCTTTCGGCGTTCAGGCTGCGGGTGAAAGCACCATTTCTTTAGGTTACGCTCAGAGCCACGTGAAGGTTGATGGCAACAGCCTGAATGAGAATCCTAAGGGTTTCAACCTCAAGTATCGCTATGAAATGGATAACAATTTAGGCTTTATCACTTCATTCACCTACACCACACAGTCGTATGATTATTATTATGGCAGTAACAAAGTGGGCGATGGTGATTTAAAATATTACTCACTGACTGCTGGCCCAGCCTATCGCTTTAATGACTATATCAGCGCCTACGGTTTAATCGGTTTTGGCCACGGCAAGGCGACATCCAATGTCTCTATGCTGGGGTACTCTGCTAACACAGACGAAAGCAAGACCAGCGTCGCTTACGGTGCTGGCTTACAGTTTAACGTTACCCCTAATATTGCTCTTGATGCTCATTACGAGTATTCAAAGCTGGGTGATTTTAAAGTCGGTACCTGGACCGTTGGTGCTGGCTATCGTTTCTGATAGAAATGTCCTAAAGGGTTTTGAGGGCGCAGTACTACGCCATTACTGTCGGTAAAAATGGTCTGGTCTTCTTGAAACCTCGGAGCCGCCGCTACCCGCGTCGGTTCCGGTTTTAACCTCCCTCAAATGCGTTCTTTTTCAATGAACCTTTCCTGCCGTTTGGTATACGGTATTCCCTCTATACCCCTTCCATGATCTGTTGGCGGGCGGTTTAATGTATCGACGTTAAAATCCAGAATAACCGTTTGCTGAAAGGACTCGTCATGACTGCGTTTCGTGTTCTGTTTTTGCTGGCCGTTGCGGTCCAGCTGCCAGCCTATGCCAAACCATCCGGCACTGCACCAGGTACCATTCAATGGCAACCCTGCAACAGCACCGCCTTTCAGCACTGGTTCAGCGATGGGCCGCCTCCGGCCGGGTTACAATGTGGCTATGTCGAAGCGCCACTGAGTAACCAGAATGCAGCACAAACCGTTCGGCTGGCTCTCACGCGGTTACCTGCGGTTGGCCCAAAAAAAGGCAGTGTGGTGATCATCGCGGATGGGCCTGGCTCGCCAGGGATCAATCCAAAAATTGCCGAACAGGGTCCCGCCTGGCGGTTGCAAAAATCTTACGACATCATTGGCTATGATCCGCGTGGTGTGGGGCAATCGACACCCAAGATTTCCTGTCAACTGACAGCCAGTGAGGAAACACCGTCACCCGATGAAAACGATCTTCCCGGTGCAGAGCAGCAGGCACGGGATATGGTGGCGGCCTGCATCAAGCAGACCGGAACCGACGTGGTGCAACATATGGGCACCCACGAAGCCGTTAACGATCTTGATATCCTTCGCCGGGCGTTGGGTGAACCCGCGTTGACCGCCGTGGCGTATTCTTACGGTACCAAGGTCGCGGAGTTGTATGCCGAACGTTTCCCTAAGAAAATCCGAGCGTTGGTGCTCGATGGCGTAGTGAACCTGAAAGAAGATGTTTTTAACCAACGCATCAATCAGGAGCGGGGTTTTCAGCAAAGCTTCCTGCGTTTTGCCGATGATTGCGAGAAAAACGGCTCATGTCCTTTAACCAGCGAACCTAACTGGGCGATCCAGCGGTACCACAGGATGCTGCGCAAATTGCACGATGCTCCTTTCGTTACTCCTTCGGGTTATGAAATCTCTGCCGATGACGTGATCACACTGACGCGTAACCTGTTGCCCTGGTGGGAACGTTGGCCCGAGCTGGCCACGGCCTTACGTAAAATTGATGAGGGCAAAGCCGATGATGCGGTGACCGATCTTATCGATGAAAGCTATACCCCAGACGCTGATGATGCGCGAATGGTGATCACCTGTGCGGATATGGCGAAGCCTGATGCCGACCAGCAGCTGTTACGTCGGCAGCGCCAACAAATCAATACCGCAGCCTCATTTCCCAATTACTTACCGTTGCATGAGTATCCACTCGAGACCTGTGATTTCTGGCCATACCCTGGCCATGTGGAACCGCATGCTCCAGTGCTTTCTACCGCTCTCCCGTCGTTGTTGTTCATTACCCAGCGCTATGACCCGGTTACGCCATATCGTAACGCCCGTGAAATGGCTTCGAGTTTTAAAAGCCCGCTGATTACCCGCGAAGGGGATGGCCATACGCTGGCGTTGACGGGCGTAGACAGCTGTGTGGATGATGTAGTAGTCGATTATCTGTTGAGTCCAAAAAAGCCACGACGGGATAAAAGCTGCCATTGAGCGGGTAATGGTGCACACCTTCACCAGGCTGACAAAAACACTGCACCTGGTGGCGCTCTAAAAACTATTAGCTCTGGGCGGGGGATTTCAAGTTTTGTCAGTAGGGGCAGGTTTGGGATTTTAAATACACTCATTTAACTTTAAGCTGCAGGATAAACACTCAAGACTACAGTAACCGCAATAATGATGAGATTCTGTACTTCACCTTGACGTTCATTGCTTACGCCTAAAGGACTATGTCTGTTTTTTCGCTCCCAACTGGGATAAAAAACACCTGTTCCGGGTCACCGTCATCGAGATTGTCGACCTGACCGCTGGCGATGAATCCGGCGTTCAACAGCAGACGCTGCATTGGCAGGTTGGAACGATTGGTGGATGTGAATAGCTTTGGGTGCCGGCAGCGGGACTTCAACGCTGCAATCAACGCCAGACCGATGCCCCGACGGCGGCAGTGTTCCCCCACCATCAGCATTTCAATAAAACCACAGCCGAAGAAATGGTAGTTCAGCACGCCATATCCCATCACCACACCTTGCTCCTCGGCAATATAACAGACAGCTTGGGCACACCAGGTGCGGATTTGCGCCGCGCGTTTCGGTTCGTGCAAGGCAACGGTGTCTATAGCAATCAGCGATGTGGCATCGGTTTCAATGGCCAGGCGAACAAGCATATTTAGCCTCTCATTTTTGTTAGTAGCTGCGATGCTGCTCTAATGAAAGGCAATAAGGGCCGCAATCTGTTCAGGGGAGAGTTCATGACCTGAGCATGATCTTCTAACTACCCGAAATCAAGCAGTTTCAATGATTACGGGTATAAGAATACTCTTCCCCTTGATGAAGTGTAGGATCAGGCTGAGTGTCTGGTAGGGATACAGATTTTTCCATTAATAATGTGTGCATCCCGTCGGATCCACTCATTAACTTTATAGACACTGGTTCTGTGCAGTTGTGCGAAGGTCTTAATATCTCCGTCATGCTTTCTATATATAAAATCTCTGACGCTGGTCAAGGTGTAACGCTCCATGAGGTGTGGTTTCCTAGGTAATGGGTTGTGTGACTCTATTATTAAATTAGTGCTGTTGTAGGAGATACATTAACATAAAGATTTAAAAGCAGGAATTAAACTTTACTGTTATATACGTTATTTTAGCGATCTGTTTTTTTAATTAAATATTCTTAGGGTTTAATATATCGGCAATCAGATGGAAACAAGTGATGGTTTTAAATTACCATTTGCAATCAATGCATTAGGGCACCATTGTCGTGATGTTAGACTATGAGTTTAGAGAGGGGTTTACTGGCATTGATTAATGATTGGCATGATTCATTAATAAGGCAGCACTTCCTTTTGTGTTGAATGCCATTAATGACACACGACAATACGATCGAGAATAATCTTAATTAATAGAGCGGTGAGTATATTTGTGGATAACAATGCGTTTTCCAAGGTTATTCCTAGATAAAAGTCAGTAAGGAGAGGAGCAACGATTTATCTGAGTTTTGCCATCAAGATGCGGTTGATGATCAGTCCGATCGTGATTTGTTAACACTCCATGTGCCCGGACAAAAGGTTAATGGATGGGCGCGACCAGCAGATGACCGAACTCAATTTGGTTCATACGCTAGTCACGCCCATAGTTGGGTTAAATCAACCCAAGTTTGCCATTAATCTCCGCGATCTCGCGCCGCCATTGCTGCTGCAACTGCGGCTTTTGATGCTTGGGTTTACGCGTTATATCCTCCTCAAGCTTGTGCTCCAGAGCAACCAGTGTCGCCAGCAGGTGATCTTCATTGGTTGATATCGCAGCTTCAGCGAGCGGAGCTCGTTCAGGGGATATCACCAGCTCAACATTACCGCCACCACTCAGGGTGGTATAGATGGGTAAAAGATCGTGCCATTCGCTCAGTTGGCGATCGTCTATCAACCAGTAGCGATTACAGCTTTGCTCCATCAGCGTCCGATCGTGGGTGACCAGCAGCACGGCTCCCGCAAACTGTTGCAACGTTGCGGCCAGCTCTTCTTTGCCTTCCATATCCAGATGGTTGGTCGGTTCGTCTAGCAGCAACAGTGAGTAGTTGGCCAGAGTAAGCGCAACAAACAGTAACCGCGAACGTTCGCCGCCACTCAGCGTAGATACTTTTTGTTGATGGCGCAGGTAGGGGAAACCGGCACCGATCAACGCCATTTTCCGTTGGTCTTCGGTCAGGGGCGCGAAATGGCTCAGGGCATCGCTTAACGAGTCCTCATCGTAGAGCTGTTGCAGATTTTGGTCGTAATAACCAATACGCACGCGAGGGTGAAAAACCGCTCCTTGGCAGCTTGCTTGCTGGTATTGCTGCCAAAGGAAGTGCAGCAATGAAGACTTGCCACAGCCGTTACGGCCTACTAGCGCGATGCGATCGCCACTTTTTACCTGGAGATGATCCAGACTGAACAGCACCGGCGCCGTAGGAGCAGGGCGAATGGCTAATTGCTCCAACGCCAGCAGTCGATCGGCAGGCAGCGCTTCACCACTGAGCCGGAGCCGCCACTGGTTGCCAGCGCTCAAGGTGGTTTGCTGGTCCTTTAATCGAACCACCTGTTTCTCCATCTGCTTGGCTTTACGCGAGAGGTCTTCGTTGTCATATACCTGGCCCCAAACAGCCAGGCGTTTGGCACTTTTCTCTACGCGGTCAATTTCCTTTTGTTCAGCCTGATGGCGGTGCTCATCGGCCAAGTCTTGCTCTTGGAGTGCGATGCGCGCCTGCGAACAGGGTAAACGGAAATACTGCAGCGTTTTATCACGCAGGATCCAGGTACAGTTAGTTACGCTGTCCAGTAACCGGCCGTCGTGGGAAACTAGCACGAAGCTACCGTTCCAGCCATTGAGGAATTGCTCCAGCCACAGCAGCGTCGGCAGATCCAGATGGTTGCTGGGTTCATCCAGCAGCAGCAAGTCAGGTTGGCGTATCAGCGCCCGGGCTAACAACAACCGGGTATGCTGGCCACCGCTCAGGGTGCCGGCCGTCAGATCCCATGCCGCTCGGTCGAATCCCAGTTCGGCGAGTAACACTTCACCTTGCCAACGTTCAGGCTGGTGTTGGCCATCTGCCAGGCCTGTGAGCACTGCTTCCAACAGGGTACAGTGATACAAGGCTTCGGGCAGGTGTTGTTCCACTCGAGCCATCAGGCATTGGTGTGATGGGGTGACAGTACCCGCGCTGGCAGGCAGATCGCCGCTGAGAATTTTAAGCAGGGTGCTTTTGCCACAGCCGTTATGGCCAATTAAACCGATGCGGTCGCCCTTTTTCAGGCTAAAGGAAACCTCAGCCAGCAGCGGGCCGAAAGCGGTATCAATACCAACAGATTGTGCAGAAAGTAATGTTGTCATGGTGCTTACTCAAGGTTACAGGCATGCAGATGCCTATCGTCAAAAAATTGCCGACGATAACCCGGTAAGCCGGAGGGAAGAACTTTGATGTGAGTAAACTTCGCTCAAGCTTAGGTTATCGGAGCACGATACCGGTAATGCTTGAGCAGCGACGATCGCCAAGGTGATGTGAAAGTATAAACAATTCACAAGACAGCATTGGGGACCTCCTTTTCATAGTTTTTGGTTGATAGGTGAACGGATTATAAAGAGGATTTGCGGTTTCTGCTACTGGCCTACCTGTTAGTGTGAGACGACTGACAGATCTCCACCGGCTCAGTAGGTAGGGACGCTGCATGCTGCGCCCGCTTGGTGAAACAATGGGTTGGTGTAGGGGGTTAAATAAGGGTAAGTGAGGCGTTAGCTAAAATTTCTACTAACCTTCTAGGATTAATGCGCTTTTTCACTGAATAGCTTGTTATTATACTCACCGCTTATTGTTGATCAGGCGCAGTGATATTCATCGTTTCGCCTGTTGCGTTTATCGCCAACCCCATGCTGAGCATTCACCGTTATGATCAAGTCATTACAGATTTTCCTGTTCACCTTTTTGTTGTTCGGCTTACCGCTTGCCCCGTTAGCCAATGCAGCGCAGCAGAGTTCTGCTGCGGTTGAACTCAGCCCGCAGGAAATCGCGGCTTCACTGAAAAACTATCAAAAACAGCTGGATACAATTAAACAGCAGGTCTCAAAGGCGGGCTCTGATGGTCAGTTGAACAAGCTGTTTGAAGCCACGCAGGTCTTAGCCACGGATGCAGAAAAGCTGACCACCGACCTGCAACCCATGCAGGTGAAGTTGCAGGCACAGTTAGACGTGCTTGGCCCACAACCCGAACCTGGGGTAATGACCGAAACCGCCAGTGTGGTGCAGCAACGCAATACGCTCAATAATGCCAAAAAACAGTTGGACGATGCCTTAAAGCGTTCGCAAGCCATCAAAACGGGGGCGCTCGACTTAGGGCAACAAATTACCGATCTGCGCCGCGTGGCCTTCAAATCCCAGCTGGCGTTGAATAGCGGCAGTATTCTTAGTTCGCAATTCTGGTTACCAGAATCGTCTTCACAGGTTGAGGATTTAGCTCGTCTTAATGACTTTAAGCAGCAGTTGGAGCAAACCCTGGATGCCAGTTGGCAGGAGGAATGGCGCTACGGGACGATAGCTTTACTGATCCTGGCTGCGGCTTGCTGGTCTCTCGGGCGTTATTTCGTGGAACAGTTTTTTGCCTGGGTGTGTATCCGCTATTTACCCGATGGCCGCTTGCGCCGCAGTTTTATGGCATTAATGACGGTGCTGATCACGCTGTTTGCCACCACACTGGCGCTAAATCTGCTTATTTCTGCGTTTACTCGTGTTCAGCCGCTGACGTCCCAGGTTCAGGATTTCGCCGATGGATTTATGCAGTTGGGGATTTTCTGCGCGCTGATCGCGGGATTAGGCAGGGCGTACCTTTCGCTGAGCCGTCCATCATGGCGTCTGGCGCAGATGGATGATGCCATTGCGAGCGGCATGCGTTTCCTGTCGCCGTTATTGGCCGGATTAGCCATGGCTTTTGGCACCGTGGAACTGGTTAATAACGTGATTGGTGCCAGTCTTGGCAGCACGGTGCTAGGTAATGGCTTGGCTACCGCACTGATGGCATTAATCTTGTTCGCAGTCCCGGTTCGGGCACGCCGCATCCGCTTTAAGCTAGAGCAGCAGGGGATGCATCTGGAAAAACGCTCGGTAATTGCCGGGATAATCCATATCGTTATTGTGGTATCGGCAACCGTGATCTTGTTATCACTGTTGATCGGCTATGTGGCCTTCGCTCGCTTCCTGACCTATCAGCTGATTTGGGCTGCGCTGGTACTGATGGCGTTCTATTTCCTGGTGATCTTTGCTACCGATTTCTGTACGGCCATCTTTTCCCCCCAAACTGCCAGCGGGCGGGCGCTGAAAAAATCGCTCCACTTTAAAGATCGCCATCTTGAGCAACTGACCGTCATCTTCACGGCGTTGTCCAAATGCTCCTTGATATTGTTGATGATTGTTGCCCTGATTAATGGCTCCTTTGGCACCACCACGCCCAACTCCTTGCTGCAAAAGATTGTTGCCATCCTGAGCGGCGAAGGCCTGAAGCGGCTGAATATCGTCCCAAGCAACCTGCTCAATGCGGTGGTTTGCCTGGCGATCGGTATCTATGTGCTGCGGGTCACGCAACGTTGGCTAAGCCATGAGCTGCTGCCAAAAACCATCAGTGATATCGGTATCCGCGCCTCGCTGGTGACCTTGTTCAGCAACGTCGGCTATGTGTTGCTGATCCTGATCACGCTGGCGACGTTGGGTATCCAATGGAATAACCTGGCCTGGATCGTGAGTGCGCTATCGGTAGGTATCGGTTTTGGCCTGCAGGAAATCGTGAAAAACTTTATCTCTGGCCTGATCCTGTTAACGGAGCGCCCGGTTAAAGTCGGGGATATGATCGGTATCGGCGGGGTTGAAGGGGATGTACGGCGAATCAATGTACGTGCCACCGAGATCCAACTGAGCGATCGCTCGACCATGATTGTGCCTAACTCTCAGCTAATCTCGCAGAACGTGCGTAACGCCACCATGGGGAATGCCCAAGGGGTGGTCACCGTCGCGCTGACTTTCCCTACCGATATCGATCCCGAGCAGGTACGCAACGTGTTGTTGAGTGCCTACCATGAACACGAATCCATTCTGGAAACGCCAGCCCCATACGTTCGCTTCAGCCAGCTCGGGCCAGACGGGATTATCCTCAGCGTGACCGGTTACGTTGCCAGCCCACGCATGGTCGGCTCCACCAAGAGCGATCTGCTGTTCAATATTTTGAAGCTCCTGCGCGCCCATAATGTCAACCTGTCCAGCCCGCAAGAGGTGGTGTTTATGAAACACCGGGAAAAAAGTCTGGTTGATGAAGAAGAACATTCATCTTGATGGGGGAACACGGATGAATAACTCAATGGCCGATAACATCATCGGCATCTATCAACGGCATGCCGGGGCGTTTGAGCAGAAACGGTCAACCACTCTGTTTGAGCAACCCTGGTTGGAGCGGTTCCTGAACCTGTTACCCAACAACGGGCGGATCCTGGATATTGGCTGCGGCAACGGCATGCCGATCGCCGACTATTTTATCCGCCAGGGTTTTCAGGTGACGGGGGTGGACAGTTCGCAACCGATGATCGACCGTTGCCTCCAACGCTTTCCGGAACAACGCTGGGCTGTGGCCGATATGAGAACCTTGGCGCTAACAGACAAATTTGATGGGTTAATTGCCTGGGACAGTTTTTTCCATCTGACGCGCGAAGATCAGCGCCAGATGTTTAATATTTTCCGGCAACATGCCCAGAGCAAGGCTGCATTAATGTTTACCAGCGGCACCAGCAATGGCGAAGCTATCGGCACGTTCGAAGGCGAAGCCCTTTATCATTCCAGCCTGGCACCGGAGGAATACCAGCAATTATTGCAAGAGCAGGGGTTCCAGGTGGTCAGTATGGTGGCCGAAGATCCCGACTGTGGTGGGCGTACCGTCTGGCTGGCGCAACTTGGCGAATGATCCCTGCATCACATTCAGCTACAGTCCACTATAAATAGGTCATCGGCCAAGTCATGGTGTTGAAATGATGAAAGTTATGAAAATCGTGAGAACAATAGAAAAATACGTACCACCAACGTTTATCCTGGCGTTGATGGTTGCGCATAATGGGTACTTGGTACTCAGCCCGATCCTGTGGCACGGGTTGCAGCATTCTCATGATTTTGTGGAAAATTTCAGCACCTGGCAACAGGCTCTGGGCTTTCTTGATGCCATGGATATTCCACGCTTTATGATTGGCACCGTGCTGCTCTTTATGGCGGGTATGTTGCTGTTAAGGACGCGTATTGCCTGGTTTTTCTCGTTACTGTTGCTCAGTTGTATCGTCATCGTTGATATCGCTATCTATAAGCAAATCACTGTGTTGGCAGGGTATTCACTGGTCACCCTATTGGGGATGATCATCTACTGGCGCCGTTTCGACCAACGTAAGCTGGCGAGTACCAGTTTTTTTGCCGTCACCAGCATAGCCTCATTGATTGTCTACAGTATGTTAGGAACGCTGTACATTGGCGATCAATTCACCCCTGCGGTGACCGACCTGCCTACTGCGTTTTATTTTGCCGTGGTCTGCATGTCTACGGTCGGCTTTGGCGATATCATTCCGCATACCACTGCTGCGCGGATGTTCACACTCACGGTGATTATCTTTGGCATTACGGTTTTTGCCGCTTCTCTGGCATCGGTTGCTGGCGTGCTAATCAGCCAAAATCTTCAACGTATTATCAAAGGGCGGTTCTCTCACATGGTTCGCAAAAATCATTATATTATTGTTGGTACCTCTTCATTGGCACAAAATGTCTATCAGGGATTGATTGAAAGCGGCGGTAACGTGACCATTGTTTGTGAGCCCGGTAATAAACAACACTATCCTAGTCATGCAGATGTGGTTGAAGGCGATCCTTCTGCCGTTGCGACGCTGGCATTAGCCGGGGCAGAAAAGGCGAAATATATTGTTGCCTTGACCGAAAGCGACGCGGTTAACGCTTTCATCATATTGGCTGCCAAAGAGGTGGGTGGGGCAGACACCAAAACCATCACGTTGGTCAATGAAAGCCAGAATATGAACAAGATCAAACGCGTCAAACCCGATGCCGTACTCTCACTGCAACTGTTAGGTAGTGAATTGCTGGTGCGATCGCTTAATGGTGAGGTGGTTAATCACGATCTCAATATTGATGCGTTTTTCAGCAACGGTGAGGGTGATAACAAGGGCAGGTAACCGGGTTGTTCCCGCACCACCTAAGCGGTGCGGGGCTATTTCTTAGCGATCAAATCCCCACTCAGACCATTTGCTTTTGATTTTCTCCTGCAACGGCAGCGGATAATTGGTGGCAAAGCTCAATACCTGCTCCAACGGCTGGTTAACCTGCTGTTGGATCTGCAGGCAACTGTAGGCCACCAAGCCGCCGCGCCCGCGTAGTTTGGTGGCTACATCCAGGTAAATCTGTAACCCGGTACCGTCGGAGTCATATTGCGGATAGTGAAACACGCCCTGCACCGGATTATTACGTGTCGCCAATGCCCAGGTCACTTTGTTGCTGTCATCAGGGGGAATATCTTCGCCCACGATGATCAGCTTGGCGGTGGTTTTACCTATATGGTTGGTCCAGAACACTTCGGCAATCTTGTCGATAAAGGCTTTGACCGTCATGCCGGTGATTTTATGCCAGTCGTCACGTACCCGGATCACCAGCCAATGGGAAGAGGCCTCCAGCGGGCTGAAACAGTCGATGACCGGCAGACCGGACTTTTCAAAATACACTCTGGCGGTGGCAGATAAACAGAAGCAGCCGAGCATCAGCGTAGAGTCGATCGGAACACCCGGAATGCAGATCGGCAAGATAGCCTCATCACGGAAGGTGACACAGGTGATTTTCGCCAGTGGTTTCAGGCTGGACTGGTTGGAAAGGTAGCCGGGGAACTCGCCAAACGGGCCTTCAGCCACGGATTTATCCGCGCTGACATAGCCTTCGATGATGATTTCACATTCGGCAGGCACCAGCACATCGCAGGTTTCCGCTTTCACCATCTCTATGCCGTGGCCAAGAAACGCCGAAGCATAGTTGTATTCGTCATGCCAAGCTGGCGGAGCCGCAGAAAGCAGCATGGTGACCGCCGGGGGCACCCCAAGGGCGATGACAAACGGGCAGTCTTTCCCCTGGGCCGTCCACATATTGTAGATCATGCCGTTATGCTGGAAAGGCAGCCACAGGCCGACAATATTGTTCTTCGAATAATGCGGGCCATTACCGTGTGGTACGCCGACCGAACTGGCGTGAGGCGGTTTTGGCGTTGGGTTATTCTGCGGGCGTGAACCGGCGATCATCGCCCGGCTGAATGACCAATTGGTCCAGGCGTCCTTATCTACCGTGTAAGCGTCCTCCGGAACTGGCTCACCTGGCGGGGTACGTACCATGATGGCTCCGGCCGTCTGGAAATAGCGGCCGCCGTCGCCGTCGTGCAGGATAGGAGCCGGGATTTTGGTCATATCCACCTGATCGCCAACCCATTTGTTTTGCTTGCACGGGGCGGTGGCCGGGTCGACCATCACTGGCGGATGCGGCTCCTGACCGATGGCATCCAGAAAGGCATCCTGGATCTCCAGTAACTGAGCATCGTCCGGCAAGCCTAGCATCAGCGCTAGACGCTGCCAGCGTTTGCCTGGTACGCGGCTGACCGTCGGGCCCATTTCTGCTGCCCGGAAACCGGGTGCGCCCTTCACCTTGCTAAACAGCGGCATCGGGCTTTCCGTTTCGCAGGCGTGGCGCAGAATGGCGCCGATCTCCAGATACCAATCCACCTCGTCAGGTATCGCCACCACTTCCCCCTTGCTGGCCAACAGTTCCAGATAGGCGCGGTACGATTTGGGGACTTTCTGCACATCAATTTTCAGTTTACGTCGCTTCATTGATTTAGATCCTGATGTGGGCCACTGAGTTCATCGGCCAGGGCGAAAGACTGGGCTACGCCGGTCAGCGTTGGGTTCCATGAGCCTGGGCGGGGGAACAACATGCTGCCCAGGCCATAAACGTTCGGGTAACGGTGCATCTGACCGTTGAGTGCGGTGACCGAGGTGGCCGGATCGTCGCCCATCCATAAAGTGCCAGCTTCGTGCACCAACCCCTGATTGCGAATATTGTCTGGCGGTGAAGGTTCCCAGGTGAAGCTGCCGTCCTGGTTATTGTGCTGGTACTCAAGAGGAGCATCTCCGGCAAGAGCGTACATCACGTCATAGGTGGTTTTATCCATCGCATCCCAGAATCGACGGTCGGTTTCCTTCATCTGGATATACACCTCGGCCTCTCCCTGCGGGTTAGTCGTGACGTAATTCCACGAGTTTGCCGAACGTTCCCCGAGGAACTCTCCCATGGAATGCAGCATGATCACCACGTAGTCAGGGTCCTGATAGGTGGCAACGGCTTCTGGTGAAGAAGCATCTGGCAGAATGCGGTACAGCACGTCGTAGCTTTCTGCGGGTTGCGGGTTATGGACCACGCTGATGTGGGTGTGCATCAGGCGGTTAGTGGTTTTATCGATGCCAGGCAGGTAATAGGCCACGGTTTGCAACTGGTTGGTCAATGCTGGCAGGCTGCTAGCGGGGATACGGGCAGCCAGCCAGGAGCGGATATGACCGCACAGGTTTTTTCCTACCAGTTTATCGTCAGGGAAAGACTTGGTGAGGATAAAACCGGCTTCCAACGTGTTGCAGGCCAAAATCACTTTGGCGTTGCCGACGCTTAGTGACCCTTCTTTAGTGATGATTTCGGTGACAACGTCACCTTCTGCAATCAGTTGCTCCACTTCGGCATTGACCACTACCTTGAGTGAGGCGTAAGCCTGCACATCATTCACCAGTACCGAAATGGGCGAGAACTTGGCCCAGTCCTCTGGTGCCACTCCCTGGCCAGTTGCCATGGCGGAGTCCAACGCGCTCGGGCTTGGCTGCGGCTTGGCTCCGCTGATATGGGCCAATTGCGAGAACAGGCGTTCACCCATAAAGCGATTCAGTGACTGGTTGCGATTGCCGGGGATGTCCAGGGAGTAGCGCCTCCCCATAAATTCGCCTGTGGGATACCACTGATTATCCAGACGCTCGATCGCCTGCGCTGGCCAGTCCGGCATTTCGCTGCTATCGGGTTGCGGGGTCCAGGCGTTCCAAAACAGCGCGCGGCCACCAACATAAGGGATCTGCGGCATAAAGTTGAGACTGAGTTTCATATCGGCAGAGCCATGGTAGGTCCATGGCCGGATACCCACGCTGGTGTTGAGTTTGATGTAGGCCGGCGGAATGTTCTGGATATGGTCGGGGATCAGGTAATCACCTTTCTCCAGCACCAGAATGCGGGCCTGGGGATTATGTTGCAGCACCCGGTGGGTAAAGCTGGTGCCATAGGCACCGCCACCAATCACGATATAGTCAAAAGACTGACCCTTGATCTGGGCAAAGCGGGAAAAGTAGATATTGTCGACTTCACTCATAGTTGGCTCCCGGAACGTGACATGCGAAAAATCATCCCCGCCCCGAACCGGCGGCGGGGCAAACGGCTATGGGTAATAGGCGCGGCTTTGAATGGCCGCCGGGGCTGAGTTGAGGGTTTGTACCGCCACGGGAGCGCAACCACCGATCAACTGCTCCAGATCTTTACGCATGGGGTGGCTGCTGGTCCCCAGCACCAGTTTTACTGCCTCAGCGTGGCCGCCGTT
>ENA-OFCE01000053-OFCE01000053.1-metagenomes-genome-assembly--contig:-NODE-53-length-91965-cov-7.451779_pt1 | contig 91965 bp, 100 predicted proteins | sample MGYA00153388_OFCE01 | MGnify analysis MGYA00153388
CGCGGCGACGCCCTTGCGCTTCACTAGTCCTTCGCCACCATCAGGCTGGACAGGGAACTTTCACCCCCGAGCTGCTGAGCATGCCCGGCACACATGACAAAGGGCGCCTGAGGCGCCCTTTTCGTTGGTGCTAATGGATCAGACTTCTTCCATTTTACCCAGCAATGCGCGCAGGCGATCTTGCCACACGTGCTGCTCTTCTTTCAGCTGCTGGTTTTCACGGACCAGTGACTCGTGGTTACCCGCAGCGCTCTGAACTTCCTGAGACAGGGAATTGTTTTTCTCTTTCAGCTCTTCAATTTCCATCTGCAACAGCGTGATGGTATCGATCGCCTGCTGAACTTTTGCTTCCAGTTTTTCAAATACTTCAAATGACATTCTTCAGTCCCCTCATGATAGCAAGGCGTACATCCATAAGTAGCGCCGCAACCTTAGCTGCAGCGACTGCGAATATGCTCGCGTAACCAACAGGCCCAGCGCCTGTTTTGATAAAACCTTTCCCGCAATAAAAACGATTGTAAGTAGCCAGCCCCCCAGTGTCTAGCAACATACCGACCCAACGCGCACTCTGTTGCAATTTTCCTACCCTGGCTATCGGTCAAAGCTGAAAGTCACCGCTGCCAAACGGCAGGGTTGTTAACAAATAGAGACAAAATAACTGGTCAGATCACCGTTTTATGGCGCAGAAAGAACACCGAACAACGCGAATTCGCTCAATTTTATGACGAAGTACACACATTTTGATTTCGCTATTTCTCGTTTATGCTCGTTAACGATAAATTTACATCACATCCTCAACCAATAAGAGGACGTGAAGAAAAACTCTGTAGCTCAAGGCCAAAACGCCAACGCGCCAAGCCTAGATAACCTATAACCGTCGTCTGCAGGACAATAATATTATGAGCCAAACCATCAGTCCGACCTTAAAAGGCCAGTGCATCGCTGAATTCCTCGGCACCGGTCTGTTGATTTTCTTTGGCGTAGGCTGTGTGGCAGCGCTGAAACTGGCAGGTGCCAGCTTCGGCCAGTGGGAAATCAGCATCATTTGGGGCCTGGGGGTGGCGATGGCCATCTATCTGACCGCCGCCATTTCCGGTGCTCACCTGAACCCGGCCGTCACGCTCGCGCTGTGGCTGTTCGCCTGCTTTGATGGACGCAAAGTACTCCCTTACATCGTTGCGCAGATTGCGGGGGCCTTTTGCGCGGCAGCACTGGTCTACGGGCTGTATTACAGTCTGTTCTTCGATTTTGAAGCCGCCCACCAGATGGTACGTGGCAGCAACGAAAGCCTCGAATTGGCCGGCATTTTCTCGACGTATCCCAATGCACATATCTCCGTCGGCCAGGCCTTCCTGGTAGAAACCGTGATCACCGCCATCCTGATGTGCCTGATCCTCGCGCTGACAGACGACGGCAACGGCATACCACGCGGCCCGCTGGCACCGCTGTTGATCGGTATTCTGATTGCCGTCATCGGTGCCTCTATGGGACCATTAACCGGCTTTGCACTGAACCCGGCGCGTGACTTTGGCCCGAAACTGTTCGCCTACCTGGCGGGCTGGGGCAACGTGGCCTTCACCGGCGCTCGCGACATCCCTTACTTCCTGGTGCCTATCTTCGGCCCTATCGTCGGTGCAGGTTTGGGCGCCTTTGGTTATCGCGCGCTGATCGGTCGCCATCTGCCTTGTGACGTTTGCTTCGAGGAAGAGCAACCCGCCACTAAACCAGAACAACGTAAAGCGTGATTGGCACGGCTTTAAACGGTTAACCACAGTAGGACTCAAAATTATGACAACCGAAAAAAAATACATTGTCGCCCTCGACCAGGGAACCACCAGTTCACGTGCCGTAGTGCTCGATCACGATGCCAATATTGTTGCGGTTTCACAGCGTGAATTTACGCAGATCTACCCGAAGGCCGGCTGGGTAGAGCACGACCCGATGGAAATCTGGTCCTCACAAAGTTCCACCTTGGTCGAAGTGCTGGCCAAGGCCGATATCAGTTCTGACCAAATCGCCGGGATCGGCATTACCAACCAGCGTGAAACCACCATCGTCTGGGAAAAAGAGACCGGTAAACCGATTTATAACGCGATCGTCTGGCAGTGCCGTCGCACCGCCGACATCTGTGAAAAACTCAAGCGTGATGGCCTGGAAGAGTATATCCGCCACAATACCGGCCTGGTGGTTGACCCTTACTTCTCGGGTACCAAGGTCAAATGGATCCTCGACCACGTCGAAGGCGCGCGCGAACGTGCCAAGCGCGGTGAACTGCTGTTTGGTACCGTCGACACCTGGCTGGTGTGGAAGATGACCCAAGGGCGGGTTCACGTGACCGACTACACCAACGCCTCTCGTACCATGATGTTCAACATCCATGAGCTAGACTGGGACGATCGTATGCTGGAAGCGCTGGACATCCCGCGCGCCATGCTGCCAGCAGTCCGTCCTTCTTCCGAAGTGTATGGCCAGACCAACATCGGGGGTAAAGGCGGGACGCGTATTCCTATCGCCGGGATCGCCGGTGACCAGCAGGCGGCGCTGTATGGCCAACTCTGCGTCCAGCCGGGTATGGCGAAAAACACCTACGGCACCGGCTGCTTCCTGTTGATGAATACCGGCAAAGAGGCAGTACGCTCCAGCCACGGCTTGCTGACCACCATCGCCTGTGGCCCACGCGGCGAAGTGAACTATGCGCTGGAAGGTGCGGTGTTTATTGGCGGTGCCTCTATCCAGTGGCTGCGCGACGAGCTGAAACTGATCAGCGATGCCGCCGACTCCGAATACTTCGCCACCAAGGTCAAAGACAGCAATGGCGTCTACGTGGTGCCCGCCTTTACCGGCCTGGGTGCCCCCTACTGGGACCCGTATGCCCGTGGCGCCATCTTCGGCCTGACCCGCGGCGTCAACAGCAACCACATCATCCGCGCCACGCTGGAGTCTATCGCCTACCAGACCCGCGACGTGCTGGATGCTATGCAGGCCGATGCCAATACCCGTCTGCAATCGCTGCGTGTGGACGGTGGTGCGGTAGCCAACAACTTCCTGATGCAGTTCCAGTCCGATATCCTCGGCACCCGTGTCGAGCGTCCTGAGGTGCGTGAAGTGACGGCGTTGGGCGCGGCCTATCTGGCCGGGCTGGCGATTGGCTACTGGAGCGATCTGGATGAAGTGAAGAGCAAAGCCAACATCGAGCGTGAATTCCGTCCGGGTATCGAAACTACCGAGCGTAATTTCCGTTACAGCGGCTGGAAAAAGGCCGTGGCTCGTGCGCAAGCCTGGGAAGATCACGACTGATTCGTTTTACCCTGCAACAGCGCTGCCTACGGGCAGCGTTTTTTTTGCCTCGCCCTGCCAGCTCCCCCCTGTGGTAAACTTTGCCGATATTTTCTTCCCTTTTCTCACTGACAGGTTTGCCATGAAACGTGAATTAGCCATCGAATTTTCCCGCGTTACCGAAGCCGCCGCACTTGCGGGTTATAAATGGTTGGGACGCGGCGACAAAAACGCCGCCGACGGTGCCGCCGTCAATGCCATGCGCATTATGCTCAACAGGGTGGATATTGATGGCCGGATCGTGATCGGTGAAGGTGAGATTGATGAAGCCCCGATGCTGTATATCGGCGAAAACGTCGGTACCGGGCTGGGCGATGCGGTGGATATTGCCGTCGATCCCATCGAAGGCACACGCATGACCGCAATGGGGCAATCCAATGCGCTGGCGGTCCTGGCGGTAGGCGATCGTGGCACCTTCTTGCACGCTCCTGATATGTACATGGAAAAACTGGTCGTCGGCCCGCAGGCGCGTGGAGTGATCGATCTCAACTTGCCGCTAGCCACCAACCTGAACAACATCGCTGCCTGCCTAGGCAAGCCACTGACGGAGCTAACGGTGATCACGTTGGCTAAACCGCGCCACGATGCGGTGATCGCAGAAATGCAGCAGCTCGGGGTGAAGGTTTTCGCTATTCCCGACGGTGATGTCGCCGCGTCGATCCTGACCTGTATGCCGGAAAGCGAAGTGGATGTGATGTACGGCATCGGTGGCGCACCGGAAGGCGTGATCTCCGCTGCGGTGATCCGTGCGCTGGATGGTGATATGCAAGCCCGCCTGCTGGCTCGCCATCAGGTCAAAGGGGATAACGAAGATAATCGCCGTATTGGCGAGCAGGAGCTGGCCCGCTGTAAAGAAATGGGCATCGAAGCCGGTAAGGTATTGGTGCTGGATGAAATGGCGCGCAACGATAACGTGATCTTTGCCGCGACCGGCATCACCAAGGGCGATCTGCTGGAAGGCATCACCCGCAAAGGCAATATGGCCACCACCGAAACCCTGTTAATCCGGGGCAAATCGCGCACTATCCGCCGCATCCGTTCGACCCACTATCTGGATCGCAAAGACGCAGCGCTGCACGAATTCCTGCTTTAACGCCTAGGGGCGCAGAGCGCGCCCCGTCTCTATCAGGCAGTATGTCCCTGATGCTGCATACGGCTCGATAGCGGCCACCAACACAGCAAAATCAACAACGCCATGGCAAACATCAGCAAACCAAGGCTGAACTGCCCGGTTTGTGGCAGCATGGCTGACAGCCAGGTTGCCAGGCCAGACCCCATATTCTGCATGCCGCCCACCAGGGCACCCGCCGCCCCGGCCAGATAAGGAAACGGCTCCATCGCACCGGTCGTCGCCAGTGGGAATAGCATCCCGGCACCAAAGAAGAACAACGCTGCAGGCACGATCAGCGTCCAGATATTCATCACCCCGAACCAACCAGGGATCCACATCATCAGCCCGGCCAACAGGCAACTGATCACCGAATGCCACATCAGGCTGTGGAAGGATTTGCCGTCACGCCCGGCATACCAGGCACCAAAGAACGCCGCCGGGATCGGCAAGATAAACAGGATACTGACGGTCAAACCGCTCAGGCCCAACACTCCGCCCATCAACACGCCACAGCTGGCTTCAAAGACGGCGATACCGGCCAGAGCACCGATCAACATCACCAGATAGCAGCTGAAGGTGCCGTCCGCCAGCAGTTGGCGGAAGCTGGAAAGCATACGGCGTTTTTCCGTTTGCTGCGGCCGGGTTTCCGGCAACCAACGGAACATGGCAAACGCTACACCGGCGCACAACACCAGCAGGAAGCCATAACAAGCCCGCCAGCCAAACATCATCGCCAGTCCTCCGCCAATCACCGGAGCCAACAGCGGGCTGACCAGAATGCCCATATTCAGCAGGCTATTGGCATAACGTAGGGAAGTGCCTGCATACAGATCGCGCGGCATGGTTCTGGCCATCACGCCCGCCACGCCGGTGCCCATACCCTGAACCGCGCTGGCGGCTACCAACATCGATAGGCTGTTGGCCAGCAAAGCGCCCAAGGCACCAAGTAGGAAAATCATCATGCCAGCCAGGATCACCGGGCGGCGGCCAATGCGATCGGAAAGCGGTCCGTAGATCAGCTGCGAGAAGCCGTAGGTCAGCAGATAAGCCGCCATAACGCGCTGCACGGAGCCGGAGGGCACAGAGAGATCGCGGGCAATATCGGCGATGATGGGTACATAAATGGTTTGCGCCATCTGACCGACGGCAACCAGCAGGATCAGCATCACCAGCAGGTGGAAGTTCTCAACTTTTCTCATTATCTTCATTAACTTATTCAGTCTTGCGACACTCAACCCCGCCTAATATCCCAGGGGGAACCACAGAGCAGCTTCTCAGCGTCGCATAAGCTAACAAATCTGATTTTTTTAGCGAGTTTCGAGCAAATATAGATCGCCGTCACACTGGCACCTATCGCTACCAGTCTCGTAAATGAAACTGTACGTATCTGTTGTCATAACGGGAAAGAGTTAAAAATGATAAACTTGCATCAGATTAGCTTTAACACTTAATCGATAATTATTTCCATCAACTTGAAATAAGATACCGCCACAGGGATTTGGGTTTTATGAAAACACCAGAGCTGATTTTATTGCAGTTAAAAACCTTGGGTCCTCATTCTGCCAAAATGCTGGCAGAGCGGCTGGAAATCACGCCGATGGGGATCCGCCAGCATCTGCAATCCCTTGAACAACGTGAGCTGGTTTGCTACGAGGAAACGCGCGCCAAAGTAGGCCGCCCGACGCGTTACTGGTCTTTGACCCAACAGGGCCATGCCCAGTTTGCCGACGGACACGATCGGCTTTCGGCGATCCTGCTGGAGTCTGCACATGAGCTGTTCGGTGCCGAAGGCATAGAAAAGCTGATCCGGGCGCGCGAGGATAAACTCTATCACCGGTACGCCGATGAGCTGGCAGAGGAAGAAGACCATCTCAGCAAGCTCAACCGCCTGGTTAACCTACGCCAGCGTGACGGCTATATGGCGGAACTGTTGGAAAGCCCGCAGGGCATGTTGCTGGTGGAAAACCACTGTCCGATCGGCGTGGCGGCCCATACTTGCAGCAACCTGTGCAACTCCGAACTGCAGCTGTTCCATCGCCTGTTTGGTAAAGGCTACCGGATAGAACGTACCGCGCATGCCATCTCCGGCTCACGACATTGTGCTTATTTGATCCGACCACGGGAGCGTTAAAAATATGGCTGAATGGGTTAATGGCAAAGTGACAGGGGTACAACATTGGACCGATGGCTTGTTCAGCATCACCGTCAATGCCCCGATCGACAGTTTCACCGCCGGGCAGTTTGCCAAGCTGTCACTAGAAATAGGCGGCGAGCGCGTTCAGCGCGCCTATTCTTACGTTAATGCCCCCAGCGATCCCAACCTGGAGTTTTATCTGGTCACAGTGCCGGAAGGAAAACTCAGCCCAAGCCTCCATCAGTTGCAGCCCGGAGCGGAGGTGATGGTCACCAAAGAAGCCGCCGGATTCTTTGTGCTCGAAGAAGTGCCAGACTGCGACACCTTGTGGATGTTGGCGACCGGTACCGCCATCGGCCCTTATCTGTCGATCCTGCAAGAAGGCAAAGATCTGGAGCGCTTCAACAACCTGGTGCTGGTGCACGCTGCACGATTTGCTCGCGATCTCAGCTACATGCCGCTGATGCAGCAGCTGCAACAGCGTTTTAACGGCAAACTACGCATTCAAACCGTGGTCAGCCGCGAAGAGGTGGCTGGCTCATTGACCGGGCGCGTTCCTGCTCTGCTGGAAGACGGCCGACTCGAAGCGGCAGTTGGTTTGACCCTGGATGCCGAAACCAGCCATGTGATGCTGTGCGGCAACCCGCAGATGGTGCGAGATACCCAGCAAACGCTGAAAGAGAAGTACCAGATGCGCAAACATCTGCGCCGTAAGCCGGGCCATATCACCAGCGAGCATTACTGGTAGTTCAGCGGAATTTTACCGGTTCGGCCTCTGGCCCGAATCGGTTATCCCCAGGAGTGCCAAGAAAAGCCCCCAGATCGATCGCCATCATCACCACAATCAGCGTTGGAATAAAACGCCCCACGCCCCACTGCCAGACCGGCGCCAACATCTGCCAGTTACCGGCCGCCAATATCCACGCCAGGATCAAAAGCAACGCCCACCAACCCTTTTTATTACGATCGTGCAGGCGCTTGACCAGCACCGCCGCCGTTGGCCACAACAGCGCCACAATGCAAAAGGCGATGGTCTGGATCGCCACCACATCGTAGTTGGCCAGCGTGAAAGCCACTGCCATCAGCACCACCCAGACTGCCATCCAGATCCAGAAGTCGCGCCGCCCGATGCGGCCCTTAAAGGAAAAACACCATTGCTGTAAGCTCATCGATTCATGCACTCTTGGCCTGCCCATATTCTGCGCCGCAGTGTAACATAGGCCATACCGGGTTGAGCTAGCCCCGGAAAAACGCAGACCATCGCACCGCCTTGCGTCAGCAAACGACAATCACGCGGAATTTTTGACAATTCCCCCGGGTTATCGTTTTAATCGGAGTCATCTTTGTTACCGATGCCGTATACCATGCTGAAAAAAATCATCGTTATAGCCTGCCTGTGCTCCCCCATCGGCAGTGCCTGGGCCGATCCACCGGATACGCCTACCGAAGCCCCGGCGAACGCCCCCTACTTGCTGGCTGGCGCACCCACCTTCGATCTGACGGTGGTGCAATTTCGCGAAAAATACAACCGCGACAACCCAACGCTGCCGATTGGTGAGTTTCGCGTCGTCCCCTCCAGAGAGGATGACTCTCCTTTGCTGACCCGCGCGGCCAGTAAGATTAACGAAAACCTGTACGCCTCTACCGCGTTGGAAAAGGGCACCGGTAAGATTAAAACCATGCAGCTTACCCATTTGCTGTTGCAGGATGGCGAAGAAAAAGCGGCCAAAGCCATCGCGGTGAACTACATGGCGGCCCTGAGCCGTCAGTTTGAACCGGCACTCACCGTGGAAGAAAGCATTATCAAGGTGAACAACCTGCTGGAAAAAGGCAAAGGCTCCTACTTCTACCAGCAACAGGTCGGGGCAATACGCTATGTGGTGGCAGATAACGGCGATAAGGGGGTAACCTTCGCCGTTGAACCGATTAAGCTAACGCTATCTGAACCCTGATACCCCAGCAATTAATGACAAAAAGCAAAGCCTTTGCACTGATTCATCTCTATACTGTTGGGCAGGTAAACTGCCAGTCCGGCAGTTGTCATTTAGACTCTCGCGTCCCCTTTTTGGAGGAAAACACATGCGTCATCCATTAGTAATGGGTAACTGGAAGCTTAACGGCAGCGTTCATATGGTTAACGAACTGATCGCCGCCTTGCGTAAAGAACTGAGCAGCGTTGACGGTTGTGGCGTTGCCATCGCACCTCCAGTCATGTATCTGGATCTGGCCAAGCACGAGCTGGGTGGCAGCCGCATCGCTCTGGGCGCACAGAACGTCGACATCAACCTGTCTGGCGCCTTCACCGGTGAAGTTTCTGCCACCATGCTCAAAGACGTAGGTGCTGAATACATCATCATCGGCCACTCAGAGCGCCGTACCTATCACAAAGAAACCGACGCAGCGATCGCAGAGAAATTTGCCGTGCTGAAAGCCGCTGGCCTGATCCCAGTGCTGTGCATCGGTGAAACCGAAGCAGAAAACGAAGCGGGTAAAACCGAAGAAGTTTGTGCGCGCCAGATCGACGCCGTGCTGAAAACCCAGGGCGCTGAAGCGTTCAAAGGCACCGTCATCGCTTATGAGCCAGTGTGGGCTATCGGTACCGGTAAATCTGCCACCCCAGCGCAAGCTCAGGCAGTGCACAAATTTATCCGTGACCATATCGCCAAGCAAGATGCTGCTGTCGCTGCCGAAGTGATCATCCAGTACGGCGGTTCCGTGAACGATAAGAACGCCGCAGAGCTTTTTGCTCAGCCAGACATCGACGGCGCGCTGGTTGGCGGCGCATCACTGAAAGCTGACGCTTTCGCCGTGATCGTCAAAGCCGCTGCCCAAGCGAAAAAAGCCTGATTTTATCCGGTCTGAAATAACAAAACCCCGGCAAGCCGGGGTTTTTTATGGCCAAAAATTAGCGATCAGCGCTTGCTGATTTCGTCAAAGATCCCGCCAGTGGCAAAGTGCACCTTCTGCGCTTCAGTCCAGCCACCAAAGGTATCATCCACGGTGAACAGCTTCAGTTTTGGGAACTGCTCGGCGAATTTGGCTGCAACGGCTGCATCACGCGGACGGTAGTAGTTGTTGGCCGCAATAGTCTGGCCTTCCGGTGAATACAGATACTTCAGGTAAGCCGTGGCCACATCACGGGTGCCACGCTTATCAACGACCTTATCCACCACCGATACCGTCGGTTCGGCCAGAATGGATTCGCTCGGAGTGATAATTTCAAACTTGTCTTTACCCAGCTCTTTCTCTGCCAGCAAGGCTTCGTTTTCCCAAGCGATCAGCACATCACCGATGCCGCGCTCAACGAAGGTATTGGTTGCGCCACGTGCGCCTGAATCCAACACTTCCACATTGCGGTACAGTTCTTTGACGAACTCCTGAGCCTTGGCTTTATCACCACCGTTCTGGTGCAGTGCATAGCCCCAGGCAGCCAGATAATTCCAACGGGCACCGCCAGAGGTTTTCGGGTTCGGTGTAATAACCGATACGCCGGGCTTCACCAGGTCAGCCCAATCATGGATCTGTTTTGGGTTGCCCTTACGCACCAGGAAAACGATGGTCGAGGTATAAGGTGCTGAGTTGTCTGGCAGGCGCTTGATCCACGCTTTATCAATACGACCACGTTCTGCAATGGCGTCCACGTCGTATGCCAACGCCAGCGTGACCACGTCCGCTTCGATGCCGTTAATCACCGAGGTCGCCTGCTTGCCGGAACCGCCGTGTGACTGACGCACGGTAACCTTATCGCCGGTCTGCTGCTGCCAATACTTACCAAACGCCGTGTTATATTCCTGGTAGAACTCACGCGTTGGATCGTATGAGACGTTCAGCAGTTGAATATCTTTCGCCATGGCACCCGATGCCAACAGCAGTAAAGTCAGACCCACACCCCATTTTTGCATTGCCGTTCCCCCAGAAAATGACGCAACCTCAAGCGGTTGATTTAGCATCAAAGCCTGCCAGAAACTTCCCTCACAATTAAAGAATAAAAAATGTGGTACTAGACCATTCTGGAATATAGCGATAACAGACAAAAAAAAGCCTCCAAAACGGAGGCTCCAGATTGATGACCAAGTGCCAATGCGGCTGAACTTGTAGAGGCGAGCATGTTCGCCCGTAGGAGCGCCTTATATACCGCGCCCGCTTAGCAGCATCAGGGGCAGATTAGTACAGCTTTTTCGCCGTTTCCAACCAGTCACCTTTGAACGGACGCTTCATGTTTTCGATCGCGTCAACGATGTCGTGGTGCACCATCTTCTCGTTCTGGATCCCTACGCAGCGGCCACCGTAACCTTGCAGCAGCAGGTCGATGGAGTACGCGCCCATGCGGGAAGCCAGAATACGGTCGTAGGCAACCGGTGAACCACCACGCTGGATGTGGCCCAATACGGTCGCACGGGTTTCACGCTTGGTTTCCTGCTCGATATGGCGTGCCAGTTCGTCGATATCACAGATATGCTCGGTGATCGCCACGATGGCGTGCTTTTTACCTTTGGCGATACCGGCTTTAATTTCGTCAACCAGATCGTCACGGCTGAATTCGATTTCCGGCAGGACGATAAATTCACAACCACCGGCAATGGCCGCCGCCAGGGTCAGGTCGCCACAGTAACGCCCCATCACTTCTACGATAGAGATACGTTGGTGTGATGAAGAGGTGTCGCGCAGGCGGTCAATCGCTTCCACCACGGTTTCCAACGCGGTGAAGTAACCGATGGTGTAGTCGGTGCCTGCAACGTCGTTATCGATGGTGCCAGGCAAACCGATGCAAGGGAAACCCTCTTCAGTCAGGCGCTTCGCCCCCATGTAGGAGCCGTCACCGCCGATGACCACCAGCGCATCAATGCCGCGGTTTTTCAGGTTTTCAATCGCCTTGGCGCGCACGCTGTCATCCCTGAACTCTGGAAAACGCGCAGAACCCAGGAAGGTGCCGCCGCGATTGATCATGTCAGACACGCTATAGCGGTCTAATTGCTCCATGCGATCTTCGTACAAACCAAGGTAGCCATCGTAAATACCAAATACTTCCAGACCTTCTGTGAGCGCGGCACGCACAACGCCACGAATGGCAGCGTTCATACCTGGGGCGTCACCGCCACTTGTCAGTACACCGATTTTCTTGATCATGACTACCTCTGAACTGTAGATGCAATTTCTTAAGAATTCTGTATTCGCCGACTCACCGGGTATCTCTCCAACGGCGCAAAACCAGCTTTACGGCTTTTATTGCTGGATATTATAACAAAAACACCCAGCTGAATTGATTCAGGTCACGCAACATCAAGGAAAAAACTTCACATGGCACGGCGTGCTAACACCGTGATTTCTCAATCCACCCAACATTGACCTATGTCTGTTGATTATAGTTCCCAATGCCCCTGTCGGCCCTGAGGAACAACAGAACAGGGATCCTGGTGAATAATCACGTCGGCCCCAGGGAAACGATGCAACAATGCCTGCTCCACCTGTTCTGCCAGAATATGCGCCTGCATCAACGGCAGGTTGTCTTCCATTTCCAGATGCAACTGGATAAACCGCGTTGGCCCGGACTGCCGCGTACGCAGATCGTGCGCACCTTTCACACCCGGCCAAGACGATACCACATCGATAATTGCCTGACGCTCTTCATCCGGCAAGGCGCGATCCAGCAGGGACTGCACCGCCTCGTACCCCATACGCAGCGCGCTATAGAGAATATAGACCCCAATACCCAGGGCAAACAGCGCATCCGCACGGTGAAATCCATACCAGCTTAGCCCAAGTGCTATCAAAATAGCACCATTCATCATCACATCTGACTGATAATGCAGCATATCGGCCCGTACCGCCTGGCTGCGCGTTTTTCTGACTACCCAGCGCTGATAGGTCACCAGGATGAGAGTGCTAATCAACGCAATGATAGTTACAGCTATCCCAATACCCGGCGAATTCAGGGGCTGCGGGGAATACAGATGCTGGAAGCCGGTCAAGAACAGGAACAGGGCAGAACCGGAGATAAACATGCTTTGCGCCAGCGCCGCCAGCGACTCAGCCTTGCCGTGACCGAACGTATGCTCTTCATCAGCCGGCTGCAACGAGTAGCGCACCACCAGCAGGTTGGTTAACGATGCGGCAATATCCACCAACGAATCCACCAACGCCGCCAACAGGCTGACCGAACCGGTGAGATACCAGGCAACGATCTTGATCAACAGTAGAACGGAGGCCATTCCGGTGGCGGCTAAAGCAGCGGACTGCACCAGCCGCGCGTATTGCTGTTCCATAAAAAACCCCAACCAAAGTTTATGGGCTTCAGTATAACGGAATGCGGGGTAAAAAAAGTCCCGCCATCATTACGGGATGCTTGTCAGTTAAGCAAAAAAATCTGGCAAAATGTGCAGTAATGTCGCTGTCCCTAGATAAGTATTCATAAATTATCCAGGTTTGAAGGCGCGTCCACATAGTGTCCACACTCAATGGTTTTTAAAAATCTGAAACCTTTTAGAAAAAAATTAATTCATTGTTTTTTAAGTGGATTTATTTTATCGAAATGAAAAAAAACCCCCTCATCATGAGGGGGAAGACAGGGATGGTGAGGTAATTTCCCTGTTAAGCATTTGAGGTAAAAGGATTTATCTCTATCTTCGTCCACAAATTGACTACACTTCGATTAACAAAAAGCCTCGATCGCCGGGGCTTTTCTTTGGGCATAAAAAAACCAGCCCGTAGGCTGGTCGGTTACTAAATGGCTGCATCAACGTGCAACTCTACTTACTGCCTTTCCCTGGTGTTGGTTGTGCTATCGCTGGCTTTCATCGACATAGGCTATTGTATGAAACGTAGTCTAGTTAGGTACGCCGATGGCTTCCAATCGATTACGCAGATCAATACACGATGAATTGATCGGTTAAAACGATCGTACTGTTTTACGTGGGTTATTATTTGTTCGCTTTTTTATCGCCCACGCCGAGATCGTGCGCGCCAGGTGGCCGGGTTTTTACAGTTAACGTAATTTCCCGCAACCGTCCCGCAAGCCGCGCCGCTGCTGGCTTTGCCATTATCTTCCGTAAATTCTCACCCGGAAATCCTCCGCGCTGCGATCCGGCGTAAAATACATAATCCCCTTTAATATCAATGCATTCTATTTTTGTGATCGTTGCGAGATCGTCGCATTCACTGTAATTCACTGAAATCCTTGTCACTCGTTACACTCAGCGATCCTTTGCAGATCCTCAGCGCTGGCGCGGCCTGGCGGGGGCATTTGTAGAATCACTACACTGTAAAAAAGTCCAGAAATATTTTGCGCAGGCTTGGTGGGCGTGTGCGTTTTACGTCGCGAATCTTTTACCTCACCAGATTTGCGCGCTGTGCTGTACAGGCGGGCCACTGCGGCATTAATTGGCCTGAATGCTGGCACATGCGTGGGTTGTCTGGTGGGGGGCGTGGTGACGCGCTCAGGGCGCGATTTCAGTCAGGGTGGTGGGGCTGGGGATTGCATGAGGCTGAAAAAATATTGCCTGGCCGAGAGGTCAAGCAATGAATGGGCCGTATTTTTGGGTTAGGGCTTCGGTCTTATTAGCCGTCGCGGTGATATCACCGCTATTGGTTGGTGTACCGGTGTTGCTGTGGGTGTGCTGGGCCGTCTGTTGTGCCAACTGGTGGAGCACGTCCAGGGTGTCGGTCAACAGGGTTAACACGTTCACTTCCGCGCTACCCAAACGGATAGAGGGGGCCATTAACTCATGCGCCTGGGCAACGCTGCGGCGGATACCTGCTATCTGTTCGGTCAGACTGCCTTTGACCTGCACGTCCTGATTGCCGCCTATCGTGGTTTTGTCGTCCTGGCCAACATCGCCAATTCTGTCTTTGCAGGTGATCACCAGGTTGCCCGATGCGCCGATCGTGTAGTTGCCATCAGCCAGATGAACCACCGCACCGGCCAGCAATTTGGCCGTGCCCAGCACGGTGGTGGTGTCGTTACCTTTTACGGTCGTCTGGCGTGTCGTAGTGGTGCGGGCTTCGGTGTCGCTGGTCACTTGGCGGGCGTTGCTGGTTTCCTCGATCGCCTGGTCGGTTTCACGCTGCCATGTACCGGCCTGGTTAACCCGTTGGCTCACACCGGCCCGCTGTTGCTGCAACTGCTCACCCGGTTTGATATCCGGCAAGGCGTGGCCGTCCTGCATCGTTTGGCGGATCAGTGGCTTATCCGGTCGCCCTTCTGCAAATCCTACCTCTACCACGGTGCCTTCGGGCGGGTATTGATACATCCCGCCTTCCGGCCCAGCCATTGGCACCGGCAGCGGTACCGCGTTATAAACCGGCGTATCTTGCGCCGCTGCGCCGTTCTCATCCAACAATTGCAGATTGACGGCATAGCGAGGCCGGAATGGGTCAGACTGATCGCCCAGGGCGGCGGTATCCGTTGGCCCCATGACGCGGGCCAGGCGCGGCAAGTGTAGGCCCGCGCTCAGTTCGGGATAGATTTTATCAATCTGGCGCTGTTCGGGTGACTTCTGCGCCGGTTTCCCCTGGCTGTTAAGTGGCGTCCAGGTTAGCGTCATTTCATCGTCATTGGCGGTGACTTGCGTGATGCGTCGACCGTTGGCAATAACGCCCGGCCGGATGGCGGGGATTAACGGCAAGGTCATGCTATTGCCTGCGGCGGCGTTCTGAATAAATTCGGTAGGGATATCGACCGGCGACCGCGCAAAGAGTGAATCCACATAGCTGCCGACAAATACCGTCCCGTCTGCCAACTGATACCAGGTGTAATCCGCAATACTAAACGCGCGGCCCAGGTTAGCTAATAGCTGATCGCCGGTTCCGCTGTGCGTGAAATGGGGGATTGGCGTATCCAGGTACCCGGCATTTTCTGGCAGTGAAAACACCATGCCGGTGAACCTGGCAACTTCGGCGGTCACATCACGTAACGTGGGGTGTTGCAGTGATACCGGCCACTGTTGGGCAAACGTGCCGACCAACTCACGCACAAAAAGGCGCTGCGCGCCGTTCTCTGCTGGGCTGCTCCGCTCCACATAGCCGGTAAACCAGCGGTAAACCGTGCTGTTGATACCCAGATCCAGGCGCACCAACTGGCCGGTATAGTCGACCGGTGTCAGGGCGGTAATAAATCCCCGACCGCAAGCGGCCAACTCAAGCACGACGCGAAAGGAGGCCACCGCTATGGTTTCGGTACCGATCCGCAAAGTAACGACGGGTTTCATTGACTGCCTCCTGGGCCGATTGCCGTATCAATTTTTTTAAGCACATTTTCGAACCAGGACAGCTTTTCAGGTGATTCCTCGGCGCTGCCCGTGCCGCCAGGCGTTTGAGCATTCGCGCTGCCACCTGCGCCACCTGCGCCCCCGGCAGCGGCCTGCATGGCTTTTCGCTCGGCAACACTGAAATATTCTTTCAAGGTGAAGTTAACCAGCCACACCATGCGATCAGTCTGTGCCGCTGCATCGACATTGCCGGAAAAAGTCACCTCTCTTAATTTGATGACCTGGGCCAACTCGTTAGCGACACGATAGCGCCTCATTTGCCCGCCTGCGTCTTTGGCTTCGGCCAGGGCATAAAGCCGGGTCAGTCGCTCTTTTTCGGAAAAGGGGATTTTCCCAGACACCCGCAATTCTTTACCCTTGATCCCCTGCTCGGCGTTAGCCGTGCTGCTTGCTTGCCCGGACTGGTCTTTGTCCTGAATTTGCATTGATGAGGACACAATAATGTCTTTCATCAAAATGGCTTCGCCATCCAGCGCCAGAACAATGATTTCACTCATAGATCCCCCAACATGGCGCGCAACGGCGCTAAATCCTCGCCGACAAACATCAGCGCCAACGTGAAAACGTTGTCAGAAACGGGTACCGCGTCACGCATCAGCCTGGCAGCGGCCTGGGTATCGCCGATCGCCGAGACAACCCACACCGGCACACTACTGGCCTGCAACTGCTTTAACCCTTGCTTTGCCCTATCCAACAGAGTCGCACGTTGCTGGGCAAACTCGGCCAGTGCGGCGGTAACACCTTCCGGCGTACTGGGGGCGGCACTCTCGGCAAACGCCTGGATCATGTCTTGCACCCCGGTAGCCAGGCGTGTGGTGCTGACCGATAACGGCAGGGCTGGCGGTAAGCTGTTACTCATGGCCGGTAACTGCATGCGGCTGGTTGCCAGCCCGATCGCCGTGGTTGCCCGTCGTTGAACCTGGGTTAACGCCGGAATAGGGAATACCTCAGCGGCAGCGGCCAGCACGGTGGCAAATGATGCCAGCGTGGGGGCCGTCAGCATGATCACGCTGACATCTTGGCGCACTGACGCCCCGGCCAGCTTATTGACAAGGTAGTTAACCGCATTCGGAGGACTCAGGTAAAAACCTGATTCCTCTTGTTGGCCCAGTCCAAAAACCCACGGGTGGGCCACCACGGTGGAACACGTCACCGCCCCCAGGCCGTCAGGAATATGCAGGCGCTTTTGTTCCCACATTACGGCATCACCGGCCAATCAATCGCGGGGGCAGATTGCAGATCAACACGGCCCAATAACACGCGGTAGGTTTTCCACGCCGTCAGCCGATCGGCGTCGCCATCCTGCTGGATGCCCAGCGCGATCGCATCTTCCAATTCTGTGACCTGCTCGTCAGCATGTCCGCGCAATATCTGTCGTTGGTCTTGGGCCTGGACAATCGCGTCATGTTTTTGCTGTGCCGCCTCTTGGGCCTGGGCCGCTTGTTGCGCCAGGGTATCCGTCACCCACTCGGTGCCGTCCCAATGGTCATATGGTGTGCCAGGTGAAATAAATGTGTACCCCTCCGGCAAAATAAACCAGGCATCGGGTACTTGGTACTCCTCGCCATCTGCACTGTAGTAGATAGCGCCGGTCTGGTCGGTCAGTTCAAGCCATGCGCCCTCTTTGAATAAAAGGACGTTTCCCAGGGCAGCAACAGGCGGTGCCACGGTAACAGCCCAATCCGGCAAGGCGGCGATCAGTTCCAGCACGATAAACGGGGTGCCGTGGCTGTCCCAATATTCAACCCCGCGCAAGTCAGGCACCGTGCGCCATTTCTGCCCATCCCACACCCCAGCCATGCCGCTCTTTGGTTGGCATGGTACGGTCGTGCAATTGGCTGGCAAACCCGTGCCAGGTGGGACGCAGTAATTAAACGTGCCGGTAAACACGCCTTTTTCGTCATAGTTGTAGATCCACATAAAGCGCGGATTACTGGAAAATTCAAAAGTCGTGTTCATTATGCAAGCCTCACAATGTAGTTAAATGCGATGTTATCGACTGTGTTTTTTGCTGCGCCGTAAGCGTCAATGCGCAAGCTGTGGCCGTGCCAGCCCAGCGTTACCCAGTGGCTATGATTTGGGATCGGCTCAATCAAGCCGTAATCAGAGAATGCCCGCCCTTGCTCAAGTGAGTGCCTATCACTGTCTCCGCCATCAAGTGCCGTATTAGAGCGGTACGACCGCAACTTAAGCTGATAAGCTCCGCCCGCCGTGGTTTCTTTCGAACCCAGATCCGTGCCGTCCACTTCCCCTGTGTGCCCGTGATTTTTAACCTCACCGTCAGCCAGGGATAACGGGGCACGCCCGGCCGGGTTGCCCAGGATAGTGCGACCGCGCATATCGGGCAGAACCCCCGATGGATAAACGACGGCAAGTTGCGGGTTAGCGACCTTATCAAACGCCTGTCCAACCACCAGGGCGTGACCAAGTGGAGCGACATTCCCCGGCCAGGGCATGGGTACCCCCACCGGGGTGATTTCACTTTGCAAGGCAAAGGTGCCCGCTTTGCTGAAAATCCGGCCGTTGTCGGTATCAAACACCCAGGTACTTTCGGCCGCATCGCTGATCACATGAATAACCGGCTGTGCGGATTTGTCCTCTTTGGGTAACAGGTAGCCAAAACTGACCGCTGTCGGCCAGCCTTTGCCCTTCCTGGTTGCCCTCCCTTTGGTCAGCGGCACATAGGTAGCGCCCCCGGCTTGGCCTTCCCAATCGAAATTTGGCTGAAAGAATGGTGCGCGCGTGTTTAGCTGATCCAGATACGCCCCGGCCCCTTCGGGCCAGCCGTTACCGCTGTTACCGTTGGCCTGGAAGTAAGGCGCGCCTAACTTGCCCATGGCCGTATCACCGATTTTAAGCAGGAAACGCGCATCAGCTTCACCTTTGCTGTACACGTCGAGATCTTCAACATCCTGGCGCAAACCATCCAGGGGAAACGGCTTACGCTCGTCAGTCACCACGCCCCCATTGACGCGAGCAATTCGGGTGACAAAGTGCCGATCCCCAGCGCTATCAACATAATCAACCAGGGTATCGGCGGCACGTAGCGTGAAGCTGTTGGCCCATGCGCCTGTGACCGTACCTTGCCAACAGATATCTACCCAAACGCCGGTTTTACCGGCCAATGCTAACGCCTGGTTAATGGTCATAATGGCGCGCAGGCCACCGACATACCCCAATCCCGCTGTGATAGTCGCCGTTGCACCCGCAACGGTGACTTTGAAGCCATCAGCCCTAAATGCCGCATCACCGTAGTAATCGACGTTAGCCAGGCGGCGGGATTCGTCCATGCTTTGTAAGCGGGCGCTGAAATCAATCATCCAGGTCGCTGGGGTGACGTTGATTTGTGACACCGTGGCCGCGCCGTCAAACTCCATTGCCAGATTACGGATCAGGCTGTTGCCCTGCTGGCCGTTCGCCGTCTTTATTTTCTGTTGCTCAGCCAGATGGACAATCATCAGCACGGTGCCGCTGGCGCTATCGACCAGCCCTACCCAGTTATAGGCCCAACTGCCTATCGTGGTATCCAGGACCACGGAATAGACCACGGCGTTTTCGTTCAGCACACCATACTGTGTGATATCCGCGGTATGGCTAATTTGCCCTGCGCTTGGCATACCTTCGTTACGGTCAATCTCGACGTTTTCGTCCTGACCGGGAATAAGTGCAAAAACCATCTTATCCGGCCGCGCCGGTTCAGCATTGACAGTTTTATCTACTAACCACGCCTCAAAAGCCTTGGTAATTACAGGCTGCATCATTTTCTTTATCCTGTTATGACAGCAATATAGAAGGTATTAGTCGGCCCGCCATATACTTTATACGTCGCGCGACCACTTGCTAGATTCACAATATCGTAATAATTCCCATCAGCCCCCGTACACCAGCCCATGTCTTTCCCACTATCGCTGTAGACTGGCCACCCGTAAGAATCCATGCGCCCCCACTCATTAAAGAGGGCACCATTCTGTCGAATGCCGTTATCGAGTGTCATTGTTGCGGTATCAGCTTGCTTTCCACCGACCCCGACAGCAAATTCAGCCATTTCATGCTGGGCCAATCTGCGTTCTGATGGGATGATATATTTCGACGGATGAATAGCATGAGTGAGAGTTTCCCCTCGATAATTTGTCCCATTGACACTGACCGCACCGGGGCCCGCGATGGTGATGCAGCCATCGTCCGTAATGGTCGCTGGGCCGGTCACTGTCCATTTGATAGGTTTACCGCCGTGCCCGACGATATAGAGTCGATATCGGGCCCCTGCAAACGAGGTGGTAGGGATAAAATCAGCGTAAAACCAACCATTGACGCCGCACCCTTTGAGGGCAAACGGCGTTGTGGTATCCCACACGGCCACGCGCCTAAACATGTTTGTGTTAGAGGTCAGAACGGGTGTCACTGTCCCATTACTGCTGAATTCTTCTACGCGGTCATGTTTACTGGCCAGAACAGGCATCCAAACGCTAAGCGGGCCGTCAACATCCGGGGACAACGTTGTCCACCAATCCGCCCACACTGAGCCGGGTGCCGGTGCCCCCGGCCAGCCATACGCGGCCATATCGCCCCATTCGCTCCACAACGCCCCCAAATTTCCACGTTTCGTATTGGCTCCGCTCATCGGTGTGCCATAGGTCAATTCACTGATTAACGGTACGCGGCCCCACATCGTGAACGCCCATTGTTCGACGGCACTGATCAAGCCCTTCGTGCCGTCCTGAACAAACCACAACACCGGGTTAATGGCGTGGATAACCGTCCGATCCCGTGCATCGGTGCCGGTCACCGTAACCAGCCCAGGCCCGGTGATCGTGACCTGGGCGCTACTGTCCATTGGCGCAACGGTCGCGGGGCCGTCTACCGACCAAGTGATCGCCCCTGCGGCCCCTTGAGCGTCAAGAATGTACGTTGCACCGTCAAAGCTGGTGACCGGCTGAAAGTCGCTTGTCATCCAGCCATTAACATGGAAACGGACGATTTCGAAGGTAGGAACATAAAGTGCATCATGATAGCCCGCATCCAAGTCGAACCGGCCAGCCCTTACCGAAAGCGCCCGCTGGTTCAGCACATCAAAGAAATAGCGGCGGCAGGTGCGGCCGTACTGACGGATCAGATTCATCATCAATGCGTTATTGCGGCTCAACTGTTCATCGTTGATACGCAATAAAATGACGTCCCAATCTAGCCACAATTGGCGCTCAAGCTGTTGAATTTTACCGATCTCCAGCCGTTCGAAAATCCGCGCAAAACCGGCCTTGCTGCCCGCGTCTTTGGCGTTCACAAAGGCATATTTCACCCGCAAGCGAAACAGCGCCAGGGACTCACCAGGAAAGCGATCAATATCCCGCTGGTACGCAAGCAGGGTTAATAGCTGTTCGTCGCAGGTATCAACGTCAATCTGGGCCAGGGGGAAGGTCAGCCAGCTATACACCCGTTCCCACCAGACTTTTGAGGCATGGGCCAGGGTGAGCGGTTCGCCCTTATTCATCCACACGGGTAGGTTGATATCAGGGAGTTTACTCATCGGCCGGCACCATCTTTAAGGTATGCAGACGCGGCACATTCAACCCGCTGATAATGTCGCCCAGAGAGAACACCACAGAGGCGATATCGGGGAACGTGTCGTGCAATTCTTCGCCCAGGCGTGACATAGAAAACCGGCTGAACGGCCAGGTTTTTTGAACGTCATAATCGGTATTTTCCCGAAACGCGGCGCGCACCAGGTTACCGGCGTTACCCATCAACGTGGCCGTTTGCTCTGCGGTCAGGTGACTGGCGGCATACAGATGCACGGTGACGGTGAGGTCATGACGGGTTTCCGGCAGCGGTAAGCACAGCACGTCATCACCGTGGCCGTGGTTGCCCTGGGCCATCACGTAATCGTTGACCCTATCGATAAACGGCTGGCTGGCAATGCCGGAATCAAGCAGCAAGTAAACGTTGGCGGTGCCAGGCCCGCGCGGGGCGTCGTGCTCGAAAAAAATGCGGTCGGTATTCAGCCCGGCCAACCCGGAAATCATGCCACGATAGACGGCATCAATATGGTATTGCCCCACAAGGTTGAATTGGTTTTTCACCCGATCCCGCAAGTCATCATCACTTTCCTGGTCTGCGCCAGGAGCGGTTAGCCAATCATCCTCATTCACGGCGGCGGCGATGCCATCGACCGCCACGGGTAAGATTCGGTAGTAACCTGGGGCCAGGTTAAACCCGCTGCCCTCCAGCTCGGCCGTAACGGGTACCAGAGCGCTGGCCGTTCCTGCGGGGATGGTCATATCTACCGTGGTCAACAGCCGGTAAATCGTGCCGTTGATACGCTCAGTCTGAATGACGGTCCCCACCGGCACGGTGATTTCCCGGCCGATCTCCACCTTGGTGAATCGGATAGCCCCTACGGCTGCGGTGGCGTCTTTGCGCGCCACGTTGACCGCCCAGGCGAACAGGTCAACAAAGGTATTCCCGGCCGTTGCCAGGAACAGATTGCGCATGACGACATTGACCAGGGCATCCGTCAGCCACAATACCGGCGCGGTGATGATGGCGGTGATCAAGCGCCAGAACGGTGACATGCGCGACGTGTTGGTGATCAGCCCTTCTTCCCGCGCAATGGCGGTGAATTCGGTCTTGATCTGCGCCTCGGTGGTTGGCATGCCCTGTTCGGCCAGAATGGCTTTATAGTCTGGGTTAGGTTTATTGTTCATTGTTAATTAACCTGTTGGTCACTGAGAGCGGCCCGAAATCATAGGTATCCGCCGCAATAAAATAATCCCCGTTGCCGCCGTCTTTAATGCTGACCGTACCCGGCACTATGCGGGTGTCCGTTTCAACCAATAATTCTATTTGCATCATGATGTCAGCCCGCAAAACCGGGCTGCGCTCGGCGATCAGCTCTTTGACGATCCCGGCTTCAATAATCATATGGACGACGTCTTGCGCGATGCTTATGCGGTTGTTGCACAGCACCGGCTCATTACCGGAGTCCAACGTAAAGTTTTTGCCGGTTATCAGCAGGTCGATGTATTTCAGGTCTGTGCTCATCCTGCGGCTAGCTCCCTGGACTCCATCAGCGAATCGAACGTTTGCTGGTTTTGCGGGTAGATATTGACCTGGCCGATTTGGCGGCTGTTATCGGTCACCTTGTTGCCGCTGCCGTTCGAAATCGCTTTCCCGATACCGCCGCGTTCCATCTGCGGGGCATTAAGGCCAGCCGGTGCAGCTACACCGGACACGGCGGGCGCACTATCGCCGACCGGCTTCAGGTCGATATTGACGCCGGGAATTTTGTTCAGCTTGGTGATAATCCAGTTGTACGTTTTGCCAAAGGATTCCAGCAGGTAATCCCATAACCCGCTAAACACATTGCCGATGGTGTCCACAAAGCCGGTGAAGGCTTCGACCGGCGATAAGCCAGAAAAGTATTCAACCACCATTTTCCAGCCCACGCGGATCACCTGCCAGAGCACGGAAAAGACGCGGCCGACCACTTCCGCCGCGTCTGCCACCCAGCGAAATGCCTCGGTGTCCATCAGCGCGGCTTTCAGTTCATCCCAGTGTTTAATGGCATACCACACGCCCGCAACCAGTAAGGCGATGGCAGCAATGATCAGGGTGATCGGACTCATTAAAATTTGCATGGCCGCGCCTGCAAACGCGGTCGCGCCGCCGAATGCCCACATCGCAGCGGTAGAAATCACCATGCCCGCACGCTGTAACAGGGCGGCAGCGGTTGAGGTGCGAAAAGCGAGGGCACAAGCCAGGAGCGTGGCCCGGACAAAGCGCATAACCCCGTTGTAGGCAATAGCGGCGATGCTCGCTAACTGCAAGGCGCGGGCTTTGACATTCAATGCCCAGGCCACGCCGAGAACGGCCAAACGTAACACCTTGTAGATACCCACTATCCCGATGGCAATAAACTTGGCAACGCCCATAACGATATTAGCCGTTGCACCTGCGGCAGCGAGTGCCAGGGTACTGAGGGCGATATAGCCGATCCAGCGGGCAATGTTCGGGAACATGTCCAACCATTTGGCAAACTGGGTACCGGCATTAATGGCGTAATCAACCAACGGGGTAATGGCGGGGATCAGGCGCATGCCCACGGCAACCCGGATACGCTCCCAGACTTTATCTACCCGTTCCCACATGTTTGCCATCTTCGCCGCCATCTCTGTGGCACGGTCTAACCCCTGGGTGTTGCCCATATCGCGCATATGCTTTCTGAGGGCATCAGCCTGGCCCCAGGCAGCGGTCAGCGCCTGCGCGCCATCGCCAAAGGCTTTATTCAGCGTGGCCTGTGCCTTCACATTGCCTTCGATGGTGTCGCCAAATTTGGCCTGCACCTTTTGCAGAATGTCAGGGAATTGCAGCATTTTGCCTTGGGCATCGGTGAAGCTCAGGCCCAGTTGCTTGCCGCCCTCCACCGCACCTTTTAGGAAAGCGTCATAGATGCCGCCTGCCTCGGTGCCTTTGGTCTGGCTCAATACCCCCATGACGGCTAATTGTTCATCCATCCCGGCGCCGTACTGGGTACCGGTGCCCTTGCTGGATTTCACCAACTCGCGGATCTCGTCAATGCTGGTACCAAAGTTTTGCGTCATGTAGGCCGCTTTTGATGCCATCATTTCAGCAAAGGGCACGTTGCCGATCTGGCGCACCGTCGACCGGTAATTGTTCGCCATGTCGCTCATGTAGCTAGCGGCCTGGGCGGCGCTGGATTTGGTCGCCACGGCCAGGGTATTGATCGCCACGGCCGCGCGCGGCAATTCAGCGTTGGTCAACCCGGCCAACTCACTTTTAATGATGGTGCCCGATGCGATGAATTCAGCCGCCGATTTACCGTAGGCGGTACTAAACCGCTGGGCGGATTGATACATTTTATCCAGGCTATCGGTACTCACGTTGCGGGTAGACAGCTCATCTAAAGCCGTTTGCACCTGGTTGGCTGGGCCTAATAACCCCTTAACCCCTTGCACGACGCCCCACAGCCCGGCAGCACCGATCGCTACCTGTTTAAAAGCGCTGGCTGATTTCTTGGCGAAAGCCTCGACGGATTGCTGGGCCTTGCCGAGCGGGGCGCTCAGGTTGTTTTTGAGACTCAGCAGAAAGGCTAATTCTTTCATCAGGGTTATGTCCTGGTTCCGTTAAAGGCAAAGGCGATGCCCGCCGCGACGCTGTTGATATTGCTTTCGTGGAAATACTCGGCCAGCCAGAGAGCGCGGGCCAGATTCATGACGCTGTCACCCTGTTCGTCCTCGCTGTCACTGTCGGACGGTGAGGGCAAATAGTGACGCCGTAGCGCCACCATCTGTTCATAATGGCTGGCCCGGATATGCTCGACTAACTGGCCTATTCCTTTACTTCGATCTCAATGGCCGGGGCATAAATCTTGTTGATTTTTTCAGCTAACTGCGCGCCCACGCCAGGCATCAGCAACAGGGTAGCCAGGGCATCACGGGATTCCGGGGTAACGATGCGTTTCAAGTAGGTATGGATTGCGCCGACCACATCGTCAGCCCGTGCCGACTCATTCAGACATTTGTTATAGGCTTGCGGGGTTGGGGCAAATTTGTACTCAATGCCGCTCACTTTCAGGGTGATGATGCCGCTATTTTCTTTGCTCATGGCTTAAATCCTTTCTCTGTTGAATTTCGGTAACTAACTGGTTATGCCTGGCGGCACAGGGCACATACAGGCCGCTGTATTGCTTTAACGCCAGATCAAAATCATTTCCCGTGGGCCCCGCCAGGCGTGGCAGGCTTTCCGGGCACTTCGCTAACAGGCTTTCCTGATAAGATTCGCTCGGCACGTTCAACACCTTCGTTGAACAGCCGCACATACTCATCAGTAGCGCACACGTTAGTAAAAACCGGCTTAATGGTTTCGGTATGAATAAGGCGCTCGGTGTGGATCTCATTGCTGTGAATGTCCTGTAATTTGGCGTCTAGCACCTTGGCCGATTCAGAGGACACCCCCTGAACCACCTCGCGCAACTCGTCGCGAAATTTAGCCTCACGGGTAGCGGTTGATTCACTGATCACGGTGTTGAACCAGGCACCGGCCGCAACCCCAATAAGGAACCACACAACGAGCGCTTTCATTTAGCGAACCCCTTCATGCTCAAGGCTAAAGTGATTGCCATCGGGCCGTTTAAAACGCCCGCCCCAGCTCCCGCCGATGGACTCCCAATAGACGCCCAGCGGCTCATATTTGGCGCTGTCGGTCTGATACACCCCATCAATAAACAGGTTGAAATCCACCGCCAGGCGCTTGGTGTGCAAGCTGTTGCTGATACCGGCCCCTGTCTTGGCATTTAATGCCGCTTGCTCCGGGGTGCGGTAGGCTTCGCCAAAGGTCAGCCGCATGCCGTGGTCACCGGCATAGGTGATCAACTGGGCAACCAACTGGGCAAAAAGTTGCTGTTTCTCGCTTAATTTCATGATTCATCTGCCTCTTTCGTTTTCGTTTGTAGGTACCGCCTAAGCAGTGTCTCGATCACGGTATGCCCCAAAATCCCCAGCGCCGACGCGATACCGATCAGGCTGATTTCTTCCAGGTCAGGGAAGTGGATCAGTGCCAGCCCTGCCATCATCGACACTGCCGAACCCAGCAGAATGCGGCCAATCAGCAAGCGCCAAGTCAACTTTTGCTCATCCAACAGGACTTTGCCCAAACCGATCACTGCACCAATCACAATCAGTTTAAAGAGCGTGGTTTCTCCATTTGGCATAGGTCACCCGATCAAGTCGCGAACATCGTTTTCGGACAACATCGGCACACCGTCGATGTGAACAAAATCGGGGCTCGTCACCAGGTATTTAACCTTGTGGCTGGCCGTTTCCCCGCCCTTCGGGTCGAACGATACCGGGCTGGTCACGATCAGCTTGCAACCGAATGCCTCCACCTTTAATTCCTCGTCACCCGTGTTGGCATAAAAAAGAATGTCGGTCAGCGGAATACCTCGGTAACTCCCGGCCGCACGGGCGGCAGCGCCAATCTTTTTAAAATTCCTGGTATCCAGCTCCATTTCACCTTCGGCCGCAACGTCACCGGCCACATGCCCATCAGGCACACCGCGCGTTTGTGCGGTGGCGGTGTTGTCCGTCACGTCTAGCGTGATGGTTTTTACATGGATAATTTCAGTGCCCAGGGTGATATCAAAATCCATGCCCCCGATACGTGATGACATAATTACGCCTCCAGTGACGTGTCGAGCATGATGCTCACAGTGATTGATTTCGGGCTCTCATACGGGCGAACAATGAGATAAACGCTCACCGTATTGGCATCGCTCCACACGATTTCCACATCGCCCTCACGTGGCGGTTTTACTTCGCCAGGGAAGGTGACGCCGTTGATTTGCGCACTGCGTGACATATCACGCATGGTGCGGCTGAAATAGGTCTTATGGGTGGCAATGCTGCCCGGTGTGCTGTTCAGCGACCGATCGCCGATTTTGGCAATGGCTTGGAGGCGCACCCGGCGCGCGGCTTTGTCGACAATGCGCAGGTATTCGATCACCGGATAGTCACCGCCTTTAACCTCCAGCGTTAACCCGTCTGACCAATACATGCCCTCATAATCCGCATACCACATCGGCACGGAATAGCGCAGGTCATGCATAGCGCGCAGGTGAGCCAGGCTCAATTCCACCCCGGCACTGTCTACCGGCAGATCGCTGGACAGCCCCACCAATGCGCCGGTTTTCACCCTGGCTGGGCTGTCAGCAATGGTGACGCTGCGATGACATAAGCGGCCCGCCAGTGCGCCCACCTCATTGCCCCAAAGCGCGGGCACCAGTTGCACGGCGTGTGCCGCCTTGCCGGTGGCATTGGTTGACAATTTTTCAAGGTATTGCGCCCAGGATTTAGGGGCACCGCCCTTAAGCGGGCCAGGTACCGCCAACATAAACCACACCCAGCGGCCCAGCTTGCTGATCAGTTCCTCACGCAGTGCGCTGAAAATACCGATTTCTGAGGTCGTGGTGTCGGCACTGAGATCGCCAATACTCACGACACCTTCAACGGAAATCATCGGTTGCACGTTGCGGATAGCCTCGACTTTTGCCGCTGCATCAGCGCCAGCGGGCACGATCAGGGCATAAGCCTGCCAATTCTGGCCCGCGTTCAATTGGGCCGCGCGGAGGTTCTCGCGCAAGATATCGCTGGCGTCGGTCAATTCCACGTCAATATCGGACTGGGAATTGAGCATGACCAGATCGCCCACCGTGGCCGCGCCGTCATGCGCGTGGCCGATAAATAAAACGGTGCGCTCAATCTCATTGATTACGCCCTGGCGCTGGTTTAGCTGGTTAATCGTTACATTGGGCCATGTCATTATTGCTATCCTCTTACGTCCTGGGTGCGCGTTCTCCAGCCGAAATTAATCGCTTGGAGTTGGCGCACCAGGATCTTGTTAAATTCATCGTCACTCACGGCCAGCCATTCGCGACCAGGTAGGGTGATAGTCCAATTTGTTGCGGCGCTTTTGCCTTCCATGCCGCGAATAATGGCCCCGGCTTTTTGCTTGCTAAGGCTATTCATAATTTCGCTAAGAGAAGGCTTGCGCGGGGCGCTGGTTGGGAATTCGGTATAACCCAACTCCAGTAACCGTTTAGCCTGGCGCAATGTCGCCGACTCGCCGTTTTTTCTGCTTGCCTGGGCGGCTTTCGCTGCCGTCATGGGGGTAGAAAATCCCGTTTGCTGAATGCGGCCGACGACGCCAGGCGGTACTTTTTTCTGTCCTTTCAAGTAAATCCGTGCTGACTCTTTCGCGGGTAGCTCGCTGATCGCCATCATCTTGGGTAACTGGCTAATCATCTTTCCTTTGAATCCGCTTTTCCTGGCGGGCCACTTCACCCCCTCGGCATTTTCCTGGCGCTTTTGGTGACGGCGCGCGGCGACCATGACGCCCAGTTTCAAAATGCGCCATAACAGGCGCTTGCGTTTGGCGGGCGGTAACTCCGCCGCCCTTAGCTGTCTTTTGAGCGCCGCCCATTGCTGGGTGTTGAGCGTGAAATCAACTTGCATCGCCTTCAACCTCAACAGGCGCACCCGCCTGGCCCGCGCCATAAATCCAGCCACGGGTCGCGACGCTCACTTGTGCAGGGGCAACGCTGTAAAGCTTGCCCTGTAACGGGATCACGCCGTTTTCGTCCTCCACCAGAACTATGTCGTCTGCCAGGGGCACGGTGATGGTGATAATGGCGTTGCCGTCGTCCATCAACTGCACAAAGACCGCGGGCGGATCTAACTCCAGCTTGTTGTAATGTTCGTTTGAATGCTCAATCAGCCAGACGTCAACCAGGGAAAACAACACATCGGGGTCATACTGGCGATAGGGCCAGCGCTCCCAGGCCAGGGTTGCGTTATAACGGCGAACCTGAATACGCCGCTGATTTTTCCCCTGTTCATTGAGCCCCATGGCTTTGGCCGCGTGGATCAATTCGATGTCATCCATCCAGGCATCGGCCCCGGTGGTGTCCATCAGCCGGTCAGGCAAGTTGCTATCCACAAAGCGGTAAAGCTCATCTAACTGCGTCATACCAAACGCACCCCCACCCGCTTAAGCCCCTTGATATTGCGGATCACCACGGCGGCTTCGGCCAGCAAAGACGCCTTGGTCTGTGGGGCGTCCTGGTTGGTGTTATCTTCGCGGCGGCTGACGGTGGCAAATTCGCCCATCAAGTCAGCTTTGGCGCGGGCATAGACCGCTTTTTTATACTGGGCCGTTAAGGCGTTCTCCCCGTCCACTTCTGGCCCTGGCACGTCTTTGGACGTGGCATAGCCCTTGCGCTGTTGCATGCTGACAAAGCCAGACAATGACGGGTTAATCTCTGCAACGGCGGCTAGCATGGCCTGGATAACCGTGGCTTGGTTGATGGTGGGCGGAATGCTGCGCTGGCGCTGGAAGTCATCCAGGGCCAGGTCAGGCCAAAACACATCATTTTTGAGCGTGGCCTTTTGAAATCCATCATCACCAGGTCTAAACATGCTTGCCTCTCGTTACAGGGTGCGGGCTGACAAGTTTCCACGGCCCGTGATGCGCATGCGCTACGGCCTCCACTTCGCCCGCCCCGGCGGGCCGGGTGTCGGTACTGCCCCCCGATAACTCAGGGGGCGGTGTCTGTTTCCGCCTTTTCAGCGGCTTCTTTTTCCAGGGCGCGGATGCGTGAATCAATGCGCTTTCGCAACGTTTCCACCCCGATTTTTTTATGGAACCCTTCCGCCTGGGCCAACAGTTCATTGGCTTTTTTCAGCGTCGGAATGTCATTAATCGCACTGGCTACGGGCTTGCCGTCTTTGTCCCTTAGCAACAGTTCCCCGGCAAACTTGAACCATTTGGCGGTGATTTTTTCGTGTAAGCGCCAGTTTTCACGCACGTTGGTAAAGGTGCGGGAAAAATAGGGCTCGATGTTGTGGCCCGCCTGGGCCTCAGACATGGCCCATTCCAAGACGTAGTCAGCAACGAATGCCGGAAACATGCGCTTGATGTTGTCAGGGGTTGGCTGTTGTTGCTTGATGGCAATGTCAGCCCACGCTAGTGCCTTATCAATGTCGCCAGTATCAAACAGCCATACCACGCAGTAGCCGAAAACCGGGTACACATAGGCACGTTCCGCCTCTAGATAGCGCTCGGCATAGGGCAACCACTTGGGCAGCAGTTCAGAGGCTTTGAGCTCAACCCGATCCGCCGTGCGCGGCAAGGCGCGCAGGCGTTGAATATCTTGCTCTAGGCTCAATAATTGAAGGTGCAGGCTATCGGCATTACCCGCGACCAGTTCGCCCGTGGGGGCTGGCCTGGCTTTTGCCTGGGCCAACATCTGGGCACGAAATCGCAATGGACTGAATGTCATTAGCCTGCCCTCGGTTAGACTTCGGTTTTATCCAGCGCGCCTTCGCCTTCACTATCCACACCAGGGATCAGCCCCATCAGGCGGGCAGCGTCGATATCCGCTTCGGCTTCGATTTTCACAGACGATTCATCAATCGCGCCGTACATCATCGGGTGCCCCAGGGCATAACCCTGGTTACGCCACCAGGCGTTCTCGAAGCCCATGCGATCCTGAACGTGCTCGGCACGGCGGTACTGGTGCCCACGCTGTGAATAAACGTGCAGGTTTGCCAGGGTGGTGGCGACCATGCGTTTACCCGGCAGGAACGGCGCGACATACACGCGGCGACCGGTCACGGTATTTGCCAACATCTGGGCCGCAATGTTTTCGGTCGGCTTGCCCGCCTCTTGGAACAGGCGGAATTGCTCGGCCGCGATCAGGTCAGAACCGATCAGCAGCACCAGCGCCGGGTCATTCTGGAACTGTTGCGGGATAGTGGTACTAATCAGCCAGGACGCCATAGCATCAAGGGTTTTAAAAATGCCGTTTTCGCCCAGGGTCAATGTATCCGGCCCCGGATTAATCACACGTTGGGTAAAGCCTGGGATGCGATCTTCTTCCGGGGTGGCCGGGTTGGCGTGCAAGGTGTCAAAGTTTTTGGCGATCTGGTGCCATCCGATGTTGATATCTTCCCCATTCGGGTAAGCGACCAAATCAGTCTTAGGCGCGGCTTTGATACCGTTGAAGCCCACGCGGGCGATATCGTTCGCGAACGTCACCAGGGTGAATTCCGCCACCATCTGGATAAATTCTTCGTCAGTGGTGCCAGAATGAATCCAGTCAGATAAGGTTTCCCAAGGCAAACGCGCACAGGAGTCGGTGGCATACAATTGGTAAACGTTGCCAGAAACGCCCACATCCTTGGTAAAGCGGCGATCGGGATCACGGCCGGTGAACACCCCAGGGTTGCCCACGTCAATGACTTGCCCACGGATTTGGGTCACGTCACGCATGGTGATCATTGGCAAGAACCAGTTGGATTCCATCAACGCCAGGCGTAAGGCGGTTTCCTGCGGTGGGCTGATACTGAATCGCCCGATCCCATTGGTACCCAGAGGCAGGGAATTGATATTAGCCCCGCTGGCCTCGCCGATTTTCTTGGCATAAGCGTGGATTAATTCATAAAGTCTGTTCATTGACATGGCGAATAGTCTCAGTTATTTGTCATTGCGTTTACCGCAATGACGATTTAATTCATGCTGTTCCGGCTTTATTAAGCGCAAATCAGAATGCGTAGTTTTTACCGCCGGTTGCACCAGGGGCGGGATCAGGCAATTTGGTGGTGACCTGGTCGAGTTTGTTAAATTTCTTGTCGGCATCTTTCAGCTTTCCTTTCAGCTTGCTGAATTCCCCGCCCGTTACCTCGTCTTTAATTTCGGTAACTTCTTCCTGGACGGTTTCAAGTTCGCTTTGGACTTGCTCTACCGCAGTTTGGATTTCCGTCACATCAGTGACATTTTCTTGCAGCGTGACAATAACCGCCGCTTGTTCTTCAATCGTTGCGGCCTGTTCATCAACCTGGTCTTGCAATTCTGCGACCGCTTCAATAATCACTTGAACATCTTCGTCAGAGAATTTTTTACCGGAAAATAGGCGGCTCTTTGGTTTTTCCGCTTTCTTTTCATTCCCTTTTTCGGGAATATTAAACAGGCTACGGAATAGCGTTTTTTTAGGCTTCTCATCTTTATTTGACATAGTAAATTCCTTGGTGTCGGCAACATCGCTAATTACTAAAGGCTCCCAGGAGCCATAGGTGCGGCCATCGCGTTTAGAGCTAAACCGCAGGCGCTCGGTGCCAATACTGGCGGGGGAACTGGTCACGCCTAGCCCTTCAAGATAGGGCTTGCCGGTACCGCAAAAATCCAGGGTTTCGGAGGGCTCGATAGAGCAAAACAGTAGCTGGCCGTTCCGGTTGGCATACATCAGATCCATACTGGGGCAAAGCCGCGCATAAAGGCGCATCAAGCCATCTTCTTCCTCGGCTTTGAGTTCCTGCACTTCGCCTTGATTGCCCATCCAACGTTCATGCTCAGGCCAGATCAATGCCGTATACACACCGGGGTCGTAACTTTCCGCCATATCAATAAGCCATTGCGCATCAATTTCGCGGCCATCAACGGTTTTACCCTCGGTGGCAATACGGATAAAACTGGTCGTCAGTTGTGAACCGGTCATAATTAACCTTCTCATTAATTTGGCTGGCGTGGTGATAGTATTAATGTCATTCAGTATTGCGGAATGAATCTATAATTTCACTCGCTCATGTTCTGATTGATTCGTAATAACGAATTATTCCGATTCATTCCGATATTTGCCCCTGAATTCAATTAAACAAAGCCGCCATAATGGAGGCATGACCAGAAAATCAAAGTATCCAGAAGAATTAATAGGCGTTGCCCGTTCGCTCTACTTGAAGCGATGGACAGCCCAGGAGATCGCCGCTGAATTAAATCTTAATTCAACGCGGGTGATTTACTATTGGGCTGATAAATTCGGGTGGCGCAGTCTACTGAGTGAGGAAGATTTAGAGTCTGTCATTAATCGCCGGGCGGCGGTATTGGTCGATAAGCACAATAAAAATGAGGCTGAACTTAAAGAACTTGATAAGTATATCGACCTGCATGCGAAATTGATTGTCAGCCGCCATAAGCATGCGGAAAAAATCCACGCCATGAATCTGGAAGCCGCCGCGCGCGGTATCCGGGCCGAGGGCGCAGGCGGGGTTATCGAAGCCATCGCCGACGAGGGCAACGAGGACGGCCACACCAGCAAGCGCCGCCGCAAGCGTAATGACATTTCGGGGATTGGTGAGGCTGATTTTGCCGAGTTCATCAGCGGGCTGTTTGGCTATCAGAAAACGCTACGCGAGGCAAAACAGCACCGCAACCGGATATGGCTCAAGTCGCGCCAAATCGGGGCGACCTGGTACGCAGCATTTGAAGCATTAGAGGACGCGATCCTAACCGGCAACAACCAGGCGTTTCTTTCCGCCTCTCGGCCTCAGTCGCTGATTTTCCGACGTTATATTGTGCGCTTTGCCTTTGAGATGTTCGGCATTGAGTTGAAGGGCGATCCTATTGTGTTGAGCAACGGGGCGGAATTGCATTTCTTATCAACCAACAGCAACACCGCCCAGGGCTTTTGTGCCAACGTCTACATTGACGAAATTTTCTGGCAGCGTGGCTTTACTGAACTGAAAAAGGTTGCAGGGGCGATCGCTACACATACCCACCTACGCCGCACCTACATTTCCACCCCTAGCGCGAAAACGCACCAGGCTTATCCATTCTGGACGGGTGACGAATGGCGCAAGGGCAAAAAGGCAAGGGAAAACGTTGAATTCCCAACCTTTGAGCAGATGGAACAGGGGATCATGTGCCCGGATAACCACTGGCGCTATATCACCACCGTGGAAACCGCTGTCCGTGATATGAAGGCAGTGGCCCAGGCCACGGGCGATCCAACCAGGGTACTGATTGACCTGGAAGAAATAATCGAAGAAAACGGCGCAAGTGCCTTTAATCAGCTCTACATGTGCATGTTTGTTGATACTGGCGATTGTGTATTCCGCTTTGACCAGCTCGAAAAATGCCTGGCTGACGTGTCGACCTGGGACGATCACGACGTCAGCGCCCTGCGACCTTTCGGCAACCGTGAAGTGTGGGCCGGATATGATCCAGCGCGCACCGGGGATACAGCTTCATTTGTCCTGGTGGCCCCGCCACTGGTTGAAGGGGAGCCCTTCCGCGTCCTGCACGTCGAAACCTGGCACGGCTTTAACTTTAAATACCAGGTTGGCCGCATCAAAGATTACATGGCCCGCTACAACATCACCCACATTGGGATTGATACCACCGGCATAGGCGGGCCGGTGTTTGAAATGGTGCAGGAGTTCGCGCGCCGTGAAGCCACCGCCATCCATTACAGCCTTGAAAGCAAGAACCGCCTGGTCATGAAGATGATCGACGTGGTCGAGCACAAGCGCATTGCCTGGGATAACCAGGATAAAGGTATCGCCGCCAGCTTTATGGCTATCCACCACACCACCACCAAGAGCGGCGGGGCAATGACCTTTGTCGCCGATCGCAGCGCCGATACCGGCCACGCAGATAAATTCTTCGCTATTGCCCACGCGGTGATTAACGAACCGATCAACAACGAGCGCAAGCGGAAATCCCGCTGGGCCAAACGATTCACAGGAAATAACGATGAGCAAACGCAAGCGGCAGCACAAAAGCACCCAGCCGAAAATCAGCAATGCGCCAGCCGTACCGGCGCGCCGTGGCACGTTCAGCATCGTGACCACCGATGTACCTATGCCGGTATTAACCCAGGGCACCCAGTATCACGAAATCTGGTACGACAACGCCTACGACCATTGGCGGCAACCGATCGACCGGCTGGCGCTGGCCCAGCTTGCGAACATGTGCGGCACACACGGCGGGGTACTGTATGCCCGCAAAAATATGGTTATCAGCGACTATATCGGCGGGGGGCTCAGTCTTGGGGAAATGGGGCAAGCGGCCTATGACTATTATTTATTCGGCGATATCGCCATTTTGAAGGTGCGCAACGGGTGGCGGGACGTGGTCGACCTGGTACCCCTGCCGGGACTCTATTTGCGTCGCCGTAAAGACGGTGATTTTTCCGTGCTGCAAAAAGGGGCACCGTTAATCTATCCGGCCGAGGACGTGATTTTTTTGAAGCAGTACGATCCCCAGCAACAGGTTTATGGACTGCCGGACTACATCGGCGGCATGCATAGTGCCTTACTGAATACTGAGGCCACCATTTTCCGCCGCCGTTACTACCATAACGGGGCGCACACCGGGGGGATCATCTACACCACCGATCCCAATTTAACCGATGAAATGGAAGATGATATCGCCAAGAAAATCGAAGAATCCAAAGGCGTCGGCAACTTTAAAATGATGTATATCAACATCGCTGACGGTGGGGAAAAAGGGGTGCAATTTATCCCGATCGGCGACGCTGGCGTTAAAGATGAGTTTGCCAACATCAAAAACATCAGCGCCCAGGACGTGCTGACCGCTCACCGGTTCCCCGCAGGCTTGGCAGGGATCATCCCCACTAACGGGGCCGTTATTGGTAGCCCAGAGGTGGCCCGCGACACATACCGACCAGATGAAGTTATCCCGGTTCAACGTATGTTCGCCAGCGCCATTAACCACGATCCCGAAATTCCGCCACGGTTACACCTGCAATTCAACGGTATTGATAGCCGTGGGCTTCCTATCACTCAACCATCGCGTAATGAAGTGGTTATCACGCCAGGTGAATCGGGGGTTGCATGAGAAATAAGCGGCGAAAAGTGCTAAAATCCTTGCAAGATAGGCGCAGTTTTGAGGATTTTGGCATGGCGCAACTAAAAATCACCTGTAGCAAATGCGGCGCGCGGATGCACATCCGTAAGTCAGTATGGAAAACAACGCAATTTGCTGATCTGTATTGCACCTGCACCAACGTAGAATGCAGTGAAACCGGGGTATTTAATGTGACGTGGTCGCATGCAATCAGCCCCAGCGGCCTGGAAGGCAAGGGACTGATTAAGGCGCTGTTGGAAAGGTTACGGCCGGACGAACGGCAGATGGCGCTAGACCTGTTACAAGGGCATGCCGGATAACAAGAACCCCCGCCAAAGTGCGGGGGTTTTCTTTTGCTGCCGCAGGCCAACCGGATAATTCTTCAAGCCAAAGGCTTTAAAATTATCAGGTTACTATTACAACAATTTCATTATGATATTCTGTGAATAAATGGACATGGAGAAGGAAAACAGAAATGCGTAAAGCGTGCATTGAACTAATGTATCAAACTAAAGTTGCCTGCTTGGTTGCGGGAGATCTTGGGATGGGAAGATGTTTATTCATGGTTATAGTTTCTAAAGATATGGATAAAGAACCAACAACAGAAAAGTGGCTTAAAGCACTCCGGATCTGCGAAGAAAAAGCCATCGAATTAAAATATGAAGTTACTCGCATACGCGGGGCAGGACTTGCAGGGCTTTAGCACCGATCATCAACGTGGGCATAGGCGCGCTTGATAAGCCCTACCCAACCGGTAACAGCCGATCGCCATCCAACCTAAAAGCATGCCCCGGCCCAAAATTCACCACCGCACCAGATAACAAGGCGTCAAACTCCCACGGCGTGGGTTCCAAACCGATGGATCGGACGAAAACCAGCACTTGATTGGCGAAATCGTCCAACCCTGCGACGATTTCAGGGGTAACAATGTGCGGTTTATGGGCCGGTTCGGGTGGTGGGCTTCTTTCCGATGCCTGGTTTTTCAACCTATCGCGCAGATCCCGCCGTTCTTCCTTGGTCATACGGTCAAAATCGGCCGGTATTGGCATGGCCCCGTCACCTGTTTGGGTACCATCCAACCCCGATCCCTGGGCCGTACTGGCGGCGACGGGTACAGTTATTGACAGAACTCCAAGGGGGCGCGGTGCGCCCTGAACGTCAACGGCCACACCATCGCCCGCCTTGGCTTTGGGCACGATTTTGTAGGTTGCTGTGCGGGTAAAAATCAAAGAATCCGGCCCCGTGGCCGGGGCATAAATACCATTAACCCGGCTGACGTCGTCACCGAATGCGTTACCGTCTGGCGTTACCTCATAGCTAAGGCGCACCCGGATACAGTCACGGGCAACCAGTGGCCCGCCCTGTGCCATCGTGTAACCGCCCCAATCCCCTACGGTGGCGGCATCGTGCGCGGGGGCAATTTCCGGGTGTAAGCAAAGGTCACGATCACCCAAGCGGCGCAATTCGCGGTAGACCGTGACCGGTGCGCCACCAATCTGCTGAAACTGGCGAATGCGCCAGCGTGATGCCCAGGCGCTAACACGACGGGCTATTTCTTGCAGTGGTTGGCCGGTGTCCTCGTCTAACTGACCATCCAGCGCATACCCATCGATATTTTTCGAAATGTATTTGGCGATATAGCCGGTCGCGCTGCCTTTCTCTTTGTCGATCGGCTTGACGAGGAAACGCGCGTTATTAAGGGCTTCAGCCCCTTTCAATTCTTCCGAATCTTCCATACGGGCATATAAGCAAAATATATCGCGGGCCTGGTCGATATCTTCCGGGCGCATGAATAGCAACAGGTGCCAATGCGGGGTTTCATCGTGGTGCGGCTCAACAACCCGGAAACCAAAGGCCCGGATACCGGCACGTTTCCATGCTGCACGGGTACGGGCCCACACACGGCAAAGATACTTTTGCGTTTGCCGTGGGCTGGCCCCGCGCCATTTGTCATTGCGGTGGCCGCTGTTGTGCATAGCATGGTATTTAGATGGTGCGGTCAGAGTATAGAAATCCCCAATCATGCCCATTTCATCGGCTAGATCTTCAAAGTGCCTCATACGAGTCATTAGCTCACGACGGCGATTAGCCGGGTTAGCCACGCTGGCGATCACCTTCTCAATCAGTGATATCCGTTCACCGGTATCCTGATCCTCTAACTCCATCGCCTTTAAATATTCGGTGTTGGCTTTCTTCTGGGCTTGCCACTCTTTGAGCGCCGGATCACTGCAATAGGGCGTCCCTTTTTTGCTGACGTAACCAGCCGCGATCATCAAATGTTCGCGCCATTGTTCATGTATGCGCTTAAGCCTGCGCAGCCACCAGGCGGGCGACTCAAGTCGGCCCATACTGCGCAGGGCGTCGACTTCGGTCAGTTTCATGCTGCAATAGTCACCCCAGCCCGGTGCCGTCATGTTGAGGTGCGACACCAGCCAGGCGGCGCGGCCGTAGGAATAGACGATCGAAAACGACACATCGCCGGTTTTTTCATGCTGGTTTTCGTAGTAGTTCATGAATTCGGCGGTGATGCAGTCGGTCAGCCGGTGCGCCAGGCGCTTTAATTCGCGCTTACCGTACCAGGGCAGGCGGGCGAAATCGTCCACAAAACCGATCAGCGGGCCAGGTACCACGCCAAGGCGGTACCGATCATTAACGCCATCAATGCGCGGCAATACATACTTGGCAAAAGTGCCGATTAAATATTTATTGGCTCGCGTTGTGCCGTGCTGTTGCTCCAGCCGGTCAGCCTGCTGGGCATAAAATCGCTTAATGAAGTGGGGCAAAGAATCCAGGCGACGGCGAACCCGGCGCGCAGGGGCCAGGGGATCAAGAATTTGGCCCTGCCTAAATGCCCATTCATCGATCGGCGGATTGGCCGCTTCGGTGCAGATGGATTCACGGGGCTGGTTCCAAGAGTAAACCCCGGTAAACGGTTCATCGTTTCCGGGGTAGGGGTGTGGCGGGGTTGGAGCCTTGCGGCCGCGCGTGTCTGTCACTCGCAGATCCCGTCGCGAGTATTCCACGCGGTGATCGCGGCGGTTGCCCCATTGACCCAGCCGATACCCACGGGGCCGGAAGCTAGTGAAAAATCACAATGTGGACACCCAATCATAAATAGCTGGTCATGGGGGGGATGTGGTGAGCATTGCTCTAAATCGGCACTCTCTCCGCAGAATGGGCAAGGTTTGATTTCCTGGGTTTTCATGATGAAGCCCCTAGCGTTGCCACTAACTCTTGCACGGGCTGACGCCCCCCGGCTTTGCAACTCATCGAGCGGGGCGCGGTTATGGTGTGATGTACGAAACCGGGATAAAGGGCGATTGACTCCATTGTGTAATCGTTTGACACGGTCACATTGCAGCCCCGGCCAGCCGCTGCCCGCAACTCTGTAACAAGGCGCAACTGCGCATCTTGATTAAAACCATCGGTGTGGTACTGCGTGAAACTGTCTACATAAGGCGGATCACAATAAATGGCGTCGCCAGGTACGCTCATGGTTAACGCTTCTTCAAAGTCGCAACAAATAAACACGGCTTTTTTATCGTTGGCTTTTTCAGAGAACTGTCGAATTTCATTTTCGGGAAAGTAAACATTTCCACGTTTTCCCCACGGGGTATTAAATTCCCCTTTGAGGTTGTAACGTGTCAGGCCGTTATAACAATGACGGTTGAGATACAGGAACATGATCGCGCGATATTCCAAATCGCTTTCAAAATTGAAATGATTACGTGCGACGTAATACGCATACTCCCCTTGCATATCTTCAAAGTAGCCTTTAGCCCTTCTGATAAATGACTCAGGGTTATGCATGATTACATTGTAAAAATTAATCAGGTCGCCATTCACGTCTGCCAGTAGGTACTGGTCATAATCCGTATTCATGAATACCGCGCCACTACCCATAAAAGGTTCAACCAGGCGGCGACCTTTAGGCAATAGCGGGCGCAAGGTTTCCATGACGCGCACCTTGGAACCGGCCCATTTAAGAGGGGTGTTATAAACGGTCATTATTGCGCCCCTTTACATTCAGGTTCAATACTTAGCATGACGTAACCCGGTGCATAACCGCTAAGGTCGGTAATGTGCGTTATGACTCTATAGATATGTCGGCCTGTATAGCCATCTTGAGTTGTCCACTCCCTAAACCATAACTCATCCCCTATAGAAAAAAATCGGTCATTCTTTCTTATCTCTGCTTTTTTATGCCCTGATATAACGGCCTTGAAAAACTCAGGCAGAATTTTTAACTCATGCGACATTGATTCTGTTTTTATCCTAAAATTAAACCAGCCTATATTTACGCCCTCAGAACTGTAGCGACGGGAAAATATGGTTGTTTCTGAATTTGGCATCGCTGGATCAATTGCCGCAAGATACTTTGGCAGTCTTAAAGACTCCGGGGATATACTGTTAATAAAGTTAATCAGCGATAACCATTGCGCCTTAAATTCTCGTAAGTGATTGTCAGTCGCGATACATTCATCAACTTTCAATTCAAGCTGTAATTCAAGCTCGGCAACACGCTGCTGTAGCTGCATCTTGTCGTGATCTTGCTCTACCGCGCCGAAAGGGATTTCCTCGGCCTCACGGTTAGTTCTAAGGTCGGCGTCCATTGTTCTGACAATAGTCATTGCCTGGTTAAGCGCATCATTCGGACTAGTAATATCTAAGTTACGCCCTTCGGTGGTTCCCGCAATAGCCATTAGCAAGGCATCGCGACTAGACTCCGCAACAGAAACTTTCCCATACAGAGTATTCATGTTTGAAACCACATCCTTTAATGTGCTTTTTACATTATGAAGATGTGCGATCGCATAACGATCACCATGGCCTTTTAAACGACGGATTGCACAATTCAATTGTGTAATAGCTCCATTCACTTCCGTTTTATAAATCATTATCAAAACTCCAAATTTAGATAATAAAAATCCCGGCGCAATATAAAAAGCGCCAGTTAGCCCGGTATTAACTACACGTTATCTTTTATTACACTATCACCACTGCACAACCTTTTGGGCAGTGTCGCGGCAAGCTCTTTTAAATCCCGCATGGCTTCAATCACTGCCAGCCGCTCACGCTCGGCCAACTGCTCAAACTTAAGCCGGTGCCGTTCCTTGGTTATATTAGCCATGAAATAAATCAACCCTCTGTGCCGTGAATGCAAGTGATTAATAAATTCTTGCGACTCATTGACACTTTTGACGGCTGCAATCATCTGCATAATTTTATATGAATGTTCCAACCCTTTTTTAATCTGGGTTGTATTCGGTGCCATGCCTATATCAGCAATTTGCCTATTCATATAATCAACCTCCGTTTATACCTATATGTGAGCACATCCCCGTTGACGCCCCCGTCACCTGTTAAAAGGAAGGGATGCACTCACATATAGGGCCGGGCTTAACCCGGCTACGCTATATATGTAATCATGCGAATATGCCCATAAGCCGGGCAAACCAGCGACGCTGTTTTTTTGGCTTAGGCATATGTGGCAATTCCTGCTCTTTAAGAAAAAACACCTCACTAGGTTTCGGCTGATAGGTTTTACCGTTTGGTAACTCAAGCCAGCCATGCGCGTGGATACGCTTGGTTTTTTCCTGGCTATGCGTCATTCGGTTGGATTGACGGCGCAACATTGTAGATATTGACGGGCATTGTGCTGTAGTCATGCCGGTACCCCTGCACTTTCAAGAGGGAAAAATTCAGGTGATTTCCCCATAGGCCAATCACTTGTTAGTTGTAGTATTTCTATAGCCTCGTCTGCATGCGCTGCATACGCGGCAGATAGAGCTATATCATTGAGGGCTTTACACACTAAATGGATCTCGCTCTTAGAGTGCGCCGGACATTTCTCGCTGGCATGCTCTTGACGCCAGGCATACATTTTAATCACTGCGTTTGCAGCTTTATAAAATGGCTTATTCATGCTGTTCCCTCGCGTTGCTGATACAACTCATCTATATAGCCAGTGGCCTGGGCCTGGGCGTCAAACTTGCCGTAGGACTGATCACCCTGGCTGACGTGGTATCGCGTGACTGGCTGGGTTTTATTCCTGGGTAAACGGGTGATCCCGAAACCCCGGTAAACGCTGGTATGGTCGCTGACTTTGGTCAGCGCGTGGACTTGCTCACCCATGCTTCCGCCCCCTTCCTTACAGACCAATCCACAGCAACCAGGCGTCACGCTGTTCCTTCGGCCGGTTGTAGAAGGCATCACGCATAGCGCGGTTAAACTCAGGGATGTACACCCAGTTTTCTGATCTGCTGTTTGGCCCTTTGGATTCCGGGTTTGTCCACGGGATGATCGGCAACTTGCCATTTTCAATCATGTTTTTGACGGCGTCCGCTTTCTTGCCGATCATCTCGGCAAATTTTGGATACGGTACTGCGTCCACGGCGTAACGCACCTCCACTAATCCCTCCAATTCTTTCTCGGTCATATGTCATAATCCCCTTGGCTATATACGCTTACAGCCGCCTATAACAGCTTAAATAGGCGGCTGCACTCACCCTTTAACGGTGTCAATTGAAACCCATGCGGAGAAATATATGGTGTCATATGAACCCCTGTCAAGCGGTATCGGGGAGAAAATTAGGGCAATTAGGGATACTGAAGGACTATCCAGAACTCAATTCTTTGAATTGACAGGTATTCCGGCAAGCACTCAAAAACAGTACGAAACAGGCAGAAGGGAGGGAGTAGGCAGCGATATCTTGCTAAAGATCACACAACATTCACGATTCGAAAAATACACGCTTTGGCTGATGACCGGCAACACAGCACCAGACGCCGGGCAAATTGCACCGGCTCTCTCTCTTAATGGGCCAGAGTTCACGGCAACGTTGCCCCACTCCGGCCGCAAGACTGGTTAACGTTACATCATGATTTTATTGACTGGATAGATTCGCTATCACTCTGCCACACCGGAGGGCTTCGCTATGACTATTAAGCGGCTCGAAGGTGGTCAATACGAAGTGGACTTATACCCGCGTGGGCGTGAAGGAAAACGCATCCGTAGGCGATTCGACAAGAAACAAGAGGCCGTCCTTTTTGAACGCTATGTGATGGCAAACGTAGACAAAAAAGAATGGTTAGGGGCCAGCGTAGACCGCCGAACCCTCAGTGAGTTACTAGATACCTGGTGGCTGCTGTACGGCCAAACGCTGGAAAATGGCGTAATAGAAAAACGACACTTGAAGAAAACCATTAAGGCTTTGAGTGATCCAGCCATCAACCGGCTAAGTAAGCGAACGATCGCTGAACATCGCAGCACCCGCCTTGATGATGGGATAAGCGCCGCAACGATTAACCGCGATATCTATCGTCTATCGGGCATGTTCAGCACTTTGATTAAGTTTGATGAGTACCGCAAAGAGAACCCCTGCCAAGGTTTAGCCCCGCTGGCAGAAGTACCGCCAGCAATGACTTACCTCAGCAAGCCGGAAATAGGCAGGTTGCTGGAAGCATTGAAAGGGGATGATCGGCGGGTAGCGTTACTGTGCATGAGTACCGGGGCACGATGGGGGGAAGCTTGTACCCTTCGAGCTGAACAGGTGATTCATGGGCGCGTCACGTTCCTGAAAACGAAAAACGGTAAAAACCGCACCGTTCCGATTTCGGATGAATTGGAAGTGGAGATAAAAACCACTGAGAGCGGGCCACTGTTCAAAGTTGACTATGAGAACTTCTGCGAACGACTCAGGCTTGTGAAACCCGACTTGCCTCGCGGTCAAGCTACACATGTGCTTCGGCATACGTTCGCTAGTTGGTTCATGATGAACGGGGGCAACATTATCGCACTACAGCAAATCCTGGGGCACGCCAGCATACAGCAAACTATGGTTTATGCTCATCTAGCCCCGGATTTTCTGCAATATGCGGTCACGCTCAACCCACTTGGCGGAGGGCTAACGGTATGACTACATTGACTACAAGTTGTCTACACCTATAAAGCCAGCTACCACCTATAGCCGCTTATAGCGGTTATATAGTGGGTTGATTTATAAAGGTTTTTATCTAAGTGACTGATAAAAAAAACCCCCTCATCATGAGGGGGAAGACAGGGATGGTGTCTATGGCAAGGAAAAACAGGGGATTACTCAGTCATACTCAACTTCTGGGCAGAAGTTTGCTGCAAACCAGAAATCTGTTGCTTCATCAGCTGCACACGCTGCTGATGCTTCTGGTCTAAAACACTTTTTTGCTCTGGCGTCAGCAGGTTATACATTTGGTTGCGTACCCGGGCCATTTCGACCTGGCGCTTAACCTGTTCCTGAGCCATTTTTTCCGCCTGGGCCTGCACGGCGGCTTCATCAAATTTATCTGCGGTGACCAGCTTATGCATGGTTTCCACTTCGTCTACATTAACACCAGGCAAATCGTAACGGGCCTGGCGCATCAAATCGCGCATTTGCTGGCGTTGCTGTTCGGTCAAGCGAACGCCGTCGAACATGTGATTCTGGCCAAGCGCTCTCAACAGTGCATCATTAGCAGGAGGTTGGACAGTTTCCGGTGTAGTATCAGCAGCAAAGGCAGCGGTAGAACCTATTGCCAAAATTGATGCCATAACTACTGCGGTCACCTTAACCATTTTTACTCCTCGAGCTTTCTCACTTTGCGAATCAACGAGGAGCAGTGTATCGCTGCACCTGCAAACATGCGTCAGGGCATGTAAAACTACGTAAAGTCATGGAATAGCAACAGTTGATGACGTATTTTGCGTCAGGAGGTAAATCACATATGCACAAAATTCTGTTAGTTGACGACGACCGCGAGCTCACCTCGCTACTGAAAGAACTGCTTGAAATGGAAGGCTTTAACATCGTCGTGGCTCACGATGGTGAACAGGCGTTGTCGTTACTGGACAGCTCCATCGATCTGCTGTTGCTCGATATTATGATGCCGAAGAAAAACGGTATCGATACGCTGAAAGAATTGCGTCAACACCACCAGACGCCGGTGATCATGCTAACCGCTCGCGGCAGCGAATTGGACCGGGTACTTGGCCTTGAACTGGGCGCAGACGACTACCTGGCAAAACCCTTTAACGATCGCGAACTGGTTGCCCGCATCCGGGCCATTCTGCGCCGTTCCAACTGGAGCGAACAGCAGCAGAATGTGGATACCAGCGCACCTACGCTGGACGTTGACGGCCTGCAGCTGAACCCCGGCCGCCAGGAAGCTAGCTTCGACGGACAAGTGCTGGATCTGACGGGCACCGAATTTACCCTGCTCTATCTGCTGGCACAGCATCTCGGCCAGGTAGTTTCCCGTGAACTCCTCAGCCAGGAAGTGCTGGGCAAACGCCTGACGCCGTTCGATCGCGCCATTGATATGCATATCTCCAACCTGCGGCGCAAACTGCCGGACCGCAAAGATGGGCATCCTTGGTTCAAAACCCTGCGCGGACGGGGTTATCTGATGGTATCTGCAGCATGATCAACAGCTTGACGGCACGCATCTTCGCCATTTTCTGGTTCACATTGGCCCTGGTGCTGATGTTGGTGTTGATGGTGCCCAAACTCGACTCCCGCCAAATGACCACGCTGCTGGAAAGCGAACAGCGGCAGGGGTTGATGCTGGAACAGCATGTCGAAGCCGAACTGCAAAACGATCCGGCCAACGACCTGATGTGGTGGCGCCGCCTGTTCCGCGCCATCGAAAAATGGGCACCGCCGGGCCAGCGCCTGTTGTTGGTGACCAGCGAAGGGCGAGTGATCGGCGCGCAGCGCAACGAAATGCAGATCGTGCGCAACTTTATCGGCCAGTCGGACAACTCCGACCAACCGCAAAAGAAAAAATATGGCCGCGTCGAGCTGGTTGGCCCGTTCTCGGTGCGCGATGGTGAAGACAACTATCAGCTGTACCTGATCCGCCCGGCCAACAGCTCGCAGTCCGATTTTATCAACCTGATGTTCGACCGGCCGCTGCTGCTGCTGATCGTCACCATGTTGATCAGCGCCCCGCTGTTGCTGTGGCTGGCCTGGAGCCTGGCCAAACCGGCACGTAAGTTGAAAAACGCCGCCGATGATGTAGCACGTGGCAACCTTAAGCAACACCCTGAGCTGGAAGCCGGGCCGCAGGAGTTCCTTGCCACCGGGGCCAGTTTCAACCAGATGATCAGCGCGCTCGAAAGGATGATGACGGCCCAGCAACGGCTGATCTCCGATATCTCCCACGAATTGCGCACCCCGTTAACGCGTCTACAGCTGGCAACCGCCCTGATGCGCCGCCGCCACGGTGAAGGCCATGAACTGGCGCGTATCGAAACCGAAGCCCAACGGCTGGATTCGATGATTAACGATCTGCTGTTGCTATCCCGTGGCCAACAGAAAAGCGAGCTGGTGCGCGAACTGCTGAAGGCCAACGAACTGTGGGCCGACGTGCTGGACAACGCCAGTTTCGAAGCCGAACAGATGGGCAAGCAGTTGGAGGTCACCTCCCCTCCTGGCCCATGGACGATTTACGGCAACGCAGGTGCCCTGGACAGTGCGCTGGAGAATATTGTGCGTAATGCCCTGCGTTATTCCAATACGCGCATCGCGGTAGCATTCAGCGCCGATAATCAGGGGATCACCATCGTGGTGGACGATGATGGCCCTGGCGTCAGCCCGGAAGATCGTGAGCAGATTTTCCGGCCGTTCTACCGCACCGATGAAGCACGCGATCGCCAATCCGGCGGCACCGGGCTGGGTTTGGCCATCGTCGAATCCGCCGTCAATCAGCATCGCGGCTGGGTGAAAGCGGAAGACAGCCCGCTGGGTGGCCTGCGTCTGGTGTTGTGGTTGCCACTGCATCAGCGTTAATCGCCAGCACCCAAAGATTTTGCTATTCTGCGCCCCTCGTCATGAGGGGCTTTTTACATGCTGAATATCGTTTTATTTGAACCTGAAATTCCGCCGAACACCGGCAACATCATTCGCCTGTGCGCCAACACCGGTTTCCAACTGCATCTGATCGAACCTATGGGCTTCCCGTGGGACGACAAACGCCTGCGCCGTGCCGGGTTGGATTATCACGAATTTGCCTGCATCAAGCGCCATGCCGACTATGCCGCCTTCCTCGCCAGCGAAAATCCACAGCGGCTGTTTGCCCTTACCACCAAAGGCACACCAGCACACAGCGCTGTCAGCTATCAGGCTGGCGACTATCTGCTGTTTGGCCCGGAAACCCGTGGCCTGCCCACCAGCATTCTGGATGCCTTGCCCGCACAGCAGAAGATCCGTATTCCCATGCAGGCCCAAAGCCGCAGCATGAACTTGTCCAACGCCGTCTCGGTGGTGGTTTACGAAGCCTGGCGCCAACTGGGTTATGCGGGCGCACTGCTTAAAGAGTAACCCCTATTGGGCGATCGCCTGCCAGCCAGACATCGCCCCATCGCCGCCCTGCCAAATTTGTGATCGTCAACACCCGCACCCGCTGAATTTTGCCATGCTCTCCCGGCAACCGGCAGCCAACCGAAGGTTCCTTCCCTGCTGTCTCTTTAGACTCCCTGTTCATCCGTGGTCTCTGCGCTCTACGTCACCACGCCAACAACAACAAGGATAACAAGATGAACAACGCCATTCTGCTAGGGATACTCTGGCACCTGGTCGGGGCGGCCAGTGCGGCCTGCTTCTACGCGCCATTCAAACAGGTCAAAAACTGGTCTTGGGAAACCATGTGGTCGATCGGCGGTTTCGTTTCCTGGCTGATCCTGCCCTGGGCCATCAGCTATATGCTGCTGCCGGATTTTTGGCAGTATTACGGCTCATTCAGCGCTGCCACCCTGCTGCCGGTGTTCCTGTTCGGCGCCATGTGGGGGATCGGTAATATCAACTATGGCCTGACCATGCGCTATCTCGGGATGTCGATGGGGATTGGTATCGCCATCGGCATCACGTTGATCATAGGCACATTGATGACGCCACTGTTACAGGGCCGCTTCGAACTTCTGTTCGGCACCGCCGGTGGTCGCATGTCGCTTATGGGCGTGTTTGTTGCGCTGATCGGCGTGGTGATCGTCAGCTACGCGGGCCTGCTGAAAGAACGGGCTATGGGCATTCGTGCTGAAGAGTTCAACCTCAAGAAAGGGCTGACGCTGGCGGTGATGTGCGGCATTTTCTCTGCCGGGATGTCCTTCGCCATGGACGCGGCCAAACCGATGCATGAAGCCGCCGGAGCACTGGGCATCGATCCGCTGTACGTTGCTTTGCCAAGCTATGTGGTGATTATGGGAGGCGGTGCGTTGATCAACCTGGGCTATTGCCTGATCCGCCTGGCTACCCTGAAGAATATCTCGGTGAAAGCCGATTTCTCACTACCGAAAAAACTGCTGGTCGCCAACGTGCTGCTCTCAATGCTGGGCGGTCTGATGTGGTATCTGCAATTCTTCTTCTACGCCTGGGGCCACGCCAAGATCCCGGCACAATACGACTACATGAGCTGGATGTTGCACATGAGCTTCTACGTACTGTGCGGCGGTATCGTCGGGCTACTGCTGAAAGAGTGGAAATGCGGGACCAGAAAGCCGGTGGCGGTACTGTGTCTCGGTTGCCTGGTGATCATCCTGGCTGCCAACATCGTTGGCCTGGGCATGGCGTCTTAAAAAGCTGAACTATTACGATCGCCCTAGGCAATAAACCGTTGGCGATACTCGCGCGGGGTCATTCCGGCCTCGCGCGTGAACACCACGGAAAAGTAGTTACTGTCCTCAAATCCGCATCGGGCGGCAATATCGCTGATGCGGTATTCGCTGCGGCGTAGCAGACGCTTGGCCTGGCATAAACGGATCTGGCGCAGATAGTGGTTGATGGTCATGCCGGTTTGCTGGCGGAACAGCAGCTTCAGCGCCCGCTCGGTCAACTGATGCTGCTGGCAAAATGCCGGCAGATCAAAGTCGCCGTCGATGCCGCTTTGCAACGCCGCCATCAACAAGTCCAACTGTTCCCCATCCGGCAACATATGCACGCAATCCACCGCATAGCGATAGCGTTTGAGCACGATCGCCAACTGTAGCAGTAAGGCTTCGGTCAACTGGATAGAGAGCGAATCGGTTTTACGGCTCTCCTGCGAAAGCTGGGCGATAATCGGCCGGGCCTGCGCCATGCCTTGGGTAGAGAGCCGCCAGTAGCGCTCGCTGGAGGTATCAAACGGCGGCAGCAGGCTTTCCCACTGGGCATTCAACCGCAGGCGATCCGGGCAATAGATGATGTTATCCAGCACCAGATCGTGTACCGACTCGTAGCTGTGGCAATCGCTGGCACGGATATAAAAAATATCCCCACAGGTGATCCGGTAAGGGCGATCGTTCAGCACGTGTAGGCCATTGCCACGCCAAACGATCACAATCTCGCAAAACTGGTGAGTATGCGTGGCAAATCCCATCTGGGGATAGCGCTCCGCCACGGCCACCGGCATCTGTACAGAGGGCAGATAATCGCGGCTCTCTAACAGTAATGTCTCCCTCATCTCACACCCTTCCTATTTGGCACGACTGGGCATTATTGCCGAACCCACGGCGAGGAAAATTGACGCAGTCGTGATTTTCGCGTCGCTAGCGCATGCCACGTAGCGCACGGGGTGGGCAGGTAAACTCACGCTTGAACAGGGTCGAAAAATGGTTGCTGTCGCCGAACCCGCAGCGAAAAGCGATATCGGTGATACTGCTATCGCTGTGGCACAGCATGTGGCGCGCCTGTAGCAAACGCAGGTGGGTCAGATAGCGCTGTGGTGTCATATTGGTGTGCTGTTTCAGTTGCCGGTGCAGCGTCCGCAGCGGGATGGCAAAGCGATCGGCCAGCTCGGACCATTCGATCGATTCAGCATAGTGGCCCTGGAGCCAGTCCAACAGCTGATGCAAACGCCCCTCCTGATCGTCCCCCTGCCGGGCCAGACAGCCCTGCCACAGCTGCACCAACAGCTGCATAAATACGCTTTCATGCAGCGCTATCTCTTCTGGCCGCTCACCTGCAGGTGCCGCCGCGAGCTGCGCAATCAACCCCTTGACCTGTTGCAGCACCTGCTGGCTGATGCGCCAATGGGCCGGGTAGACGCCATCGGCCTCGCGCGGCAGGAACTGTTCCACGCCGGAGACAAAGCGGAAGGCGTCCGGCGCCCGGAACAGGATATTGGTCAGGATCAGGCCGTCGGTCTGTTCAAACAGGTGGCGATCGTGATCGCGCACAAAACAGACGCAACCGCTGTTAAGGGTATAGGGGTTGCCATTAAACACATGCACCCCCGCCCCCTGTTCGACAATCACAATTTCGTAAAAATCATGATGATGTTCTGGAAAAGCCTGCTGCGGCTCGCGGGGTTCGATCACCACGGGCGCGCTGCAGGAAGGGAAAAAATCACTACTGTGCAATAGGTTCATCTTGCCCCCCGGAGCTTTGGCGCGGCGGGATTACCGCGCAACGTCGGTAATCGATAGTAAGAGAAGCGTCCGGTAACAAACCTTAAGGTTTTGACCGAAAAGCACGCTAAAGCTGCGCGTTTTTTAAGAAAGCCGTAGCAATGTTGAGAAATGCGTACAAGGTCACAACCGGGCGAAAACCAGCCCGAGTCGTAAACTGTGAGCTACTTCACCTTTACCTTTGCCATTTTGCCAATCCCCCTCTGGCGTTGGCAGTGGCGAGAAGGCCCGGGCAGCGGCAACTTCCTACACTGCTCGCATCAAGCAATCACGGGCTTTCTCTCATGACTATTCGCAATACTGTCGCCATCGACCTTGGAGCCTCCAGTGGACGTGTGATGCTGGCGAGCTATCAACCAGAGCAGCAACAACTCAAGCTGCGTGAAGTCAGCCGCTTCACCAACCGTTTGCAGCACCGGGCAGGGCAAGACTGCTGGGATCTGGATGCGCTGGAAGGCAACATCCGTCAGGCGCTAGCGCAGCTTGATGCAGAAGGCATTCGCCTTGATAGCATCGGCATCGATACCTGGGGCGTGGATTTTGTGCTGTTGGATGCCCAAGGTGAGCGGGTCGGCCAGGCCGTTTCTTACCGTGATGCCCGCACCCAGGGGCTGATGGCAACAGCCCAGCAGGATTTGGGCCGCAGCAATATCTATCAACGCACCGGCATTCAATTCCTGCCTTTCAATACGTTGTACCAACTGCGTGCCCTGCGCGAACAGCAGCCAGAACTGGTAGATCGCGTGGCTCACCTGCTGCTGATCCCGGATTACCTGCACTTTCGCCTGACGGGGGAGCTGAACTGGGAATACACAAATGCCAGCACTACCCAGCTGCTGAATATTGAAAGCGATCAATGGGATGAGGAACTGTTGGCCTGGGCCGGGGTACCTGCCAGCTGGTTTGGCAAACCGACACCTCCAGGCAACCGTGTGGGCTATTGGACCAGCGCCAGTGGTCAGCAGATCCCGGTGATTGCCGTGGCAACGCACGACACCGCCAGCGCGGTACTTGCTACGCCATTGCAAGATGCCAATGCCGCCTATCTCAGCTCCGGCACCTGGTCGCTGATGGGCATCGAAAGCCCAATCCCGGTGGTTCACCCGGCATCATTAGCGGCCAATATCACCAATGAGGGCGGCGCAACGGGCTATCGGGTGCTGAAAAACATCATGGGCCTGTGGCTGCTGCAACGCGCCACTCAGGAATTGAACATCAGCGATCTGCCTGCCCTGATCGCTCAGGCGGCCCAACAGCCAGCCTGCCGTTCATTGGTTAACCCCAATGACGATCGCTTTATCAACCCGGCCAACATGTGCCAAACCATTCAGGACAGCTGCCGCGAACGCGGGATGCCGGTGCCGGAAACCGCAGCCCAACTGGTGCGTTGTATTTTCGACAGCCTCGCCATGCTCTACCGCCAGGTCGCACAGGAGTTGGCGACGATGCACGGCCGCCCGCTCAGCCATTTGCATATCGTCGGCGGCGGCAGCCAAAACCATTTTCTTAATCAGCTGTGTGCCGATGCCTGCGGGCTGGCCATCAGCGCCGGGCCAATCGAAGCCTCAACCCTGGGCAACGTGGGCTGCCAGTTGATGGCCTTGGACGCCGTCAGCGACATTGGGCAATTCCGCCGCATCGTGGCACAGAACTTCCCACTACAACACTTTACCCCTCGCGACAATCCAGACTTTGCCGCCCACTGGTCGCAATTTCAGTCGTTGAGTCAATTACCTAAGGAACTTTGCATATGAAAAGCTCGATCGATCAAGCTTGGGAACTGGCAAAACAGCGCTTTGCTGCCGTTGGCGTGGACGTTGAAGCCGCGATTAGCGCAATGGAAACCCTGCCAGTGTCGATGCACTGCTGGCAAGGAGATGACGTGGCCGGGTTCGAAAATCCGGAAGGCTCCCTGACCGGCGGCATTCAGGCCACCGGCAACTACCCGGGCAAAGCAAGCAACGCCAAAGAGCTGCGGGCCGATCTGGAGCAGGCACTGGCGCTGATCCCTGGCCCAAAACGCCTGAACCTGCACGCGATCTATCTGGAGTCTGATACGCCAGTCGCCCGTAACAAAATTGAACCACGCCATTTTAAAAACTGGGTGGAGTGGGCCAAACAGCACCAGTTGGGGCTGGATTTCAACCCGTCATGCTTCTCGCACCCGCTGAGCGCCGACGGTTTTACGCTGTCACATACCAACCCGGAAATCCGTCAGTTCTGGATTGAACATTGTCAGGCTAGCCGCCGCGTCTCGGCCTATTTTGGCGAACAGCTCGGTACGCCTTCGGTGATGAACATCTGGATCCCGGACGGTATGAAAGATACGCCGATCGATCGCCTGGCACCGCGCCAGCGTCTATTAAGCGCGCTGGACGAAGTGATTAGCGAAAAACTCGACCCGGCACACCATATCGACGCGGTGGAAAGCAAGCTGTTCGGGATTGGCGCAGAGAGCTACACCGTGGGTTCCAATGAGTTTTATCTCGGTTATGCCACCAGCCGCCAGACCGCACTCTGTCTGGATGCGGGCCACTTCCACCCAACCGAAGTGATCTCCGACAAGATCTCCAGCGCCATGCTGTATGTGCCACGCCTGCTGCTGCACGTTAGCCGCCCGGTACGCTGGGACAGTGACCATGTAGTGCTGCTGGACGACGAAACGCAGGCGATTGCCGGTGAGATCGTGCGCAACAACCTGTTCAACCGCGTCCACATCGGCCTGGACTTCTTCGACGCCTCCATCAACCGCATCGCCGCCTGGGTGATCGGCACCCGCAACATGAAGAAAGCCCTGCTGCGTGCGCTGCTGGAGCCGACCGAGATGCTGCGCAAGATCGAAGAGAGCGGCGATTACACTGCCCGCCTGGCCCTGCTGGAAGAACAGAAATGCCTGCCATGGCAAGCCGTGTGGGAAACCTACTGCCAGCGTAACGATGTCCCGGCTGATGCCAGCTGGCTCAACAACGTACGCAACTACGAACAACAGATCCTCAGCCAACGTTAAGGGTAGCGCAATGCAACAGATAGTTTCTTCCTGGTTCGTCCAGGGCATGATCAAAGCCACCAGCGACATGTGGCTCAAAGGCTGGGATGAGCGCAACGGCGGCAACGTCAGCCTGCGGCTTTTGGCGGAAGATGTTGAGCCTTTCCGTAGCGACTTCGTGGCCGAGCCGCGCTGCGTAGAGCTGACGCAACCGGCAACCGAGCTGGCCAACTGCTGGTTCCTGGTCACCGGTTCAGGCAAGTTCTTCCGCAACGTGCAGTTGGCACCGCAAGAAAATCTGGTGCTGTTGCAACTGAACCACAACGGCACCGCCTACCACATCCACTGGGGGCTTTCGCAGGGAGGTTTTCCGACCTCGGAACTGGCGGCTCATTTCCAGTCGCACATCGTGCGTATGAACGTCACCTCTGGCCGTGATCGCGTCATCATGCACTGCCATGCCACCAACCTGATCGCTCTGAGCTTTGTGCAGGAACTGGACAACGCCAGCTTCACCCGCCTGCTGTGGGAAGGCAGCACCGAGTGCCTGGTGGTGTTCCCAGACGGCATCGGCATCGTGCCCTGGATGGTGCCAGGTACTGACGGCATCGGCACCCAGACCGCCGAACAGATGCAGGAACACAGCCTGGTGCTGTGGCCATTCCACGGCATTTTCGGTTCTGGCCCAACGTTGGACGACGCTTTCGGCCTGATCGACACCGCAGAAAAATCGGCCGAGATCATGGTGAAAGTGCTGTCGATGGGGGGCAAGAAGCAAACCATTTCCGGTAGCCAACTGACGGCGCTGGCCAAGCGTTTCGGCGTAACGCCACTGGCCGCCGCGCTCAAGGATTGAGACATCGGTGCCCTGCGTCCGCTACGGCGGGCGCATCACAACGGTTTCTCATTTCAGGAGCAATATCATGAGTTTCATGCTGGCATTACCGAAAATCAGTTTGCACGGCTGCGGCGCCATTGAAGATATGGTCAAGCTGCTGGCACAGAAGCAATGGGGTAAGGCGCTGATCGTCACCGACGGTCAACTGGTTGAGCTCGGCCTGCTGGAAGGCCTATTTAACGCTATGCAACAGCATACGCTGCCTTATGCCATGTTCAATGAGGTGTTCCCCAACCCTACTGAAGAACTGGTGCAACAGGGCTGGCAAGCGTTCAAACAGCAGCAGTGCGACTATCTGATTGCCTTCGGTGGCGGCAGCCCAATCGATACCGCCAAGGCGATTAAAATCCTCACCGGCAACCCAGGCCCCTCTACCGCCTATTCCGGCGTTGGCAAAGTCAAACATCCAGGCGTAGCTTTGGTGGCCATCAATACCACTGCGGGCACCGCAGCCGAGATGACCAGCAACGCGGTGATCATCGACAGCCTCCGGCACGTCAAAGAAGTGATCATCGACACCAACATCATCCCTGACATCGCCGTGGACGACCCGCAGGTGATGTTGGATATTCCCGCCAGCGTGACTGCCGCCACCGGTATGGACGCGCTGACCCACGCGGTGGAAGCCTATGTTTCCGTGGGCGCTCACCCGCTGACCGATCACTCGGCGCTGGAAGCCATCCGCCTGATTAGCACCTGGCTACCTGCCGCTGTAGATGACGGCAAAAACCTGCAGGCACGGGAAATGATGGCCTATGGGCAATATCTGGCGGGGATGGCGTTCAACAGCGCCGGGCTTGGCTTGGTGCACGCATTGGCTCACCAGCCGGGTGCAACCCACAATCTGCCGCACGGCGTCTGCAATGCCATCCTGCTGCCGGTAATCGAAGAGTTTAACCGCCCGAATGCCGTGGCTCGCTTTGCCCGTATTGCGCAGGCAATGGGGGCGGACACGCAAGGCATGAACGAAGAACAGGCTAGCCATCAGGCAATTACCGCCATTCGCGCGCTTTCGTTGCGCGTGGGTATTCCGGCAGGTTTCTCGGCCCTGGGTATCAAGGAAGCCGATATCGAAGGCTGGTTGGATAAAGCGCTGGCTGACCCATGTGCCCCTTGCAACCCACGCACGGCAGATCGCGAACAGGTTCGTGCGCTGTATTTAGCCGCGCTGTGACCCTTAAGGAAAACCTATGATCCGTAAAGCTTTTGTGATGCAGGTAAACCCGGATGCGCACGCCGAATACCAGCAGCGCCACAACCCGATCTGGCCAGAGCTGGAACAGGTGCTGAAGGAGCACGGTGCACACCACTATTCCATCTTCCTGGACGAAGCACGCAACCTGCTGTTTGGCTATGTGGAGATTGAATCTGAAGAACGTTGGGATGCAGTGGCCAACACCGCCGTCTGCCAGCGCTGGTGGCAGCATATGGGCGATGTGATGCCGAGCAATCCCGATCATAGCCCGGTCAGCTCACCGCTGCGTGAAGTGTTTTATCTAGAATAATCAACAGGCGACGGTTAAACCCCGTCGCCTTATTTTTAACGCCGTACTATTTTTTACTATAAATAATAAACGAGGTTCTTTGGCCGATTTTATCGTACAGCGAACGGGCAGAGGAGTTAAACTCTTGGGTCATCCAGTAAACGCGGCTTGACTCTCTCACTTCCGCCTGTTGATAAGCTTCATTAAATAAGCTCTCTGCCACGTTTTGTCCCCGCGCACTTTTATCAACGAACAGATCCTCAATATAACAATAGTTTTTATCACTCCAGGTCGAGGCGTGATAAACCAAATGCATAAAGCCGAGGATCTGCCCCTGATCGTTAACGGCGACCAGGCCGACCAAATCCTGTTTTTGGCACAGGCGGATAAAGGTTTTTTCGGTGATTTCGGCACTGACATCGGCACGATAAAAGTGCAGATACTGCTGCCACAGATGTTCCCAACCCGCTCTATCTGAAGCGATTATTTCCCTGATGGTAACGCCATTTTTAGTCATCAACATAGTCCTACCCCTGCATGTTCAAAGTGGCGCAAGTATAGGCGATGCCATAGGGCGGGGTTAATGGACCAATCCGCTATAGACACCGGACCATTTCAGCGGCTAATTATCCATCTCGTTTAAACAGCGCGTTAGCAATTGGGAAAACTGCTCGACGTTATAGGCTATCTCAATAGGGTCCAGAGCCGCGAAACCCAGCAACCAGCCAGATAAGGGAATATCGGCAGTACAAAACTCGGAAACGCTTCTCAGCGTTAAATTATACTCAGAAGCATGATGGGCAACAGCTTGCTCAAGCTGTTTACTTTCCACCAGGCAGAGTATTTGCAAGCCGCAGTTAGGCACTATAACCTTCACCTTTAAGCCGCAGTGCTTGTTGATCTCGTTAATAAACAGCGCCACACGGGATGAATATATTTTCTTCATCATCAGGACATGTTCGCGATAATGTCCCTGCATAATGAATTTTGCCAGCGTGCGCTGAGCGATCCCCGAAACCTGGCTGTCCGTATTCGCCCGCGCGGTGGTCATGGGTTTTACCAGCGCTTCTGGCAGCACCATATAAGCCACATGCAGATCCGGGAACAGGGTTTTACTGAAGGTGCCCATATAAATGGTGCGCTGATGGGGGTCTAACCCCTGCAAACAGGCCGTCGCAATGCCTTGGTAGTGGAACTCACTGTCGTAGTCATCTTCGATGATCCACATATCCCGAGCTTTAGCCGCCTCAATTAATGCCAACCGCCTGGCCAGCGAAAGTGCTCGCCCGGTCGGATATTGGTTGGAAGGGGTGACATAGACAAATTTGCCGTTAACCTGAGAGCGAATGATTTCGTCGGTACAGATCCCCTGCTCATCCACGGTAATCGGGATAGGCGTTAGCTGGGCCGCCCGGAAGGCCTTAATCGCACCGGTATACCCCGGATTTTCGATAAAGACGCTATCGTCAGCATCCGCCAGGACCTGCGCACATAAAGACAGCGACTGCTGCGTACTGCTCACAATCAGAATTCGATCGGCCTGCGCCTTCACGCCCCGCTCGGCCAGCAGGAAATCGCAAATCGCCTCCCGCAGGTGAATATTACCCTGCAAGTTGCTGCCCGCCGAGATAGACAGCCCCTCTTCTTTGACGGTTTGCTGATATAGCCTGAGCCAAGTATGGATCGGGAAATTACGGGTTTCAGGCATGCCCGGGCTAAATGCCCGCTGCTGGGACAGGTTGCCTAGTTCAGGCCTGGTATGCTGTGACGATCTCCGACTCAATGTGACCTGGCCGCCAGAGGGTGCAGCTGAGTGCTCGCTAGTCAGGCCCAGCAAAGGTTGCTGTCTTTGCGCGACAAAGCTTCCCCGCCCCACCTCTCTGCAGACGTATCCCTCGGTTTCCAGCGCCGTATAACAGTTCTCGATGGTCCCTCGGGATAACTGCAATGAGGCTGCCAACGCACGGCTGGCCGGTAAACGTTGGCCGGTGATGAACTCGCCCTGCTGGATCATCGTCTTGAAAGCAGCGGCCAGCGCCGTAGTTAATGAAACTTCGGGGACTGTTTGCTTGGCGAGGTTTTTTTGCAGCAAGAGAGTCTGGAGCTGCTTTTCGGTCAGGCGGTTCAAGGCGCAGCTCCACGGAGAGAGAAATTAACGCTGTCGTTAATCAGAAGGAAATCGTCACATGATCAATACCGCAAGCTTTTGCATAGCGAGCAATGGTTTCAACGCTCGATTTCGTTACGTTGTTTTCCATTCTGCTGACTGTTGAAGCATTCACACCCATTGCCTTTGCGACTTGTGCACTAGTAAGTCCTGCGATATTTCGCCACTCTGCCAAGGTTGCCTGCAAACGCTCTTTGCGCATTTCATCCTCAATCGCAGCCTTAAACTCGCTGTTTTCCATCATCTCAGCCTGAACTTGCGAATGTGTTTTATACTTTGTCATTGATCATTTCCTCCAGTCGCTGCATGGCCAGATCTATCTCATTTCTTGGTGTTTTTGGCGTCTTTTTAATAAAAATTCTGAGCATAAAGATCCTCTCACCCTTCTGATAAACCCACATGCCACGTGCGATATCTTTGCCCATGGAACGGATCTCATAGAGTCCATTACCTAGGGGCTTTGTATCTGGTTCTCTCAGTTGTCGGGGATCACTTTCAAGCTTGCTGATAATCCGGGACAGTTTTGCCGCAACGGTCGGGGGCAACGCCTTCAATTCCTTTTCCGCTTCGTAGTGATAGATTACTGTAAACATCTTTCCATCCCTGTGTCTTTGCCACTATTGCACTATAATGCAACTTGCATTGTAATGCAATTTTCATGTCTTTCTTCAGGGGGGCGCACAGGGATAAACCGGTATGTGATTTTGTTTCCACATGCCGGTTTACAAGGGGTTTAGTGGGTATTAGAGATAATTAGCAATAACGACTGAAAAGCTATTCAGATACCGTCGCCATACTCAAACCCGTGATTGGAACCGTTGAAGTACTGGTTCATATCCATCGATGGCGTATCGCTTTCTGGGCGGCCAACAATACGTGCGGGCACGCCTGCGGCGGTGGTATGTGGTGGCACGGGCTGTAGCACCACGGAACCGGCACCGATCTTGGCCCCTTTCCCCACTTCGATATTGCCGAGGATTTTAGCCCCCGCGCCAATCATCACGCCTTCACGGATTTTAGGGTGGCGATCGCCGCTGGTTTTACCTGTCCCGCCCAGGGTTACCGACTGCAGGATAGAGACGTTATTCTCCACCACGGCTGTTTCACCGATCACAATGCCGGTGGCGTGGTCAAGCATGATGCCGCAGCCGATGGTGGCCGCCGGGTGAATATCCACCCCAAAGGCGACCGAGATTTGATTTTGCAGGTAGATCGCCAATGCCTGGCGGCCCTGCATCCACAACCAATGGCCGATGCGGTACGCCTGCAAGGCATGGAAACCTTTCAGGTACAGCAGCGGCGTTGAATATTTATCTACTGCGGGGTCGCGCAGCCGCACCGCCAGAATATCGCGGGCCGCCGAGACGATCATTTGAGCGTCGGAACGATAGGCATCTTCCACCACCTCACGCACGGCAATCGCCGGCATGATCGGATTGGCCAGTTTGTTCGCCAGAATATAGCTGAGCGCACTGCCCAGATTTTCATGCTTGAGCAAGGTCGCGTGGAAAAAGCTAGCCAGCATCGGTTCACAATCTGCCAGTGCTCTCGCCTCTGATTTAATGCTGCTCCAGACCTGTTCTAACTCTTCTGACGACATCGCTTCCTCTCTGCCAAAACAGACTACCCCGCCTGATCCCGGCAGGGTAACCTAATCAAATTGTCGCGGCGCGATACATTGCTGCACCACAGCCAAGGTCAAGCACTGTGCTTTTCGTCTTTCTTGGTGCGCCCAAGCAGAGTCAACGCTGCCTCGCGGGCATTTTTATCACAGTACAGCACCTGATAGATCTGTTCGGTGATCGGCATTTCCACGCCAAAGCGCTGCGCCAGCGCCAATACCTCTTTGGTATTGCGATAGCCTTCAACCACCTGGCCGATGCTATCCTGCGCTTCCTGCACGCCCTTGCCTTGCCCCAGCATAATACCGAAACGACGGTTGCGCGATTGATTATCCGTACAGGTCAACACCAGATCGCCCAACCCAGCCATGCCCATAAAGGTGGAAGGATCGGCACCCAATGCCGAGCCGAGACGGCTCATTTCCGCCAGGCCACGAGTGATCAATGCGGTACGCGCGTTGGCACCAAAACCAATACCGTCAGACATACCGGCACCGATGGCAATCACGTTTTTCACCGCCCCACCCAGCTGTACCCCGATGAAATCCGGGTTGCTGTAGACGCGGAAGCTTTTGCCACAGTGCAGCAGCTGCTGTAAATCTTCGGCAAACTGCTCGTCGGTGGCGGCGAGGGCGATCGCCGTTGGCAATCCGGCCGCCAGCTCTTTGGCAAACGTTGGCCCAGAAACGACCGCCAGTGGGATGGTATCACCCAGAGCTTCACGAGCCACGTCTTGCAACAGCCGACCCGTTTCCGCTTCCAGACCTTTGGTCGCCCATACGATGCGGGCATCCGGGCGCAGATGAGGTTTCAGCTGACGCAATACGTCACCAAACACGTGGCTAGGCACCACCACCAGCACATCACGGCTGGCCGCTAATGCACGAGCAAGATCGGTTTCGAGCAACAGGGTATCGGGGAAAGGGACGCCGGGAAGGAATGCCTGATTGCAGCGATCGCGCTGCATAATCTGGATCTGCTCGGGGTTATGCCCCCACAGCACTACCGGGTGGCCGTTACGCGCCAGCGTAATGGCTAAAGCGGTGCCGTACGAGCCGGCACCGATTACAGTCATTGAAGCATTGACGGTATTCATCAGGCATCCTGATGAGGTTCAGCGCTTTCGCCTTCCGCCTGCTGCTGCAAATAGCTCATGAACAGCGCGTCAAAGTTTACCGGTGCCAGGTTCAACTGCGGGAAGGTACCGCGAGAAACCAGGCTGGTGATGCACTCACGCGCATACGGGAACAGAATGTTCGGGCAGTATGCACCCAGGCAATGTGCCAGTTGCGTGCCTTCGATACCGGAGATGGAGAAGATACCTGCCTGCTGAACTTCACACAAGAATGCGGTTTCTTCACCCAGAGAGGCGGTAACGGTAACGCGCAGTACCACTTCGTAGACGTCGTCTGCCAGGTGGCTGGAAGCCGTATCCAGATCGAGCTTAACTTCTGGCTGCCATTCTTGCTGGAATACCTGCGGAGCGTTTGGCGCTTCGAATGAGATATCCTTGGTGTAAATGCGTTGGATCTGGAAAGCCATCTCTGTGCTGTTTTGTTCTGACATGTGTGTAATACCCTTGGTTAAATATCCTTATAGACACTCAGTGGTTGCAATACCCACATCTTGGCAGTGGGACGCCGCTGGTTTACAGCAGCGGATCCAGCCCACCGCGAGCATCAAGTGCATGTAAATCATCACAGCCGCCAATATGTTGGCCATCGATGAAAATCTGAGGCACGGTGGTTCGCCCACTGCGCGCAATCATTGCTTCGCGCTTGACGTTATCACCATCGATGGCAATCTCGCTAAACGCAGCTCCCTTGCTGTTCAGCAGCGCCTTGGCGCGATGACAGAACGGGCAGGTTGCCTTGGTGTAGATCTCAATGTTAGCCATGGAAACCCCTTCAATCACACTAAAATTTACTTGCCACGCGCCAACGGCAGGTTTTCCCCACTCCAGCCGGCAATGCCGTCTTTCAGGGTATAGACCTGTTCAAACCCGGCTTTGCTCAGGTTTTCTGCGGGTTCGCGTGAGGCGGTGCCATTGGCACAGACCACGATGACCGGCTGGGCCTTGTGTTTGTCCAGTTCGCCGAAGCTGCCGGTTTTGATCTCGCTCGCCGTCAGGTTGATCGCGTTGGCGATATGGCCTCTGCGGAAATCATCACGGGTACGGGTATCTACCACTACCGCGTCTTCTTTATTAATCAAGCGAGTAGCTTCACCGCGGGCGATCTCTTTAACCTTGGAGAAACGGCTCTTGAAGGTCATGACGATCACGGCAGCCAGCAGACCGACCCAGGCCAGACTAAGTATGGGGTGCCGGCTAACAAATTGCATAATTTCTTGCAGCATGGGGTGTAACAACTCCCGTCAGTTAAGGGAAAAATAAGTCAAGGTTTCAGAGTATACCTGCCGAATGCGTCAAATACAGCCAATAAGCAAACGGGAATGCAGAAACTGCGGAGTACACTGGAAAATTACCGTCATGACGTTGAGAAAGTCGAGGCTGTTCACCGCATCTTTGATCTCTTTGGGCTCTTTTTAGTCGGCCACATTGTAGTATCATCAGGTTCCAGAGGGTGAATAGCCATCATTCCAGCGCCAATGGGCTGATGGCTATTCACAACTTAAAACGATCATAAAGAGGTTACTGCAATGTCGAGCAAGAAAAAGCCCATGGTACTGGTGATCCTGGACGGTTACGGCCACCGGGAAGAGCAACAGGACAACGCGATCCTGAACGCCAAAACGCCGGTCATGGACCGTCTGTGGCAACAACAGCCACATACCCTGATTGCCGCTTCCGGTCTGGATGTCGGCCTGCCTGATGGCCAGATGGGTAACTCGGAAGTCGGTCACGTGAACCTCGGCGCCGGCCGCATCGTGTATCAGGACCTGACCCGTCTGGATAAAGAGATCAAAGACGGTGACTTCTTCACCAACGCAACGCTGACCAGCGCCGTCGACAAGGCCGTGAAGGCAGGCAAAGCGGTACACATCATGGGCCTGATGTCCCCTGGTGGCGTCCACAGCCATGAAGAACATATCCTGGCGATGATCAAACTGGCCGCACAGCGCGGAGCCAAAGCGGTTTACCTGCATGCCTTCCTGGATGGACGCGACACTCCACCGCGCAGTGCTGAAAATTCACTGAAACGTTTCAGTGACGAATTTGCCACGCTGGGTGCCGGGCGTATCGCCACGGTGATCGGCCGTTACTACGCGATGGATCGTGATAATCGTTGGGACCGCGTGCAGCTGGCCTACGATCTGATGACTCAGGCCAAAGGCGAATTCACCGCCGACAACGCCGTGGCCGCGCTGCAGGCTGCCTATGCCCGTGGCGAAAACGACGAGTTCGTTAAACCGACCGTGATCCAGGCAGCGGGCGAAGGCAGCGCCGAAATGAACGACGGTGACGCGTTAATCTTCATGAACTTCCGTGCCGACCGTGCGCGCCAGATCACCCGCGCCTTCGTCAATGCCGATTTCGACGGCTTCCCACGTAGCAAAGTGGTCAAGTTTGGTGATTTTGTCATGCTGACCGAATACGCCGCCGACATCAAAACCGCCTGTGCCTATCCACCAGCCTCGCTGGCCAACACCTTCGGTGAGTGGCTGATGAAGCACGACAAAACCCAGCTGCGCATCTCGGAAACCGAAAAATACGCCCACGTCACCTTCTTCTATAACGGCGGCGTCGAAGAACCGTTCAAAGGTGAAGACCGTATTCTGATCAACTCGCCAAAAGTGGCCACTTACGATTTACAGCCAGAGATGAGCTCCGCCGAGCTGACCGAAAAGCTGTTGGCAGCCATCCACAGCGGTAAATATGACGCCATCATCTGTAACTACCCGAACGGCGACATGGTTGGCCACACCGGTGTCTATGATGCAGCCGTCAAAGCGGTAGAAACCCTGGATAACTGTATTGCGCAAGTCGTTGAAGCGGTGAAAGCCGTTGACGGCCAACTCTTGGTTACAGCCGATCACGGTAACGCCGAGCAAATGCGCGATCCGGCTACCGGCCAGGCGCACACTGCCCATACCAGCCTGCCAGTACCGTTGATCTACATCGGTAAAGCCGCCAAAGCGGTGGAAGGTGGCAAACTGTCCGACATCGCTCCAACCATGCTGTCACTGATGGGAATGGAAATCCCGCAAGAGATGACTGGTAAGCCGCTGTTCATCGTGGAATAATCCTTCCCCATGAGGGAGAAGGCGAATTTTGCACTATCAAGGGTAACCCGAAGCGCAAACTCAGGCAGCCAGCCGCTGCCTGAACGCACTGCGCCACGGAAGTTAACCACACTCTGCGCCAGCGTGTTTTTCGCTGGCGCATTGCTGTTGCCATTCACCGGCAACGCCGCGGAAGATAACAAATCCCAGCTCAAAGACATTCAGCAGAGCATCGCCGAAAAAGAAAAAGCGGTTAAACTGCAGCAACAACAGCGCAGTTCGCTGCAAAATCAGCTCAAACTCCAGGAAAAGACCATCGCGCAAGCCAGCCGTTCGCTGCGTGATACCCAAGGTACGCTCGACATACTGGGCAAAGACATTTCCGGGCTGAACACCTCCATCGCCAAGCTACAAAAACAGCAGTCCACCCAGCAGGAAATCCTCGCCAAACAGCTCGATGCCGCCTTCCGCCAAGGGCAACACAGCGCCTTGCAGTTGGTGCTCAGCGGTGAAGAAACCCAGCGCAGTGAACGCATGCTGGCTTATTTCGGCTATCTGAACGAAGCCCGCCAGCAGTCGATTGAACAGCTCAAGCAGACCCGTAAGCAATTGGCAGAGCAAAAGAGCTCGCTGGTGGCCAAACAGGGTCAGCAGAAATCCTTGCTTGGCGAGCAACAAACCCAGCAGCAAAAGCTGGAACAGGCGCGCATCGCCCGTAAAAAAACCCTGACCGCGTTAGAAGCCTCGTTGGAAAAAGATCAGCAGCGGCTGGTGGAACTGCGCCAGAACGAAACCCGTCTGCGCGATCAGATCGCCCGTGCCGAACGTGAAGCCCGTGCCCGAGCCGAACGCGAAGCGCGTGAAGCGGCCAAGGTGCGTGAGCAGGTCAAAGTCAAAGAGCAGCAGGCGAAGAAAACCGGCACCAGCTATAAGCCGAGCGAAGGTGAGCGTTCACTGATGGCGCGAACCGGCGGTTTAGGCAAGCCTGGGGGGCAAGCCGTATGGCCGGTGCGTGGCCGCATCGAACATCGCTTTGGCGAGCAACTGCAAGGTGAGTTACGCTGGAAAGGCATGGTGATCTCCGCAGCCGAAGGCAGCGAAGTGAAAGCCATTGCCGATGGCCGCGTGCTGCTGGCCGACTGGCTGCAAGGCTATGGCCTGGTGGTCGTGGTCGAACACGGTAAGGGCGATATGAGCCTGTATGGCTACAACCAGAGCGCTTTGGTTAGCGTCGGGGCGCAGGTGCGTGCCGGTCAGCCTATCGCCCTTGTCGGTACCAGCGGTGGTCAGGGAACGCCATCGCTCTATTTCGAAATCCGTCGCCAGGGTCAGGCCGTTAACCCACAGCCGTGGTTGGGAAGATAGATTTGTACTATAGCAAAACGCGTACTGCCCTGTTGCTGAGTGCGCTGCTGTTCGTTAGCGCAGCACAGGCAGGCAAGCTCTCTATCGTGATCGATGACGTGGGCTATCGCCCACATGAAGAAAATGCCGTACTGCAAATGCCGACGGCGATCTCGGTTGCCGTGCTGCCCAATGCGCCTCACGCCCATCTGATGGCCACCAAAGCCCATAGCCAAGGCCGTGAAGTGCTGATCCACATGCCCATGGCTCCGCTCAGCAAACAGCCGCTGGAGCGCGATACCTTACAACCCTCCATGAGCAGTGAAGAAGTGCAGCGTATCATCCGTAACGCGGTGAATAACGTGCCTTTTGCGGTGGGCATGAATAACCATATGGGCAGCGCCATGACCTCCAGCCTGCCGGGCATGCAAAAGGTCATGCAGGCGCTGGAAAGCTACCATCTCTATTTTCTCGACAGCATGACCATCGGCAACAGCCAGGCCACACATGCGGCGGCGGGCACCGGCGTGAAGGTGATCAAACGCAGGGTGTTCCTTGACGATACGGCCAACCCTGACGATATCCGCCGCCAGTTTAATCGTGCCGTCGAACTGGCGCGCCGCAACGGATCGGCCATCGCCATCGGCCACCCGCGCCCGGCAACGGTAAAAGTGCTGCAACAGATGCTGGCTACGCTGCCTTCAGACATTGTGCTGGTGAAACCCAGCTCACTGCTCAATGAACCGCAGCAGAGCGGAAGCGGCTATGTGCCGCCATCCAAGCCACACAAACCGCAGCCGAAAAATCCGTTCACCGGTGGCATCAAGCAGTGCAAAGTTAAATTACCGCAGGAAGGCGTGAATGCCAGCCATGCGCTGGGCATCATTGCAGAAAGCGTGGCGCAATCGCCGGTCGTGGTGGTGTTCAAACGCCATTGGCAGCACTGGATGGGTTCAGAGTCGACCAAACCATAAGATAAAAGGCGGGGCTTACGCTCCGCCTTTCATTAATGACCAAGTAGCCAAGGGGCGCCGCATGCAGCGCCCGCTTAGCCAATCACATCAATCCCAGCTCAGCACCACTTTCCCCGACTGCCCGGAACGCATGGCGTCAAAGCCCTGCTGGAACTCGTCAATCGAGAAACGGTGGGTGATGATCGGCGTCAGATCCAGACCGGATTGGATCAGTGCCGCCATCTTGTACCAGGTTTCGAACATTTCGCGGCCGTAGATCCCTTTGATAAACAGCCCCTTGAAGATCACCTGGGTCCAGTCAATCGACATATCCGAAGGTGGGATCCCCAGCATCGCAATGCGGCCGCCGTGGTTCATGGCATTGAGCAACGAACGGAACGCCGGTGGCGCACCGGACATCTCCAGGCCCACGTCAAACCCTTCGGTCATGCCCAATTCGGCCATCACGTCCGTCAGGTTTTCTTTGCTGACGTTTACCGCACGGGTCACACCCATCTTGCGCGCCAGCTCCAGGCGATATTCGTTCACGTCGGTGATCACCACGTGGCGTGCACCAACGTGTTTACATACCGCAGCGGCCATAATGCCGATTGGGCCTGCACCAGACACCAGCACGTCTTCCCCAACCAGGTCGAAGGAGAGTGCGGTATGCACGGCGTTGCCAAACGGGTCGAAGATCGAGGCCAGCTCGTCCGAGATATTGTCCGGGATTTTGAAGGCGTTGAACGCCGGGATCACCAGATATTCGGCAAATGAACCTGAGCGGTTTACGCCCACGCCGGTGGTGTTGCGGCACAGGTGCGTACGGCCACCACGGCAGTTACGGCAGTGGCCACAGGTGATGTGCCCTTCGCCAGAAACGCGATCGCCGATGCTGAAGCCTTTGACTTCCTGGCCGATGGCGACCACTTCACCCACATATTCGTGGCCGACGACCATCGGTACCGGAATGGTTTTCTGCGACCATTCGTCCCAGTTATAGATATGCACATCAGTACCGCAGATAGCGGTTTTGCGGATCTTAATCATGACATCGTTGTGGCCCAGCTCAGGCTGAGGCACATCGGTCATCCAAATACCTTCTTCCGCTTTCAGTTTTGCTAACGCTTTCATCGAATTACCTTATGCAATAACGCCAAGCGTCTTACCGATGCGGATAAACGCCTCAACGGCACGTTCAATCTGCTCCGGTGAGTGATCGGCTGACATCTGGGTGCGGATACGTGCCTGACCTTTTGGCACCACCGGGTAGAAGAAACCAGTAACGTAGATGCCTTCCTTAAGCAGTGCGTTGGCGAAATCCTGCGCCAGTTTTGCTTCACCCAACATCACCGGGATGATGGCGTGATCGGCCCCGGCAAGCGTAAAGCCCGCTGCGGTCATTTTTTCGCGGAACAGGCTGGCATTGGCCCACAGACGATCGCGCAGGGCGTCCCCGTCTTCGAGCAGTTCCAACACCTTGATCGAGGCTGCAACAATGGCCGGCGCCAGCGAGTTGGAGAACAGATAAGGGCGTGAACGCTGACGCAGCCACTCCACCACCTCTTTCTTGCCAGCGGTATAGCCACCGGAAGCGCCGCCCAGCGCCTTACCCAAGGTGCCGGTGATAATATCGACGCGGCCCATCACTTCGCAGTATTCGTGCGTCCCACGCCCGTTGGCGCCGACAAACCCTACCGCGTGGGAGTCATCGACCATCACCAGCGCATCGTATTGGTCCGCCAGATCGCACACGCCCTTCAGGTTGGCGATCACGCCGTCCATGGAGAACACCCCGTCGGTGGCGATCATAATGTGCCGCGCTCCGTCCGCCTTGGCCTGCTTCAGTTGCTCGGCCAGTTCACTCATGTCGTTATTGGCATAGCGATAGCGCTTGGCCTTGCACAGGCGCACGCCGTCGATGATCGAGGCATGATTCAGTGCGTCGGAAATAATGGCATCTTCCGGGCCCAGCAGGGTTTCAAACAGGCCACCGTTGGCGTCAAAACAAGAGGAGTAGAGGATCGCATCTTCCATTCCCAAGAAATCGGCCAACTTTTGTTCCAACTGCTTATGGCTATCCTGTGTACCACAGATAAAACGCACTGACGCCATGCCGAAGCCATGGCTGTCCATCCCAGCCTTTGCCGCCGCGATCAGCGCCGGGTGGTTAGCCAGCCCGAGATAGTTATTGGCGCAGAAGTTGATCACCTGGCGACCATCGGCCACCGAGATATCGGCCTGTTGGGCCGACGTGATAATGCGCTCTTGTTTAAACAGCCCTTCGGCGCGAGTGGTAGCAAGCTGCTGTTCCAGCTGCTGGTAAAAAGACGCAGACATTCGGTCATCTCCAGGATAGGGGCATTTTCGGCATATTTTACTGCTTTGTTACTAAACTGACGACATTCCGCCACAGAGAATCTGAAAATTGCAGCAGATATCACGGCAAACCGGCACATCGTGTAACGGCACGGGATATTAAGAGCCGTACCGATGTTCCCAATGGCATGAAATGCTATTATAGGCAGCATATAGGGTGGCGCATTGTGCACCACCGGGAAGAACACAGGGGTAAACCCAATGATTATCGTCACTGGCGGCGCTGGCATGATTGGCAGCAACATCATCAAGGCACTGAATGAAAACGGATATCGCGATATCCTGGTGGTGGATAACCTGAAAGATGGCACCAAATTCGTTAACCTGGTCGACCTTGATATCGCTGACTATGTCGATAAAGAAGACTTTATCGCCAGCATCATGGCCGGTGACGATTTGGGCGAAATTGACGCCATTTTCCATGAAGGTGCCTGCTCCTCCACCACCGAGTGGGATGGCAAATACATGATGGATAACAACTATCAGTATTCCAAAGACATCCTGCATTACTGCCTGGATCGTCAGATCCCGTTCCTGTATGCCTCTTCTGCTGCCACCTACGGCGGCCGCACCGATAACTTTATCGAAGAGCGTCAGTTTGAGCAGCCGCTGAACGTTTACGGCTACTCCAAATTCCTGTTCGACCAATACGTGCGCGAGATCCTGCCAGAAGCGGATTCGCAAGTGTGTGGCTTCCGTTACTTCAACGTTTACGGCCCGCGTGAAGGCCATAAAGGCAGCATGGCCAGCGTAGCGTTCCACCTGAACAACCAGATCAACCGCGGCGAAAATCCAAAACTGTTCGCCGGCAGCGAAAACTTCAAGCGCGATTTCATCTACGTCGGCGACGTGGCAGCAGTCAACCTGTGGTTCTGGAAGAACGGCGTATCCGGCATCTTTAACTGCGGTACCGGCCGTGCGGAAACCTTCCAGGCGGTGGCCGATGCGGTGGTGGAATACCATCAGTCCGGTGCCGTGGAATACATTGAGTTCCCGGAAAAGCTGAAAGGCCGCTACCAGGCTTACACTCAGGCCGATCAAACCAAGCTGCGCGCTGCAGGTTATGACGCACCGTTCAAAACCGTGGCCGAAGGCGTGAAAGAATACATGGCCTGGTTGAATCGTCCCGCTTAAGCGCTGAAGGAAGTTACTCACGGTATGAAAATACTGGTCATTGGCCCTTCGTGGGTTGGCGATATGATGATGTCGCAAAGTCTCTACCGCACCCTGAAGGCCGAGTACCCGTCGGCAGAAATCGATGTGATGGCACCTGCCTGGTGCCGTCCTCTGCTGGCGCGGATGCCCGAAGTCAATCAGGCGTTGGCAATGCCGCTGGGCCACGGTGCCCTGGCATTGGGCGAACGCCGCCGTCTTGGCCATGCGCTACGCGCTAATGGTTATGACCGTGCCTATGTGCTGCCCAACTCATTCAAGTCTGCCCTGGTGCCCTTCTTTGCCAACGTGCCGCAGCGTACCGGCTGGCGCGGCGAGATGCGCTACGGCCTGCTCAACGATCTCCGCGTGCTGGATAAAGCGGCATTTCCACTGATGGTACAGCGCTATGTCGCGCTGGCCTATGACAAGCAGCGGATACAGCGCGCCGAAGATCTGCCGCAGCCGATACTCTGGCCGCAGTTGCAGGTCAGTGACGAAGAGATTGCCGAAACCACTTCGGCGTTTAATCTCACCGATCACCGGCCCATTATCGGTTTTTGCCCAGGCGCCGAATTCGGCCCGGCCAAGCGCTGGCCGCATTACCACTACGCCACGCTGGCGCAGATGCTGATCGATGCAGGCTATCAAATCACCCTGTTTGGTTCGGCCAAAGACCACGAGGCCGGTGAGCAGATCCGTGCCGCCTTGGCGGAAAAATCTCGCGATTTCTGCTTCAACCTGGCCGGGGAAACCCAGCTCGAACAGGCAGTGATCCTGTTGGCCTCCTGCCGGGCCGTGGTCAGTAACGATTCCGGCCTGATGCACGTTGCAGCAGCGTTGAATAAACCTCTGATAGCCTTGTACGGCCCAAGCAGCCCGGACTTCACCCCACCGCTGTCCCATCAGGCCAAAGTGATCCGCCTGATCAGTGGTTATCACAAGGTACGCAAAGGCGATGCCGACCAGGGTTATCACCAGAGCCTGATCGACATCCAGCCACAGCAGGTGTTAGACGCGCTGACGCCGTTACTAGCCGCCAGCGAGGAATAATCATGCAGGTGCTGATAGTAAAGACCTCTTCGATGGGGGATGTGCTCCATACGCTGCCGGCCTTGACCGATGCGATGCATGCCATCCCCGGTATCCGCTTCGATTGGGTGGTGGAAGAGGGGTTCAGCCAGATCCCTACCTGGCATCCGGCGGTGGATCGCGTGATCCCGGTAGCCATTCGCCGCTGGCGTAAAAATTGGTTTGGTAGTGAAACGCGCCAACAGCGCTGCGATTTCAAGCGCCAGGTACAGGAGCGCAACTATGACCTCGTGATCGACGCCCAGGGCCTGATCAAGAGTGCAGCGTTGGTGACACGCATCGCGCACGGCAGCAAACACGGCCTGGACTGCAAAAGCGTCCGTGAGCCTTTTGCCAGCTGGTTCTATAATCATCGCCATGAGGTCGACAAGCAGCAGCATGCGGTGGAACGCATTCGCGAGCTGTTCGCCAAGAGCCTGGGGTATGCAAAGCCGCAGAGCACGGGTGATTACGCCATTGCCGCTCGTTTTCTGAGCCAACCACCCGCCGATGCCGGGCAATATCTGGTGTTCCTGCACGCCACTACGCGGGATGAAAAACACTGGCCGGAGGCAAACTGGCGCGAATTGATCGCACTGATCGCTCCGAGCGGCCTAAAGATCAAGCTACCTTGGGGGGCTGAGCACGAACGCCAACGCGCTTTACGGCTGGCAGAAGGGTTTGAACATGTTGAGGTGTTGCCCAAGCTCAGCCTGCAACAGGTCGCCGAAGTGCTGGCTGGAGCCAAAGCCGTGGTGTCGGTCGATACCGGGCTAAGCCACCTGACCGCTGCGCTCGATCGCCCGAATATCACCCTGTTCGGCCCGACCGATCCGGGGCTGATTGGGGGTTACGGGCAGAATCAGCACTCACTGATTTCGCCGGAAAAAAGCATGGCCACCCTCACCGCCGACGCCGTTTGGACAGAACTGCAAAAGGTTATTGAATGAAAAAGCTGCATATTATCAATTTAGGCAAGATGGGCGGGGTTGAGCGCCTGTTCCTGCAGTATATCAATGATACCCACGACGGCAGTAACCAGGTGATTTGCGTCAGCAGCGAAGTTGGCGAAGAGATCCGCCAACAGATGCCGAACCAACAGGTCACCTTTGCCAACCGGCTGTTCAATTCGCTCCCTCTGCGTTGCCCACAGTTTCTGCGCAAATACCTGCTGCAAAGAAAAATCGAGCGGGCAAACGCCGACGTCATTATCGTGTGGGATCTGATCCCAGGGCTGGCGGCCAAGCCCAAGCGTGGCAAACTGGTTTATTACGATCATGGCTGCTCATGGCGCTACGCCAAAAATCACAAGACCTTGCGCTTCTTCGCCATGCTGGACGGCGTGATTTCTGCCTCCCATGCCTCAAAACGGGTAATGGAGCTGCGTTTTAATCTGCCTTGCCCGAACCCGGTGGTGATCAACCGCATCAAAACGCCTGCGGGGATCGGCGAGGCACCGAAATCATTGGCACAGCCGATCAGGATTGGAACCGCCTCACGCCTGGTGAGCCTGAAAGGCATCAGCGTTTCTTTGCTGATGATGCAGGAGCTGCTGCGCCGTGGGCACGACGTTTATCTGGAAATTGCGGGCAAAGGCCCGGATCGGGCAGCGTTTGAAGCCCTGGCAGCCAAGCTACAGCTTGGTGAGCGCGTGGTCTTCAGCGGCTTTCAGGATAACGTGGCGGATTTTTTCAACCGTACACAAATCTATATGAGCACGCCGATCACCGAACCCTTCGGCTTATCCTGCATGGAGTCGCTCTATTTTGGCGTACCGGTGATCTTCCCGATGGTCGACGGCCAGCCGGAAGCAGTGAAGGACAGCTACTGCGGCATTGGCTTGACGCCGACGGTGTCCATTGAAGAGCACCAGCGGTTAACCGGCATCAAGGTCGATTTCCCGCACGAGGTTTACGATCCCCTCTCCGACAGCCTGGTCACGCCGAAGCTGTTGTCGCATATCGATTGTGCTGATGCGGTAGAAAAACTGCTGGTGGCAGAAACTTATAATCAGATGAGCCAGAATGCCCGGCACTACCCCGCTCAACATTTCAGCTATGCTCTGTTCAAAACAGAATTCGACGACACGCTGCAATCCTTTATTGCCTAACCGTAATGTGAGCCGGAAACCTTACTCCATGTTTAAAGAAACAGCCCCGCATCCTATTTTTAGCTACCTGATCTATCTGGGATGCGCCATTGCCTTTTGTACCATCCCTTTCGGCTTCGACACGGGGCGTAACCTGTTTTATGTCTCCAGCTATATCTCCTTTATTGCCGTTTGCCTGCACTTAAGGTACTTCCTGAAAAACAAAAGAAACCTGATCCTGCCGCTGCTGTTTTTCTGCGTGGGTATGGGAACGATTTTCTGGATGAACCATTTCAAGCAGCCCGGCGAATACATCAATATTTACCGCTCGTATATGTCGACCGGTAAGCTGCAGATTGCCACTGCGTTTATTTTATTGATCGCACTGAACGAGCGTCTTTGCATGCAGCGCGCCTTTATTGTCGTAGCGTTGGTTTGCGGCTTGGCCGTCAATGGTTATGCGCTTTATCAGGGCCTGCAGTTAGATATCTCGCGCGTGGAGCTTAACTTCGACCGCGCCACCGTCGTTGCCTACCTGATGACCGCCATCAGCCTGGTCATGATGAAGGCGATACTGATGCTGCGGACCAAGTATCGCATCCCTCTGTACGTGGTTGGCTTCTTGCTCACCTTCTCCACTCTGATCCTCACCGGAACGCGGGCGGCCATACTGGTGTACCCCGTTGCCATCTGCCTGTCCCTGTTGGCAACCAAAGATCTGGTGACCCGCAAACATAAGATCCAGCTGGTCGCCTCGGTGCCTTTATTGCTATTGGCCTGCGGCTTCGCCTTTAAGTCACAGATCGAACAGCGCGTTGCCGATTTCAAAACCAATCTGCAAATGATCGACCAGCCCGAAGTGGATAACTCGATTATTTCCCGCTTGACGATGCAGGTCATCGCCATACGCACTGGCTCGCTTGCACCATTGGGGCAATCTGCCGAACAGCGTGGGGAAGAGATCCGCGCCATCATTGCGCAGGAGCCGCGGTTGTACGGGGTAACGCCTTACATCAACGTGCATCTGCATAACGAGCTGCTGGAAACCTATTCGCTCAAAGGCCTCTGGGGAAGTTTGTTGTTATTGGTGCTCTACATCGGCCTATTCATCTCCTCATTTAAGCCGTATCGCAATGCGCTGTTGCTGGGGGTGACCTTCAGCCTGTTTGTCTACGGGCTTAGCGACGTTATTTTCTTCAGTACCGAAGGCACGGCAGTCTTCTGCCTGGCCATTATCGCCAGCGTGCTGTCGGTGAAAAAGCGTCAGGAACCGTCAGTATGAGTTCGTCACCGCTGCTGCTCAGCTTTATTGTGCCGATTTACAACAATGAAGACTTTGTCATCGCCAGCCTGAGCTCGTTATACGATCAGATCGACGATGATATTGAAGTGGTGATTATCGATGACGGCTCAAGCGATGCGTCTGCGGCCCTGGTGAGCCAGTTCCTGGCGGCAAGGCAGCACCCGCATAGCAAATTCATTACTCAGGCAAACCGCGGCGTTGCCCACGCTCGTAACGTCGGTTTGCAACACGTCAGCGGACGCTATGTCGCGTTCCTGGACGGCGACGACCTGCTGAGCAGCGACTATCTGGCGATCCTGCGCCCGCTGTTACTCACGGGCAAAGATGACCTGATTGATTTCAACTATCAGAAATTCTCTGGCAGCCCGCCAGCAGTGTCCGCCAATAGCGAGGTACGCTACCGCATCTACGATTTCGAACAGCACGGCCTGGCCAGTCTGAAGCCGCTGTTTGCCCACTCAATGTGGCACGTCTGGAGCCGGATTTACCGGCGTACGCTGCTGGCTGGGGAAACGTTCGAAAACGGCCGCCGCTATGAAGACGTGATCTTCACGCCGTTCCAATATTTCAAAACCCGCCACATCGCTCATCTCGACCACTCGCTCTACTTATATCGGGATAATGACCGGGGGATCACCCGCAACATCCGGGCAAAAGATAGTGAAGATATGCTGTTTGCCATGCAGAAGATGCTGCGCTTCGTGGACGCTCATCGCGGTGATGAGCCACTGCGGCAGCTGGCTGCCCTGATGCTCGCCAACGCTTTCTCGGAGTTAAAGGCCATGTCGAAGGCGGTCTACGGCTATTATCACTACCCGCCGGAAACCCTGGCGATCCTGCGCCAAACGGCAGCCCTGTGTAGCAACAGCGACGTTCCGCACAAGAAAGTCCGCCAGATGCGTTTCGCGCGCGCGGATACCTGCTTATCTAAACTTCGTTGGTGGCTGAAAAAACGCTAAACACACTGGGCGCAGCATGCAGCGCCCCTACGTTGGAAGTCCGGTGGGTTTGTCAGCTGTCTCAAGACCAATACGTTCATCCTCAAGGTTTCAGCGGAACATGGGCTACAATTTCGTCATACACCCGCTGCGGTTGTATAACCCCCACTGGGCCTTCCGCTTCCAATGGCATGGTGTAGCCCGTGCGTGACTGATGAATGATACGGTGCAGTTGGTGATCCTGGATCGGCCCGGTTGAGCGCGGATCGGCGGTGACAAACAGGCTGATGGTCTTGGTTTTCAGGGCCACTGCCAGATGGAGCGGCCCGGTATCGCCGGTGACCAGCACATCGAGGCTGCTGATCAGCGTCAGCGCTCCTTGCAGCCCGGTCTTGCCGATCTGGTTATCAACGCAGGCTTGGGTATTGGCATTGATCAGCCGCTGGAACTGCTGGGCTTTTCCTTCTTCCATCGGCGCGCCGATCAGCACGAAGCGCATGTTGTCATAGCGAGCAACCAGCATATCCGCCAGTTTGGCAAAGTGCCCCACCGGCCAGCAGCGTGATTCTGTTGAAGCGCCTAGCTGGAAACCAATGGTGCAGAAATCAGGATTTTTACTGCCTGGCGTATAAGGGGCCGGTATTTCCATGGTCGGATCGTCGCTGCGGCAGCCCAGAATAGAAACCAACTCCAGCTTACGGCGGATAAAGTGGCCGTAATAATGGAATACGTAGTTGGTCAGCCAAGGCTCCAGCCCGCAGATCCCCGAACTGTAGTTATCCCGGATGACATATTTAGCCCCGGCCATAATGGCGCTGATAATGTCATAGGGCAGGTGTGAATGCATGATCAGCGCCAAATCAGGCTGATGCTCACGCAACGATTTCAACAGCGGCCCCAGGGTCTTTATTTTGCTATTCCAGTAAACGACGCGATCGTAATAGCGGCCGTTTTCTACCAGTTCCCTATTCTTTTCATGTACCACCAGCGTGATATGCGCCGCCGGGTAGCGTTCGCGCATCGCTCTTAACACCGGGGTATTGAACATGAAATCCCCCAGCGCCGTCGTGGAATAAATCACGATATTCTCGAACTGGAGACGGCTGTCGAAAGTCGCTGGCGGCTGGAAACGGCCATGCTTTGCCGTATAGCGCCGCAAGAACCAGTCAGCGGCCTTGATTTTCCATTTTTTTGACATGTTAATTCACTTTCAGTTGATAGTATTCAGCCAAGGTCATGCCAACCGTGCGCTGTTGCAACCAGGCAAACAGCTGCTCCAAATCGCGATATAACGCGTCAATATCCTGCTCGGTCTTGAACGTCGGGCTGCCTCCCGGCATAAACTCGGAGGAGTGCAGCATAAATTCGACGTAATCGTGCCCCTGTGCCAGAGAGCGTTCGACCACCAGCTTCATCTTGTCCAGATTGTTACCGGAGGGACGCAGCCAATGCACCGACGGCGAACGCTTTTTACCCCGCAGGCTGTCATAGCCCTGCTTCACCGCATTCATCAGCGCCGAATGTTTATACTGAATGCTCATTGGCACTTCCAACAGCGTGGAATTACCGGGTTGGGCGATATTGGCCGGATCGATAAAATAGGCCTGCGAGGGGAAATGACGATAGTCGGTCCCACCGTTGCCCTGCGGATTGCCGGGCGAATACTGCCAGTTAACGCGCGGAGTGACGGAACAATCGACCTGATAGCCATATTCCAGCAGCAATGAAGCATAAAACTCATTAAACGCCCAGCGCCCGGCACGGTGGCTGAGCATCTTGGTCTGGAAGGTATCTTCCAGCAGCTTGGTCATATGATCGACCTTGGCGCGAATTTGGTCGGCCGGGTATTCGATCAGATAGGGTTTATGCCGCCAGTCATCATCGGTGAGCGGCGTCAGCGGTGGGCTGTTCCAGGCGTGCAGGTGCATTCCCACTTCGCCGGTGCCGCGTGCTATCACGTCGCGGGCAAATTCAACGTACTGTGTATCCACCGCCATTTCATAGTTGGTCAGATAAACCGGCTTGCAGGCATATTTTTCACACAGCGCCTGAAAGCGCGGCAAAAAACGCGTGTTCTCGGTCGAAATGCGGTCGTGGTTTTGCCACAGATTATCGCCTTCGGTATCAATCGTGATAAGAAACGCCGGTTTAGTCATACATTGGGAACCTGATAGTCACAGATTTACATTATGTTACGCAGCCCCATTCCTCAGGGCAAACGACTTTATCGCCTCGTTTGGACAACATTGAGCCGTAATTGTCACCCTATGCCACTATTTTTTTCTGCACAGGCAAGAAAACCGAGCAACAGTAGCCACATGCAATCGGGTCATTTAGAATCAAAGATTGGTTTCCCTGAAAGCGACTGACTATGAACGACGCGCCAGCCCCTGTTTCTGCCACGCCCATACAGCGTATTCTGATCGTCAAGCTGCGCCATCATGGCGATATGCTGCTGACCACTCCGGTCATCAATACGCTGCGGCAGAACTATCCCGACGCTCAGATCGACATCCTGCTATACAAAGAAACGCAGGAGATGTTGGCGAGCAACCCGGCGCTGTCGCAAATCTTTGTCATCGATCGCCAGTGGAAAAAACAGGGCACCAAGGCACACTTGGGCCACGAACTGCATCTGATCCGTCAGTTGCAGGCACAACGCTACGATCTGGTGGTCAACCTGGCCGATCAGTGGCGCAGCGCGTTGATTACTCGCCTCACCGGTGCGCGCATTCGTCTGGGGTTCGATTTCCCCAAGCGCCGTGGCTTCCTGTGGCGCTATTGCCACACTCAGTTGGTGCCGGTAGCCGGGCACGAGCATCTGCATACCGTTGAACAAAACCTCTCGCTGCTGCAACCGCTGGGTTTACCTGAGCAAAACCAGCAGGTCACCATGAGCTACAGCCCACAAGATTGGCAGGCCAGCCACCAGCTTTTGCAACAAAATGGCGTCACCGGTAGCTATATCGTGGTACAACCCACTTCGCGCTGGTTCTTTAAATGCTGGAGCGAAGAAAAAATGGCGGCCACCATCAGCGCATTGCAGGCCGAAGGGCACCAGTTGGTGATCACCTCGGGGCCGGATGCCAAAGAGCAGGACATGGTGGCGCAAATACTGAAACAGTGCCCACAGCAAGGGGTGGTTTCTCTGGCCGGGCAGTTGACCCTGCGTCAGCTGGCAGCGTTGATCGACCATGCCAAACTGTTTATCGGGGTAGATTCAGTCCCCATGCATATGGCGGCGGCATTACAGACGCCCTGCGTGGCGCTGTTCGGGCCATCCAAGCTGGTATTCTGGCGCCCCTGGCAGGTTATCGGCCAGGTGATTTGGGCCGGGGACTACGGCAGCCTGCCGGACCCGGATGCCATCAATACCGGCACCGATGAGCGCTACCTGGACCTTATTCCTACAGACGTGGTGATTGCAGCCGCGCGGAGCACGCTTGCATGAAAGCATTTCGCCTGGCGATTGTCCGCCAAAAATACCGCCCGGACGGCGGGGCAGAACGTTTCGTTTCCCGTGCCCTGGAGGCGCTGGAACAACAAGACCTGGATCTGAACGTCATCACCCGCGAGTGGCAGGGGGACGTTAACCCAAACTGGCACATCCACCTGTGCAACCCGATGAAGTTCGGGCGCATCAGCCGCGAACGCGGTTTTGCCGAAGCAGCTCGAGCCCTGTGGCAGAAAGAGAGCTTCGATCTGGTACAAAGCCATGAACGCATCCCCGGCTGTGATATCTATCGCGCCGGTGACGGCGTCCATCGCCGCTGGCTGCTGCAACGGGCACGCCTGTTGCCGGAGTGGCGGCGCAAATGGCTGTTCTCCAACCGCTATCACCGCTATGTGATGTGTGCCGAACGCGCCATGTATGCCGCGCCAGAGCTGAAAGCGGTGATCTGCAACGCCGAGATGATCAAACGGGAAATCATCGCCGATTTCGGCGTGCCGGCCGATAAAATCACGGTGATCTACAATGCCATCGACAATCAGAAATTTTTACCGGCGAATGAGCAACAGCGGCAGCAATTGCGGGTGCAATATCAGCTCCCGCAGCAGGCGCACTGCCTGATCTTTGTCGGTTCGGGCTTTGAACGTAAAGGGCTGGCAGCCGCAATTCGCGCCGTAGCCGCCACCGACAGCTACCTGCTGGTAGTGGGTAAAGATAAAGCAGAAAAGCGTTACCGCTCACTGGCGCAAAAGCTGGGTTGTGGTGATCGGGTGCGTTTCATGGGCGTGCAGAAACAGACGTTGCCGTTCTATCAGGCCGCCGACGCCCTGTTGCTGCCAACCTTGTACGATCCATTCCCCAACGTGATATTGGAAGCCATGTCATGCGGACTCCCGGTGATCACCAGCACCACTTGCGGTGGCGCTGAGTTCATCACTCCTGGGCAAAACGGCTTTGTCTGTGATGCGCTGGACGTCAGTGCCCTCACCGATGCTATCGTTGCATTGCCGCGGCAAGCCTTGGGTTCGAGCATGGGAGAGGCGGCGCGGCTGCGTATCATGTCTGCCACGCCAGCACACCTCTCAGAACAGCTCATATCGTTGTATAACCGACTGCTGGACTAACTTATGCGTATTCTGATGATTATCGACGGCCTGCCGGGCGGCGGAGCAGAAAAGGTGGTACTGACCCTGTGCCAGGGCATGCAGCAGTTGGGGCATGATGTCAGCCTGATCTCATTGCGGGACGTCTGCAACTACCCGATCCCCACCAGCATTGATTATCAGGTGCTCAGCGACAACTGTCGATCGCCTTGGCGTAAGCTGACCGAGCTGGCACGCCGCGCCGCGATGTTGGATCGCGCGGTTGCCGCCAACGAGCAGCAGCACGGCCGTTACGACCTGGTGTTCTCCAACCTGCATAAGACCGATCGTATCGTCAGCCATAGCAAAGTGCTGGACAGTACCCGTCTGTGGTTCTGCATTCACGGTATCCTGTCCACCTCCTACCTGGGTCACCGTACCGGCCTCGATCGCTGGCTGAAAAGCCGCAAGGTCGCGGGCGTCTACCAACGGCAGAATATCGTTGCCGTCTCGCAGGCGGTGGGCAACGATCTCCAGCAAAACCTGGGGATTGCTCCTAACCGGCTGGCGGTGATCAACAACCCGTTTGATATCGCCGCCATCGAACAGCAGGCGGCAGAGCCTTGTGAACTGGCAGGCAAAGACTATCTGGTGCACGTGGGCCGTTTTCATCCACATAAACGCCACGACCGCTTGCTGAAAGCCTACGCACTGTCTGGTATCCAGGCCCCTTTGGCGCTGGTGGGCGCCGGCAATGAAGCGCAAATCAACGAGACCAAACGCCTTGCCACAGAGTTAAACATTAGCGATCGCGTGCTGTTCCTCGGTTTTCAGGCCAATCCCTATCCCCTGATCAAACACGCCGCGATGCTGGTGCTCAGTTCAGACAGTGAAGGATTCGGTAACGTGCTGGTTGAAGCCTTGCTGTGCGACACGCCGGTCGTCAGCACCCGTTGCCCTGGAGGGCCTGAGGAAATTCTGGAAAAAGCGGGGTTGACCCGTGCACTGGCGGAATTAAATGAAGCCTCACTGGCGGAGAAAATGGCAGAGATTTATGCTCAGCCGCCGGTCATTAATCACCAGCAACTGCTCAGCTATGGCCTGGAGCCTATTTGCCAACAGTATCTGGCGTTAAAGAAATAAGTCCAGGCAGGTTTACCCTGCCTGGTTGTTAATTAATTCAAGGCCTGTATTTCTTGCCACACCTCATCGACGGTAACATCGACGCAATCACCCGACTCGGTTTGCAGGATCCGATATTGCCCGCTCCACGGATGCCAAGACTCTTTATCCGTATCGCCAAAGAATACCACCATGCTTTTATTCAGTGCCGCGGCCAGATGCATCTGGCCACCGTCGCTGCACAGCACCCTGTCGCATAGCTCGAAACCGGCCAACAGTTCGCGTACCGAGGCCGTTGGGTAAAGCGCTACTCTTTCATTCTGGCAGCCAGCCAATAGCTGCTCCGCTCGCTTTTGATCGCCGATATCATCAGGCGTCAGCGTCCCCTGCGGTGACCAGAAGATCAGCACGCCGGTGGTAGGATCGGCAACCAGACGGTTGATGATTTCGGCATAGCGCTCAATGGGCCAGCGCCGTTTCGGGCTGCGGCTGCTGATATGCACGGCAAACACCCGCTCAACCGGGGGCAACAGGCTCTGCAAACGTTGCTGCGCTTGCTGCTGTTCTTCCGCGGTGAGAAAAACCTTCACCGGGGGAATGGCAATGGAACGATCGGTGATGGCAGACAGGTAGCTGAACGTGTGTTCCACCTGATGCTTGCCGTGAAAATCTGCCGCGCGGAAAGGGTGATGAATTTCACTGGAACCAAGATCTGCGCCGATAATATTTTTAACCCCGGCCATTTTTGCCAAACGCAGGCTATATTTGCACGGCACCGGGTTAGCCAGAATAGCCGCATCAAACTTTATTTTTCTCAGCTGTAAAAATATCATCAGCCGCTCAAAATATACCCCAAGGGTGGTCTCATTCTTGGCCTTGTGTTTGGCCTTCTTATAAACAAACACCTTGGTGAGATGCGGGTTATTTTTCACCACATCCTGGCTGACTTTATTGATAAGCAGATAGAGGTTGGCGTCAGGGTAAGCGGTTTTCACCCCTTCAATCAGCGGGGTGGTACACACGAGATCGCCAATATTGTCGCGGCGGATAATTAAAATATTCTTCATTACAAACCTATCGGCGACATCTCTCGCCTGTTGTCCCAACCTGACACCGAGCCACCAAGTTAGCGCCTTTCCCTTCCGGTTATGGTACTATTCTGGATAACCCATATAAATGAAATTGATAGAATGCTGCTCCGTTTATATCAGGTACTACTCTACCTTATCCAACCCCTGATCTGGCTCCGCTTACTGCTGCGCAGCCGCAAAGCACCAGCCTACCGTAAACGCTGGGCGGAACGCTATGGTTTCTGCGCCGGGAAAGTAGTATCGGGCGGCATTATGCTGCATTCCGTTTCCGTTGGCGAAACCCTGGCGGCGATCCCTCTGGTTCGCGCCCTGCGCCATCGTTACCCTTACCTGCCGATTACTGTGACCACAATGACGCCAACGGGTTCCGAACGGGTGCAGTCCGCTTTCGGTAAAGATGTGCATCATGTCTACCTGCCTTACGATCTGCCGGGTTCGATGCGCCGTTTCCTCGACCAGGTGGATCCCAAGCTGGTGATCATCATGGAAACCGAGCTGTGGCCCAACCTGATTAACGCCCTGCATCAGCGCCAAATCCCGCTGGTGATCGCCAACGCGCGCCTTTCCGCCCGTTCAGCAGCTGGCTACAAGAAAATCGGCGGTTTTATCCGTGATATCCTGCGCCGCATTACCCTGATCGCTGCACAAAATCAGGAAGACGGCGAGCGCTTTATCGAACTGGGCCTGAAGCGTTCACAGCTGACCGTCACCGGCAGCCTGAAGTTCGATATCTCCGTAACGCCAGAGCTGGCGGCCAGAGCCATTACGCTACGCCGCCAATGGGCACCACGCCGCCCGGTGTGGATCGCCACCAGCACTCACGAAGGTGAAGAAACCATTCTGCTGGAAGCCCACCGCCGGTTGCTGGAAAAGCACCCCGACCTATTACTTATCCTGGTGCCGCGCCACCCGGAGCGCTTCCCAACCGCCAAAGAGCTGACGCAAAAGGCGGGCTTCAGCTACACCACCCGCAGCAGCGGCGAAATCCCTTCCGGCAGCACGCAGGTCGTGATTGGCGATACCATGGGCGAACTGATGCTGCTGTACGGCATTGCCGATCTGGCCTTCGTCGGTGGCAGCCTGGTTGAGCGCGGGGGGCATAACCCCCTGGAAGCGGCAGCCCATGCCATTCCGGTGCTGATGGGCCCACATACCTTCAACTTCAAAGATATCTGCGCCAAACTCTCCGAAGCAGGCGGGATGATCACCATCAGCGATGTCGATTCCTTGGTGAAAGAAATAGAAACGCTGCTGACCGATGAAGATTATCGCCACTATTACGGCCGCCACGCGGTTGAAGTGCTGTATCAGAACCAAGGGGCGTTGCAACGCCTGCTGCAGCTGTTGGAGCCACACCTGCCGCCACGGAGCCACTGAATGAGCCACCGTAACAGCCTTTCGGTAGTGATGATCGCCAAAAACGAAGCCGAGTTGCTGAGCGAGTGCCTGCAATCGGTCGCCTGGGCTGATGAAATCATCGTGCTAGATTCCGGCAGTACCGACGGTTCCGTCGCTTTGGCGGAAAGTCTGGGTGCCAAGGTGTTTACCCATACCGACTGGCAAGGCTTCGGCAAGCAGCGGCAGAAGGCGCAAAGCTACGCTACCCAGGATTACGTGCTGATGATCGACGCCGACGAGCGCGTCACGCCAGAATTGCGCCACTCCATCGAGCAGGTATTAGCCAACGCCGACGATAACGTCGTCTACAGCCTGGGCCGCCGTAACCTGTTTCTTGGCCGCTTTATGCGCCACAGCGGCTGGTATCCCGATCGGGTCAACCGGCTGTATGCCAATCAGCGCTATCGCTATAACGACGACCTGGTCCATGAATCCCTCAACACCGGCGGTGCAAAAGTCGTACCGCTGCAAGGCGATCTGCTGCACCTGACCTGCCGTGACTTTTTTGCCTTCCAGCGCAAACAGCTGCACTACGCCGAGCAATGGGCAATCCAACGCCACCAGGCCGGTAAGCGTTGCGGTTATCTGTCGATCCTCACCCACACGCTAGGGGCGTTCTGCAAAACCTGGCTGCTGCGGGCCGGTTTCCTCGACGGCAAACAGGGCTTGCTGTTAGCCGTGGTCAACGCGCAATATACCTTCAATAAATATGCCGCACTGTGGGCATTGGGCCGCAACTATTCAGAGAAGTAAACCATGAGCAGCAAAGCCATCTACCCAGGTACCTTCGATCCAATGACCAACGGCCATCTGGATCTGGTCACCCGCGCCTCACTGATGTTTGATCACGTGATCCTGGCCATTGCCGCCAGCTCGAGCAAAAAACCGCTGTTTACGCTGGAAGAACGCGTTGCCCTGGCCACGCAGGTGACCTCTCATCTGGATAACGTCGAGGTGCTGGGGTTCAGCGAGTTGATGGCGCACTTTGCCGCCCATCAGAACGCCAATATTCTGATACGCGGCCTGCGTGCAGTGTCCGACTTTGAATATGAATTGCAGCTGGCGAACATGAACCGCCATCTGATGCCAACGTTGGAAAGCGTGTTTCTGATGCCTTCCGAGCAATGGTCATTTATCTCTTCTTCCTTGGTGAAGGAAGTGGCACGTCATGGCGGCGACATCGCACCGTTCTTGCCGGATGTCGTCACCAAAGCGCTGATGGAAAAGCTCGCCGCGCAGTAATCAATGCTGGCAGCGGCGGCAGAAGAAGGTGCTGCGCTGCCCGTGTTTGGCGCTCTCAATCGATGTGCCACAGGCACGGCAGGGTTCACCTGCCCGGCCATAGACCTGCAGTTCCTGCGCAAAATACCCCGGCTTACCGTCCGACTGCAGGAAGTCACGCAGCGTTGTTCCCCCTTGTTCAATTGAACGCAGCAACACCGCCTTGATCGTTTCGGCCAACAGATCCGCCTGCGCCTTGGTCAAGGATCCCGCCTGACGATCCGGCAGGATCCCGGCGGTAAACAGCGATTCGCTGGCATAGATATTCCCCACGCCAACCACCAGCTTGTTATCCATCAACCAAGGCTTGATCAGCGTGCGCTTATTACGGGATTTCTCGTACAGGTAGGTGCCATTGAACTCTTCACCCAGCGGTTCTGGGCCAAGATGAGCCAATACGTTGCTGGCGGCCAGATCGTCACACCATAGCCAGGCACCAAAGCGGCGCGGGTCGGTGTAGCGCAGGATAAAACCGTTGCTCATCACCAGATCGACGTGGTCATGCTTACCTGCCTCGGTTTCCTCTGCCAACATGCGTAAACTGCCGGACATCCCCAGATGCACGATAATCCAGCCGTGGTCCAACTCGATCAGCAGATACTTGGCACGGCGCTGTACGCTGCGCACCGGCCGATCGCTCAGCGCCAGGATCTGCTCGGAGACCGGCCAACGCAGGCGAGCGTTACGCACCACCGCGTACTGGATGTTGTGGCCAACCAGGTAAGGCTCAATGCCACGGCGGCTGGTTTCGACTTCTGGTAATTCAGGCATGACTGGCTCCCTCTCCGTTTGCTACCCCTATAAAATGAAAAAACCCGGCCGAGGCCGGGTTTTCATTAATCCACTAAAATTATTTAATTTTAGCTTCTTTGTAGATCACGTGTTGACGGACAACTGGATCGAATTTCTTCAGTTCCAATTTTTCCGGCTTAGTACGCTTGTTCTTCGTGGTGGTATAGAAGTGACCAGTACCAGCAGAAGAAACCAGCTTGATCTTCTCGCGAACACCTTTAGCCATGATGCAGTTCCTTAATACTTCTCACCACGGGCACGCAGATCGGCCAAGACCGTCTCAATACCCTTCTTATCGATAACACGCATACCTTTAGCAGATACACGCAGAGTTACAAAGCGCTTCTCAGCCTCAACCCAAAAACGGTGTGAGTGCAGGTTAGGCAGAAAACGGCGTTTGGTCGCGTTCATTGCGTGGGAACGGTTGTTACCGCTCACCGGGCGCTTGCCAGTAACTTGGCAGACTCGTGACATGTCTTATTCTCCAAAAATCAAATCAGCTCGAGCTTCGTATAGGGTATGGCCGCCTCGTCAGGCTTTTAGAGCCCATCTCAGCAAACTTCATACTGAGGAGACTCTCGTCATCAGGTCAGAAACCTCACATCAGGTTGGAAACCTGCTGAGATAGGCTCTTAACGCCAAACCCAAGATTCTCAAAGGTGGCGTAGTATACGCTCTGAAGCGTAAGTGCTCAAGTCCCGAACAGCTAAAGATCCCTCAAGGATCGCGAAAAAGTTGCTTATAGCCATCCGCGCTCGGCAAAAGAGACGCATTCACCCCGGCCTATCACCAAATGATCGAGCACTCGGATCTCCAATAACTGGCAAGCATTTACCACTTTCTCGGTTATCAAACGGTCGGCGTGACTGGGTTCAGCCTTACCCGAAGGATGATTATGCGCCAGAATGAGGGCTGCTGCATTAGCCTTCAACGCCGCACGCACAATTTCTCTTGGGTGGACAACGACGCTGTTGATGGTACCAGCAAACATCTCCTGATGGCGAATAACCCGGTGCTGATTGTCTAAAAACAACACTAAAAACACCTCTCGCTCATGGTGAGCCAGCAAACTGTGCAGGTAATGCTGGGTAATTTTCGGATTCAGCAGCGCGTTTTCCAGCAAATGGGGGCCGGAAAACAGCCTGAAAGCTAATTCGGAAATTGCCTGCAGCTGTGCATAGGTGGCAATCCCCAGCCCTTTCTGACTATGAAATTGTTCGTAGTCCGCCGAAACCAGGTGATACAGCGAACCAAAGTGCGCCAGCAACTGTTCGGCGCGCTGTGAGACGTGAACCCCAGGTAGCCCGGTTCGCAAGAAAATTGCCAACAGCTCCCTATCGGAGAGCGCCGCTGCGCCATCACGCATCAATTTTTCCCTGGGTGCCAAAGCCCCAGACCATAACGACATATCCTGATTGCTCATTGCCACCTCCCTGCCTGCTACAGCAGCATGTCACGGGGAATTTCATCGTGCGACAGGTGATTGATAATATTGCGAAGTGTTACGAAAACCCGCATGTAACTGGCTGCATACACAGCAGAATCGCTCCACCTGGCGGCGGTTATGCTAAAATGTCCGCCTCTTTCGGATTTCAATCGGACAATCATGATGACGGGACTTTCCGGCAAACATATTGTGCTTGGCATCAGTGGCGGTATTGCCGCTTACAAATGCCCTGAGCTGGTGCGCCGCCTGCGCGACAGAGGCGCCGAGGTAAGAGTGGTAATGACCAGCGCTGCCAAAGCCTTCATTACCCCACTGACGCTGCAGGCCGTTTCCGGCTATCCGGTTTTCGACGATCTGCTGGATCCCGCAGCAGAAGCCGCCATGGGCCATATTGAATTGGGCAAATGGGCCGATCTGGTGATCCTGGCCCCGGCCACCGCCGATCTGCTGGCCCGCGTTGCTGCCGGCATGGCCAACGATCTGCTAACCACGGTCTGCCTGGCTACCGCTGCCCCGATCGCGGCAGCACCGGCCATGAACCAACAGATGTACCGCGCTGCTGCCACCCAGGCCAATCTACAGACCCTACAAGGGCGTGGTTTGCTGCTGTGGGGACCAGACAGCGGTAGCCAGGCCTGTGGCGACATCGGGCCTGGCCGCATGCTGGATCCGTTGGAGATAGTGGAGCTGGCTAACGCTCATTTCTCTGCGCCGCAGGATCTGCAACATTTAAAGATTATGATCACCGCGGGCCCCACCCGTGAGGCACTGGATCCGGTGCGTTTCGTCAGCAACCACAGCTCCGGCAAAATGGGTTTTGCTATCGCCAAGGCCGCCGCCGCTCGCGGTGCGCAAGTCACGTTGGTCGCCGGGCCGGTCAGCCTGCCTACGCCACCTTGGGTAACCCGTGTGGATGTCGTCAGCGCGCTGGAAATGGAGCAAGCGGTACAACAGCACGCCGCGCAGCAGAATATCTTTATCTCCTGCGCTGCCGTGGCGGATTACCGGGCAGAACAGATTGCCGATGAGAAAATCAAAAAGCAGGGTGATGAAATCATCCTCAAGATGATCAAGAATCCGGATATTGTCGCGGGCGTTGCCGCGATGAGCAAAAATCGTCCCTTTGTCGTCGGGTTTGCGGCTGAAACCCAGAATGTGGAAGAATATGCGCGACAAAAACTACTGCGTAAAAAACTGGATTTAATCTGCGCCAACGATGTATCGCTTGCAGAGCACGGTTTTAACAGTGATACCAATGCCCTGCATCTTTTTTGGCAGGATGGAGACAAGCGCCTGCCGCATAGCGACAAGGCACTCCTTGGCCAACGTTTACTAGACGAGATAGTCAGCCGTTATGATGAAAAAAATCGACGTTAAGATCCTTGACCCACGTATCGGTCAAGATTTCCCACTGCCGACCTATGCCACCCCAGGCTCTGCCGGGCTTGATCTGCGTGCCTGTCTGGACAGCGCGGTTGAGCTGGCACCAGGCGAAACCACCCTGCTGCCTACCGGCCTGGCTATCCACATCGCCGATACCGGTCTAGCTGCAGTGATCCTGCCGCGCTCCGGTCTGGGCCATAAGCACGGCGTCGTGCTGGGTAACCTGGTTGGCCTGATCGACTCCGATTATCAGGGCCAGCTGATGGTGTCCGTATGGAACCGTGGCCAGAAATCCTTCACTATCGAGCCAGGTGAACGCATCGCACAGATGGTATTTGTGCCGGTAGTGCAAGCCGAGTTTAATCTGGTGGAAGAGTTCGATAGCAGCGAACGGGGTACCGGTGGTTTTGGCCACTCTGGTCGCCAATAGAACCTGCCCGTAACCGAATGATTTACAGGGATGGCGCCTGCAACCGCGCCGCTAGCAATGCGGCACGGTTGGTCTGGCAATTGAGAGTAACGCACGGAGAATAAGGGTCTGAAAAGACCTGTTAGCCATTACACCGTACAACAGCGATCTTATAAGCCGCACAGAGTTTACTCTGCAACGGCCGGTGCGCGGGTTTTCGCAAATCTATACCCGAAGAGATTGAGGGGATAAGCCGTTTTAGCAAGGGTCTAATCAAACATGGCAGAAAAAGAAAATACCAAAAGGAATCGGCGTGAGGAGATATTGCAGGCGTTAGCCCAGATGCTGGAATCCAGCGACGGCAGCCAGCGCATTACCACAGCCAAGCTTGCCGCAAACGTTGGTGTCTCTGAGGCTGCCCTTTATCGGCATTTCCCCAGCAAGACGCGGATGTTTGATAGCCTGATCGAGTTTATTGAAGATAGCCTGATAACGCGCATCAACCTGATCTTGCAGGATGAAAAAGAGACGTTCAACCGCCTACGCCTGATTGTGTTGTTGGTACTGGGGTTTGCAGAGCGCAACCCAGGCCTGACCAGGATCATGACCGGCCACGCGCTGATGTTTGAACAAGATCGCCTGCAAGGCAGGATCAACCAGTTGTTCGAGCGGATTGAAGCACAACTGCGTCAGGTGTTGAAGGAACGTAAGCTCCGGGAAGGAAAGGGCTTTATCGTCGATGAGACCTTGCTGGCCAGCCAGATCCTGGCCTTCTGTGAAGGGATGCTGTCGCGCTATATTCGCTCTGAATTCCGCTACCGCCCAACGCAGGATTTCGATGCCCGCTGGCCGCTGTTAGCGGCACAACTGCAGTAACAAATATCGCCGGGTTCAACCCGGCGCTATTATTTTAATCCCCGCATTTTAAATCCCGTACTGCTCGCGATAGGCCCGCACTGCCACCAGGCTTTCGGCCATTTCCGGCTGCTCTTCCAGATAAGCAATCAGCTCCTTGAGCGTAATAATCGAGATCACTTTGCAGTGATAATCACGCTCCACTTCCTGGATCGCAGAAATGTCGGCACGGCCACGTTCCTGACGATCGAGAGAAATCAGCACACCTGCCAGGCTGGCGTTATGGGCACTGATAATTTCCATCGATTCGCGGATGGCCGTCCCGGCGGTGATCACGTCATCCACCAGCATCACACGGCCCTGCAATGGGCTGCCTACCAGCGTGCCGCCTTCGCCATGTTCCTTGGCTTCCTTACGGTTGAAGCAATAAGGCACATCGAGATTGTGATGTTCTGCCAATGCCACTGCGGTGGTGGTCGCAATCGGAATACCTTTGTAGGCTGGGCCAAACAGCAGATCGAACTCGATGCCGGAATCCACCAGCGCTTCGGCATAAAAACGCCCTAACAGCGCCAGATCACGCCCGGTATTAAACAGGCCGGCATTGAAGAAATAGGGGCTGGTACGGCCGGATTTCAGGGTGAACTCGCCGAATTTTAATACCTGCTTGCGGAGCGCAAACTCGATAAACTGGCGCTGGTAGGCTTTCATTACTGCTTCTCCTAATTTGGTCGGTAACTTTGGTTCTATTTTCCGGGCATAAAAAAGGCGACTCCTTGGTCGCCTTTAAAAATCAGTCTGCCAGCGCCGCTTTCTGCGCCTGGAAGATGGTTTCGATGCCCCCTCGGGCCAGCGCCAGTAGCGCCAATAGCTCATCGTGGCTGAACGGCTCACCCTCGGCGGTGCCTTGCACCTCGATCATGCGGCCATCTTCCATCATCACCACGTTCATATCGGTTTCTGCGGCAGAATCTTCCACATACTCCAGATCGCACAGCGCTTCGCCGCCAACGATACCGACAGAAACTGCGGCAACCATCCCTTTCATCGGGTTGGCTTTCAGTTTACCGGCGGCAACCAGCGCATTCAGCGCATCGGCCAGCGCCACACAGGCACCGGAGATGGAAGCGGTACGGGTGCCGCCATCGGCTTGCAGCACATCGCAGTCCAGGGTGATGGTGAACTCACCGAGCTTTTTCAGATCCACTGCGGCACGCAGTGAACGAGCGATCAGACGCTGGATCTCCAACGTACGGCCACCCTGCTTGCCTTTGGCCGCTTCGCGGGCATTACGGCTGTGGGTCGAACGCGGCAACATGCCGTATTCTGCGGTGATCCACCCTTGCCCCTGGCCTTTCAAAAAGCGCGGAACGCCCTCTTCTACCGTGGCGGTGCACAAAACTTTGGTATCGCCAAACTCAACCAGCACTGAACCTTCAGCGTGTTTCGTGTAGTGACGGGTCAGTGTCAGGGGGCGAACTTGTTGTGGTGCTCTGCCTGCAGGACGCATGGGCTCTCTCCGGCTTCTTATTAACGTTTGGCTGCGCATTATACGGGCTTCGTGACGTTATGCCTATCCTGCCCGCAGGTGCAACGCTATAATCGTTCCATCTTTTCCTATTTACGGGTACGCACAATGATCCGCAGCATGACCGCCTACGCCCGGCGTGAAATCAAGGGTGAATGGGGCAGCGCAGCTTGGGAGCTGCGTTCCGTTAACCAACGCTACTTAGAAACCTACATCCGCCTGCCTGAGCAGTTCCGCAGCCTTGAGCCAGTGATCCGCGAGCGTATCCGTGGCCGCCTGACACGTGGCAAAGTGGAGTGCAACCTGCGCTTTGAGCTCGACCCAAGTGCGCAAAGCTCGATGATCCTGAACGAAAAACTGGCCAAGCAGCTGGTTGAAGCCGCCAACTGGGTCAAAATGCAGAGCGACGAAGGGGAAATCGATCCAATCGACGTCCTGCGCTGGCCGGGCGTGATGTCCGCTCAGGAACAGGATCTGGACCTCATCAGCAACGAGCTGATGCAGGCGCTGGAAGGCGCACTGGATGATTTCATCGTGGCACGCGAAAGCGAAGGCACCGCGCTGAAAGCCCTGATCGAGCAACGCCTCGACGGCGTGAGCGCCGAAGTGATCAAAGTACGCGCCCAGATGCCTAATATCCTGCAATGGCAGCGCGAACGTTTGGTCAGCAAGCTGGAAGAAGCCCAGGTACAGTTGGAAAACACTCGCCTGGAGCAGGAACTGGTGCTGATGGCACAGCGTATCGACGTCGCCGAAGAGCTGGACCGCCTGGAAGCGCACGTCAAAGAGACGCACAATATCCTGAAGAAGAAAGAAGCCGTTGGCCGTCGCCTCGACTTTATGATGCAGGAATTCAACCGCGAATCGAATACGCTGGCGTCCAAGTCGATCAATGCCGAAGTGACTACTTCAGCTATCGAGCTGAAGGTGCTGATTGAGCAGATGCGTGAGCAAATTCAGAATATCGAGTAAGTTTTAAGTGCCATCATTGAACAGAGAGCCCGCATAACAGCGGGCTGAGACTGCTGACAAACTCTCACCGGGCTTACAATCGGGATAGGGGCACTCCTCACGGAGCGCCTCCTCCCACACCACCGTACAT
>ENA-OFCE01000054-OFCE01000054.1-metagenomes-genome-assembly--contig:-NODE-54-length-91194-cov-7.283084_pt1 | contig 91194 bp, 87 predicted proteins | sample MGYA00153388_OFCE01 | MGnify analysis MGYA00153388
AGTTAATCGGTACCCGCCACCTATAGAGGTGGGGGACATCTTATGCCTCGTTATTGCAGTATCAAATTCCCACGGCCTCTCCCTTGATTTCTCCCGTTTCTAGCGCCAGAAGGTAATCCGCCCACTTGGCGGCCCATTCTCTCAGTTCTTTTACATCCAGGGGCGAAGGCACCTTGGATTCCGTATGGTCAGCAACTTTCTGCGCCAGCTGCCGGTATATTCTCGCCTGTTCCGACCGGGGCGCCGCCTCGATAGTGGTTTTTCCCTGCAATTCACTCTGGGTTACCGTTACGGAACGAGGTACATATTCCACCACCTGGGTACTGGTTTGCTTGACAAAGTCGTCGATGATTTCCCTGGCGTAGGGAGCATTGATGGAGTTGGCGATAACTCCTCCCAGAAGCGCTCCTCCTGAATTGGAATATTTCTGTATCCCCTTAAACAGGTTGTTGGCTGCGTAAACCGCCATGAAGTCGGCGGAAGAAACCGTGAATACATGCTCGGCAATGCCTTCACGGATCGGCACTGCAAAGCCACCGCATACCACATCACCCAATACATCGTAAATCACATAATCCAAATCCAGTTCCTCAAAAACCTTTTGCTGCTTAAACAACTGGACTGCCGTGATGATGCCGCGCCCTGCGCAGCCCACGCCGGGGGCGGGACCGCCAGCTTCCACGCAGTACACTCCTCCAAAGCCCTCATGAATAACCTCGTGGGCTTTTACTATGTTCTTTTCCCGCAGGGTATCCAGAACGGTAGGGATATACTTTCCTCCCCGCAGCGTGTTGGTAGAGTCGCTTTTCGGGTCACAGCCGAACTGCATTACCTTATAGCCGGCCTCTACCAGCGCCGCACTGATATTGGATGTAGTAGTGGACTTTCCAATACCGCCTTTTCCGTAAATTGCGATTTGCTTGATTGTCTTATTTGCCACTATGAACACTCCCAACGTATGATGATTTATATACTTTTATGGTATCTACAAAAATTTTTGCGATGCCGTGATCTTATGTAACGCCTCTTCAATGAAAACCGGAACCGCAAAGACTTGAACCCCTTTGCGTCGAAGCGCCTCGACGGCTCCCGGACCGATCTGGCTCACCAGAACCACTCTGCAATCGGAAAGCAATTCTACCGTTTTCGTCATGGCATCCTCATGGTGTTCGCCCAGACCACAGGTTGGAATATTCTGACGCAGTTCAAGGAATTGAAAGTCCTGACCGGTTATTTCAAAGATTAGAAATTCCTTTGCTCTTCCGAAGTGCTGATTGATGACCTTGCCGTCACTACTGGCAACTGCAGCTTTCCATTTCATTTCTCTTCCCCCTCTCATTAGGTTTATCCGTGCGAGAAGGTCTGCAGCGGTTCTTCATACAAAATACCCGCCAGGTCTACATTGGAACCCGGTATTCCGCAGGCGTCCGCCCTGCACTGCTGGCAGTGGCGGAATACGGGCAGGTACTTCTCCGCCGCCTCCCTGGCTTCGTTGATTTCCCTGCAATTGGGGGGACGATAGTCTTTCATCTCATTTTGCGGGATAAGAGGAATAATGTTCATCATAGAAGCACCCACACCTGCAGTCACTCTGGCAATTTCTCCAATGTGATGGCCATTGACCCCCGGAATCAGAACGGTATTGATTTTTACCAGAAGACCCGCTTTTACAGCCTTGTCAATTCCCGCCAACTGAGCCAGGAGAAGCCATAAAGCCGCTTCCTTGTCCGTTATATAGCGCCCGTTGTAGAGGATATAGGAGCAGACCTGTTGAACAATATCCGCATGAACTGCATTCACCGTTACTGTAACAGTCTTAACGCCGACCTGAACAATACGGCTCACATTTTCCTTCAGCATCAACCCGTTTGTACTGAGGCAGTTAATGAGGTTCGGAAACTTATTGTGAACCAGTTCAAAGGTATCCAGGGCATGGGGTGTAGCCAGGGTGTCTCCGGGTCCCGCAATTCCTACCACTGTGATATCCGGGCATAGGTTCAATGCCCGCTCCACCATCCCCACCGCTTGCTGCGGGGATAAAATGGAGCCTGTAACTCCCGGCCTTTTTTCGAATTTATTTATGGTGCGCTTACAGAACTTGCATTGTATGTTACATTTCGGACTCACCGGAAGATGAATTCTTCCATGTTTGAAGTGTGCCTCCCCATTAAAGCAGGGATGCTTTTTAAGTAGATAACTGAATTTTTCTTCCGTTACTGTTTGCAGGCAGCTCCCCATTCAAATCCACTCCCCCTCTATGCCGTAAAACCCAGGTTTTTATAGTATTGGTACAGCAAGCCGTCAAGTTCGGCCTTCACCCACCGGATTTTCTCTTCATTGGAGTTGATGTCATGACACAGGCACTCCAGCAGCTGATTCATTTTAACAATTTTGCTTATAAGTTCATTGGCATTCCTCGCCATGGATATCCTCCCCCTTCACCATCTTACCCAATAGAACAAAAACACTCAAAGCCTTCATTTTACAGCATTCCTCATTATAAAAACGACCATAGTTTCCTTACCATTAAAAAAGGCCAAGCTAAATCCCCTTTCTCGAGAATTCAACCTAGCCTCCAGTTCCCTGGTCAACTTTGTATTTGTATTCCTACTATTCCTATCGTTTTTATTAATTTTAATATACATTCAGTTTTTTGTCAATAGATATTTCCAATATTTTAAAGAAAAAAACAGCCGGCAAAGTCTCGGACAACTCCGCCAGTCCGCTTCCTTAGCGCTTTCTCTCCATTACAGTGAAGCAACTGCATTTTCCAGTCTTCGCATTGCTTCCTCCACCGTCTTTCGCTGACAGGCAATGTTCATCCTGACAAAGCCTTCCCCTTCCGTTCCGAAAATATGTCCCTGGTTAAACCATAGCTTTGCCTTTTGCAGCATGAATCTCTCCAGCTCCACTTTCGAGAAACCCAGTTCCCTGCAGTCCAACCACAGAAAGTAAGTTCCTTCCGGATCATTGACCTTCAGTTTCGGAATCCGTTCTTTAATAAAGTCTATGGCAAATTTCTTATTTCCTTCCAGGTACTCCATCAGTCCATCCAGCCATTCCGCACCGTACTTATATGCGGCTTCACAGGCAACAGCGCCAAAAATGTTAAAACCTTTGACTGCCATGTTTTCACATAGGGTATCATATTTTCTCCGCAGTTCTTCATTGGGTATGATGATATTGGAAGTCTCCAGCCCTGCCAGATTAAAGGTTTTACTGGGCGCCGTGCAAATGACGGTATTCTGTTCGAAATCCCTGGAAATAGAGGCAAAAGGAATATGCCTGTAGGGCTTAAATACAAGGTCGGAATGGATTTCATCCGATATAACCACAACATTATGCCGCAGACATAGCTCCCCTACGGCCGTCAGTTCCTCCCGCGTAAACACCCTGCCAACGGGATTATGGGGATTGCACAGAATCAGCAGCTTTACATTGTTCTCTTTGAGCTTTTTTTTCAGATCCTCAATATCCGGTGTATAGTGATGATCCACGTATTTCAGGGGATTCAAAATGACTTTGCAGCCGCATTTCCGTATAGCATTGTAAAAAGGATGATATACCGGAGACTGGATTACGATGCCGTCTCCCGGCTGAGCCAGTGCACGGATGGCATTAAATAGTCCATTGACCACGCCGGCACTGTGCGTGATCCATTTCTTTTCGATCTTCCACCCATGGCGTTTTTGAATCCAGTCCACCAATGCCTGATAATAGCCTTCCGATCGAGCCGTATAGCCGTAGATCCCGTGCTGGGCCCTGGCAAGGATGGCCTCTTTCACTTCGGGTACCGTCTCAAAATCCATATCCGCCACCCACAAAGGTAATGCATCCTCCACTCCCACAGACTCCTTCGTATAATTCCACTTTACAGAACAGGTATTTTCTCTACTCACAAATGCGTCAAAATCGTATTTCATATGCTTATGTACCTTCCTATTTATTCTATATTTACAGGACATATTTAATCTTCGCATCTTTCTCCTAAGGATTCTCAACACCGTCATCACACTGCAATTTTCTTAATCACCATTCCCGATTTTGGGGTAAGTTTTGATACAAAAGAGACTATATTCCATAAGATTCGGAACACAGCCTCTATTTTAATAATACTTGTATTTTGAATAAATGTCCAGTTATGAAGAATATAAACCCTTCATGTATAAATAGGCCAGAATGGTTTTAATATCCTGCTGCCTTCCAAGCCGGATGCTTTCCTCCAGCGCATCAAAGCCCATCCAAAGCACTTCGCTTACGTCATCGCCCCGAATTTTCCAACTTTTTGCAGGATCACCCTGAATTTTAACGGCATACATGTGCATCTGGCTGTTACTGAAGCCCACATTGGGCTTATAGGTCAGAAAATGTACAAGTTCTTCGGGTTTTACTATCAGCCCGGTTTCTTCCTTGATTTCCCGGATCAGACAGTCTTCTATGCTTTCCTCCTTTTGGTCCAGGGTGCCCGCCGGTATTTCACAGGTTTCTTCCATAAGGGCCGGCCTGAACTGCTTTACCAGCAGTAGCTCCTTTCTGCCATTTGTAATAATGGCTGCAACAGCATCATAATCCTTTAAGATTTCATAGGGTTTGTTCCCTATTTTCCGTTGCGCTACTTTTAGCCAACCGTCATACACCAGTTCATCTCTCATGGTATCTCCGCCTTTTATCATATTCCCGCCTACTCTGCCCGTAATGGGCGAAAACAATGCAAAGCCGCATAAAAAATAAAAAGCCACTTTCATTGTAATGAAAAATGGCCTCCAGTTCTCCAGTCGGCAAGTTGCATCGTATTGTTTCCATGAATTTTATTATAGTATGGATGGTAAATTTTCCTGAGACTCCATTATGAGATTACGACAAGAAAAACTTTTACTATCAATTTGGTTTTACTGCAGCATAAAATGAAAGAAACCTATTTTAACCGCATTTTTTCATTCTTCTCAATCTGAACGACTTTTCCGTCTTGTATGACCAGCGTGACGGACCCATACCTTACGGTCTTTAGGATTTGAAGCAGCTTTTTCAAATCTTCTTCTGAAACAATGCTTTCATCCTTGGAAACCAGATTTTTATCGGACATAACCTCACCTCACACAATGATACCATCTTCATTATTCATAAAAATTGAATTTCCGGTCAACAAATATTTTTCATTTTTGTTAACCTGGATCACATGGCCATCCTGTTTCACAATGGTCAAAGATCCGTTCTTTACACCCTTGAGACATCGCTGCAGAATCTCTCTCATACTTTTATCCTCCGGGTCCACCGATTTTGTTTTTGCGTATACAGTTCCGGTCATGCTCTCCCTCCTTAATTCTCTCTACATGCTGTATTTTCTACGGATCAGCCCTTTCCCTACCTGCCGGAAACCCAGTAAAGGCTTCTTCTCCCCTGATATTTTTACCATAGGCCCCACAACAATGCTGCCGGTTTTGTGCATATGCCGGCAATACGGTTTTACCTCTGGAATGAGGTTCATAGCCTTTTAAAATAGGGGTAGGGAAATTCCTCGAACTGTTTTCCGTACAGGAAGATATGGCAAGGTTCAGAGTAAACGAACCGCCTGCGTCGATAATGGTTTTTATGCTGCTGGGTGGTCTCTGGCGATATTTTATGTAATTTATGTATATACGCAGGATTCCTTTGAAGAAATCTTCCAAACTTCTCTGCTCCATAAGAAATAAAGCATATCCAAAGTAAATGTATTTGTTTAATCAGGATTGGATAAATTTTTAAGGGGTCTCGCAACCCCTTAAAATTTATTGGTTTATCTATTGTCTGTAGTTGAATTTATATATATGGTTCCTCTAAATTAAAGACAGCACATCTATATTTTATGCTTCCTGGAAAAGAACGGTTGAAAGATATCTTTCGCCTGTATCCGGCAGAAGCACTACAATGTTCTTACCCTTGTTTTCAGGTCTTTTTGCGATTTCCGTCGCTGCAAAAGCAGCCGCACCGGAGGATATACCTACCAGCAAGCCTTCTGTTTTCGCCAGTTTCCTGGAAGTTTCAAAAGCTTCCTCGTTCTTTACCTTAAAGATTTCATCAACAATTCCCTTGTTGAATATATCCGGTACAAAACCTGCTCCGATACCTTGAATTTTATGAGGGCCCGGGTTTCCACCCGATAATACCGGTGAATCGTTGGGCTCTACGGCAATGATCTTGATGTTCGGATTCTTCTGCTTCAACACTTCACCTACACCTGTAATGGTACCACCGGTACCAACACCTCCGATGAAGATATCCACCTGTCCGTCAGTATCCTTCCAGATTTCCTCTGCCGTTGTCTTTCTGTGGATGGCTGGGTTTGCCGGATTTTTAAACTGCTGTGGGATAAAGGAATTTGGTGTCTGCGCTGCCAATTCTTCCGCTTTGCGGATAGCCCCCTTCATTCCTTCCGCGCCTGGAGTCAGCACCAATTCAGCACCCAGTGCTTTTAGCAGGTTTCTTCTTTCAATACTCATGGTTTCCGGCATGGTCAGAATGAGTTTATAGCCTTTTGCAGCGGCCACAAAAGCAAGGGCAATACCTGTGTTACCGCTGGTGGGCTCAATGATTACAGTATCCTTGGTGATTAATCCTTTTTCTTCCGCGTCCTTGATCATGGCATATCCGATCCTGTCCTTTACGCTTCCTCCGGGATTAAAGTATTCCAGCTTTGCAATCACTTTCGCTTCCAGCCCTGCGCTTTGATTGTAGTTTGATAATTCGAGAAGTGGTGTGTTACCGATAAGATCCGTTAGATTTTTTGCTATGTTCGACATAATGGTTACCCTCCTGTATATTAAAATTCCTTAATATCCTAGCGATTTAATATGTTATATTCATAGTAATACTTATTCTGGAAAATGTCAAGGGGGTTTGGGAAATTATTTTAGTATTCCTAGCGGTTTAGTATGGTATCGTTTGTTTTGCATGTTGGAGGCACTATTTGGGTATTTCTTTGGGGTGGCTCCGTGGTTTTTCTAGGGTGTTTCTTTGGAGTGGCTTTGAAGTGCCTTCGGAGAGTCGCTGAAGAGTCTTTGGAGAAGTCTGCGAAGCCTTTTTGATCGCCCTCTTTCAGGGGGATCTATGCATTAAGCACATCGTTGGAAAAAGAATGGAAAGCATTCTTTAACGTAGCCTTTGCAGGTTTAACCCTCCTCCTCCTACTCCCTTTCAGAAAATTGGCAGGCGAAGAGAGTCGAACAAAGTTCAAATCCCCCTTCTCCCAATATTGGGAGAAGGGGCTAGGGGATGAGGGTTAGGCTCAGGAATTACTCTAGATCGGTGTTTTATGTTATCCTATGTACTCGTAATTATATTCCATACTCACGGCAAAGTATACCCAAGTAGTAGGAATTGTACCTGGTAGGTTATTCTCAGCCCAGAGCTCCTCCAAAATCCTCTATAAGGTCTTCGATCTCTTCCAACCCTACCGAAACCCGGATCAGGGTGTCGGTGATGCCCAACCTTTCCCTCTGGTCCGGTGGCATGGAGGCGTGGGACATTTTTACGGGATACGAGGCGATGGTTTCTACACCACCCAGGCTTACGGCTATGGCGGCGAGCTTTACATTTTTCATGAAGTTTTTAGCGGTTTGAGTGTCTTTGGTTTTGAAGGAGAGTACGGCACCAGGTCCGTAGGATTGATCATCATGGGTTTCCTTGCCGGGGTGGTTTTCCAGTCCGGGATAGTATACCTGCTCTACCTTTGGGTGCTGCTGCAGCCATTCTGCCAGCTTTTGCGCCGTTTGCTGCTGGTAGTCCATCCGCACTTTGAGGGTTTTCAGCCCCCGCAGCAGCAGCCAGCAGTCCTGGGGCCCTAGTACGGCTCCAAACCCGTTTTGAACGAAATAGATTCTTTTCGCCAGTTCCTCGTCTTTTACTACCACCAGACCACTGATGACATCGCTGTGACCTCCGATGAATTTGGTGGCACTGTGGATGACGATGTCGGCGCCCAGTTCCAGGGGTCTCTGGAGGTAGGGAGACATGAAGGTATTGTCCACCAGAACCAGCAGGTCGTGTTCTTTTGCCAGCTTTATGGCACCTTTGAGGTCGGTGATTTTCAACAGCGGATTGGAAGGAGTTTCAAGGAAAACTGCTTTCGTGTTCGGTTTTACGGAATTTTTTATATTATCGAGATCCGATGCATCTACAAAGGTGATATCCACCTGAAACCGGTTAAAAAAGTTACTGGTGATTCGATAGGTTCCACCATAAACATCTTCGCACACGATGATGTGGTCACCTGCTGAGAATATGGACAATGCGGAGGAAGTGGCTGCCATTCCTGATGCGAAGGCAAAGCCGCGTATTCCGCCTTCCAGTTTTGCAATGGTATCTTCCAGGGCCTTTCTTGTGGGGTTTCCCGAGCGGGAGTAATCATACTCGCCCGGGTTGTCGATGTCCGCCTGGTGGTAGGTGGATACCTGGTAGATAGGGATGCTGAGAGCTCCGGTTACCGGGTCGATTTCGTTGCCGTTATGAATGAGTTTTGTGCCGAAATTCATGGATTTCACCTCATTTTTTTCTATTTTTGTTTTCTCATCTCTTAATACTGTTAGTTTTAACCAACTTGGTTTTTAGTTTCCATGCTTTCTCGAAGGAAGAAACTTCACTATGCCTGCCACGATAAAGTCAAAACGGAACTCTCCTTAGGGAGTCCTGATTCATTAGCCCATGGCCTGTTCCAAATCTTCGATCAAGTCCTCTACTGCCTCAATTCCTACGGACAATCGTAGAAGTTTGTCGTTCACGCCTAACCGTTCCCGCATTTCCGCCGGTATGGCCGAATGCGTTTGCACCATCGGATAGGTGATGAGGCTTTCTACACCGCCGAGGCTTTCAGCGAAGGCAATGACCTTTACCCGGCTTAATATCTTCTCCACCAGTTCTACCTCTTTCACCGAGAAAGAGATCATGGCTCCGAAGCCGTTGGCTTGCCTTTTCGATATCTCATAGCCTTCGTGATCCGGCAGTCCTACGTAGTATACCGTATCCACTTGCGGCCGGGTTCTTAACCATTGGGCGATTTTCAATGCGCTGTCCTGCTGTTTGTCCAGCCGCACTCCCAGGGTTTTTATCCCCCGCAGCAGCAGCCAACTGTCGAAAGGCGCCAGCGTAGCTCCGGTGGATTTGTGAAGCAGCCTTATTCTTTCAGCCAGTTCCTCGCTATTTACCACAACAAAGCCTGCCAGGGTATCATTGTGGCCTCCCAGGTATTTGGTTCCGCTGTGAATGATGATATCTGCACCGAATTCCAGAGGACGCTGGTAGTATGGGGTAAGGAAGGTATTGTCGACGATGGTGAGCATGTTACGTTCTTTTGCAAGTTCCACAATGGCTTTTATATCGGCGATTTTCATCATGGGATTGGAGGGTGTTTCTACAAAAACAGCCCGGGTATTGGGCTTCAGGCTTTCTTGAATGGCACGCATGTCACTGGTATCTACATAGGAGAATTCCATACCGTAACCCTTGTATATTTCTTCAAACAGCCGGTAGGTTCCTCCATACAAATCATCGGAAACTACAATATGATCCCCGGCTTTAAACAGAGTGGTTACCGTTGTAACGGCTGCCATTCCGCTGGAAAAGGCAAATCCCGCTGTTCCCTTTTCGAGGGCGGCAATGGTGTTCTCCAATTCTTCCCTCGTAGGATTCTGGAGCCTGGAATAGTCGTATCCAGTGGACTGATTCGGCCCCGGATGCCGGAAAGTGGCACTTTGATAAATCGGAAAACTGATGGCACCCGTATGAGGATCAAACCCCTTACTGCCATGGACAAGTCTGGTCTGAATATTCATGGACCGCACCCCCGCAACGTCATAATTTATTGGTATTTCAAGGAAAAGCTGACTAATCCTATATGTTTTATAAAATGATATAACCCTTTCTTTCGTTTGTCAACAAAAATTGGTTAAAAATATTTTTAAAAGAGTAATTGACATCCATCGATTTTTATAGTAATCTATTCAACAGTAATTCAATGAATTGAACAAAACGAACAATGAATTGAACGAATGACAGGTGAATACAGAAAATCTTATCCAGAGTGGTGGAGGGACAGGCCCGAAGAAACCCGGCAACCGGCACACAAGTGCAAGGTGCTAATTCCTACGGTATTTAAAATACCGGGAGATAAGAGATGTTACAAATCTCTTTTATCCAAAAGAGATTTTTTTGTGCGTAAAATTAGAAGGAGTGCATGGGAATTGATTGAAATTAAAGACCTGCATAAGGTTTATGAATCGCAAAACGGCAAGGTCAATGCCTTGAATAATATTAACCTTACGATCCATGATGGAGACATCTATGGCATTATCGGCCTGAGCGGTGCCGGTAAATCTTCACTGGTACGCTGCATCAACATGCTGGAAGTGCCTACCTCGGGAGAAATCCGGATTAACGGCGAGGATATGACTCAATTGAAGCCGGCCCGGCTCCGGGAAGTTCGTAAGAAAATCGGAATGATTTTTCAGCACTTTAATCTCCTGATGAATTCTACTGTGTACGACAACATTGCTTTCCCTTTGCGGATCTCAAAAGTTCCTGAAAACATCATACAAAATAGAGTAAACGAACTCCTGGAAGTGGTTGACCTGGTGGAGAAAAAAAACGCCTATCCCTCGCAGCTGTCAGGGGGGCAGAAGCAGAGAGTGGGTATCGCCCGCGCTTTGGCAAACAAGCCGGACATCCTCCTGTCGGATGAAGCCACCTCGGCACTGGACCCGACCACAACGGAGTCCATTCTGGACCTGTTAAAGGACATCAACCGGAAAATGGGTATTACCATTATCGTAATCACCCATGAAATGGATGTAATTAAGAAGCTCTGCGACAAGGTGGCTGTTATGGAAAATGGGGTCATCGTAGAAGAAGGAAGAGTCATCGATGTTTTCTCCGATCCCAAGACCTCTACCTCCCAACGGTTCCTGAAGGACATGATTGCCGAGCTGCCGCCCTATATCAAACTGGACGACGATAATTATGAAGAAGAATACGTGAGAGCCGCGTTCCTGGGGGAAAATGCAAGAAAGCCCCTGATTTCCAACATGGTAAAGCGCTGGGATGTGGATGCCGTTATTATCGGCGGCAACATTGAGCATATCGGCGATACACAGTTGGGCAGCCTGCTGATTAAGCTTTCCGGAACAAAAGAAAATGTTGCAGGTGCGGTCCAGTACCTTTTGGATAATGATATTCGAATCGAGGTGTTAAAGAACAATGCCGTTTGATTTTGTCCGTTTAATTGAACTGCTGGTTCCTTCCCTATTGGAAACGCTGTATATGGTGTTCTTTTCCACCATTTTCTCCGTTTTGTTGGGATTTGTACTCGGCATTATACTGGTAATTACGGAAAAGGGTCATATATGGGAAAGGCCCAACCTGAATAAAGTGTTGAGCTCTATTATTAATGTAATGCGCTCAGTTCCATTTATTATTTTGATCGTAGCCATCTTCCCGCTTTCCCGATTGATTGTGGGTACTACCATCGGCTCCACAGCCGCTATTGTACCTTTGTCGGTGGCAGCCACTCCCTTTGTGGCCAGGATTATCGAATCCTCTTTAAAGGAAGTGAGCTGGGGAATTATTGAAGCTTCCCTGTCGGTAGGTGCTACCATTCCACAGATCATTTTTAAGGTGATGATTCCCGAAGCACTGCCCTCCCTGATCCTTGGACTGACTCTTACCATCATCAACATTCTGGGGTATTCCGCTATGGCAGGCGCCATCGGCGGCGGGGGACTGGGCGACCTGGCCATCCGCTACGGATACCAGCGGTTTCAGACCGATGTGCTGATTGCTACCATTATCGTATTGATCCTCATGGTTGAATTGATCCAGTTTGCCGGTAATGTACTGGCAGCGAAATTTGATAAACGATAGAAATTTAAGGCAGGAAGTGTATTCCCGGGACTTGCATTTTTCTTCCTTTAACTATATAACACAAAAATAAATGTAAATTGGAGGTTATTATAATGAAAAAAACAAAAATCATACTTGCCGCTTTATTGGTACTCACTACAGCCTTCTCCGTAATAGGCTGCGGAAAGAAAACAGGCAAACTGGTAGTAGGAGCTACGATTCTCCCCCACAGCGAAATCCTTAATCATATTAAGCCAGCACTTAAAGAAAAAGGAATTGACCTGGAAGTCAAGGAATTTACAGATTATGCTCTATTGAATCCTGCATTGACAGATAAGCAGCTAGACGCAAATTTCTTTCAGCATGTTCCTTATATGGAAGAGTATGCACAGAAGAATAATGCAAAATTGGTATCCGTAGCAAAAGTTCATGTAGAACCCATGGGCGCATACTCCAAGAAGATCAAGACGCTTAGTGAAATTAAAGAAGGCGCTGTTATCGCGGTTCCTAATGACGCCACCAATGAAGGCAGAGCCCTTCTGTTACTCCAAAAACAAGGTTTGATCAAGCTGAAAGACCCCAATGGCCTCAGCCAGACACCTAAGGATATTACCGAAAACACAAAGAAGCTGACCTTTAAGGAACTGGAAGCTGCACAGCTCCCAAGAGTTCTTCAGGATGTTGACCTGGCCGTTATTAACACGAACTTTGCACTGGAAGGTAAGCTGAATCCTACCAAGGACGCGCTGTTTATTGAAGACAAGAACTCACCCTATGCTAACGTCCTGACAGTACGACCGGATAACAAAGATGAAGCTGCCATCAAGGAATTGATCAACGCACTGAATTCCGAGGATGTGAAGAAGTTCATCAATGAAAAGTACGCAGGCGCCATTGTACCTGCATTCTAAGACGCCGTAAAGTAATAACCCAGTCTTTTTTGCGGGCCCCCTCGAGGAATTCACGCAGGGTGTAGCAAAACTATCGACTGGGTTATTATTTTACAAGTCCCAAGACGCCGTAAAAGATTTCTAACTAGGGTATCACCAACACTTTAACAAAATCCTACGCTAATATAAATATTGGAAGTAAAATCTGAAAACTCACTACTCTAAGAAGTTTAAAATAATTCTTCCTGAGGTGTCGCCAGCGAAAACGACCACGTTCCAATCGCTTAAAGTATAACCAGAACCCATTACCGTCCCATTCGAGGATTTTTATCCTGTCCCTGCTTCTGTTGCAGCACACAAAAAGCGCATCCGCAAAAGGGTCAAGGGAAAAACTATCCTGTACCAGCGTCATTAGCCCGTTGATGGATTTTCTCATACCCGTACACCCGCAGCAGAGATACACAGGTTTGTCACTCCATCTCATCACAGCGACCTCAACACTCGGCAGACTTTTTTTAGTAATTCAGGATCCGTATCAGCGTTTACAGTGACATGGCAGCTGCTGATTTCAATTTGACGCTTACTTCACCTTTTGTTATATTATGGATTACGGTTTGTTACAATTTTCAATGATCATGTTTGCACTTAACTTCTTACGTATATAATAAAATAACGGAAGGTACCATGGGTATAACTTATGATACCTTCCGTTGCTACGGAGTATAACAGTGCAGTTTTTACAACCGTTTTAAATTTTCGTTTTTTTGTCCTATTATTTTATTTGAACTGGAACCAAGTTAAATTTGCAACTGTGGTTGAATCTGACTTAACAAAAGTAACATATACGGTATGGGTTCCTACAGCTGTCCCGGCATAAAGCGAGATATTCTTGACTGACCATGTCTGCCATCCGCCTGTGCTTACTCCTGTCCAATAACCCAGCATAGTGCCTGTAGGGCTGTCCAAGTGGAATTCTATCCTTCCGCCGGAATTAGCAGATGCAACCTTCAAATCACAACTTGTTTTAGCTGTACTACCGAAGTCTACATTTTTAAATGCTATATAGTCGCCATTACTCCCTCCACCAACATCCAGCCCACCATCAGTGCAAGCCTCATAGTGAATATCCCCTGAACTAAGGTTATAGCCTTCTGCTTCAAATTTCAATGTGTTGAATCCTGGAGCTGCAGCATAGCTGTTGGTATTTGTTATGTTCAATTCTGTCAATGAAGTTGCCGCAACTCCATTGACACGAACATTGTTGAATGTAACTCCAGTGACTGTATTTTTATCACTGGTACCCTTCATTACCGAAGCAAGACCTAAATCGCGTATATTGATATTATTGTAGAACACATTTTTTATCGGACCGGCATTTGCATTAAGTTCAGTCCAACGTGCAGTCCAACCGGCTCTTGGCCAGTAGCCTTCTATATCTATATTGTCAAATACGATGTTTTTTGCGGTCTGAGTCCCCCCATGAAGATAATTTACCGCTACTGCACGCCAACACCTATATACATAAGAGTTTTTAACAACTATACCATCCTGAGGCTGCTTAACTCCATCTCCAACCTTGAATGCTCCTGCTCTGCTCCAGGCAACAGCATCATCCACAACCACATTTGACTGGCTTTCAGGACTTCCAGGCCAATTTGCAGCTATATCCGTAGTTGCCACATCCCATGTCTTAAATGAGTATGTGTCATCCTCCGATATTGCTATGGTGTGCTTTATAAGAACATTCTGACATTCCTGAACGTCAATAGCATCATCTTCTTTATCCCGGTTATTATTTTGGAAATGCTTTGTATTCTTGATTGTTACATTATTGGATCTTGTAGGTATTGTAGCCCAGAAACCGCCATCTCTTACTATTATTCCATCAAGTGTGAAGTTGCTGCACTGCATTGGTACAATAACGTGGTTAAGATAATGGTTGGTATTCCTCATGTAATCTCCGTTGCCGTCAACAGTTCCCCTACCATATATTTTAACGTTGTTTGCATTTGTTTCTGTATAGATAAACCATGTTCCGTCACTGGATAAGCCATCTTTATGGAAATGGGTAGTGTAATCGCTTGGATTTCCCGAACCCCTTATAACCGAGCCACCCGCTAGGTAAACCGAAACATTGCTTTTTAAAACAAGATTGCCACATTTATATACACCAGCGGGAACATATACTATTCCACCACCTGCGGCATTTGCTGCATTTATGGCATTTTGTACAGCAGTAGTAGCCATATTGGCACCGGTACTATCTGCGCCATATTGAGTTTTAACATTGTATATACCTGTTCCGGATGAAGCCGGGACATTCGTTTCAAGTGCATCCGCCGCAATAACCAGATCTTTCAAACTGTTGATTTTTACTATCAGATATCTGGATTCTGACAGTGTAAATGTAAGTGTATTTCCACTCTTTGTTGCCGTGATTCCCAAAGCGAGAGGAGAAATATTATATGTATTAATTGTCTCGCTTGCTGTTATTGTGATTGTCGTCGTTCCGGAGAAAGAAAAATGGCAATAATTATAATACTCAAACACTGCAGAAGAATCAATAACAGGTATATTGGTTGAATCTGCACTTACCGTGTATTGACTGGTCGTGGTATAGCATGACGGTAATGGATAGCTTACTACTGTTGCTGCACTTACAGGTAAAGGGGCTACGACTGACATTGCCATAATCAGGCAAAAAACCAGAAAAATACTCAATTTTTTCATACTTTTACCTCACTCTTTCTGAATTTTTACTTTTTTATTTATTAGGACGTCCTTTAGCTGAATGAAGAGGCATATCATTTGATATACCCCTTTATCCATCTTATTCCTGTTTATGATTATCTAATTTCCTTTTATTTGAACTGGAACCAAGTTAGATTTGCAACTGCGCTTGAATCTGATTTAACAAAAGTAACATATACAGTATGGGTTCCTACTGCCGTTCCTGCATTAAGTGGAATATTCTTGACTGACCATGTCTGCCAGCCGCCTGTGCTTGTTGCTGTCCAAGAACCCAGCAGCGTGCCTGTAGGGCTGTCCAAGTGGAATTCTATCTTTCCGCCGGAATTAGCAGATGCGACCTTCAAATCAACATTTGTTTTAGCTGTACTGCCGAAATTTACATTTTTAAATGCTATATAGTCGCCATTATTCGCTGATCCAATATCAAGCCCACCATCAGTGCATGCCTCATAGGAAACACCTGCTCCAAGATTATAGCCCTCTGCTTCAAATTTCAATGTGTTAAATGACGGCGCTGCTGCATAGCTGTTAGTATCTGTTATTTTCAATTCTGTCAATGTAGTTGCCGCAACTCCACCGACGCGAACATTGTTTAATGTAACTCCGGAGACAGTAAATGTATCACTCCAACCCTTCATTACTGAAATTTCACCTAAAGCGCGTAAATTGATATTATTATAGAACACATTTTTTATCGGACCGCTTTTTGCAGAAAGATCAAACCATCTGGAGTGGACACCGGATCTTGGCCAGAAGCCTTCTACATCTATATTGTCAAATATGATGTTTTGTGCTGCTGTAGTCCCATAAAGATGACCTACCGCTAAAGCGCGCCAGCACCTGTATACATAAGAGTTTTTAACAACTATGCCATCCTGAAGCTGTTTAACTCCATCTCCAACCTTGAATGCTCCACATCTGCTCCAAGCCAAAGCATCATCCACAACTACATTTGACTGGTTTTCAGGACTTCCAGGCCAGTTTGCAGCTATATCCGTAGTTGCTACATCCCATGTCTTAAATGAGTATGTGTCATCCTCCGATACTGCTACAGTGTGCTTTATTAGTACATTCTGGCTCTCTTGAATGTCTATCGCATCATCTTCATAATCAAGTTCATTGTTGTTGAAGTGCTTTGTATTCTGGAATGTTACGTTATTGGATCTTGTAACTATTGTAGCCCAGCAACCGCTGTCTCTTATTGTTATGCCGTCAACCGTGAAGTTGCTGCACTGCAAGGGTACAAGAATATTGTTCAAATAACTGTTTGTATTTCTCATATAATGACCATTGCCGTCAATAGTCCCCCTGCCGTATATCTTAACATTGTTTGCATTTGTTTCGGTATAGATAAACCATGTTCCATCCTTACCCAGAGAATTCTTATGAAAATGGGTAGTGTAATCGCTTGGATTTCCTGAACCCCTTATAACAGAACCACCCGCCAGATAAACCGAAACATTGCTTTTTAAAACAAGGTTTCCGCACTTATAAACTCCGGCCGGAACGTATACTATACCGCCACCTGCTGCGTTAGCCGCATTTATGGCGTTTTGTATTGCAGTTGTAGCCATAGCGGTACCGGTACTGTCGGCACCGTATTGAGTTTTAACATTGTATATACCTGTACCGGATGAAGCCGGAACATTGGTTTCAAGAGCATCTGCCGCAATAACCAGATCTTTCAGGCTATTGATTTTAACTATAAGATATCTTGATGATGAAAGTGTAAATGTAAGTGTATTTCCGCTCTTTGTTGCAGTGATTCCCGAAGCTAGGGGAGAAATATTATATGTATTGATTGTCTCGCTTGCTGTTATTGTGATTGTAGTAGTACCTGAAAAAGAGAAATTACAATAATTATAGTTTACAAATACCGCCGAAGTGTCGATTACCGGTATATTTGTAGAGTCTGCTGTTACCGTGTATTGACTGGTCGTGGTATAGCACGACGGTAATGGATAGCTTACAATTGTAGCCGCGCTTGCTGTCAAAGGAACGGCAGTTAACAGACTGGCCAGCATACAAATAATTAATAATGCACTTAATAATTTTGACTTTTTTAACATAAAATAAATACCTCTTTCATATTTTTTCTAAAAAACACTCTTTCATCAGTGAATAATGATTTCACCAGTGAGGCTCTATTACTCTTTTCATAAAGTCGATATATTCCTGCTCAGCTTCGGAAGTGGCAGGGAAGTCAGAAAACCAGTAAAGTTCCAAATTGTATTAGAACCTAGAGCAGGTGTTGAGAAAGATACTCCGTAGGTATCATTCTTACCGTTGCCATCGGGATATTTGATAGCAAAGGCCCTGCATACATCCGTAAATTCATCCAGGGTGGTAGGTGCTTTCAAACCAAGCTTGCCAAGCCATTGTTGATTGATCATGTATCCCCAGTGATTGACGATATTTGTCCGGGGAACAATGTAGATTTTACCGTCATTCACTGATTTTACCGCATCCCACCTTTCATAGTTTGCATCCGCACCGTTACTGGCGGTTCCACAATTGTAAATCAAATCAGTCAAGTCTCCTGAGGCCATTACGATCTGAAGCTTGTCAACGTAGTTGTTATTGGCGGAGCATCAATGACCAACTTCACATTAGCAAGTTTCTCCACCTCCTGAATAACTGGATTTTTATCCAGAACCACTGTAGCATTTATTCTGTTCATCATTCTGATGGTAACAGGAGCCTCTTTTTGATTTGTAACTACATCTTCTGCCACTGCATCTTTATTTATAGATTTTCCTTCAATAACATATCTACACCCTGTAAAACTTGTTTTGTCTTTTTAAAATATTGTCTTTGTTCAATCAGGTTCATCTTATTTTGCCCTCCAAAAATTCTTAGAGTGCATTTGCCCGGTCACATTATCTCATGAGGTAAATGCGCATAAGGAAATGCGCTATATAGCTATTTTAGCATTACAAAAGAAAAAAAATCTCCCCTTGTTTTGATTTGAAAATTATGGTATTTTGATATTAAAGATAATTTTTATCGAAACTAACTATCGAATTTTGCTATTCCTTAGGAGGTACCCAATGAAAGCAAGCAAGCTTCTGGCAATCAACGGTATCGATCCCGAAATTCAGGCCCATTACCGCTTTATTTCCTCTGCGAAAAATACCACTCCTGAGCACTGCCATGATTTCTTTGAGCTTTTTCTCATTCTTAAGGGGAGTGTACTCCACTGTATCAATGGTCGTAAGGAGCTTTTGGAAGAAAACACTCTGGTATTCATCCGGGACCGTGACATCCATTATTACGAGCAAGCCACGGAAAATGACTGTCAGTTCATCAACCTTTCCTTCTATAAGGAAGTGATAGACTCCCTGTTTAATTTTCTGGGAGAAGGTTTTCCCCAAAGCAGTCTCCTGAGCCCGGAAATGCCCCCCGTAGTTCTTTTGTCCACCCTTGAAAAAGAATATGTCCAGCACAGGCTGGAAAGGCTCAATATGATCGCCAGTACAAAGAAAAGCCTTATCAAAGCCGAGGTACGGGCATTGCTCATCGAGCTTTTCTCCCGCTATATTATGGAATCCTACCCCATATTTACTCTGGAGCAGCCGGAGTGGTTACATGATGTATGCAGAGCAATGAAGGAAAAGGACAATTTCGTAGAAGGCATACCGGCTTTGCTACGTATCTCCCAAAAGACCCACGCACATCTTTGCCGGGTTTTCAAAAAGCACCTTGCTACAACTCCCATCGATTATATTAACAGCCTCCGAATGTCTTACGCCGAAAACCTGCTGCTCAATACGGATATGGATATTTTGAATATTTGTTTGGAAACAGGTTTTGAAAATATCAGCTATTTTTATGAGCTGTTTAAGCGCTACTTTAAAATGACGCCTCATAAATTCAGGAAAAGTAAAAAGCAGCATCTATAAACACAATTGCTTACAGATGCTACTTTTTCATCAAATACAGCCTCGCCTTTATTCAAACCTCTTTGAATACGCCTTCTCAGGGACTCGTTTGAAATGTAGTCCAGGATGAAGATGGTTTTCTCAATACGTCCCATTTCACGGAGGGCGGTAGCCAAAGCATTCTGCCTTGCGTAAGAGCCGAGTTTTGACATGATAAGAGAACCGGATACTTTACCCTCCCGGATGGAATGAGCCAGCCGCAGCACATCCTCATAGTTTTCCTGAATGACCTTTGTATTTATCTTACCCTGGATGATGTTTTCTATTTTCGGATAGTCGCTGGGCTTCACGAATAAATATAACTTCAATTCGGATATATCCCGGATTCTGGGAGCAAACCGAAAACCTAGCAAATGGCTTAATCCAAATACTTGATCTGTATAATCGGCTGTATTGGTATAATGTTCATCAATGCACAATTCGGTTTCATGATACAGCAGCCCATCAATGACATGGACCGCATCCCTTCAGTTTTCCATGTGGTATAGTAGTATCAAGCCAAGTCTCCTTTAAGCTCTTTATATTGGCGCCCTTTTTTCTATCGACTCTACCAATTGTTGGAAATACCCCTAACTCATCCCCTAGCCTCTTCTCTTTTGGAAAGAGAGGGGGCGGGGGAGTTAGGAAAAGCCATAAAAAACACCGGTTTATAGCGCCGGTGTTTTTTATGGCTTTGGATTCTATATTATTTAGTGATCCCCATGAAAAATACTCTGAAAAGCTGACCAGTAACTCTTCTTCGGGCCACTTTCACTTTCCCCCTGATTCTCACTGAGAGTGAAACGATCCACTCCCTCCAGTTTGCAATATAGATCCAATTCATCCTGGAGGATGATCTCCTGTTCCAGCCAGCTCTCATTAAAATTCATACCTTTCACACTCCTTGTTTTCCCTACAGCGAACAATTACTTTCATACTATTTATATAACCGTATTTTTCGCCTTTAAACATGAATATTCGAGGCATAAACCCTTCATTTTCAAGGCTCTCCACGTACTTTTACAAAAATCGGAAGCAGAAATCTGCAATCTTCGGTTCGTCCTATTTCCTGGGCCGCTGGGGTACCATATGAATGGCCCGGTTCTCCGTCCCCATGGCAGCTTCTACAAAAGCTTCCGACAGCGTCGGGTGGGCGTGTATGGTTTTAGCCACCTGTGATACCGTCAATCCGTTCTCTACCGCCAGGGCTGCTTCATGAATCAGGTCGGAGGCATGGGGTCCCATAATGTGAACGCCGATGACCTTTCCTGTGTCATCCGCCATAACCTTTACAAACCCTTCCTCTTCCCCCATGGTCAAAGCTTTTCCATTAGCCCCGAACAGGAACTTACTGGAGCTGTAAGTGATGCCTCTGCTTTTGGCTTCCTCTTCACTTATGCCTACTGCAGCTACTTCCGGGAAGGTGAAAACGCAGCCGGGAACTGCGTTATAATTCATGTGACCCTTCAAGCCCATCATGTTTTCTACTGCCGCTTTTCCTTCCTCACTGGCTACATGAGCCAGCATCTGCCCACCGATCACATCACCGATGGCATAGATACCCGGAACATTGGTCTCATAGCTTTCGTTTACTTTGATTCCCTTTTTGTCGTATTCGATGCCGACTGCGTCTAAATTCAGGCCATTTATATTGATAGCCCTACCGGTTGAAACCAGGACACTTTCCGCAGAGAACACCAATTCTCCTTTTTTGCCTTCGGCAGATACCACCAACCCGTTTTCCGTTTGTAATATCTCTTTTACCCGGACCTCTGTTTCCAGGGTAATTCCCTTTTTCTTCAATGCCAGCGCCAGACGCTTGGATATATCTCCGTCCAGGCTGGGTAAAATCTGCGGCATGTATTCCACCACGGTAACCTGGGAGCCCAGTGCATTGAATATTCCGGCAAACTCGATGCCGATGACGCCTCCCCCGATAATGACAAGACTTTCGGGAATTTTCTCTAGATTGAGTATTTCATCACTGGTCACAACACCCGGCGATTCGATGCCCGGAATTGGAGGCTTTAAGGGCGTTGAACCGGACGCAATGAGAATGTTTTTCGCTGCCAGCGATGTAACCGTCCCCGCAGCATCCGTAACTTCAACGGTTTTGCCCGCTGTCAGTTTTCCCGTTCCCTCAAGCACTTCCACTCCGTTGGCCTTTAGCAGCTGACAGATTCCTCCGACAAGGCGGTCTACGGTCTGCTGCTTTCTTGCAAGCATCTGCCCTATATCGAGCGTCATGCCATCCAGCTTTATACCGAATTCCTCCGAACGCTTTATATCATGGACCAACTGGGCATTCCGATAGAAAGCCTTGGTCGGAATACACCCCCTGTTCAGACAGGTTCCTCCGATTCGATCCTTTTCAACGATTATGGCTTTCAGTCCCAGCTGTGCCGCTCGAATGGCTGCAACATAGCCACCGGGTCCTCCTCCAACGATCACCAGATCTTTTTCCATGGTTACCCCCTATAGTCCACAACCGCATAACGGTGTGTAGTTTAGTACGGGACTCCGGGCTGCTTTGGCTTCATCCAGCCTGGATACCACCGTAGTATAAGGAGCTCCTTTCACCATTTCCGGATCGGATTTTGCTTCTTCCGCGATCTGTATCATCACGGCAATGAACTCATCCAGGGTTTCCTTGCTTTCCGTTTCGGTAGGCTCGATCATCAAGGCTTCCTTGACAATGAGCGGGAAGTAGATCGTAGGCGGGTGATAACCAAAATCCAATAAGCGTTTGGCAATATCAAGGGTAGCTACCCCGATTTCCTTCTGCTTTTGTCCCGACAAAACCACCTCATGCATGCAGATACGTTCATAGGGCAGGTGGTAATACTCCTTCAGCCGGCTCATAATATAGTTTGCATTCAGTACGGCATTCTCCGATACACTGCGTAATCCGTCGGGTCCCATGGTTCTGATATAGGTGTAAGCCCTGACTACGACGCCAAAGTTTCCATAAAAGGATTTTACCCTGCCGATGGACTGCGGACGGTCGGAATCGAGATAATATTTCCCTTCCTTATATTCTACTACAGGTTTGGGAAGGAACGGTACCAGTTCCTTTTTGACGCCTACAGGTCCGGAACCCGGCCCGCCACCGCCATGGGGGGTACTGAAGGTTTTGTGGAGATTCAGGTGCACTACGTCAAAGCCCATATCACCGGGCCTGGAAATTCCCATAATGGCGTTGGCATTGGCCCCATCGTAATACAGCAGTCCTCCCGCCTGATGTACAATTTCCGCAATCCGATGTATATTTTCATCGAATAGTCCCAGGGTATTGGGATTTGTCAGCATCAATCCTGCGATTTCATCACTCATGACAGCCTTGAGGGCTTCCAGGTCAACGCCTCCCCGCATATTGGAGGGAACCTCAATGACATCAAATCCTGCAACAGCCGCTGATGCAGGGTTCGTTCCATGGGCAGAATCCGGTATAACGATCTTTGTTCGTTTCGAGTCACCCCTGCTTTCATGGTATGCCTTTATGATCATAAGGCCTGCCATTTCACCATGGGCACCGGCCGCAGGCTGGAGGGATACCCTTTCCATACCGGTTATTTCCGCAAGCATGCGGTCTGTTTTGTATAAGAGTTCAAGACACCCTTGCACCGTGTCTTCGCTTTGATAGGGATGTACCTTTGCGAAACCACTGAGGCGTGCCGTATCTTCATTAATTTTAGGGTTGTATTTCATGGTACAGGAACCCAAAGGATAGAAACCGGAATCGACACCATGATTCCGTTGGGAAAGCTGTGTAAAATGGCGTACTACATCCACTTCGCTTACTTCCGGCAGCTCCGGCGCCCATGCACGTAAAAACTCTTCGGGTATCAGTTCTCCAAGCTCCACCTCCGGAACATCACATTCCGGCAGTGAACAAGCCCTTCTTCCCGGCTGACTCATTTCAAAGATCAAAGCCTTTTCTTTTACTATCATAACGCCACCACCTTTCCGACCAGCGTATCGATTTGTTCCTTTGTTCTTTTTTCCGTCACTGCCACCAGCCAGTGATTGGAAAGCTCAGGATAATCCCTGCCCAAATCATAACCGCCGATAATCTTGTAATCCAATAGCTTTGTATTCAGTTCCGTGATATCTCCGTTGTATTTCACTACAAATTCCTTAAAGAAGGGAGCTCTAAAAACAGGTGCAAAGACACCGGTTCCTACCAACTGCTCATAGGCATAATGCGCCTTTTGTGCACACAGGGAAGCAACCTGCTTCATCCCCTGTTTCCCCAGCGTAGACAGGTAGATAGTTGCTGTCAGAGCATTCAATGCCTGGTTGGAGCAGATGTTTGAAGTGGCCTTTTCACGCCGTATATGCTGTTCCCGTGTCTGAATGGTAAGTACAAATCCCCTCTTACCGTTTTTATCCACGGTTTCTCCTACGATTCTTCCCGGCATCTTCCGCATGAGTTCCTTGGTGGCAGCAAAGAAGCCCAGGTAAGGTCCCCCGAAACTCAGGGAATTTCCCAGGGATTGGCCTTCCCCTACGACGATATCGGCTCCCAGCTCTCCGGGTGATTTCAGCAGTGCAAGGGAAATAGGGTCACAACTGACAATGAGCAGTGCCTTATTTTTGTGTGCCAGTTCGGCTGCTTCCTTTACATTTTCAATGACACCGAAGAAGTTGGGGGTTTGTAAAATAACCGCAGCGGTATTGGCAGATATTTTTCCTTCCAAATCCGCAAAATCGATCTTTCCGTCGGAATATCCGTATTCAACCACCTGGCTGCCGTTAAACCTTGCATAGGTGTTTAAAACCTCTCTGCTTTCCGGATGAACCGTTCTGGCTACCAGCACCTCTTTCCGCCGCGTAGCCTGACAAGCCATGGAAGCGGCCTCTGCCAGTGCAGTGGCACCATCATACATGGAAGCATTGGCTACTTCCATTCCGGTGAGGTGGCAGATCATGGTCTGGTATTCAAATATGGCCTGCAGGGTACCCTGGCTGATTTCCGGCTGATAGGGTGTATAGGCTGTATTAAACTCCGACCGGGAGGTCAGATGTCCCACCACACTTGGAATATAGTGGTCATAGGCACCGGCTCCCAAAAAACAGGTATAGGTATCCAGGTTCCTGTTTTCCGCTGCCAGCTGCTGCATATGGTCCATCACTTCCATCTCGGACAGTGCCCCGGGAAGTTCCAGCTCTCTTTTGAGCCGTACTTCTTCCGGTATGTCCGCGAAGAGGTCCTCCATACTTTTTACACCAATTTGAGCCAGCATTTCATTCCTCTGTTCCCCGGTATTTGAAATATATGGGCCCATATCTATGCCTCCTTCGCGCAGAACTTTTCATATTCTGCTTCATCCATCAGATCCTCCAGTTGTGAAATATCGCTAAGTTCCAAAACAGCAATCCAGCTTTCATAGGGAGACGCGTTGATCTTGCCGGGTTCATCCGCCAGTTCCTCGTTAATCTCAGTTACCTTGCCGGCCAGGGGAGAGTATACATCGGATGCCGCCTTTACCGATTCAACTACACCCAGAACATCCCCGATTCCGATTTCCGCGTCTATTTCGGGCAATTCCACAAAAACGATTTCTCCCAGGGCATGCTGTGCAAAATCTGTAATGCCCACATAGGCCCTGTCTCCATCCACCTTTACCCATTCATGCTCCTTTGAATATTTCAGTCCACTCATAATTTCCATATTTTTATCCTCCTTCAATTATTTCTTGTATTTTTTCGTGTAAAAAGGTATTTTTACAACTTTTGCCTTTACGGGTTTATTTCGAATGACCACATCAAATTCCGTACCTTCTTCGGCGAAACTTCCTTCCACCAGTGCCAGGCCGATGTTCTTTTTAAGGGTGGGTGAAAAGCTTCCTGTCGTTACAAAACCAATATTTTTTCCTTCTGCTTGAATTTCATAATGACTTCGGGGAATTCCGCGATCCACCATTTCGAAGCCCACCAGTTTTCTCTGAACCCCTTCTTCTTTCTGCTTTACAAGGGCTGCCTTACCGATGAAATCTTCTTTGTCCAGTTTTACAAACCTTCCAAGGCCGGCTTCCAGCGGAGAAATATCCTGTGCGATCTCCTGCCCGTAAAGAGGCAGTGCAGCCTCAAACCGCAATGTATCCCTGGCACCCAGACCTACAGGAACCAATCCTTCCTCCTTACCTACAGCCAGCAGCTTTTCCCATACCTGTGCCGCATTTTCGGAAGCAACATAAATTTCAAAGCCGTCTTCTCCGGTATACCCGGTCCTTGAGACCAGAGCTTCAATCCCTTCCAGGCTTACATTGGGTTTAAAATAGAAAAACTTGATTTCACTCAGCGGAGTGTCGGTGAGTTTTTGGAGGATGGCTTCCGCCTTCGGCCCCTGGATCGCCAACTGGGCATAGTGACTGGAAACATTCTGTATCTCCGCATCACCTTCCAGGTTCTGTTGTATCCATTCAAAATCCTTGTCTGTATTGGAGGCATTTACTATCAGAAGATAGTCCTGATTGGTATACTTATAGACCAGCAAATCGTCTACAACCCCTCCATCGGGATAGCACATGGGTGAATAGACTGCCTGGTATTCCTTTGCTCCCAGTATATTATTGGTGACCAACCTTTGGATCAGTTTCTCTGCATCCGGCCCTTTGACTGTAATTTCTCCCATATGAGAGACGTCAAAAAGTCCCGCTGCATTTCTTACCTGTTCATGTTCTTCAATGATCCCGGTGTATTGAACCGGCAGTTCCCATCCACCGAAATCAATGATCTTACCACCTTGCCTGCAATGCATTTCGTAAAGTGGTGTTCTTTTCATCGGATCCCCCCGTTCTTTTTATGCTAACGACCAAAAACAAACAAAAAAGGAAGACAACAAAACAAATTGTCGTCTTCCTCTGTTTCCTAACCTGAAAGATTCTATCAACGATCCAATGAATCCTTGATATTGCTCCGTCGGTGCTGCATAACAACAGCTTTTCAGAGTTTTGTCCGAATACGGCCCTTTTGCCTGAAAGGTTCGTTGTAAAACTGACGGTTTCACAATTTTCTTCTTCGGCTCCCGGAGTGCCGGGCCTCTCCCGCATCCATCATCCATTGCATTATGCAATTATTACCTCTTACTTTACTATTATATGATAGGCGTCTGAAAAAAGCTACTGTTATTTATTCATTTTAATTTCTCTTATTTTTGTAGTTTTTTATGATTTTCCTGCTATTCCATTTCTGCATATTGGCCAGCATCAATAGATTTCTAAGCATTTACATCATTCACGGATTTATTTAGTTACAAATTTATCAGGAGGGAGCCCTATTCCTCTATCCAAAGTATTTCTTGCACAAATTACAGTCAATATCCATCCACTTTTTAAGGAATTCAGCAGTAATCTCTACATGGTCCGGCACCAGAATATGGTTGCAGCAGATATCCTTGCACTTAAAACAAGCAGAATTTGACTCCTCCGTATTATTTTTAATCCTTCTTTTCAGGACGGCACAATCCCCTGTAGAGCAGTAAAAGCCATCTGTACGGGGATAGCTGCTGCAGCAATTGGGCCTGTCCTGATAGACACTGCATTTATTATCTACAAGTAATGTGCACTGGATTTCCTTATATCCTTTCGTCTTATCCAGAATATTCTTAAGCCATACCTCGTAATTGTCCATTCCTTTTCCTCCAGCCTTTCCTTATCTCCCTTTTCCAAACCTATTATATCCTACAAACCTCAAAACTGAAAACACTTTTCAGCAGCAACGCTATATGCTTCCAGTCTACTTTTATAACAACGGAAGAAATTGCGGAGCAATTTCAACACACCGTTTCAACGAGGCGGGAGATATGCTCGCCGCCTATAAAGTTAATCGGTACCCGCCACCTATAGAGGTGGGGGACATCTCATGCCTCGTTATAATAGTAAGGAAAGTGCCTACATACTGAAATACTCCCGGCGAGAGGCATTGCCCGGCATTTTCTTCATGCGGAGGAGTCTGAAAATACAAAAAGTAAATAAAATGAATCCACTCATCACAAATACATGTCGGGCAGAAAAGAATCGAAGTACCATGTAGGTACATCCTGCGCCCAACAGCTTTCCCGAATTGCAAACAATGTCGTTGATCCCCATAACTCTGGCAAGAAATCCTTTATTTACAGAGAGCTGAATCTGGGTGTTCATAAAAATATTGCAAAGAGCCAGTAGGGTTCCTTCCATGATCTGAAGCAATAATACTTCCATCAAACTGTCAATAGTTCCATAGCAAAGCCAGATCAAGGAGACCGCCAGCAAAAGAAGAGTGACCGCAAACAGGGGGTGGCGAAGCCCTTTTTTGCTTACTACCATGGATATGAGCATGGCCAAAAGACTGGTACCGTACAGCACAGACAACATGATTCCCCAGCCCTTACTGGAAACTCCCAAGGTGTCAAAAGCAAAGGGATAAAAAGCAACATTGACGGAAATGGTTCCTAAAGATATCACAGCCGCTGTCAACAGGATATTCCTAAGAGCAGGAATGTTCCTGCTGTACTCGATCCCTTCCCGCATATCCTTTATTAGGCTTCTTTGCTTCCGCGGCCTGTTGGTATATGTATTGCCCTTATGATTTCTTACTTGTATATTCGAAATAAGTAAAGCAGATAGTATAAAAGATAAGCCGTTTATGTAGAAAGCAACATCTACATCAAGCGCTCCAACAATAATTCCGGCAAGTGTGGGGCCGATTAAATAAACAAAACCATACCCACCGCTTAGTATTGAATTCCCCACCATAAGTCCCTTACTTTCCAAAGTACCGGTCAGCATTTTATTGCGAGAAGGGTAATAGAGGGCATCCAGGGAACTCAGCAGGAGGAGAAGTCCGTAGACTGAAAGAACATCATGGGCAAATACAAAAAGAATTGCCACAAAAGCTCTGAGTATATCCAACGTCATAAGTACAAACTTTTCATTTAACCGGTCACCCAGGCTTCCGGCAAACAAGGATAAGACAATACTGGGCATGGGTGCACAGATCATGCCGAAACCGGCAGCCATGCCTGAGCCTGTAATTTTAACCAAAAGGGACGTTGCAGCAATCAGTTGAAAGGTATCTCCCAACCCGGAGGACACCTGGCTTAGAAAAAACAGTAGAAACGACCTGTTGGTCAGTACATTTCGCGGAATCACATTCATTTTCCAAGACATACCTCGCTGCTCCCCATACGATCTACATAGTAAAGATAGTATGAAGAAAAGAGCAGGTATATTCCTTCCACAGATATCCAACTTTAAACCTTATAATTTCCAGCGGTAAAAATGCCCGGGTTTTGGAGCAGTTTTTCCACTGGATAAATTCAAGTCTAAAGTTGGTTATCTATACCTGCTCTTTGGGCTTGCAAAACAATAACCATACCCTTGAAGCGGTCCCGCCATAATTATAGCATTATTTTACGGCCCCTTCTCTACCAGTGTGGGCATAGGGCGGTAAGAACTGCTTGCCATTGGCTTTGTCGTGGTTGTTCCATCTTCCTTTGTGAGAATAACCCACGATTTTACAAAAGCTCCATCCATCCCTTCCAGCACTACTTTTTCAGTGCCTCTCTCCAACTGTGGATTCGTCTTATATACAATGGGGGACTTCACTACATTGGTTATTTCATGCTTCCATTCGATCCGGGGAGGCTGGGTTCTTCCGTAAAAGCCTATATAGAGAATATTATCCACACCCTGGGCCCATATAAGTACAGGCGCATCCGTATCGTTTTTGAATTTAAAATCCCGGGCACCATAGGCAACCGTTGCATCCTGTCCGTAGGGCACATAAGGAACCGGCATGCCGTGGTTTTGCCTCTCCACGACCTGGAGGTTACTGAGCGCGGTTACATTATATAAGGTAGATGCAATTTTACATACTCCGCCCCCAATGGTGGTTGTCAGTGTTGAACCAACGTAAGTGGGCCCTTTCTGGAAGCCTCGCTCCTGGGTGTAGGGGCCGATTTTCTGATTTTGAGAAAAGACTTGTCCGGGATTTACTACAATACCTGCCAGCATTCTGGCAGCCAGATGTACGTTCTCTTCCTCTCCGGGAAGCGGATCTCGCAATACTGTACGATAGGCTCCCAGCAGTACCGGAGTATTATTTTGCTCCAGCGCCTTTTGAAAGGCATCCTCGTTCTGCCAGGGAACTTCCGTAGTTTGTCCTGATGCCACAGCCTGCTGCTTTCCCTCTCCTGCTGCATTGGAAGATTCACCTGTTGCAACTTTATAGCGGGAGTTATCTACATAGACAGCCTCTCCCTTTACTTTTCTATCATTCTCTCCCAGCACCTCAGAGGATAGTACGGTAGAAGAAACCAGCAGCGCCATACAGGTTATACTTACAGCCTTTCTTAAATATCTCACTACAAATTCATCTCCATTATCTTCAAATAATCGTATGACAATTCCTGATTTACAGATATCCAACTTTAAGCCTTATAATTTCCAGTGGTAAAAATGCCCGGTTTTTGGGGCAGTTTTGCCGCTGGATAAATTCAAATCTAAAGTTGGATATCTATATGGATAACGAACTTTACAGTTGAATTTACTCCGCCGAAAACCATCCTTTACAAATCAGGATGGAACTTCGCTGATCCGACATTCGCACAGCCCCAGAACCGTTGGCTGTGAGAACGCCGAATCAGCAGTTGCCAATCCTATTGTATATAACTGCCGGATGTTTTCCGGCTCCGATTTAGTAAGGTGTAAAGTTCGTTATCTATAATTTTGTGAAAGAGAAACTTTCATATCCTTTCGCTCTACTTTATTATTTGTAGCACCCTATAAATTACTCAAATTAATATCTTCCAGTACTAAATGAAACATCCAATGAATATTATTCCTATATATACTCTCGTCAGGAATAAATTTACAATTCGGCAGAGTATGAACCTCGCCGTACGGGAACATCAATGATCATAAAAAATTTTATACTTGCGCTGGGTATAAAATTTTATTGGCGAAATACTTTATGCAAACAAAAGAGGTATACTATGGCGAAACCAACAGGGGGAAAAAATTTCATGGTTTTTCTACTAGCAATTGTCGGTATGGTTTGCTGGGGGGTTGCACCAATTTTTGTAAAATTGGGTTTGAAGGATATCAATCCTTTAGTCGGTTTGTTTATTCGGACCATCATTACAGGCATTCTGATATCGGGCGTTTTAATGGCCAATGGTGGATTCTCCCAGTTTAAAAATGTCTCGTTGAGCTGTCTGGGAATACTTCTCGTTGAAGCAATACTGGCAACGCTCGTCGGAGATTTGGCCTACTTCGCAGCCATAAAAAGAGGGTCCGTTTCACTGGTAACCATTATTATGTCCAGTTCTCCCTTGATTACCGTGATTTGTGCCGTAACATTTTTAGGTGAGGCTATCACCGTTGGAAAAGTAGTTGGTGCAGGGTTTATTATATTAGGAATTATTCTTGTAGTATAAAGGAAACAGGACACACCTTTCTGAACAAGAAGGATTCCTTTTACGTTAAGGAATGTCCCGTAAATGATAGGAAACAGGACACACCTTTTTCATTCCTTTCCTAAAACCCTTACATAGTTTACATAAGAATCAGCAGTGCCTTGAAGCTGGCATTTTTCCTCCTTCAGAATTTTTATGTAGTCAATGATATCCTTGGTGATGCGCTCACCCAGTGAAATCACCGGTATTCCGGGCGGGTACGCCATAATCATTTCGCCAGCGATTTCCCCGGCAGCATCTTCCAGTTTCACAACTTTCTTGGGACTATAGAAAGCGTCCCGGGGTGAAACGATCATTTCCGGATTAAAGGGAATTAATGTCGATTTTTCAAAATCCTTCACTTCCGTTTTTGAGGCAATATCCCGCAGTGCGTTCACAAGTGCTTCCAAATCCTCTTCCCGGTCTCCCATAGTCACAACGGCCAGGATATTGTATAAATCGGACATCTCCACTTGAATATTATATTCCTTCCGCAGCTTGACCTCCATCTGATATCCTGTATAACCCAGTCCTCTTACATTGATGCCCAGCTTGGTTTCGTCGAAATCATGGCAGCCGGGGGTTCCGACCAATTCCTTTCCAAAGGCATAAACGCCGTCAATAGAATTAATTTGTTCCCTCGCCGTTCTGGCCAGTTGCAGCGTTCTTTCCAGCATCTCGCTTCCATTGGTGGCTAATTGTTTTCTTGCCACATCCAAGGAACACATCAGTAAATAGGAGGCACTGGAGGTATAGGTCAGATTGATAATCTGTTTTACCCGATCCGGTAATATTAATTTATTTCGGATCAAAAGTACGGAGCTTTGTGTTAAGGACCCTGCCGTTTTATGTATGCTGGCTGCGCTCATATCGGCACCTACCTCCATGGCGGTTAAGGGGAAGTCATCGTGGAAAGACATGTGCGCCCCGTGGGCTTCATCCACTAAAACAGCCATATCATGCATATGGGCAATGCGTACAATGGATTTCAGATCCGAAGCAGCGCCGTAGTAGGTGGGATTAATAACAAAAACAGCTTTTGCATGGGGATTTTCCTTGATGGCCTTTTTTATGCTTTCTACCTTTACTCCCATGGCAATTCCCAGCTTCTCATTGATTTCCGGCTGCACATATACGGGTATGGCACCACTGAGAATAATTCCTCCGATGGTGGACTTATGTGCATTTCGTGGAATGATGATTTTCGCTCCCGGTTCACAAGCACTCATAACCATTGCCTGTACCCCGGAGGTAGTACCATTGACCAGAAAAAAAGCATTTTGGGCAACAAAGGCATTGGCCATCAATTCTTCCGCTTCCCGGATGACTCCTGTAGGATTGTTTGCATAATCCAAATCCTCCATACCGTTTGCATCCATGTGCAAAGCCCGCTGCCCTATGTACTCCGTAAACTCCGGCAATCCTCTCCCCTGTTTATGTCCGGGTACGTGAAACTGAATCACATTGTCATCTACATATTTTTTCACTGCGCTAAACAGTGGAGTTCTTTTATGATCGACTCTCGTCAAATTAAACACCCCGCTCAATTTATGTGTCGCGGTGTTATTATATGATTTTTATGTAACTCTTGTGTCTGGTTGTTGTAGAAGACCTAAAAACATAAGTATTCTTTTTTGCGGGCTGCTCGTTCAAATGCGACACTTTGTATCTTATAATAACCGGTGAGTAAAACGTCCAGGTTTTAGGCCGGTTTCAAAGTGATGCATCTATGGAGCGCCTTGCGCGGTGTAGCAAAACCTATAAGAATACTTTTTTCCTTAGACCTCCTGCATATTATGTATTTATGCATAAGTAAAACTGTGCTACAATACTGTCAACATTATAAATATAAGAGAGGGATCACCATGCTTATATGCGCACCTGAAGATATAAAATCCATTGTAAAAAACTGTTTACATGTAGATGTAGACTCCGGAAAAATATCCTTTGAACGTTTTACTCAAAAACAATTCTCCGTCTACGCACAGAATCCCAGCCGGAAAATCAGAAGCCATTGTCCTTCCGGCATTTGTCTCGATTTCTATACGGATTCTCAGTACATAAAGTTTAATTACGAATTGAAAGACAGGGCTCGTAACTGGTTTTATTTTGACATTTTTATCAATAATATTTTCGTAAAAAGTATCGGAAGTTCTTCGCTGTACAGCAATTCAGGAAACCTTTATTTTACCATTCAAAGCGAGTCCCGTGCTGTAAACAGAGTTACAATTTATCTGCCCCACATCCTGGAAGTCACACTGCAGAATATCGAATTATCGGACGGTTCCTTTATAAAGCCAACACCCAAGCATACAAAAAACCTTCTTTGCCTGGGGGACTCTATCACACAGGGAATGGATTGTCAGAATCCCTCTTCCACCTATCCGGTACTGCTTGCACGATATTTTGATGCTAACCTGCTTAACCAGGGAGTTGGAGGACATGTATTTGATAAATCAAGTTTGGATGAAAAGATTCCATATGCCCCCGATCTGATTACTGTAGCCTACGGCACCAATGATTGGTCTGCTTGCGATTCCATGATCCAATTTTCCCAAAATGCTTCGGAGTACTTGGCGCTTTTAACAAAAATTTTCCCCCAATCGCAAATTCTTGTAATAACTCCGATTTGGAGAAAAGATCTTCATGAATCGAGGTCCATGGGAAGTTTTTTTGCTTTGCTGGAAGAGCTGTGCACCATCTGCAGTCGTTTTCTCAGCGTTACCGTAGTGAGTGGCATACCGTTGGTACCCAATGATGAAACTTACTTTGGTGATAAGTCATTACACCCCAACAGCGAAGGGTTTTTACATTATGCTTTTAACCTGACCAAGGAAATCAGCCGTAAAAAGTTGCTATAGGATCACTGAAAGGAAATGCTTCTTTTTGAACCAACCGAAGCTTTATAAAAAAACAAGGGGAGCACGGGACATTGCCCGTGCTCCCCTTGTTTTTATCTTTTACCGGACATAAACCGGAATTGATATCCTTCGTAGGAGGATGCTACCTTGTCTTGTTTAATTTCAGCTTTTCCACAGCGCTTTCCTTCCGCGTCCTTCGTCGTGGCCAGCTCAACAAGGTTATATTTCCCCTTTTCATAATCGTAGGTCTCTCCATCGTCATCGTACAGCAGGAATCTGCCTTCCTTATCTCCATAGCACTGTACCGATAAAGTGTTATTCTCTCCCATCAGAGGAATCATCCCTCCGTCCTTCACATAAAGAGGAATCTTCTCCAGGCCGGGCTTTACCTTGATAACCTGGCCATTTCCAGCCCACTCTCCCGTGTAGAAATCAAACCAGTCTCCCCGGGGCAGAAGCACGTCCCTCTCTTCCTGTTCAGGAAGCATTGGTGCCACCATCAGGCAATCACCTACCATGAACTGGTCCTTCACATCCTTGGCCACAGCGACCGCATAAGGATTTTCCGTATCATCCAGATCCCCGTCTGTTTCTCCCTCTTCTGCTGCCAAAATGCCGTTTTCCATTGCAAAAGCCCGGAAAGGCGGTATGCCTTCAAAATGATATCGTGCAAAAGCCGAATACAGATACGGAAGCATACGTTTCCGTAATTTCATAACCTCCCGCAGGGCCTTCTCTACTTCCGGGAAAGACCATAGTTCCATCTGGCTTGCCCAGGAATTGATCATGGCCATAGGTGAAAAGCATACTACCTGACAGCGCCTGACCCATTCTTCCGCAGTTTTTGCCCCTCTGACTTCCGGCGTCCACAGTACCCCGGAAAAGCCGCTGTTGCACAGGGCTGTTATATAATCATCAAACTTATAGTAGTCATTATAAATTACATAGGGAAAGGATACGCCACCACTGTTGGAAGCGCGCACCAATCCGTAGGTACGCTGGTTCTTTTCCTTAAAAATTTCCGTTGTCAGCTTTTGCATCTGCAAACCGTAGGTTTGACGCATTTCCTCTCCGGTATGACCTGAAGGAAACTCCGCATAGTCCGGCCACAGCCACCGGTCATACCCGTCACATTCGTCAACCTTGTAGCCGCTGACTCCAATATCCACATGCGTCCGGCGATGCTGCTCCTTGAGAATATTTGCAGCTTCTCCCAAGGTATAATCAGGGACAATTCCGCACCATACATTATGGGTTCCTGAAAGGGGAAGAAGCTTTTCATAAATAGGAGCTTCCGGTGATACGTAAGGGTTTTCCCACAGATTGATCCTTAATCCCTTTTCCATCAGCTTGCTGCACAAAACCCCCGGCTCTGGAAAACGCTCATTATCCCATTCATAGGTGCAGGGATAGGATTTACTGTGCCAGCCCGGTTCCAACCCGACGACATCCAAAGGAAAATCCCTTTCTTCAAATTCCTTTACTGTGTTCATTACCTGTTTGTCTGTATATAAGCTAGGTACACGTTTCCAGATACCCAATCCCCACTTTGGAGGCAGGCAGCCCCCGCCGCAGTAAAGATTATATCGCCGTACGGCATCCAGTATTGTAGGTCCTCCGAATACTACAACTTCTACTCCTGCTGTTTCCACAGCTACTTCCACATAGTCGGAATCCGGATGGGCCTTCCATGTCCGGTCCCGGTTCCGGTCTTTAGCCTCCGGCGGATTTGGAGAGTCTTTCCGGTTGGCACTCCCTGCGTAGATGGAAACGTAACGAGGGGTATTAATGAAAACACCATACCCTTTACTGGATACGTAAAACGGGCAGGGCGCGTGAGTTCTTCCATTATCCTTTCCGCCATAATGATCCACCTTTAAGTGATAAGCTTTGTTTCTTTGGTCGATGGTTTGAAATTGCAGTCCCAGTCCATAGAGCTTCTCATCATCACCGAGGGGAAAGCGCAAAACCATACGACCTTTCACTTGCTCCACCTTCACTTCCCCAGTAAAGGGAAACTGTGTGTCTCCCATGTTCTTCAATGCCTCACTGCGTGATTCCACTCCTGCAATGCTCAACAACGTATCTTCGGGATCTCCACCCATTCTGGAAGACCATACACCGGGTGCACGCGAACTCCACTGAAATTCTACTTGAATCGCCATCTTACATACCTCCCATTATGGATAACGAACTTTAAAGTTGAATGTACTCCGCCAAAAACCATCCCAACTGCCGGCTGTTTTTCAGCTCCGATTTAGTAAGGTGTAAAGTTCGTTATCGATAAACACCTCTTACTATACAAATTCGGATGGAACTTAGCTGATTTGGGCATCGTAAAGCCCCAGAATCGTTGGCTGTACGATGCCCAAATCAGCAGTTGCCAATCCGATTGTATATAGTTATTCTACTTATTTTACTCTCCACCTGTCCATGGTATAATGTCTGTAGGAATGTTAAAATGTCTGTGGAAATTGGTGCTTAATAGAAGGGAGGGAAGCGTGTTGGACCATTTTGATCTTCTGCGGGGAACACATAATTCCATATTGAACTTTTATTACTGCGGGTCCCAACAATGCAAGCCGGGACACTCCTATGGCCCTGCTTTGCGGGACCATTTCCTGATACACTATATCCACAGCGGAAAAGGTGCCTTTAAAGCCAACGGTAAGACTTATCCCCTGGAAAAAGGCCAGGGCTTTCTCATCTGCCCCGGTGAGGTGGTTTCCTACAGTGCTGACCTTGACGATCCCTGGCATTATTCCTGGGTGGCTTTTAAAGGGTCCATGGTGGAGCAGTATCTCTGCTGTGCAAACCTTACCGGTGACAATCCAGTTTTCCAGTGCAAGCAAAGCGGTCCCATGGAAGAATGCCTTGGCCAATTGCTGGAAGCGAAAAAAAGAATCCATACGATGGGAGGCGAAGTCAGGCTTTTAGGGCTGACTTATAACCTGTTGTCCCTGTTAATGGACGAAGCAGGAAGTGGCAATTTCCAATACGAAGCGGATCACCGGCCAAATTACTACATCGAAAAGTCAATGGATTTTATATATAAGAATTACTGGAGAAAATTTTCCATTTCCGAGCTTGCAGCCTATGTAAAGCTGGAACGAAAATACCTCTGTTCTATTTTCAAGAAGGAGTTGAATACCACTCCACAGCAGGTATTGATCAACCTTCGGATTCGTAAGGCTTGCGAATTGCTGGCTGACAACAATCTAAGCATTATACAAATTGCCCTTTCCGTAGGATATGACGACCCGATTCAGTTTTCCAAAATGTTCAAGAAAGTGACGGGTTCTTCCCCCAGTACTTTTCGAGAAAAAAGAGCTTTTAATATATGAGATTTTATTTATAACTTACTTCAAAACATCCGCTCCGAAAAAATTATAGCCGACTGCAGCCCATTACGAAATGTCTACAGTCGGCTAACGTTTTATCAAAGCAGGAGAAAACATCCTGATTCTTATTATATTCTTTCCCACGTTTCAAAAGCGGAGGTTTCCATTGGTGTCCTTCTATCCCCTCAGTTCTCTCTGGAATAAGGTCAGCAGTCGTAAATAGTAGCTGGCTTCGCGCAGAACATGATCATTGAGCAGTGGTATAATAATGGATTTTATTTTGCACTCCAGCGCCCCTTGCGTTCCCTGCGCCTTGAAATCCCGTATTCTCCTGGTGGCATCAAAGCTTTCCTCCGTTACTCTTTGGAGAGCCATCAGTCGTTCCATTGCCACTTGGGCTCTGCGTGTCAGTTCTCTGAATTCTTTCGCGAAATCATTGGCTTTATCGATTAAAGCCTCTTCGGAAGGATCCAGCAAGCCCCGTATAAACGTTGCATGATCCCCCATGATATGATCCCAGAATACCTCCTGTCCTCCGATCTCCCGCAAACCGTCGAACCCTTCCCCTCTTTGTAGTTTCTGCAGCATTCGTAAGTACATTTTTGCCTCTTGAATCACGTGCTCCAGAAGGGTTGGATAGAGGAAAGTAAACATTCTGCATGCGCTTACCTCATCCAAAATCCGCTGCTTGACACCGATCAAAGTGGCAACAAGGTTAATGGCATTATCATTCAGCACGGACACATTTTGCACCAACACAGGATTTACCCCGATACCGGTACCGGGGGTTAGGACTGCTTCCGCCTGTGTCAACCGGGTATCAATGGGAATACCCGTTAAATTTTGGGTAACCATTTCCGCTTTCAGAGTAAAAGGCGTCACAAGTTCTCCGGAGCGTATCACTTCCGGACTTATAACCCCATTCGCCATAGCAATGGCCTCACCCAGCAAACTGTTAAATTGCTGCTCCAACTGTAGACCCTGTTGCATCAGAGCGTTGTTTTTGGGAGGAAGGCTCGCCGCTACAAAAATGATGTGCTCTTTCATGATCCGCAAAAAGAACAGGTTTAACTCCAGGGACATTTTAATGTAGTCTGACTGTGCTATCACACTGGACACCTCCTAATATATTGTTTACATAATGCTATACATTATATTATTCAGACTCTATATAAAATGATACATCCAATATAAAAAGCTGCCGAAACCGTATAAGATAAATCATTTGACGGTTTTGACAGCTTTAAAATCCATTATAGAATGCCCTGTTCCTTCCAAGCACGGACAAGAAGAATTAACAAATTCCTATCCTACCAGTACAACTTCCAATCCTTGAGAACCCTCACCAGTGCTTCAAAGTAGAAATAGTCTCCCCAGATGCAGCACTCATCCACTCCTGCTTTTCCCGGCTTGCTGTACACCGCATGAAGCAGTACACCGTTGGAGTCAGGACGTTCTGCTGTGGTATAGCTTTCTGCCAGGGATTTTATCATCATCAATGCGGCATTTTCATAGATCGTTCTGTAGGGATCTGTTAAAGGCAGATGCTTTGCAGTTTCCAGCAAACCGCAGGCAGCAATGGCAGCGGCCGAGCTGTCCCTTTCTTCATTTCCTGAAGTAAATATCAAATCCCAGTAGCTGACCTGGTCTTCCGGAAGGCGGTTCAAGAAGTAGTTTGCCAGCTTCTTCGTCATATCCAGCAGCTCTGTATCTCCTGTGTAGATATAACTGAGAGGGAAGCCATAAATTCCCCAGGCCTGGCCCCTGGACCAGCAGGATTCATCCGAAAAGCCTTGTGCAGTCTTGCCAAACCTCGGAGCTCCTGTTTCCGTATCCATATAATAGGTATGGAAGGTGGAAGCATCTTCTCTTACAATATACTTTTCCGCCTGCTTCACATGGTTATACGCCATCTCATAGTAGGAATTATCTCCAGTCATCTCCGAGGCCCAATACAGCAGAGGTAGATTCATACAGCAATCGATGATCATTCTGCCGCGCTGTTCCGGATCTGCCATACTTCCCCAGGCCTGGATGATTCCTGCTTTATCCACATAGCGCGTCGTTAACTGCTTTGCTGCATTCAATGCAGTTTCCGCCGCCGCCTCATCACCTGTCAGCTTATAATCCGCTACACAGGAAAGTGAATAGAGGAAACCCAGATCGTGGTGGTCCACCGCGATTTTTTCATCCATTCGTTTTTTGAAGCTTTGTACATGAATTTTGGCCAGATCCTTGTATTTGTCGTCTCCGGTCAGTTCGTAAGCGAGCCAAACCATGCCTGTCCAAAAGCTGGCTGTCCAATCCACATTTTCGATGGCTTCATAAACCTGATTCTTGCTGGCAGGCGCTGGAAACTTCTGTACAAAGGTGCCGAGGTTTTCGTCAATCTTTTTCAGCACAAATCCAATGGCATCCTCCACAAATTTTTTGTCCATCTGTGGTCTATGTCCATAAAGCTCCGGATTTTTAAGAGCTTCAAATGCAACTTCCTTCATAGGTAAACCCTCCTACTATAACAAATATAGATACAATGTAATCATCATTTACTAATAGGCTTTTGTATATTATTATTATTTATTTTTAATGGATATATAAAATACTAGCACATATTGATATTTGCTACCATGAACTATATAATTTTATTTGTACTATATTAGTATCGGAGGAAACCAGATGAATCCATCTACCCCTGATATCCTGCAAAATATTCTCCCTCACTTCTCTTTTGTCATTGAGAGAAAGTGCACACCGGAATGGGCCCTTCCTGAAGGCTTCTTTCCCGAGCATAATTTTCTTCTTGTTTATGAAGGAGAAGGCTTTTTCCACTGCAATGGCTGTGACTTTACTGCAGCCCGTGGAGACCTGGTTTACTATAAACCCGGTGATATGCGTTGGGCCAGCACTTCCAAGTCCAATTTGATGAAATGCTTTGTGGTAAACTTCAGTTACACTTGTCCCATTTTGGTGAACGAACAGTGGAATCTCCTGGATATGCCACTTCCTTTTGATACGATTGAAAGAATTGGAGAAGGGTACTTATTTTCGAGGCTTTTAGACCTCTTTGACCAATTTACCCGAACCTGGATCTCCTCAAAGGAAAACCATGTTATGACAGCCCGGGCAACCTTCCTTGAAATCCTTAACCTTTTACTGAAATGGAAAAATAGTAGAGGCGTTGACTTTAATAATATACGGAAAGTTGAAAAAGTGATTAATTATATGACAGGGCATTATTCCAGCCCATTACAACTGCAAGAGCTGGCACAAGTAGTACAGGTAAGTCCTTCCTATCTTATTCTCCTTTTTAAGGAGGTTACAGGAAAAACTCCGATAGAGCATCTGATTCACATACGTATGAACCGTGCAAAGGATTTTCTTCAGGAAGGCCATACCGTTACGGAAACAGCTGAGATGCTGGGATTTAATGATATCTACTATTTTAGCCGATGTTTTAAAAAACGGGTAGGCCTGTCTCCTTCCCAGTACAAGGAAAGGCTGTAGATCAAGGGATCTACAGCCTCTATAATTTAGGTTTTCCGTGTAAAGTAAAGAATCATTTTCAATTATAGATCGTTATTTCACTTCTTTAACCGCAAGTAATCTACTTTATTCTTTGCAGCGTCTGTCACCTGGACATTCAAATCCACATTCCTTGCCGTGTTTAACTTTGTATCCGTAAAAATAGCAGCTTTTTCTGTGGATCTTGACAGCTCCTTAATTGCACTGGATAAAGCATTTAATGTCTGACGGTATGCAAGCCCTTTTTCTCCCGCAAGATTGTCAGTTCTCAATATGGCGATTTTTTCTTCCACGTTTTTTGCAGCCGTCCTGATGATGGACACATAATTGCTCCCGTTACTATATAAGACTTCCATATTTTTGTAATTAATCACTTCACTCTTTCCGCCCATAATAAATCTCCTTCCAGTTCAGTGTCTTACATCGAATCCGTTTCTTTAAAGTAGTCTTCAAGCGCATCATTGGCTTGTTCGCATAATTCAGCCAGATGCAGTGCCTGCGCACCAATGCCATTTTGCTTATCATCCGTACCAAAGAGGTCTGACAGCACTTTCAAGAAATGCAGATTCGAATCTTCGTATTCCTGAGCAATCATCGCTCCATATGTTTCGGATGCATTTTTTATTTCACCGACTTGTGCCAAAACTTCTTTCATTAGATTTTGAACTTGCTCCTTATCAATGCTTGTTCTATCCATAGATTCTCCCCTCCATTTTTCTTTATATAGGGAACCCGGCCTCTATCCGCTAAAAAGTTTATGTAGGCTGATTCCTTTACCTTCACCAGCGAAAGCATAGCCATACATCTTCGCCATTGATCTCAATAATAAGACCCTCTGCTTCGATTTTTGAAAAGCCTTTCGCAGATTGAAGCTTTGCCATTACATCCGGGGGCAGCCAGTCAGAAAACTTCGCAAGCACCGGCAGTGGCCCGGATTTCTTGATTTCAAAGTAGTTACCTGCCAAAACTTTATTGGGGTATACTTCCATGCCGTCAATATCCTTGGGTTTAATTCGAACCCTTCCACGTAAGGCGACAGTCTCTGAACTGGGAATATATCTGAGAGTTCGCATCATTGTAACGATGGCTTGCTCCCGTGTGTAGCCAGCCCAAGGTTCGAATCCATATTCCGTTCCCTTCATGATTCCGGCGTTATAGCAGATATCCACACCTTCCACAGCCCATCCCTCAATGGCTTCTTTATCGCTGAAATAGGCCGGTGTCAAATCTCTCTTTGCGTTCACTGTCCGTAAAATGTTTCCTATCATTACTGCGGCTTCCTGTCGGTTAAGATTTTTATAGGGATTAAATTCTGATGCGGATACCCCATTGATGATACCGAGAGCAAAAGCGCCTCTTACAGCTTCCGTATTGATATCATTGAAACGATGTCCCGGTATCTTCTTTGCAATCCCTTCCCAGGTTGCGCCGGATATGTGCAAGGTTGTCAGCAAGGACAACTCCGCATACTCTTCCCGCGTGATCGGCTGGCTGTAATTCGAACGCAGCCGCTCCGGAACAATCCCCTTTTCAACCGCCTCTGCCACATCGGCTTCCGCCCACTGTGAAGGCCTGTCCACAACTTCAGCATAAGATGTAATAGCGCCCAATACTATGAATAGAAACGTTATTATCAGTATTTTATTCCTTAGCAACACGGTCACTTCCTTCACTATTTGCAGGAGGACTTTCTACCGAGAGTCCTCCTGCATTTACGGTTTTACATCAATGTGTCCCCTTTACATCCAGGTCATCTGCAGATGACTTATTTGCAGAGAATACGGAAAGCACTGCATGGGGTATGGCTGTTGTCGGATAAGTTACACCGTTTATTACCACAGGCTGGTTTCCTTCCGGGTGAGTATACCTCAGGTAATAGGGATTCCCTATGGCTGTGATATCAGCCGCTGCTATGATAACACTGTTACTGTTTCGCAAAGCATCGATATTGACCTGCGTCGGTTCTTGCCCGGCAAGTACCACTACCGCCGACGAAGGCAATCCATAAGTAAAATGCCAGCGCTGTGCCTGTACGTTAAAGAAGGATGGAGAAAATTTGTTTCCCGGATTTTTATCTTGATTATAGGTGAATGTACTCCCTATAAAGGTCCGATTCTTCTCTTTGGGGTAAATGACTTGCGCTGTACCAAAGGGATAATACGAGCCTCCGGGAATATTAGTATTATAGGCTATCGCCGCCAGTTCTGTCGAACATTCCTCAGACAAACCGTAATTTCGTCTGCTGTTTTCCTCATCCCAATCCAGATTATAAACGTATTCGTGTACCTGGGACGGGTCCCATCCCGGAACAGCCGCGCCATGTTTGTTAATGAGTTCATAAGACCCGTCTACCTTCATATAAACATCTACGGGTGATATGCTTCCGTCTTTCAGGTTTAAATGGTAGTAATACATGAGGATCTGCATCCTATCATAGTAATTTCCAATGGTCTGAATATCAGCAAACACATTGTATCCCAGGCGCATGGGCTGTTTGCGCAGCGCATCGATATTGTTCTTTTCCGGTGATAAAGGAAAGCTTTCTGGTGATTGCCTTAAATGAGACAGCATTCCATAGGTGTCTAGATACTTTGTAGCAGGTCCTATAGGATTTCCTCGGATATCCTGGGAGCTTCCTATAATCTTATTCTGCACAGTAGGGTCTACTCGTTTTACCAGCTTCGGAACAATCCATGCGTCCTCTTGGATAGGCATTTTGAAGAAGTTCGCAAACCTGAAGTCTCCGGTATCTACAAGAGTCATATTACCGATTCGACCGACAATATCGATATTGGCAGTTTTTATCCCGCTGTGTTTTGCTGCCAGGCTCCCATCCCTGAGACGATTAGTGGTATAGGTATTATCCATATAATTTTCATTGTTGTTATTGGCTATAACTTTAAAGGTGGCAACTGCACTGGGTGCCTCATAGTTCGCCAATACGCAATAAAATTCATAAATCTCCTCATTTACTTCCAGAGAAATCTCCTGTCCGGCCTTATATGCTACACCGTTATATAATACATTGAAGGAAAAAGTTACACTTTTATACTTTGTCCATTCGGTGGTATCCATGGGATCGGTAAAACCCCTGCCCCTTTGTGAAGTAGTGCTGCTGATCCCCAATGCATCGTTCCCGCGGAAGTTGCCCCGATTTGGGAAGTACACATAAAAGGGATAGTCCAGGTTTATAAATCCGCCGGCACTGACATTCCCCAGGTTTGGAATGGGTACGGCTGCATCCGGGGTCAGCGTTCTGGTTACCACTTCATACCAGGATTCCGGCGGATTGGAAGGGGGCTGGTTGTCAGAAATCACTTTCATAGCAATTAACTGAGGTTCTGAGGAAACAAGGGCCGGTGCTGTGATTCTTATAGCTCCATGGCCTGTTCTTCCTCCTACCTGGGTGATCCCATCGGTAACGCCCCCTATGTAGCCGGAGCCTCCGCCTCCACCGGAGTCATCGTGGTCGTTGTAGTTCGGATAATCGGTGGAACCGCCACCGCCGCCATACCAGCCGCCTCCACCACCGCCGGCACTTATGCGGCCTTCTCCATAGCCACCCTGCCCAAAGGAGCCGTAGCCGGCATCCCGGGAATAACCTCCCGCAGTCTGGCTTCCTCCATATCCGGGGTGTCCGCACCAGGCTTCTCCATTGTTTCCTGTCAACCCACCGCCAGCGCCTCCCTTTTTAGGACCATTTCCGCCGCCGCCGCCGGCAACGATGATTCTATCGTTTAAGGTTTGTCCCCCACGACGTATGTCAGTTCCGCCTCCGCCCACACTTTCCGAGTAGCCGCCAGATCCTCCGCCATTCCATCCATTGGAACCTCCCACGTACAGATAGAGTACCTCCCCTTTATTCAACGTAATATCCCCTTTTGAATAACCGCCTTCTCCTCCACTACCATTGCCCCCCTGAGCCCCCCATACTTCCAATGTATAGGTTCCGTTGGCCGGGGCCGTAAAGGTTTGGACATTCCCTGTGTAGCTATAATCCAGCAGCACAGGCGCTGGCGGCACATACTCGGGATTGGGTACCATGGACTCTTCATAGACCGGGTCATAGGGAAGCCATGTGTTGGTAACATTGTTATTGATTAATTCCAGGTCATCAGCGAACAAGTAGCTGTGTATGGTCCCTGAGGTAGTGACTCCTTTTCGCATTTCCACCCTTATTTTGGCCGTACCTGCGGGTGGAGTAAAGGTATAGTTTACCTCTAAGGGAATATGATTGTTATCGATTCTTCCTGCCTGCGCGCTTCCAATCACATCTCCATTCCCACTAAAGAAAAACAGTTCCAGTGTTGCCGTGCAGCGATGCGCCGCCAGCTTTCCCTTTAACGTATACGAATCTGTCATGGGAATGGTGGTAATGTCCTTATAGTAGGAAGCAGAAGAGCCGGATGGCTCGTTTATACCATAAATCTCAAAGCTCCGAGCCCCTGACAGGGTCCATGTAGTATCGTTGGTTCTAACGGTATGGGTATACACACCGCTGGCATTCCATTCCCCCTTGTTCCAGCCGGCCAGCGCACCGCTGGGATTTACGATTTCCGCGTCCCCGTTGTACAATAAATTTTGCTTGGGAGGGTTCTGCTTAAACACTCTTTCATACTCGATTTCCGGTGGCTGGAGGTTTCCTCCCAACCCCTGCGTGGCAGGTGTTCTTTGCTCCCTCCCGTCAGGTAGGGGCATTACAATGGCGAACTGTGTTGATACCGGGTTATGAAGGACGATATCATTTACCTTTGTATGGTTCGGGGAGTAGGTGGAGTAAAACTCCTGTCCGTTGGCCCCATATTTTCCATTATAGTCTGTATTATAGGGAGCCATGCCGCCTTCATTCAGCATCAGCCGGTAAAATACCGAAGATTGTCCGGTGACATATTCTCCGTTTGGCAAGGTATCGATAACATCCAATCCTGTTTGTACCAGCCGCATTCCGGAACCAGGCCGTCCAGGCCGTGACATTCCTGCCGGCAATGAATCGAAAATAGTAGATACGGTGGGGCCTCCACCGGGATTATACTTGGTGGCGGGCGATGAATAATTCCCATTATAAGAGCCGATGTTAATGCGGCTTACGGACCATTGAGCCGCCGATAGGGGGTTCGAATCCCACATGGTTTCCTTGGAGGTTTTGGGCACTTCCAGGGCTTCTGTTGTTTTCTTTGCGGGTGATTTCTTTTCGAAGTACAGTACCGATTGGTCCCCGGAAGAGGTTTGCAGGATCAGAAAATCCGATATGGCTGTGACATCCGTCGTCATATTTCTACGCTCGTTGAACTTCTGCTGTTCGTTCACGGTCCCTGCTGTAGGGGTGTTGGCGTGGGCATTATCGGAGGAACCTTCATTCCATACGACGTGGTCATGCTGGTTCGTTTCCAGCGAATACCGTAGTCGCCCTGCAGCACTGGTATTGCTGGACGTGATATTGTAAAACAGGGTAGGATCTCCCGATACAACAGTGGCCGTAACCTCGTCGGTTCCAAGCAGTGTAGCCATCCCGTCTACTTTTGACTGATCCAGCTTCCAGACATGGGCCTTCGTGATTTTCATATAGTCAAAAGTACTGCTTTGGGTCCAGGTATCGGTATACCCCCCTACGGATGGATGCACATGTCCTTCCTGTACCCACCAGTACTCGGTTCCGTATATAGGCTGCGGGTGTTCGCCTGACGTGTAGCCCTTTATATAAGGAGCGCTATGCTGGGATACAGTCTCTGTAAAACTAGCTCCGCTGCTATCGACTTTTGTTCTGGCAGCAGGTTTTGGCGGAGCACTGTCCTTTTGCCGTCCTCCTGTGATAGGATCCATGGACCAACCACAGGGGACCGAAGTAAAATAGGAAGTATAGGTTCTGTCGGCTGAACCATCCGGTACATACTTCGCCTCAATGTCTACGATGAACTCAGAACCTCCAGAGGCAAAATACAAATGCCGTGTGGTCGGTGTTCCTGCCATGGCTTCAAAGCTCTCGTTCAGCGGTGCGCCTTCCTTAATCTCCGACCAGTAGGATGGGATGGAGGTGTAGGAGACTTTCTGTACCATTCTGTAAAATTTCACATAATCCGTCCCCGGGTCCGGTGTCAGTACAATTTCTTCCTTTCCCGCTTTCACTCTGACAGTGGCGGTATAATCAAATTGTACCGTCTCTTCCTCTCCGATTGGATAGCTTTTTATGACATCTGCATAGACAAGCTTGTCCCCTTTGAGATACTTTAAAAATTGGGCTTCCGTAATATTTACGTAACTCCCTTTTGCCGTATAAGGCGTAGCCGTAGTGACGGATGCGCCCGGAAGATTTCTCTCGATGGTCACGCTAAGCTGCAAATTTTCTCCTTTTATGTATTTCTCCCATTTGGCTAGGTCCTCGGAACTTTGCTTCATGTCAATAGCCAGGGAAGCCGCACCATTGATCTTTTCCGATTTTATGATTTGCAGATTGTCCGGAGTTGCATCGATTCCAAACCGTCCTGTAGGAGCCACTTTAGCCTTTTTGTAGTAAAATTTAGCCAGAATAGACCGATTTACAGGTGTCAGCGTTTCAGTTATCGCCTCCGTACTTGTTATACTCCTAGGTGTCACATCACCTTCCAAACTCCAGGGATTAGCAGTATCACCTTTCCATATTTTAGACCGCTCCGTATCAAGAATAAAACCTTCTTTTGGGCACTTGCCCTCAATTTGCACATCTTCTGTTTCGTTCGTGAAGATATTTTTGGGTATATGAGTGACTATTGGCCCTCCTTCTCCTTCCGGCAGCCATATCTCCACTACCGTTCCGCCCTTGTAAGGTGCCTGCCATGAAAGCGTCATATCTTTTGCTTGTTTAAATGCTTCTTTTGCACTCCAACTCCACCCCCACCTGGTTGTGAGATCTGTATATTGCTTTTCATTTGTCACATTGAAGGGGCCTTCTTCATCTTTTTTTTCTCTGGATCCATTATGTACTATTATCATCCCAAAACCCTTTAGAGCATAGACCTTACCTTCTTCTGTAAACTCAGGCCATTTTGCTATCTCATCCCAATATGCCCTACCGATTTTACCTTCTCCATACAGCATGATTTCTCGATATGGGCTTATAGACTTTGTATCGATTCCCCTAACCATCATTGACCTGGTTTCATAGGTTACGGATGTAGTGGCTGGAACCGCTATATGGACATCAATGGTTATCAGCTTATACATACCATCAGTCCCGCAAACTTCAATTTTATAGAGTCCGTATCCATTATATGTAAACTTGCCATATATATATCCTTGATCCCCAGGTGTCAGCGGAAGTGTAACTTTAGTTCCACCCGGCTTTGTTACTCTTATCAAATTAACAGTTCCCGGACCGTCTACTTTAGTCTTTACAATTACCTCTTCACTCGAGACAGGCGTAAAATGGATGCTGGATTCCACATAGCTTTCATTTCCGATTATTACTGATGCCATTAGAAGTGACCGTGCAGCATAAATGTTTGACCCTAGGTAGAGTAATGCTATTATCCCAATTATAATGCCTAGAAATCGTTTCACTGGCTCACCTTCTCTTTTAGCTGATCTTTTTTCCCATCTATAAAGCGATAATATTTAAATAACTCCTCTTCATATTCCGGTTTTCTTATTCTATCGTAGTCTTCTTTTGTATACTCGGTTACATTCCAATACTCGATAAATTCGTTTATAACTTCATTCTTCATATCCCAGGTCACCAATGTTTTATCCCTTTGTCCGGCGATGCTTTCTTTCTCTCTGGGATATCCGATATTCAACTGTATGCTGGTGATATTATAAGAAACTGTAGTCACATTTCTTCCATCCTTATATGCCTTTACATAGGGCAGGAAACTATCAAGGCCAAAGGCCTCAAAGGCTTCTCTCCTGTAAGTTACAATCATGTACATGTATACCGTTTCATACTCTTTAGGAAAGCAAGTCTTCAGTATCTCTTTTACCTGAGCCCGGGTATACTCCGTGGGCTCTTCCACATAGATTGTCATATCTATATCCTTGTAAGGTATATCCCATACCAAGGAAGGTTCAGCTTCATGAATCTTGATTTTTATGTCTTTGTCCTTCGGCGTGAGTATTCGGTAGACATCCTGAAACCATTCCACATCATACTCCTCCGACTGCAAAAGCCTCTCTACCATAGACTGGGGTCCAACCCCTTCTTTAGGTATTACTTGAATTATTTGTCCGATATCATTTTTGATTTGGGTAGGCTCTAACGGAACTGTAATCTGACCATTGATGGCAACAATTTTGTTTTTACCAAACCAGTCCACTGTACAGCCTAAGGCTTCACTTACAAAACGCAAGGGGATCATCGTCCGATCCTCTCTTATGACTGCCGACATATCGAGGGTGACCTCTTTACCATTCACTCGTGCAATATTCGAGTCCACGGTGACTACCACAGTTGTATCCCCTTTAGAGATGGACGCGGTTTGCGTTCCAGCGTTCCAATCCACATAAAAGCCTAGCGCCTCCGCTATAGCTCGAATGGGAACGATGGTCCTGTCGTTTTCGATGCGCGGCTGTGCATCAAATTGAATCCTTGCGCCATTTACCTTTACTGTGATGTTGTCGTCAGCAAATACGGTTGTTGCCGTAAACAACACCAGCAACATCACTGCCATTATAAATATAATTCTCCTCATAGTAAAACATCTCCCCTTATTTTTATTGGATTAATTATAAGTAAAATTGTTTTCATACTGCACTCCCAAATATCTTCTCTCTTCCGAGGCTTCACGACTTCAGTGTAGGACCCTTCCCCTTAATTCATATACAGTATATCGTGATTATACCCGGCTCTTGCTGCATCCTCTACCGTCGAATACACATCCTCTATAGGTACACCTCCCGGGAACCGGTCTGCATAGCAATAATACTTTGTTCCGCCTCTTCTGTAGGCCAGAACCATCATGGCCTGGTCAACTTTCGTACCCGATACGCTAAATCCGCTGATAGGCCTCACAGTGGTTAAATCTACATTTTGAACCAGTACGATTAAGGATGGACCTGTTATTGGACTTACCCCTGTAAGGGATGTCAGTTGTGCCGGTATAAAAAAAGAGTTCTTCCAATTGGGATTGGCGGCGTTTACAGAATCAATGGTGTAGGCCATTTCACCTGCCACAATTTTATTTATTTCTGCAATTCCAGCCTCCTTATTCAATAATCCCGGCGGGATCCCCTTGTATTTGGAAACATTGTATCCATTGATGGCATAAGCATACTCCATACCCATATTCAAAGCATAGGAAGTTCCGGCATTTGTATAGGTATAGGGCAGCTTGGGCCCGAAGACCACATCCCAAGTACTGTCACTCAACCCGTTCTCGGGATAATTTACCGCATTCTTTACAGGCTGGTATTTGGCTACGTAAAATCCGTCGTAGGCTGCCATACAGGCCACGGGAATATAATTTTGCAATACATGTTTTCTTGCTTCACCGCTGATCCCTATATCATAATTCAAGCAAAAAAGATCAACAAATGTGTCTAGCGCCTGCTTAGGGTCAACAATCATATAGTGATCCTTTGTATAGTCCATCTCCAGGTGATCCCCTGTCAATGCCTCCTGCATGGCCGCATCCGAGCAGTAGTCTATAGCATAGGAGAGGATAAGCTGCTGCAGTTCACTTTGTTCGTTCAGGGAGTATCTGTAGAATCCTACCAGCAATGCCGCCAAGTAAATTACCGATATAATGCAAACGACTCCGAAGGCTCTTTTCATACTGCTACCTCACTTTACCCGCAAGGGTAAACTCGAATTTCGGTTGCGCCATTTTAAGCAGCTGCCACAGTATGCGTTGTGCCCCCGTCCAATCAATGGCTTTGAAGGTTACTTGAACAACGTCACCTCTGTTCCATTTACTTAGATCTGTAGATAGTACGTAAGAGGTATACGTCCCCCCTTTACCATCCGGATTCACAATTTTAACGTATCTTTTCACTGTAACGTCTGCCACCACGCCATGGGACGCACATCCCAGATAAAAATCCGCCAGTTCTGCCTCCGTAGTCCTTCCTGAATCCGTAACCTTGTTTATAAAATTTGTCACTTCGTTGATAGAGGCTCTCTTCATGGTTAAGTCACTGGTAAGCGCATTGATGGTTAAGGGCCCAAAAGCCAACAGGATAAAGGCCAGCACAATCCCCAATATTTTAGAAAATATATCACTCATTTACGGGCCACCACCCATTTTCTTATTCCTGTATTCCCAATATAGGTTTCAAGCTTTAACTGACCGGTATATGTAGTATAGGAATTCAAGGTCTGCAGCATATTGGCCCGCTGCTGTAATAAACTATCCACAGTGATCTCCGGTGATACTCCGTCGACAACGGATTGAAAAACAGCCGGCTGCGGTGTTTTCCTATCGGCAATAAGCGCCATAAGCAATACATCTTCCCTGGTAAACAGCCTTTCTACCGGTTTTATTTCGCCGCTGGTCTGCTGTGCCGTTTTTTCTATTAATGTGTCGAATCCTCCCACATTTCCTTTAAACATCGGTATAGCATTACCGATCATAATGGGTGTTAGTATCGCAAGCACCAGAATAAGAAGTAGGACATCAAATATATCATCCGTCCCCATGTTCTAACCTCCTACGTCGATAATAAACATTTTTTGCGGCGTCTCTGTAACTGTAACTCTAACTTTCTTATTAAAAAACCCCTCCAAGCTCTTTTTACTGGTTATGGGCACTCCCCCGATACTTCCTGTTACCGACTGAACCACATCTGCATTTTTGTCCAAGACCAGATAAACCGTTGCCACGGGTACCGCGTCTTCATACTCTCTCAATGCTGTTACTTCAGACCCGTAGGCGGAGGCAACCACATCCGTTACAGAGGTAACTGTGGATCTTTGGAATTGCTGTCCAATGCCTGCAAATAACATGATGATACCGATTACTGCAGAAAGGACAATCAATTCAATGGTTAAATGCATACTGTTTGATAATTCATTATCCATATCACACAATTCTCCTAAACCAAATGTACAGGATTGCACCATTGGCATCTTTTATCAATTGCGCCCGGTACCTTGACCCCGGCGGTATACGCACATTGAGTGCATTCATCGAATAATCGCTGGAAGGTGTCCATGTATAATCATAGACAAAAGGAGCATTCGGATTGTCCGCAGCCGGGTTTGCCGTCGCAGCCACCGTAGGCGCCTGCGCGCGGTTCTCTAAAACACAATTTATTACATCGGCCTGATTAACCAGGACATTGTCATATTTCACCCATTTTCTGTGTTCTTCCAAAACAGCTACTGCATTAATATCCTGCTGTTGCAACCTTGCCACTTGCCGTACTTCACTGCTCATAACTACTACAAAGGTAATAAGCATTGCCGTTACGAATGCACCGACTGCCAACCACACGGCCTCTTTCCATTCATCCATAAAAGCGCCCCCTTTTTAGCCGTACTTACTTATCGCAGCCGGTATACAGTTCCCTTTACGTTGAAAGCTTCTTCTCCCCAACTCGATGACTCTGTCATTTCCGTAGAAAAGATATAGTCTTTTACTGCGGTGTTTAGGATATTAACAGGAGAAGTACTTTGTGTTACCACTTGTTGGTATAGCATATCCTGAAACCTTTTATCTTCTTTAAAAAGTACGCCCAACGTACTTTTTAACAGTTCCAGCGTTGCAGTGTTATTTCGCTCTAGCCAGAAAGACATGGCGCTGAAGTCGGAATTAAGGTCGAAATAAAATATAGGACTTATATGATAATCCTCATTGGGGTTTACCTCCTGGAAGGTAATGCGGTATTTGGTCGATTGGGTTGTACTGCTGGTTCTTTTGGAAATACTGCTACAATTCGGCAGCTGGCTTAGGGCCTGTAGGATGGGTTTATCCGCTACCTCCTGTTTTATTATATCCAGATATTCTATTTCAAAGGGTATCTCCGGATTATCAGACCGCTTCTCTGCTTCCCTGGCAACATAGGTCCTGCCCTGAAACTCAGCCTGAGACTGGTTGGCAGAATCCTCATCCGCCAATATGCTCGCCTGCCTTGAAGCATCATTCCAATCCACTTCGACATTCAATTCCTCCGATATGAACCGCAGAGGCACCATCACTTCATCCTCTTTCCAAACAGGTCTTGCATCCGATACTGCCAGCCTTACGGCGTTGGTTTCGAGATTCGTCACCCTGGCGGTATATTCACCGATGGTAAAGACGATTCGTGTGGTACTATTCTCTACGGCTACGATATCTCCGGCCTCCCATTTTACTTTACACCCGAGATTCTCCGATACAAACCCGATGGGCACCATGATCCTGTCTTGTGCATTGATATACGGAGCAACATCGGACACAACAGCTTCTTTACCGTCCACCTTAATGCTGATTGGTTTTTCACTTGCGAATATAGTTGATATGATGCCGATCACCATAAATATTGCCATGACTACGCTGATTCGTTTTTTCATGTGCCTACCCCCTTAATTTTACATTATCTGTAAGCCATTGTGCAAGAAACAATCCTCTATCACTTAACTGATGCGTTTAAATTGAAACCCTGTAATCGCACCACTTGCATCCTTTATTAAAAATGCCCGGTATTTCTTATCCGGCGGCAATATACTGCTTATATTATTTAATTCATACCACTGAGCGGTAGTACTTGCATTCCATATACAGTCGTAGGTGACTGCCGCATAGTTGTCAGAGGTAGTATAGGATGTAGCGTACACAGCGTATTTGCCTCTGGACTCATAAATACAATTCACCACATCCGCCTGCGTGACAATTGTGTCGTCGTAGCGTCCCGTCTTATAATACTCTCTTAACACTTCTACATTATTCATGTTGGATTGCTCGATCTTTGCCGATTCCCGTACTGCTGCTCCAACGGTATTTAAAAACATGATAAACACGGATACCAGCAGCGCACTCAGGGCAATCCATATGCCTTCCTTCCAATCACTCAAATCACAGGCGCCCCCTCATTCTTGTGTAAAACATATTCCGATAGTTTCTCCGGATATATCCTTTATCAGCTCTGCATAAAACCTGCCATCCGGCGGTATATATTCCAAATCGGCGGATAAATGTCGTGTAACGGCCTTATTCTCATATCGTATGGGTTGGCCGGAGGCATTTCTTTTAAGGTCCTTAGTATAGAACAGGTCGCTGCCGGAGCTTTTGGTTTTCCAGGCTGTGAAGTTCAGTATCCGGTAACCCTGAGCGTAGGTATCCGACTCCTTAAATACGCCTCCAAAGTTTACTGCATAATTTCCGGAGGATTGAGTCTTTTTTGTTCCATAAACAATGCCAAATCCGGTATTTTCATATAATTTTAACACACGTAGCACTTTAGTTCCGGATACCCATTTTTGATCATAATCATCGAACTGCTTTGACTTCTCTTCCTCCGTCACATTCACAACCCCAAGGATCATATCAAAGATATAGGGCTTTGCTATATTCACCGTCAGGAGGATGGTAAAGATCAACGTGCTGATCACCATTAGGTGTATGGCAATTTTTACACTGCTGACCGCTTCCGATTCCATGGCGATTGCCTCCCTTTTATGTATTCTATACTATAGAGGAGAGTCTGGAGAATCTCCTCTACACGAACAATACACGGTTACTGCTGAGTGAAGCATACTCCGGTTATAGTGCCGGAGGTATCCTTTATAAGTTCAGCCTTAAATTTAGCTGTGGGCCGAATAAACTCAGGGGTTCCTGACTTTTTCGTATCCATTGTATTCATATTAAAAGCCATTGATCCACCACTGACAAAAAGATTTTCGGTGTAGAATGAATCTGCTGTATTTGCTTTTGCCAATCCAGCGCCATCAAAAGTGGAGGTAAAACTAATATGATTGTTGGTAGCAGTTGTATCTATAAATCGGGCACCATAATTTATACCATATAACGAAGATTTTGACAATGCTGTAATAACGATAACTCCAATGGGCCTTCCCTCGAACAGCTTGATGGCTGAACTCACCTGCGTACCGCTCATGATCTGCTGGTCATAATCATCAAAGGTTGAGCTCTGCATCTGGTCCATTGCATTTTGTACCGTTCCAACACCCTGGTTGGTAGCACCCCTTGTGAAACCTAATATTACGAATATAATTCCTATGATTACCCCTACAACAATCAGCGCTATGGCAATCCTCGCGCCCGAACCTAATTCACCTTCCATTGTTTCCTCACTCCATTCTTTTTCTTTATTTTAATTGTTTATTATTCACCCTTTACCCGCATAAGTAGTTTGTTCAGACATCCCCTTTCCGGTTATAATGAATTTTACCTCATCCACCTGCTCTTTTTCTAAGTATCAGAAATAGGACTCCTGCTCCAATCGCAGCGCCAAATGCAACAATCGCCCCTATAAAGTAACTGTTCATGCAGTTCCCCTCCCTTCCGTAACTTTCTACTGGTTGACTCTTATATAGCTAGTGGCCAAAATTGGATAACGCATTTGTGAATTCCTGAAATCCTAAGATTCCTAACGGTAATAATATATAACCAAAGGCTGTAATCCCTAACGGAAGCATTGACAAAGGGCTCACTGCCTGCCTTTTCTTGTTAATGGATGTAACCTGTGCAATTTCTCTGATGCGTAATATGTGATCCCTTTCGGTAATTAGGTCACTGAATGCTTCTGCAACGGATATCTGATGAATGGTCAGAATCAGCTTGTCTATCATTCGTTTAAACTCCGGGAGAGAAGCCTTTGCCTTCAGCCGGTTCAGTGAAAGCTCCGGGTTGGAGGGATACTCATGGTAGGCAGCCAGCAAGGCATGCTTATGTACTCTGCTCTGTCGTTCCATCCAGTAGAGGATGTCCAGTGTGTCACAGGTTGTGTTCATTAGTATTGCAATGATGGTTTGAAGCTGTAAAACGTCTTCTTCCGCTTCTGTGCGTATAAACCATCGTCTCGCCTTTAATGTCATTTCCGGCATAAACCAGGCACCTACCGATATGAGGTAGCAGGCCAGCAGCATCCACCACTGGAAATGAGTCCCGTAGTATGCATCATACTTCATGCGCAGCCTTCTTACCTGCGCCTGCTTATCGTATTCCTGCAGCTTCGGCAGATAGGATTCTACAAACTGAGTGGTCTGCTTTTCACTCAGCTTTTGTCCCGATAGATAAACAGCATCCATCTTTCTTCTGGTTTCAATATCTTTTTGGGTCAGATTTTCCCCTCCGATCAGTGATAATTCCGCTACATTTCGATAGATAAAATCCCTGCTCAGATTGACTATGAAAAAAGCCGCAATTACGGAAGCCACCAGTGCAATGGAGGCATAGATTACTTTTCTTGCATACAAATGATAAATATCGATTCTGCTCAAGGCACTTTTTATTAATTTTGTTTTCTGCGCTATTTTTTTTGACTTCTTCGGCAAAATATCCTGAATAAATTGCTTGAATTCAGTTCGAGTCAACAGCTTCTTTATCCATTCCGAACGATCATCCGCTTTTATGGTTACAGCACTATTTATTTTTACAATCACCGTATAGCCCACCATAGCGCTCAATACGATTAAGATCCTCGTCAGGTACCCCATGACTCCGTGGTATATAATGGAGGTTCCAGGGATTACACCGCTAAAGAACTTTTCTATCACCCCAACAGCGGCAATGGGTGCCAGCGGCAATATTTCCAGGAAACCAAATCTTGCCCTTTGCAAGGAGATCCGCCTTATTTCAAGATTTATTTCCGAACTCATCATGGTCATGGCCTGGATAAAGTTGGATGTACCGTCATACAACTGCACATCCCCGCTGGAATTCAACTTAAAGCACACACCTGCCAGGGTTTGAAGAAGTTTAAACGGAGTCGACGCGTAAAACTCTTGCAGCCTTATTTCATCATTCTCCGAAGTCAAAATCAGATGGATTTCCTCAAAAGCCCGTTTGACCAAAGGGCCGGCTTCGGTTTCGGACACAGCATCCGGTATGGAATTATACCGTAGATAATTTTGCCGCAATGAGCTTATGGCCACCGCCAGTTGTTTCAGTAACTTAAAGTGTATACCATCCACCTGCTTGTCGATGAGGGTATTCTTTACTACGAAGGCAAAAGCAACGCATAATAAAGTAGAAAATAAGTCCTTGAATGTAAAAGCGCCTACTACCACTGTTGTAATGGATGCGGCCAATGACAGCACATAAAACCTGACGGCGATGATTTTTAAATCCTCTGCATTGTAAATGGATAGCTCAGCCAGTCTGTCGAAGAGTTTTCGTAATCCGTTTCGGGTTAAGAAGGTATTATTGAGTACATCATAGGCCTTATTGTACGTAGCCGTGGAAATAAGTGAATTCGGCTTTTTTGTATTCTTTTTGGATACAGTCTTTTTACGGTTTCCTTTGGTATTGCCAAATAAGAGGATCATGCCGGAAGCCAAGAAAAGGGTCGCAATAACTGCTACCATGATGAACATCATCATAAATTCTCAACTCCCTTCCAATGGTTCACAATAAACTCCTTAAAATCGCTGGCATTCTGCTCTGATATATTGTGCAGCATATAATCCGTCAACTTTTCTGAAAACCACTCTGCAGTATGATAGGTATGTGTTTTCACATCATAGGTAAGAATATCTCTGGTAATGAAAGTTTGCCGGTCCGTTTGCCGGGTATAATATTCCTTCGTAATGGCATTGATTGAATTTATCGGGTCGTTCTCATCATACCTGGGATACGGTATAGCTTCATCCAATCGAATAATTTCTGAAATCCTTTCTACGTACCGTTTCCCATCCGGCGTATAATCCAAATGCACGTCGACTTTTACTACATCCACCACCTGCTGCTCTGCTGTCAACATATTGGTAAACCCGCCTGCATTGACCAAAGAGTTCCTTAAGGAGTAAACCAGGTCCTTGGGTGTTTTTCCATGATGTGAAAATATGGTAAACAGCGAGGCCACCTGGCCCAGCTGTATCATACGCGCTGCAATGGAGTCGGTGGCTACCTCTCCCACCATGGATACAGCTGCATCGGATTTTTTCAAAGCATCCTGTAAAGCAGTAGCCGATACATAGTCCGTCTCCTGGACGGAAAGTATATTCCTTTCCGGATATAATTCCCTGAGGTAGAGCTCCGGCGCCATTTCCAAAACACGTATCGTATACCGCGGGTCTATAAATTTAACCAGTGAAGCCATGAGTGTGGTCTTTCCTGAACCCTGCCTGCCGGTGACAGCACAGGTAACTTCACACTTCATCAAATAGATTAAAAGATTAACGGCAAGGTACGCATTCTTTGTATAAGGCTTATTTATAAGTGCTTCCGTAGATTGATCCGACAGCGAAAATTTCCGGACAAAAACTGCCCAATACTCCGAAGCCGGTGGCCGTAAGGCCAGAACACGGGATTTATCATACATTGTATTTACAAGATATCCCCGTTTTTCCGTTAAGGGGCCGGGATTATTGTACCTGCAAAGCAGCTGTACCACTCTTCTTAATTCTTCTTCTGTCCCAAAGTTTAAAAACTTTAAATGAATGTACTTTCCTCTAAAATACAACCATACGGATCTCGGCGCTCTCGGAACATCAATTTCGACGGAACCCACGTTGCTTAATATGGACCCTGAAGTACCACAGTTAAACCCGTTTATATTCATCTCCCTGATGGTATCCACAATGCCAAACCCTTTGTACCGCTGGTATATCAACACCGTTACGATATCGATCATTATACTGTAATTCAATTCAATGGATTCCTTTGCGTAAATATCATTAATATCGTCTTCTGTAATTAAATAACTGGGTTCCAGCTTGTCCTCGATTTCATAACGCTCTCGATCCAGATAATATTTCTCGATTAATTCAGCCAAAGCATCCTTGCCATAATACTTTTTAAAGAAGTACATAAGGATTTCAAATTTTATTCTCGGCTCCAGGTCATGGGAATTAAAATCAATTAATTGAAGGACCGAGGCTTCATCCGGAAGCTTCTCCGCTATAATATTTCTGATCAAATCCTGAACAATTATTTTTGCAGAGTCGATGCCATGCACACAATTGCGTATGGCTTCCTGTATCCTTGCTTTACGTTTATATACACTCTCAAACTCCTCTTCATCTTCCAGGCCTTCAAAGCTCTCATCTTTCACCAGGTCCAGAAGACTGTTCCTTACAATATCCAACAGCTTTTCCATGGTTAAAGTATTTGAGGGTTTATAATCCGGCCGCTCCTTTTTGGCTTTGATGTAGAGCAAGTACAGCGCAGTTCCGCCTCCCAGCAGGGTGATGATGGTGAGTACTATGTTTGTCATGTGAACTTACCTCCAATTGCACCTCTTACCCATGTGTGCCATAATTACTTGCATACATTCCTTAAGGTCATTATTAAGCTCACATACCCTCACATCTCTTTCAACAATATAGGGCAATAAAGTATGTAATTTCCCCAGGTTCGCTGTCTTTTTTATGTAGGGAGAGTATGATATTTTACAGCATTGTATGTGCTTCAAGCCTGCTAGCTTCGTAAAATCACGAAAAGAGGATACATACCCGTCAAATTTATTTATAATGTACATCGTCGGCTTTCCACGTATGGCAGCATAATATTCCGATGCCTTCCACGCTTCAAGTTTTTTCACTGTTTGAATATTCTGAGACAAAACGATGATAATTACATCTGCCGTTTGCAGGGTTTGCTGTGTTGTCTCCTCCCATAACTCTGTTTTTACATCCGTTATAACAATATCATGATTCAGGTTCGGAATCACAAATTTTAATAACTTTGCGCTTTCCTCTCCGTTCACATCGGGAGCTGCAGTATTCAGCAGCTCAAAATTATTTTCAATCTTCGTACAATAGTCAGCGATATCATTCCCGGATATTGCATGGGTCTCTAGCAACCGAATGATCTGGGTGATGGATTTTGTTTTATCATTGTATTTTGATATGCCCAAATAGGAATCTAAAGAAAAACTGTCAATTCCGGAATGTGTAAGGCACACGCTTTGCCCTTGTGTCTGTGCCAGGGTTAATCCCAACAAAACGCTGACCGTTGTGATTCCCTGGTCTCTTGAAGGTGACATTACTGCTATCTTCATTTCTCATTCCACTTCCTCTTGAGGATTTTCAATGCATCCTTTTCAGTAATCTTAAGCTGCGGTGCCGTTAAACTTGACAAACTCTTCTGCATTACGTCACATTGTATAGGAATTAAAAGTTTTCTTGCCTCAAACTCCTCCACGCTTTTTATTAAGGGGAATGCAACGGGAATATTAATACATCCTTTCTCCGTCTTTCCATCATAGACAAAATTGTATTGTACAATATCGCTTTTATATCCGAGAACTTCACTTTCGTACTCCATTAATCCAAAGCTCTTGCTGTGGATACAGAGGTCGTATTGGTCGGGCAATACATCGATGCTGTCATAGAGGATATGGTCAAAATCCCCTGGCGCATACCCTGCTTCTGAAATCGCCGCTTCCGGCACCGCATCCGAAATCGCTATAAAAATATTATTGAAATACCCTGAAGAACTCTTGCTCTCCAGCAGGCGCTGCAACTGTCTGTTTCGCGTCACAACTGCAACATCTCCAAAGGATTGCAGAAGCTTCATTAATGCATATAATACCGGTCTTTTATCAACATGGCCCAGACACACTACAATCATTCTACTATCCCTTCCTGCATAATCAGTTTCCCATTATTTGTATTTCCATTCTCCTGCGGTTCCGTCTTTACCGGTGGTGCTGAAGTGTTGGCCGATGAATTGCCCGTCACAGGAGTTTGAGGTTGTTTTACCTCTGCCTGTGGCTGCTGTGCTTGCGGTTGCTGCTGGGGTGGTACACTTGTAACTCCCCCTTGCTGTAAATCCTTCTCTTTATTTGCCTTTTCCAACCTATCCCAATATACAGCGTTTGCAGCATCTACACTTCCCTGAATCGATGCCCGGCCAGTGCTTATCTTGCTTCTGATGAGATCTTCAATACTTTTATCTGCCGTGTTTAATATATCCCTGCTGCCTTTAATGATAGTAGCCTCAAGCTTATCGATTACGTTGGGATCGATCAGCATTATGTTTAGAATGTTTTCAGAAACCGGATAATAGGTTTTTGCTGCTTCCTGCACACCCGGCTCCAGATATTTTGTCATATAAAGCAAGCTACCTTCCTTTAAAAAGTAGTCTACCAGCATACTTTGATAAACATGGATTTCTTCTTCCGACAGGTGAAGAGTTACGGTTTTTGCATGTACTGCTTCTACTCGTTTATGCGTCATTGCTATATAATCTTCACCTTTAGGCATCAGATATCTGAAATCAATATAGTCTCCAGCCTTCAGCCCAATGGGAATCGTATTGGCTACAACATCATATTGCCTCAATGAGTTTTTGATTTTTTCTTCCATAACCAGACCTTTTGTGATGGGCGTTCCCGGAAGAATAGATATTTTATAGAACTTACCGAGGATTTCTTTTGGATTTGTTATGTACGCTTCTTCCATAGATTTTTTCAATACTTGAATGGGTTTCAGATCTTCCTGTGTAATTTTTTGGCCCGGTGTTACCTGTTTGGCTACAGTCCACGCTTGAGCCATGGGCCCAATACTTCCGAGCCTTTCCTCCAGTTCTCCTATCTGTTCCGTATAAGAGGTCTCCAGTTGTTTGGCTTTCCCGCTCCAAAACACAAATTGAAATACATTTGAACATAATAACAGTATCAGCACACAGGCTGCTATTATAAGAAATACTTTTTTGATATGCATGACATTCCACTCCTGATCAAAACAATCATTCACTTTAAAACTATTCGGTGTGGTGACATTTATATTTGAAGACCTTCTGGGTCATAGATAAATAAAGATTCATTACTTCTTTTTTGAATGGAACACTGTTAACTAAAACTACAGTTAGTAAGTGCTTCTGAGATTTCATCAACATTTGTCCTTATAAATACATTACCAAAAACTTGTATTTATGTCAAGCCATTTTGGACAAATTTCGATAAATAATGTTTTTTATGGACCAGTTTTTCCATAAGAATTATTGTAATATACCATTTTTTGTAATATTTTGCAATTACTTTAAAAGAAATCTCTGTTACCTATTTAATAAAGGGAATTTTTGACCTTGAAACGGTTTGCCAATGGGAGTAATAAACAAAGTCTCAATGGAGAATATCTCCATAAAGACTTTGTCTGATATATTTACTTTCCAGATTGCACTTTATCTATAAGTCTGACATCATTCCTTTCACTTCATCAAAGAAGACTGTCTTTAAGTGCCTTTTCCAACATAGAGTTAAAATCATTAAATGTATGCATTAATGTCCCTGATGGGTTATCAAGTTCAACATAAACTCCGTTTGATAAATCAAAGCAATACCAGCTTATATTACTTTCTCCAAAAAACATATATTGCTTTTGATGTTCATTTTCGTACCAAATTTCATTTGTATCAACATATCCATAAACTGTTTGATTATTTTGAACCTCAAGCAATGAACTATCAACTCCATAGAATATAAAGCCGTTAAATTCAAGCCCATTAACCGTTTTTAGAAAGTTGGCATATTGCTCAGGTAAAACATGGTTAAACTTTTCTTTAACTATTTTTTTCAAAAGCTCGATTTGCTCGTTTGATGCTGGAGTATTAAGGGTATCTCCGTATTTTTCCTCGACTTTTCTAATATCCGACAATAGTTTTTCCCACATAGTAAACCTTCTTTCTGAATTAATTATTTGGAGGATAAATATTTCCTTCTGGTATAGGCCATTCGACTTTCTTTACCTCACCAGCATTCAATTGCTTTGCAAAAGTGTTCTGAAAGTTGGTGATAGTTTTGTGATATGGTTCATTTTTTATTAAAATTAAATTATCCATAGCATTTGTTCCTCCATCATCCAAAGGAAGCTTATGATGAACTTGCCATCCTTTAGGATTAAGTCCATCTTTCATTCTGGCAATATCAGAATCCGATAATCCTGCCTTCTTAAGCTTCTCGATATCTTCCGTTAAGTTCTGTAAGAACTTCTTTTTTTCAGTATTATCAAATGCTTTGCGTAGCTTTTCAGCTTCTTCCGGCATCCTTTTCGTATAGTTTATCTCTTTTGTTTTGACACCAGGTAATTGTACTTTTTCTCCCCTTAGCATCCCTGCAAAGTCATCACTGGCTCCACTTAATCCTGTATCCGTACCATTGACAATAGCATTATAATTACGCTGTACTGCATTCTTTTCCACTACAGGCATATCAACCTTGCCAAAATCCAGCATTTTATCCGAGAACCTGGTCCCTGTAGCCGCATCCACCAGACTTTCAGACTTTTTAAACAACTGACTCCCGCTCTCGACCATCTCCTTTGCCGTATTCTTCAGTTGCTGTATTCCTTTTTGCCCGAACTCTTTTAGAACATTGCCTGCTTCTTTCACCGATTTTGTAAGGCTAAAGGCAGTCTTTGCCTGCTTGGCCGCCTTTATCATGCTGACAGCCCCGGCGCCTACATCTGCCACAGCCACAGCGATACCTGTATAGTTATATACCTTCTCACCCAGCTCGTCGCCCAGAACTGCCTGGAATCCCTTTTGCAGCGGGTTAAAGCCTTTCTCCTCACCGGTTGTACAATAATTATAGATTTTAACGCCTGAATCAATGATGTTACTGGCACTGTATGCGATCCCTGCTGCTGCAATTCCCACAGCCACCACCAATCCCACACCTGTTACCGAAAGAGCGGTAACTGCTGCCACTGTTAGCGCGATCGATGCTACTTCCAGTGCAATGGTAGCGATGTTGTTGATCAGCACCTTATGGTCCTCATAGAAATCTCCTACAGCTTTTGCACCATATTTTATCGCTTCCCATCCCTTGCCGAAAATGAATTTGGCCCCATCGATCATTGCCTTATTTGTATTGTACCATGCTCTTGCTCCCCTATCAACAATAGAAACCAAGCCGCTGACTATATTACCGAATATTCCACTTTCCTTGGGAATACCCACAGCTTTTCTGACTGCACAGCCTCCTGTTTTTATCTTCTGCGCTCGTTGGTTATCCACTTCCTTGAATCTTTGCACTGCATACTCTACATGACTTCCCATTCTCTGCAGGTCAGTCATTCGATTATTTATCCTGCTGCGCAGCCTGTTTAGTGCTTCCGCCTTCTGCCTGAGCCTACCATCTTCTACCTGCAGGCTGCTGATGGCCCTTGACAGGCTGTCCCTCTCCCCTTGTGCTTCTTCTTGTGCTCTGTATATTTTTTTCTTTGCTGCATTCATTCTGTCGAAGGATATACCTATGATTGAACTGTTGATGCTTAAAGCTGCTCCACTCATTCTCATCCCCCATTACATGCCAGGCTACCTGGCATCATTCGTACTGCTTAAAAAACTTTAACAACCTTATTCCACTAACCCTGCCATTAAATATTTTTAAAGAAGCTTTGCCCTAAGCTCTCTGTCCAGGTCCTGGAAGTCATTTGCCGTGGACTGGAGCTCTCCTTCAAGAAAAGCGATCATCTTTATGTGCTTCGCTACGCTATCGGAAAATGTCGGGAAATGATTTTCGAAAAAGCTCTTTTGGGCCTCCCCCTCCCAATTGGCTTTTAAATTCTCGATGCTGGTATTCAGGTCCTTAAGCATTTCCTCCAATTCAGTCCTGCAACTCTTATACAAGGTTACGGTATCCCGTATTTTTGAAATATCGATCTCAATCTTATCCATCATTACACCTTCCCAACTTCATAGCTGTTAAAAACCCTTTTTAATTCTTCGTCGATTTCAACAATACCCTTATAGGCCGGATTTATGGCCAATGCAAGATCAATTTCCCTTTTCCCTTCCTTCAATTTCCCAAGGTAAATATAATTTTTGGCCCGCATGAGATGCGCTTCCGCCATATCTTTGTTCAGGTCAATGACATATTCATACAACTCTTCCGCCTCCTGATACCTTTGCAGGTCCCTGAGGGTATTTGCCTTCAGAAGCATAAGCTGTGCATCATGGGTGTAAGTAAGAGAAAGGACACTATAGTTCGTTAGCGCCGTTTCATAAGCTTTTTTAGCCTCCTGGGACTTGCCCGCACCCTGGAGTGCAAGGCCTTTATAATAATACGAATTAATTTTATAGGGATTTTCATCCGGGCACTTTTGGATAATGGCTTCAAATAGCTTGTCCGCTTCTTCATATTCCTTCAACAAAATATGTATACTTGCCTTATTAAAGTCTCCCTCGGCATTTTCCGGCTCTATCGCCGAAACTTTATCGAATACGTTTTTGGCCCCCTCGTAATTGCCAGCCATGGCAAGCAGGGATCCCTTCTTTACGATTAGCATGGCATTACGATCATCAAGCTCCAATCCCTTATCTATGGCCAATAAAGCTTCTTCATATTTACCCTGGTTTTCATAAAGTAAGGCTCTGTCATATTCGAATATCGCCTTATCCCCAATGATTTTCACAGCTTTATCCAGTACCTTAAAAGCTTCCTCCATTCGCTTCGTCTCCCCCAGAAGTATGGCCTTAAAATGGAAAGCCTCCTCATTGTCCGATTCAATCATCAGCACTTGATCATAGCATTCGATGGCTTCTTCATATCTTTTCAATGAAGTCAGCAATTCCGATTTCTTTAATAAAATATCGGTTCGCTTATCATTGATTCTGCCTGCTCTTTCAACCCATTTAAGTGCCTCTTCATTCAGAGCGGAAGCTTCCATGCATAATCCCAGGTTATAGTAAATGTCCTCATTTTTTTCACCTAAACAAATGGCTTTGTTATATAACTCCACCGCTTCCTTGCTATTTTCCTTGTAGAAAAATAACAGATTGGCTTTATGATAGCATGCTTCCCCTTGTTTTGGATCTTTGCATAAAATTTCATCATAGCACGCCAGGGCTTCATCATATTCTTCCGTAACTAAATAGAGCATTGCTTTATTATAATAGGATTGCAAATATTCCGAATCCGCTTCAAGAGCCCTGTTAAAGTATTTTAATGCTTCCGACACTTGCTCGGCCTGCATCAAAACCAGCCCCATTTTATTTAATTCCTCTGCACTTAGTTTTTTCACCTCAGCGTCCATAGCTTCGCCCTCCCGCTTTTTCTCTGGCTTCTCTTGCAGCTCTTTCCCGTGCTTCTCTTTCTCTTCTTTCCTGTTCTTCCAACTGTCTGTCAAGATATTGAAGATCGCTGACAATAGACTGTATGCTTCGTATTTCATTGGACATCTCATTGGATTGATTGCTTGTCTCCCTGCTGTAGCTTGTGATCTTCTCACTGATGCCTGCACTTGACGCACCCTTATATCCATTCTGAATTTCTACGGATGCATCACGTAAAAAGCCGCTTTCCTGCCCGATATGATTGATCGCTTGCCGAATATGCCCAATGGCATTATTAGCTCCATTGATACTGGACTTTATCTGGTAACGGTTCACTTCTATCATCCCCTTTACGTTTTTTGGAACTGCATTTATATAAAATAATAATTTTCATCATCATAACCTTTATATTGAAGATATTTTAAAAAATGGAATCACAGAACAAAGCTATTGCCTTCACTTCTTCTGATAGCTGCTAAAATTACAAGATTAACAGCATAAGAAATAAAACAGTAACTCTTACTATTAACAATGTGATACTGCTGGTTTATAAGATAATAAATAAAAGAACCGATTTTCCTATTCTCAATTTCCTACTATCGTTAAAACTGCGTTTTTATTCTCCATCAGCACAGGCAGTGAAACGCCTTCAAAAACACTACCTTCAACGATTGTACTGGCGTAAATTGTAACTTCGCCCCGGACTTGTTCCGCAAATCTTTTCTCCAGAACGCGCCATAACTCATGAACCTGTTCAAAGGATATTTCCGATCCGGGATCAAATAAATTCAACTTTAAAAACTCTTGTCCTGCCTCCGTTGTTTCCAGGGTGCCCTTCAATAACGGACTTTTTTCCTTCGGAATCGCTGTAATTAGCGTATCTTCATCCTCTATCCACTGCATCCTGCGATTCCATGGTACCGACTTCATTATACTCAATATTTCTTCCTTTTTGTCTTTGGCCCAATAGGGCGCGCTCTCTTTCCATGCATTATCACCAGGTATATAAGCGATATCTTCCTTATTCATCATTGGCTCGACTAAGAATACTAGTTTTTCTTTCTCCCTGGAAAAGCTTATATATTTCCAGCCCATTTCTATCTGGTCTTCACACAGCTCTGTTGTTACTTTTACCATATTCCCTCCAGCTAATGATCATAGTTCCAATATGTCCCTGGTACAATCTATATTTTCCATCTCCTCTTGAATGATCTCTTTAAAGCCATCCACACAGATCCCGCTATTAAAGCCATGCAATTTGAAGTAGGAAGCTATGCGCCTGTAGAATTCAAATTTTTGCTCTTTTGAAAGCTTTCGTTCTTCACCACTTGCTTTTTCCACTGTTTTTTCAACGACAATCCATAATACGGAATCTCTGAAATCAACTACTGTAAAATTAATCTTGCAGCCTTTATCTTCGTAAAATAATACTTCCCCATCCTTTGACCCTATAGAAAATCCGTTTTCATATTGTTGAACCATGCAGCACCTTCTCTATGCATTCATGAAACCCCAAATCGGCTTCTTTTCCTCCCACATTGTCTCAACTGCATCCTTCTTTATCCATTTATGGTATACAAGGGGCTCATACTGCTCCATATCCAACTTCTGAAAAGTATTGTAATCGTTCGAATATATATAGATGTTATCTCCCTGTATCTCAGTGACTTTAACACTAACTCCTTGAACTTTAGCATAGGTTTGAAGATAATATGCGGTAGTTAATTCATCCCTTCTAACATTTTTAATTATGCCAAATATCCTATCCCTGACGAAACCATTATTCAGGTCCGATTCTTCATATGAGATAAGCATAATTAGCCCCTTTTCCTTTGGATCTGTCGATAGGTCAGCCTCATAAATCTTTCCTTTGTAAACTGCATAACTACCTTCTTTCATCTGATTACCTCCTATTATGGCAATATAAATTTTACTCCATTATAAACTCCCAGAAACTCCTCTACTCCATCTTTTGTCACTTTATAGAGTTCCGTTCCTCTGGGAATGGCCTGCTCAACCATTTCAAATTCCGGAACTATCTTCTCTATACTTTTTGTAAATCCATTCCCTGTGAACGGTTGTGAAGCAATCGCGCTCCCCCCCATATCCGGATTAAACGGTGTCTTGAACCAACCACCATCTTTTGCAGGAAATCTTAAAACACCGCAAGCATCATCTAGTTCCCCAAACCGTGTCCCTGGATAGTCCAGTCTTAAGTTATTAAAAATAGATTTATAATTATCCAAATCCATTGTATCTTCAGCTCTTGTTACACAACCCCTTATCGACTTTGCCCAAGCCTGACTGCCATTTTGATATGCTTCAATAGCACTCTGAGGAATAACCTTTTGAACTAGTACACCTTCTTCAATCGGTGGAACTGCATTTCTTACATCTCGTACTACCTTTCTTTCCATTTCCGATAGTAGTTCTGTTCTTTCCATCCTTAAGCTATTAAAGTATTCTTTATCAACATCTAACTTTCCTAGCACCGAATCGATATTATCTTCAAAAGAACGCACCTCAGGCATTACATATCGACTAAACCTGGAACCTTTTTGTTTAGCAAGTTCAGCTGCTTCAGCTTTCCCAATTGTCTTAGCTATGTCTCCCGCTTCATCAAGAAATTCACCAGCCTTTGCAGCTTTTATCGCCTGTCTTCCTGCCTTTATGAGTCCTGCTCCTAAAATAATATCTGCAACTGCTATTCCTATACCGGTAACATTATATGCTTTAGTTCCAAGTTCCTCTCCAAGTGCCGCCTGAAATCCTTTTTCCAGCGGATTAAAGCCCACTTCTTCTCCTGTTGTACAATAATTATACAGCTTAACGCCTGAATCTACAATATTGCTCGCACTGTAGGCAATACCTGCTGCTGCAATTCCAACTGCCACCACCAGCCCGACACCGGTTAATGAAAGAGCTGCAATCCCTGCCACTGTGAGAGCTATTGCTCCTACTTCCAGAGCAATGGTAGCGATGTTGTTTATGACTACCTTATGCTTCTCATAGAAATCTCCTATAGCTTTTGCTGCATATCTTGCCGCCGCTATTTCGTTGCGGAAAACATACTTGATTCCATCTGCAATCAGCTTATTGGTATCTCTCCACGCCGCGATTCCTTTGGAAACTACAGATACCAGTCCCCCTATGACATTACCGAATATCCCGCCGCCGGATACCAAGCCCACAGATTTTCTGACCGCATAGCCACCTGTTTTTATCCGCTGGGCACACAGGTTGTCTGTTTCCTTGAACCTTTGCACTACATGATCCAGATGCGCTTCCATTCGCTGCTGGTCGGATATCCGGCGATTCATCCTGCCGCGCAGGCTGTTTAATGCCTCTGCTCGCTGTCTAAGCCTTCCATCCTCCACCTGCAGGCTGCTGATGGCCCTGGATACGTTGTCCCTCTCCGCCTGTGCCTCTTCCTGCGCTCTGGATATTCTTTTCTTCGCTGCATTCATTCTTTCGAAGGAAATACCGATGATCGGGCTATTTATGCTCAAGGACGCCGTACTCATTCTCATCCTCCACCCTATCTCACACCACTTGTTCTACGTAGTCTTTTCCATGCCATCTTTCAAACTCTTGTCGGCTTCTTCAAAACGTACCGCAATAGTATCCAAATCCTTTGCTATGCACTCCAACACATCTTTGTAATTATACATATTTTTATACAGCGTGTTATACTCGGTAGAAAAGGCCTCCTTGCTCTTGCCGCTCCAATGCCCCAATAAATCATCGGACGCAGTTTTTAATTTTTCCTGAATCTTAGAGCAACGTTCGGCGGCGGAATTGAATTTCTTTGCTACTGCCTTAAATTCAGTTGCATTCACTTTAATGCGTGTCATAGCATCCTCCTTTCAAAACTTAATAAAGGAGAGTGAAAGTATTACTTCCACTTTTTTGCGGGCCCGCCATGGTATCCATGAAGGGTATAGCAAAATGATAGTGGAAGTTATATTTTCACCGACCTAGGGTTCGCAATGGCCGCACAGGTGTGCAGCCATTGCTACAAACAAACTACCTTTTCAGCTGTGTACCCAGAGCCTTGTCCGTTTCCTCGAGTATTCTTGCAGACTCTCTCATGTCCTTTTCGAACACGTCAATAGATTTTCTGAATTTCTCCAGTTCCGTCTTCGCATTGGTAAAGGACTGCAAAAATGCTTCAATGGCAGCACCTTCCCATTGACTGCTCAGTGCATTAATCAGGTTTGTCATTTGTTTAAAAACTCCATCATGCTGGTCTGAAAGACCTTTCAATTTTGTAGCCTCATCCCTTATTTGCTCGGGAGTAATCCTTATAGTACCGATTGCCATTATGTACCACCCTTTCATTTTTTGTTTTTATTCGATCCGGGTATCTAGAATTAACCGGAAATTTATGACGTTTTGTGTTTGCTGCCTTTAATTGGCACCCTCAATGGTTATATGGCTCCCTTCCCATACACCGGCCTCCTTAAGTGTCTCGTTATTCAGAAGCACTCTGTTTAACGGTTCTGCCCTCAAGCCTTTTATTTCTTTCACCTGCATATAGTTTGCCAGTGAGGCAGCCAGTTCTTCAGCCGTAATATCAAACGGAACTTCTATATCCATTAGCTGTTTCCCTTCCTGTGACTTGATGGTTACGATAACCATATCCATAACTTTCGTGCCTCCCATCATTAAATATATAACTATTTTTATGAAGCAGCCATAATTATATAAGCAACTTGCTGCTTCTGCCGATTTTGTGTTTTTACACCAACGGCAGCTTGATTTTGCTGGTTTTTCCTTTCGTAATATAGTAAGCCTCTCCGGATTCTAAAATCCTGCTCTGTTCCGCATAAGGCATTCTGGAATTGAAAACCCTTTGCTGATCGAAACTGCCTCCCATAACCAACCCGTTTTGCTGTTCTATCATGGCTTTTGTAAAGGAATCATAGCTATTTGCAGATATTTCATCCGATAGACCGCTGATAACCATACAGAATTTTAAACCTTTATATTTTTTCAGTATTTTTTCTATATTACTCTTGGTATCTTCATCCGCCATGTTGATAAAATCACTGTATTCATCAATAAATAAAATGATTTGCGGCAAGCTTTCCAAATGCTTCTTTTCATCGAATTCCGTTTCCGAATCCCTTCTTCTGCTTATGAGGTCATTCTTCCTTGAATCCAGTTCTTCAACAATCTCCTCCATCACCGAAGATAATACGCTTCCATCCGTTATGTATGCCCTCGGCTCCAAAACAGACCTGTACTGATATAATCCGGTATTGTTGGAATCAATAATATAGCAGCTCTTTAATCCATCCTTTTCCTTCAAGGATGAAATGAAGGATTTTAAAACATTCGTTCTTCCACTTTGAATCTGTCCTGTCACCATGACACAGCTCGTCTCGCTGAGGTCAACAAATACAGGGTCCAAATCCTCTGTTGTCAAACCCAAAGGAATAAGGTTTTTATCTGCCTGTATTTCAGATTTAAGTTCATCATATTCAAGCATATCCTTGTATCGGAGTACATCCGGAAGTATCGGAATGCTTTTTGCTTTTCTCCCCTTCCACGAAGCACGGACTTTCCCGAATAAGCTCTTCATCTCTGCGGATCTTTCCGCTTCATTATCACCGGCTACAGGTAATGCAGTCTGGAATTCAACAGGAATACCTACTTTTACAAGACCTCTTCCATTAACCGGGGATGGCTCAAGCCCGTTTGTTTTACCGATAATACTGTTGTAATCGCCTTTATCCGTCATTTGAAGTGCAATGGCCAGTTTAAAGTTCTGGGATACCTTATAACGTATGGCTGACGTGCTATTGGCCGTTATGACCAGGTGAATCCCATAGTTTCCTGCTTCTCTCGATAGTTGTATAAAGGATTCCTCTACATCGGGGTATAATTCCGCCAGGGCCGAATAATTATCCAGCACCAGCAGGATTGCAGGCATTTTATTCCCTACAGCCTGTCTATAGGAAGACAAACTGCTTACACCCACATCGGAGAAAAGCCGTTTTCTCTTTTCAATTTCCTTTTTCAGCAGTTTCATAAGCTTACTCAGCTTTTCATCCTCGTCTCCCATGACAACTCCGCCTACATGGGGTAAATCCGAGAAAATACCAAATGTCCTGCCGCCGAAGTCTAAAATGTATAGGTTCAAATCATTCGGTGAATAGGTAAGTACCAAAGAAGTAATTAACGATCTTAAAAGAGTTGTCTTTCCTGTACCGGGGGCCCCATAGATCAGCAAATGCCCTTCCTTGCCCAAATCAATGGTAACCGGGAACTGTTTTTGCTCATGAGGACTGTCTGCCAACCCAATAACAGGGCAAATCCATTTATCCTCTACTTCCCAGGTGCAGCCATCCCACTTTTTCAAATCCTTCCTCAACAGGTCACCCAGGTATACCGTCTCCGGTAATGGAGGCAGCCATGGGCCATCCAGTTTTGCAATATTTTCTCTTGCTGCCGTATCGATAATCTCCTTTATAACGGCATCAATCTGGGTAACTCCACTTTTTTCCCTGGTTTTTTTCTCAAAACCGAACAAAGGCTTTCTCTTCCCTTCCAGGTCCACCTTCAGCAAGGTTTTTTCACGTTGGCTGCCATTTTCATTCGGTGAGTACTCCGCACCACTCCAGGCGGACTGGAAAAGCTCAAACATCTCATTGTTTCCAACCTGCAGATAAGCTCTTCCAGGCTGTTTGATATTCGCCGCATCCGGCCGCTTCAATACCTCGTTGCTATCCTCTCTTCCCTGTACTTTCAAGCACAATCGAAACCTTGCATTACTCCAAATCTGATCATCCACTACACCGGAAGGCTTTTGCGTGGCCAGTATAAGGTGTACGCCCAAGCTTCTTCCAACCCTCGCTGCGCTTACCAGTTCCCTCATAAATTCCGGCTGTTCCGATTTTAATTCGGCAAATTCATCAATGATTATAAATAAATGCGGCAGCGGCTTGGAGGCTTTTCCTTGCTTGTAAAGTGCTTGATATCCATCGATATGGTTGACCTTATATTCACCCAGAAGCCCCTGTCTCTTTTTTATTTCACTTTTTATAGAAATAAGGGATCTGGTAATCTGGTTTCCGTCAAGGTTTGTAATGGTTCCTACCAAATGAGGCATACCCTCGAATAAATTAGCCATTCCTCCACCCTTATAATCGATCAGAACAAACACAACATCGTGGGGATGAAAATTAATAGCCAAAGAAAGAATCAAACTCTGCATCAATTCACTTTTTCCTGAGCCTGTTGTTCCTGCAATGAGTCCATGGGGTCCATGATACTTTTCATGGAGATCCAGCAGCAGCTTTTCACCGCCATCACGAATTCCCAAAGGGACTGCAAGAGATTTGAAGGTTTCACTGTTGGACCATTTTGTAATAACATTCAAACCCTCAACGGTGTTAACATCAAAAAGGTCAAGAAAGGGTACGCTGTTCGGTATATCCAGCGCAGCACCGATTTGTCTGAGCCTTATGGGTGCCATAGTCCTTGCGAAGGCTTCGGTCTGAGCCCTGGATAGTACGTCCGGCGTGAAGGATAGCTTTTTTGAAGATTTCTTTTTTTCATAAAGAGTACCGGCCGCCTCCCCTACTTCCAGGATATATCTGCAATTCTTCGGCAGATATTCCATTCTGTCAAAGGCAAAAATGGTGGACACGCCTAACATACTCTTGTTTTCAATCAGAATCTTTATAATCGCTTCATTTTCAGTCATTTCCCTGTCCGCCAGGATGATGACATAATGGGGAAGAAACTTTTCAATCTTGTCTTCATTGGCTTGAAGCAAGGTATTTTCACGCTTTTTTAAGATATCATTGAAGGTGGTAAGCATTTCGTGCGTTGAAGTAGCCTCGCAGGAAATATACCTTTTTTTCCTGCCCTCATCCCAAACATGAGGAAGCCATTTTATCCAATTCCATTCCTCATATTCCTCATTTGGGAAAACCGTAATAATCTTCACCTCATCGTAAGAGTGACGGGAAGCAATCTGCAGGATTATACTTCCTACAATATTAATAATACTGCTTCGTATGCCTACAATTCCTAGGGTGCAGGCTTCATAGAGAGGAACTGTTACAGGGATTTCATCAAGAATACTATATTTATCATATAAATTCTTCGGTTGATCCTTTAAAGGGTCCTCATCCAGATTAATTTCCGAATCCTCGTATTTTATTTCAACACACAGGGAGGCTTTTCCGATTCCCAGCCGGGTATCAAGAAAATCAATATCATCCTGGGCCCTTTCCCAAAGCCTTCTGGATTTCTCTACCGCCATTTGCATGCTTTCATCCAAGCCTGGATGCGTTCGTAAGAGGATATCTTTTTGCTCGGTTTTAATTCGATTTAAATCCGAATCAATCTGATTAATAATCGCCATATACTTCTCGGTACGTTTCTTTTCGCGTTTTTTATAATTTCTTAATTGAGAAAAATAGTTCGTCAAGGAAATCGTTAGGGTAGATCCTACCATGGGAAGTGTAAAAACTATGGATCTGGGATACGCAAAAGCTGCGAGCACCGTTACCATAGGCGGTAAAAACAATTGAAGCCAGAAGGAAAAATCGGTATTGGGTTTATTGCTTTTACCTGGGGGGTCGGGAATCGAAATCTCTTCATCCGGCAGCAGCGGCTCCAACCGAGGCGATCGCTGGAAAAACGGATAAGTTGATTCCATGGATAGTACTTCTTTTAAATGATTGACCGAAACAGTGTTGCCCCCAAGATTAAATACCGTTATGTACGTCTTATCAAATATGATCTTATATCGCCAGATATGAATCACATCGCCGGGATTCAAAAGCTTTTCTTCCACCCTCCGGCCATTGACGTGCATAATGTTGCCCTCTTTGGCTATGGCGTGGAACTCTCCATCTGCTGTAATCTTTATTGTCGCGTGATGATCCGCTACCTGTTTGTTACGATATACAATGTGATTGTTTTCACTTTTTCCTATGGATATTTCATTTATATCCTTCAGAGTGAACCGGGCTGATTTGTTGCTGGTGGTGAATTCCTGCTTATCCAGGATGATAATGGAGATGTTCTCATCGCCTGAATTCGGAATAGTAAACGTATCTCCATCCTCAAGGAACTTTTTATCAATCTTTTTGTCTTTATAGATTAGACCGCGGAAGAGGGGAACCAGAATGATCCAGGAGTCTAATCTCTTTTCTATGACGATGTGCTTGGCCTTTAGTACATCCGACTGAATAAAGATATCATCGGATTCGTGGCTTCCAATCGATATTGCATCTTTATGGAGCTTTTCAATATCGAATTCGTTAAATATGTCGCCGTGAATGATATGAATTATGATCTGGTCCAATGATTATCACCCCACAAATACTTCAAACATTATTCTCCACATTATACGAAAATAGTTACAATACTTACAAAAAAATGAATTTTTTCTATATATGTCTTATAATATACCATTTTTTTCAATATGTAAAGAGGTTTCATAAAAATTTGTCCATTAAATTACAACTGTTTTGCAACCCAAAAACATCATTATTTATTGCAATTTGTCAATAATCAAATTAAACCTACAGAAAAGCACCCCGCCGATGCTGAAGGCTTTCATTTCAAAGCCGTCACCTTGCGGAAAAGCCAATACGTAGGAATTAATATAGCGATAATTCCGATTCCGGTAATGAGACTGGCAATTTGTCCGGGATAAAGATAGGAGGTGGCTATAATGCCTGCAATAAGAACAATTGCTAGGATGGTAATAAAAGGATAGGCGGGAACTTTGTATTTCAGCTTCTCCGGTTTTTCCCTCAAAACTTTTTTCCGGTAGAAATAGTGGGTAACGGAAATAGTGAGCCAGTTAAACATTGCCAAAAAGCCGCTGGCTCCAGTCAATATAATAAATAGATTCTGCGGCAGCAAATAGGATACTACTGCAGTTAGAATCAGTACCGTACTTCCAACACCGACCGCATAAACCGGAACTCCGTTTTTGTTCGTCTTCATAAAGATACCGGGTGCCTGCTTATCCCTGCTAAGAGAGAAAAGCATCCGCGAGGCACTGTACATGGCTGAATTCAACCCGGAAAGAGATGCTGTAAGAACGATAAAGGTGATTATCGTCGCTCCGAAAGGAATTCTCAAATTGTTCAGTATGGTTACAAAAGGACTCTGGTCTGAGGAAAGTGTATTCCACGGTACCAGAAGTACCACTAAAAGAATGGTCAGTACATAAAGGGAAATGACCGCCAGACAGATGGCATTTATGGCTGGAGGAACTTCCTTTTCCGGATCGTTGGCATCTGCGATGGTAAGACCGATGATGCCGGTGCCTGTGAAAGAAAACAGCACCATAAGCATGGAAGCCATAATTCCCTTGATGCCATTGGGCATGAAAGCACCGGCAGAAGAAAAGCCTGCCGCCTTCCCCTGAAGTTCAACGGGAATGATTCGCAGCACTGCCAGTATTCCAAAAAGCACAAAAGCTGCAAGGGTAATAATTTTCACTGAAGCCAGCCATGCCTCGAAGCGGCTGAGCCCCCGCACATCCAGAAAATTTATAACGGTCATGATAATTGCAAAAAGCAGGCAAAAAACCCAGGAAGGAACTCCTGGCAGCCAGAAGGAAATATAGATGGCAGCCGCCGTCACTTCTCCCGCCATGCCCAGCACGCCGCTGCACCAGAACATCCACCCGTTCACAAAGCCTAAGCCGGGGCCGAAAATTTCCGTGGCATGAACCCGAAAAGAGCCTGGAGCCGGATTAATGATGGACATTTCAGCGATGAACATCACTTCCATCACCATGATCATTCCACCAATCACATAAGCCAGCACTGCCGCCGGTCCCGCCAGCGATATGGCGGTTCCGCTGGCCAGGAAAATTCCCGAGCCGATGATATTGCCCAGGGCCATTACAATCAAATGTTTACGATTGAAGCCACGTTTTATGGTCGGTGTGTCTGCCACTTTTTTTCGTCTCCTTATTTTAAGGATAAGCTATTCTTTTGCTAATCCTATGGCCATGTGCCATTCAATGATTCGAGACTAGTATACCCATTTTTCACAGATAACCAACTTTAAACCTTATAATTTCCAGTGGTAAAAATACCCGCGTTTTGGTGCAGTTTTTCCACCGGATAAATTCAAGTCTAAAGTTAGTTATCCATACCGGAAGTTTCGTTTCTAAAATGCGAAAACTTAAAGGAAATTTTACAAACTTCTAATTTCCCCTTAGTAATCCTTCTCTATAATGGACATGGAAAGACAATTCTCTATGAGGATGTGAGCATGTGAATATTTTTAACCATCTGAACATAGCCAGAACCACTTTACAAGCAATTGAAAAGGAGGTTTCTGTAAAATTAGATCCCATGGCTTTCCGGTATGGAAATATCAAACCGGACATTTCACCAAGTCTTTTTAGAATTCCCCACATCAAAGCGAGTGCCATGGAATTTGTCAAAGGCGAAATAAAGGAATTGGTAAATTATGAAACGAGTGCATTCCCAAAATGTCCAAAGGCATTCTCCCAAAAGCTGGGTATCATCATGCACTTTCTTTCGGATTTTTTCTGTTTTGTTCACTCTCCACACTATACGGGCAGTGAATTCAATCACTATGTATATGAAATGCACCTATCCAACTATTGGATAAGGAATTCGGGCGCTTCTAAAGTGGTAAATCCCTTCCCCCAGGTTCCCATTAGCCCCGATTACCCATCCATCTGCGGCTATATTGAGGAAATGTATGACCAGTATCTGAAGGGGTCCATGTCCTATGCAGCGGATAAAAGCTACACACTGGCCGTATGCAGTTCCGTTTCTTTGGCAGTCATTACGGCTTGTTTAATGAAGGACCTTCCCATTGCTGCATAGACCGATACAATAGCTTTTCAATGCCAAGGGGCTTCTCAGTTCTCTCGACAGAAAAACCGCAAGATGTTTTGGTATTAAGTGGAGGGTGTAACCGGCTTTGAGCTGTTTAAAAGAATAAGAGCTTGCCGTCAACTTTCAGACGGCAAGCCCTTATCCGGTATGGTGTACGTCGTTTATTATTACTCTGTCACTTTCACTTTGGTGCTATTTTTCATCACTACGGAAGCCAGCATGCTCAATGCCAGCAGAGAGAATATCACGAGGATACTCAAAACAATGGGGATTTCTATGTGGAACATCAAAAGCGAGAGCTTTATTCCCGTAAAGGTAAGAATTAAAGCAACTCCATACTTTACATATTCAAAGGAGCTATGAAGCTTTTCAATCAGGAAGTATAAATTCCTCAGACCCATAATGGCAAAAATATTGGAGCAATACACGATAAGAGGGTCTGTGGTTATGGAAAAGATGGCAGGGATGGAATCGATGGCAAAGATCAGGTCAGAACCTTCTACCAGCACCAGGATGGCAAACAGGGGCGTTGCATACAGCACTTTGTTTTTACGTACGAAAAACTTTTCACCCTCCAGTTCATCGGAAACCGGCACGATCTTACCCAACAGCTTTAACAGCTTATTGTCCTTAAAGTTTTGATGCTCTTCATTTTTAAGCATCATCTTGATACCGCTGAGAATCAGCACAAATCCAAATATGTACAGAATCCAATGGAATCTGTTTACGATGGAAACACCCAGAACCACAAAGATCAGACGAAGAATGATCGCTCCTATGATCCCATAGTTCAGTACCCGTCTCTGGTATTGCGCCGGAATTCCAAAGCTCCCGAATATCAAGAGAAACAAGAACAGGTTATCCAAGCTTAAGCTTTGTTCGATGATATAGCCGCCTAAAAATTCCAGGGCCTTCTGCGGTCCCATAAAGAAATAGACACCTGTATTAAACAGCAGCGCCAGCCCTACCCAGAATCCCAACCATGATAATGCTTTTTTTGTCGACACTCAATATACCTCCGATAATAATATAGTTTTCAGGGAAAATAAAAAGACCTTTAACGTAAACCCAAATCCATTGGATCTCGTTAAAGGTCTTGCTTTCCGTATGGAGTATAAAGCCAGACGCAGTTCAGCGCGCCGTTTGTTGACTTTATAGCTTATAAGCTACTCCCCTTTATTGATCTGATTTTAGCATATAACGCAAACCCTGTCAATATGCGTTTTGTACGCTCTTTGCAGGTTGATATAATTATCTGTTCACTACATTCACCGGATTCCCTTTCAAAAACTGCTTTAGATTATCGGCTGCAACAGTTAACAGCCGTTCTCTGGACTCCCTGGGCGCCCAGGCAATATGGGGTGTAATAATGCAATTTTTTGCAGTCAGCAAGGGGTTTTCCATTTTAGCCGGTTCCACGGCCAGAACATCTACTGCCGCCCCTGCAACCTTCCCGGTATTTAAGGCTTCTGCCAGATCCTCTTCGATAATCAAAGGTCCCCTGGAGGTATTCAGCAACAATACACCCTCCTTCATTCTTGACAATGTCTCTCGGTTAATAATGCCTTTTGTACTCTCGGAGAGCGGACAGTGGAGGCTTATCACATCGGATTTCTCCAGCAGCTCTTCCAGACTGGCATATTGCACCCTATCACTCTCCAGTGCAGGGTCCGGGTGTCGGGCATGGGCCAGAACCTTCATTTCGAAGGCTTGCGCGATTTTACCCACGGCCTGGCCAATCTTTCCAAATCCAAGAATCCCCATGGTTTTTCCTGCAAGCTCGATCTGGGGATGGTTCCAGAAACAAAAATCCGGACTATTGGCCCATGCACCTTTTTTTACTTCCTCATTATGCACCCAGACGTGATGGCACAGTTCCAAAAGCAGTGCAAAGGTAAACTGTGCTACTGCAGCCGTACCATAGGCAGGGATGTTGGTGACAACAATGCCTTTGCCCTTTGCGGCAGCAATATCAACAACATTATAACCGGTAGCCAGTACCCCGATGAACTTTATATTGGGCGCCCTTTCAAAGATTTCCCTTGTCAAAGGGGTTTTATTGGTATAAATAATTTCAGCATCTCCGATTCGTTCCAGGATTTTATCTACCGGGGTCCGGTCATATACCGTGAGCTCCCCCATCCCCTCCAGCTTCTCCCAGGTAAGGTCTCCCGGATTTAATGTAAAACCATCCAAAACCACTATTTTTATTGGAATCACCCCTTACTCTCTTATAAATAAGTTCGCAGTACCAAGCCGGAACAATTTCAGAACAGGTCTCTAATCTCCCTGCATTGGAATTGTCACAATAAATTCTGATCCCTCACCGGGCCTGCTTTTCACTTGAATACTTCCCCTGTGGGCTTCCACAATTGCCTTGGCAATGGTAAGTCCAATGCCGGCACCGCCTGTCAGCCTGTTTCTTGATTTGTCCGCACGGTAAAAGCGCTCAAAAATATGAGGTAAATCCTCGGGCGGAATCCCGTTTCCTGTATCCTTAACGAAAACCTCGATATGATCCGGAGCACTTTTGATGCCGACCTCTACCAATCCCCCCTGGGGAGTATATTTCAAAGCATTGGACAACAGGTTTATAATAACCTGACTGATTTTATCCCGATCCGCAAATACAATTTCTTCATCCCCCGAAAACTGCAATTGAATCCCTTTATTCATGAAGTCGGTTTCAAAATTTTGCATAATGTGCTGCACCAGCTCTGTAATGCTGAATTCCGACTTATTCAGGAGTAAGTTTTCACTTTCGTACTTCGCCAGTTTTTCCAGATCCCCTACCATCCGGTTAATCCGCAGAATTTCTTCATGGCAGCTTTTGAGCCGCTCGGGTTCCGGCTTCCAGATTCCATCGATCATGGCCTCCATATGGCTCTGGAGAGTCGCAAGGGGTGTGCGCAGCTCATGGGCCACATCCGCCGTAAGCCTTTTCCGAAGTGTCTCCTGTATCTCCAGGGTTTCCGCAAGGTTATTAATGGTTCCCGTAAGCTGTGCGATTTCCTTTGTATCGGACTCTTCGCGCAGCCGGTCTCCATAGTACCCCCGGGAGATCATCTGCGCGGTATTGATTACTCTTGAGATCGGAGTACTTATCCTTTTTGCCATGAAGGAACCGATGAATAGCGCCAGAAGGAGTGAGAATACACCTACCAGGATTAACAGTTGGTTTAATGCAGTGATAAAGGCCAGATCGCTGTCAGTGAAGTAATACGGGCCATAATAGCCGATATCTACTACCCCTACCTCCCGCAGGTTGTGCAGAACAGGATATCGGTTCTCTATATAGCCCCCCTTCCAGTTCGGATACCGGCTGCTCATGTTATGAGCCATGTGAGCGATCATCTGCTGGCACAGACCATTGTTGTGAATCATGGCATCCCATATCACCGTGCCTGTAGAATCTGTCACACGGATAATCATTCCCCGCTCCAGAGCAGTAATGCCGATGTTCTCTATCACTGCTGCATCCCATTTGCTCTCGGGCTTATATTGCTGGCTGATCCATGCTACGATTTCCTTATTCTTATTCTCCTGGTTTCGCTTGACATAATCCTTGAAATACTTATCCAAAAACACATTCGTGAGAATGCTGATTAAAAATACGCAGACCAGCGCCACAAACATATAAGTCAAGGATAGCTTTGTTCGCAGGTTGGATTTCATCTTATTCACCACCAAACCGATATCCCACCCCATAGATGGTAAGAATATATTTAGGATTCTTCGGATCATTTTCCATTTTTTGCCGCAAGTTTTTTATATGGGTGTCGATGGTGCGGTCATAACCGTCATAGTCTTCCCCCAGCACCAGGAATACCAATTCTTCTCTTGTGAAGGTCTTGTCCGGATATTTCGCCATGGTCATCAGAAGCTTGTATTCATTGGGAGTTAAATTCAGCACCACACCCTCTTTTTTCACTTCAAACTTTACAGTGTCAATGGTCAGTTCATTATTAGCGAAGGACAGTACGTTTGAAAGCGGGCTTGAGGTCCCTCCTGACCTTCTTAATACGGCTTCAACACGCGCCACCAGTTGTCTGGGACTGAAAGGCTTTGTGATATAATCATCCGCACCCAGGGTAAGCCCCTCCAGAATATGCTCTTCTTCTGTCTTCGCCGTAAGCATAATGATAGGCACTCCTGACTTTTTCCGTAGAGTTCTGCAAATCTCCTCACCGGTTATATCCGGAAGCATCAAGTCCAATATCACCAGCGTAGGGCTGACTTTTTCAAACCGTTCCAGTGCATCCTTTCCGTTATAAGCTTCATAAACGGAATACCCACTGTTCTCCAGGTAGGATTTCACCACCTCGACAATCTTCACCTCATCATCTACCACCAGTATTCTCTTGCTGCTGTTTGCCATCTTCCACCCTCCGTCCATCCACGTATCTACACAGGTATTAAAACAAGTTATTGTCTTTATAAATAGTATACCATATGAAAAGTTGGTGAAAAAGCTCTTGGACAAAGCCCTTTCACCAACATACATCACCAGAAGTTGCTTTCTGCTATTTTACGTCGTCTTACTAATGGCAGCTCATGCCGCTCCCGCCGCCCAGGCTTCCGGTTCTTGGCGGTACATAATCCTTCACTTCTGCCTTAATGGCATCCATGTCAATCTTATTTATATCCTCCACGACTTTCACGTAGCCATTGAGCAGCCCGGTGCCGCACTGGAAGGAGAAATCGGAGTCCGGCGTAAACTGCAGTTCATTCTCCCCCTTTTTCAAACCGATCTTTGAATTAAACTCCGGGAAAATCATTGTACTGTTGTGTACATTCAATTCTACACCATTGACCACCCATCGAGCCTCTACTCCTTTTTGTACAACGACGATGGCCGGTGAAAAGCTGTCATCCTTTACATCGATACTTACATATTGTACCCCATTTGTGACTTTTGCAACCGCAGCTTCCTCCGTAGGTATGACCCCATCACTCTCCGCACCTGCAAGCGCAGGCCCTTTTGAATCCTGGAGTTCTCCTTTGGAAACACTGTTAATATCCGGCACCACCTTTATACTGCTGCGGATCATCCCCATCCAGCAGCTGTAAACAAAGTTTCCTTCCTTGTCCGGCGTAAATTCGATCACAGTCTCTCCTGGCACCAACGCCTTGTCTCTTATATTATATTCCAAAATATTAATTCTGTTGTTACAACCATTGAGACTGTTTTTATCTGCCTGTATCGTCCACCGGACCGGAATCCCTTTTTGGACAACGATGGGAGAATAGCGTCCCGACTCGATCCGGGTGCTGACAACCTGCACATTTCCTTCAATCCGGGCTACATTTCCCGATGCCCCTGATGCCGGAGAAGCAAAGGCTATATTGACACCTGACAAGGACAGTCCCCTGCCTACCATAACGAATCCCAGCACCATGACCAGTGCAGCACTTACTTTCAACATCTTGTGGGTGAACTTTCTGCTTAAAACCGAACTGATGGCGCCAAAGCCAAACATCAAGGGCACTGTACCCAGGCTGAACATGAACATGGATAGGGCGCCTGCTGCGAAGCTTCCTGTACCTAAAGCATAAATCTGCATGGCCTGCAGCGGACCGCAAGGCATCAAGCCGTTCAGAAGGCCGACATAAAACGGACCGTACCTGCCATTGTTATTGTGTATTTTATTGCCGAATATCCGCGGCATTCTCGGATTCAGTTTTCTGAGCCACGGGAATATATTCAGCATATTCAGTCCCATAATCACCATAAACACACCGGAAATGATGGCTACAGTTCCCTTAGCCGCTCCGGAAAAACTGATGACAGAACCCAGGGCGCCTACAATGCCACCAATGACCGTATAGGATACCACTCTTCCGGAGTTATACAACAAACTGGGCGTCAGCTTTCCGAGTTTACCTGCTTCAGGGCTGCCCCCATTGTAGGAAATACATTGGGAAAGGTTAATTCCTCCACACATGGCAATACAGTGAAGAGATGTAAGCAATCCGATGACGAACAGTATCCCGTACCCCATGGATGCATCAACTTCCGGTATAAAGTTAAAACCGACCGTATGACGGATCACCATAAATAATGCAAGCAGGATAATGCCGATTCCCAGCAGCTGGTCCATGGTTAATTTGTCCCCGGACGGTTTTCCGGCGCCGGTGCCTGCCGCACCCTGTCCCTCAGGCCGGTTCCGTTTCACTTTATAATCCAGTTTTTCAATCGTTTCGATGATTTGATCCAATCCCGTGCTATTTACATCATAGGTTATATAAACATTGGAACTGCTGAAAATTGCCTTGACCTCTTGCACTCCCGCCAATTTTTTCACAGCATTCTCGATTCTCATTTCACAGCTCGTACATGTCATGCCTTCGACCTGAAGGACTTTGCGCACTACTTTCTGCTCCATTGCATACCTCCTGCACAGCTTGTCGTTCTTTCATAAAAAACATGATACCAGAAGAATGTGAAGATTTTATGAAGAAAACGAGCTATTGCTTAATAGCTCGTTCCTATAGACATCCTATTATTGGCGTTTCCAGTTCCTGAACAAATCCTTATTCTGCTCCAGGAAGGCTTTGGGGATGGTAATGTTTGTTCCATCGTCCGTTTTATCCTCCGTTGTCACAGGTACCGGGTTACAGCCACCTTTTACTTTCTCCACCTGGTCCATTTTGAACACATTTCCACAATTCTGACAGACCAGAGCTTCTCCCTGCTGCTTATAATATCCCTTTCCGGAATTGTTGCATACCTGACAGGTATTCAATGCAGTCCGGACGGTTCCATCCTTTGCTTTTACCGCTACTACTTCCATGGCTGTATTTCCTGCTTTATAAGGGTAGAACTTTGCAGTTTCGGTAATTTCACTCTTGGGTATTACCAGGTCGCCTCCAGCGGATGCGACGGTCTCTTCCTCTTTTGTTATTGCTTTAAACGCAAAAAAGCCAATCACCAACACGGCTATAATGCCAACAAGGATAAAGCTGTTCTTATTCATCGGCTGCCCATTTTTACTACGCTGCTTTCCTTTACTCATTTTCATACCACCCTCTACTGATTTGTTCCCATGATAGCATGGACTTGTGAAGATCTTATGAAGGCAAACGAAAATTTTTACTTTGAATCATGAAAATCTTTTTAATTCCTTACATCTCGTACTCCGCAATTTTTATGAGTTTTTGTTCCTGGTTTTGAATCTTTACCGATAGATATTTTCCCACAAAATTATGACAGGAAGGTAAATATATCTCCGCCTCCACGGTATACATATCTCCGTCCTTCTTTATCACTTTCATTTCTCCCGGAAGTATATATCCGTTATCATCCGCTACCTCCACAACCAGCCTTTGCGGGGTGGAATTTATTGTACCCGAAACCTTTAGCGTTCCATTGCCCGTCTGGGCCTCTACTTTTTCAATGGAAAACTTTATGTCTTTATATGTACCTGCTTGTCCCAACTTATATACAGCGCTATTATATAAAATTGCTACAGTTCCGGTTGCTTCCTCCCAGCCGACCTCTGCTCCGAGGCTTTCACTAATGAAGCGCAAGGGAACCATGGTCCTTCCTTCCAGCGTTTCGGGAGCCACATCCATATTCACCTCATAGCCATTTACGTAAGCATAGTCAATTCCGATTTTCAAATAAATTTCGGTGGAGCCTTTTTTAGCTGATACCACCTGCTGCTCGGCGTTCCATTTCACTTCGGCTCCAAAGGCCTCCAGGATTTTCCTGAAGGGAACCAATGTCCTGCCATCCTTTACACTGGGTTTAACATCAAATTCAAGCGGATTTCCATTAAACAACACCTTAATTTCACTCTGCGACGACAGCTGCGCTGCCACCTGCATCATGGAGGAATGGATAACCATACCCCAAATCAAGATAAATACTAGCAATCGTTTCATACACTTCCCCCCGAAACTTTATTATTTTTTCCATTTTTTAAAGTATTCCTTTTGACTTGCCAAAAAGTCCTTTGATACCGCAATAGAGTCTCCGAGATCGGTTTTATCCTCCTGTAATACCGGCACAGGATTGCACCCACCTTTCACCTTCTCCACCTGGTCAATATGGAATTTGTTTTTACAGTTTTGACATACCAGGTATTCACCGGTCTGAACATAATACCCTTTACCGGAATCAAAGCATACCTGGCAGGTATTCAGCGCAGTCCGTATACTTCCGTCACTGGCCTTTACAGCAATGACTTCCATTGTTATGTTATCGATTTTATAGGGGTAGAACTTTGCCTGGGAGGTTACCTCGGCTTTTGGAATTTTAACTGCTATATCCATGGGTTTTGCGGTGGGCTGAACTTTAGACGGCTCAGTTTGCAGTTTTGCCTCCACTACCCCAACATCGTTCTTGGGAGTGCTCGCGGGAGGCTCCGTGTTCTTTTCGACACTTTGTGGAGTCGGTTCCACCTCGGGCTGCCGGTCTGCCAGTACAGGCACCTCTGGCTTCGGTTTCTCCGTCTCTGCCGGCTTTGCTTCATTTTTAACCGACGGAATGCTGCCATTGATATCCTTCGAAATTGACTGGGTTTGCGGTATGTCATTCTGTTCTTTCCTCTGGGAAGCATTGATTTCCGCGTTACTCGTTGTCACAACACTCAGCGGTGGAACTGTGTCGTCCTCCTTCTGCCATTTCGTGCTCATACCATAGAAGCCCACAGCAGCCAGGAGTACCACCACAGTTCCACACAAAGCAAGATATTTGACTGCTCGCGGGTTATTATTCTTTTGATCAAACATTGTACACGCCCCTTCAAAACAGTTTGTATAAATTTTACAATAAAATTGTGAAGATCTTATGAAGAAATCTCCATAATTTATTAAAAAATATTACTCCATACTTTTAAAAATCTCCATAAAATCTTCACAATTAATTGATATGTTATTTTCAACAAGGTGTGAAAGCTGCCCGATTTTATAGGAATAGGGCAAGATCATATGTATTCAAAAAAGCCCCCTTGACAAAACTATATGGGAGGAGTATGATAAATATCACATAGGGTAGGGGGGTATAGTATATACCCTAATAATCCAGCAGGAAGGTGAAAAAATGAAAACTGAAAATATAAAAATTCTCGGCATGACTTGTGCGGCTTGCGCCAAGGCTGCGGAGAGAGCGGTAAAGAAATTGGAAGGCGTCGCAGAAGCCAGTGTCAATTTCTCTACGGAAAAATTAAATATTTCCTTTGATGAATCGAAGGTATCTGTTGCCGATATTAAGGCAGCCGTTGCCAAGGCCGGTTATGAGGCCGTAGAAGAGAAAGTCGAAAAGGAAATTACCATGCCCATCCAGGGTATGACCTGCGCAGCCTGTGCCAGCAGGATCGAAAAGGTGGTCGGCAAGATGGAGGGTGTAGCCCATGCATCTGTAAACTTTGCTACTGAAAAAGCTACGGTAAAATACGATCCTTCCAAAGTGAGGATTTCCGAAATCAAGCAAGCCATTTCAAAGGCCGGTTATAAAGCGCTGGAAATTGAAAGCAAAGCTTCCATTGATGAGGACAAAATAAGAAAAGAAAAGGAAATACGCACACTGTGGACCAAATTCATTGTTTCAGCGGTATTCACAGTCCCCCTGTTGTATATCGCCATGGGTGCCATGATCTGGTGGCTAAAGTGGCCCATTCCTCAGTGGTTGGACCCAATGCAGTTTCCACTACTGTACGCTCTGGTTGAGATTGCTCTGGTAACTCCTGTAGTTATCGCGGGAAATAAGTTTTACTCCATCGGTTTTAAGGCCATTTGGCGAAGGAGCCCGAATATGGATTCCCTCATCGCCATGGGAACCTCTGCTGCCGTATTGTACAGCTTGTATTCCACTTATAGGATCTTCGTCGGCGACTTTATCTATGTCAATGATTTGTACTTCGAAACGGCAGGCGTTATTATCACCCTCATACTTCTCGGGAAATCGCTGGAAGCCGTTTCAAAAGGAAAAACCTCTGAAGCCATTAAGAAATTGATGGGCTTGGCCCCTAAAACGGCTACCATCATTCAGGACGGGAAAGAAATCGAGATCCCCATTGAGGAAGTGGAAGTCGGCGATATGATTCTGGTAAAACCGGGCGAGAAAATCCCTGTAGATGGAGAAGTCATTGAAGGCCACACTTCCGTGGACGAATCCATGCTGACGGGAGAGAGTATCCCTGTAGAAAAGAGTGTCGGGGCAAAGGTCATCGGAGCAAGCATCAATAAAAATGGCTCTATTAAATTTAAGGCGACTAAGGTGGGAAGCGACACCGCACTGGCACAGATTATTAAGCTGGTGGAAGACGCCCAGGGTTCAAAAGCCCCTATCGCCCAAATGGCGGATATCGTATCCGGATATTTTGTCCCCATCGTTTTCGCCATCGCAATGGTTGCTGCACTGGCATGGTATTTGAGCGGTGAATCCACCGTATTTTCACTTACCATCTTCATCGCAGTTCTGGTCATCGCCTGCCCCTGTGCACTAGGTCTGGCCACACCCACCGCCATCATGGTAGGTACCGGCAAGGGCGCGGAATACGGCATACTGATCAAAGGCGGCGAAGCTTTGGAAAGCACACACAAGATCAATACCATTGTATTTGATAAAACAGGTACCATTACCGAAGGAAAACCGGAAGTGACAGACATACTCACCGCAAATGGAGTTGACCGGCAACGGCTCCTCCAGATCGCAGCCTCTGCAGAAAAGGGCTCGGAGCATCCTTTGGGCGAAGCCATCGTAAGAGGAGCGGAAAAGGAAGCGCTGGAGCTCATTCAAGTGGAGAAGTTTACTGCCATACCGGGCCATGGAATTGAGGTTCGGATCGATAATAATCCGATTCTTTTAGGAAACCGCAAGCTTATGCTGGACCGGAACATAGCACTGGAACCCTTGGAAAAGGAGTCGGACCGACTCGCTTCCGAAGGAAAAACGCCCATGTATATTGCGATACAGGACCAACTGGCCGGCATCATCGCTGTAGCCGACGTGGTAAAGGAAAGCAGTGCCAATGCCATTAAAAAGCTCCATTCCATGGGAATCGAGGTAGCCATGATCACGGGAGATAATCGTAGAACTGCGGAAGCCATTGCAAAACAGGTAGGCATCGACCGTGTCCTGGCCGAGGTATTGCCGCAGGATAAGGCCAATGAGGTGAAGAAACTGCAAGCAGAAGGAAAGAAAGTAGCCATGGTGGGAGACGGTATCAACGATGCCCCCGCCCTTGCACAAGCGGATATCGGAATTGCCATCGGTTCCGGTACGGACGTGGCCATGGAATCTGCCGATATCGTACTGATGCGGAGCGATTTGATGGATGTGCCTACGGCGATTCAACTCAGCAAGAGCACCATACGGAACATCAAGCAGAATCTTTTCTGGGCCTTCGGCTATAATGTAGCTGGCATTCCCATCGCTGCCGGGTTGCTGTACGCTTTTGGCGGACCCAAGCTGAATCCCATATTTGCAGCCGCTGCCATGTCCCTAAGCTCGGTATCCGTTTTGACCAATGCATTGCGTTTAAAAGGTTTCAAGCCATACAAATAATATAAATTTACGGAGGTTTAAACAATGAGAAATAAAGTAACTCTAGCAGCACTTTCCCTGGCGGTAGCATTTACATTTTCCGCTTGCCAATCCACCGATGTAGTAGGCAAAGTAGCTTCTACGTCTTTTGAAGCCGTCCTCAATGCCATTCCGGATAAAGTCAAATCCGATGATGCAAACAATGGCTGGGCTTTGACCTCTCCTACCGGAGAGCGATTCCTCTGGAGTAAGGATTTCAGCAGTGCCGGCAAACCGGATGCAATTCTGGAATTTGACGCTAAGCCCTTCATTTCCGCCGGGCTGGATGCAAGCAAATTGCCCAAGGGCATGGTGGTTGGTGACAAAATCGTCATTCAGGCAGAATTCGGTCAGGACAAATTTACCTATACCGGTGAAGCAAAACCTTTGGATTCCTTCAAACAGTTGGTTAAGACCCACCGGGATGTCGTCGGATACCATGAAAAACTAGACCATTACGGTGTAGCGCTGGGTAATGGCAACATGTTTGAATGGGCAAAGGATATGGCTAAAAACGATAAGGACATCGTATTTGTACTGAATCCCCAACCCTTTATCGATGCAGGGGTCAAACCGGATAAAGTAGAAGGCTGGGCTTTTGCAAAGGTTGAGGTGAAGGACAAGAACGGTAAACCGGAACAGGTAGATAAATTTTTAAAACCTTTTGACCTGAAATAGTATGAAATGGGTATGCTATAATTTATGTGAGATAAAAAATGGAGGTATTTCTTATGAAAAAGCAAATCAATATTGAAGGTATGAGCTGTGGACATTGTGTAAAGCACGTAGAAGAAGCTCTGCGGGAAGTAAACGGGGTTGCGGAAGTAACTGTCGACCTGAAAGGTAAAAATGCCATTGTGACCCTGGGAAGGGATGTGGCAGACGCAGAATTAAAAAATGCCGTGGAAGAAGCTGGCTATGACGTGGTTTCTGTGGTAAGCTTATAGGAGGAAAACCTGCAAAAGCTTGGAGGAAGAAATATGGACGATGAAAAAATAACCTGTGAACACTCCATGGACTGCCACAGTGCGTCAAACCCACGGACAAAGAACAGGCCGGATAAACTTAAAAACTCCCTGATTGTCCGTCTTAACCGTGTCGAAGGCCAGGTGCGCGGCATTAAAGGGATGATTGAAAAAGATGCTTACTGTGATGACATCCTAAACCAGATTTCATCCGTTCAAGCCGCCATGAAATCGATCAGCAAGCTTGTTTTGGAAAGCCATATGCGAGGTTGTGTGATCGAAAGAGTTCAATCCGGGGATAATGACGTAGTGGATGAATTGTTGGATACCATAGGAAAAATGCTGTAAGTTAAACCGTAATAAAGCCGAAAAGCCTGCCATTCAATTGAATGGCAGGCTTTTCGGCTTTATTGGAAGTATTTCCTGGATTATCCTATATACAATCGGATTGGTAACTGCTGATTTGGGCATCGTACAGCCAACGGTTCTGGGGCTTTACGATGCACGAATCAGCTAAGTTCCATCCGAATTTGTATAGCAAGCTGCTTTCTCTCTTCTCTTAGGGTATCCCTGGTGTCGGTGTTATAAGTTCCTTCTGCTGCGTCTCCTGCTGTTTCTCGTTTTGGGAATCCTGGCTTCCGCGATGACTGGGTCCCGCAGTACTTGCCGGCTGGGCGGAACGAAGCTCCTGCTTCTGTTCAACGTGAATACCATAGAGTGCTCCGGCCATTAGGACAATTGCCATTATTCCGCATAACACAATGAATCGTACTGCGTTCAGGTTCTTGTCCTGGTCAACGAACATTTTACATAGCCCCTCTGGTTTAGTTTGCTAGATGAAGTTATATTTTCACCGACTTAATTAATCGCTTTATCTACAGGAAGAATAGAAATGTAACAAAGAAGTCTAAGAAAATTCTATCATAAATCCGGATTTGGTAAAAGAGTATTCACTCCAATCTGCACTTGTATTCCCACAACCCAGAACAAAATGCTATCGCACTTTGTTCTTCTCTAGGGGGAACTACTTCCCCCTTCGACGGAGCTAACGCTCCTGAGCACCCCCCGAACCGGCGAGGGGAATCCCCTCTGCACTCCCCATGGTAAGAAAATTAAAAACCACAATTTCCTACGAAAATAAACAATCTCAGACTCGGGCTTGGGACAAAAACTCCCCA
>ENA-OFCE01000055-OFCE01000055.1-metagenomes-genome-assembly--contig:-NODE-55-length-90147-cov-4.922912_pt1 | contig 90147 bp, 78 predicted proteins | sample MGYA00153388_OFCE01 | MGnify analysis MGYA00153388
ACAATTTGGGGCTTCTCTCGTCTTTTTAATGACGAGACCGGGCTATCCGCTATATTTCAATTCTGAGAAAAGCGAAGAATCCCTGTTTAATTGTTTTTTAAAGGATCTCGTCAGAAATGACGAGACCGCTAATCCCTAAGCCTTCGCACTCCGATTTTACATTTTTATAAATTGATTTAAATAGCATTACGGATATTCATTAATTATCGTGGTTTCTAAAACCTGCAACTTCCTTAAAAACTCGTTCGTATTCTTTTGTTAAAACTTCAATTGAATAGTTGACTTTAACTTTTTGATAGGCGTTTTTCCCCATTTCTGCTCTTAAATTTACATCATTTGCCAACACAAATAGTTTTTCCACAAAATCGTTTTCAGTCCGGCAATGGAAACCATTTACACCATCATCAATGATTAATTGATTTACACCAACAGGAGAAACTAACGCGGGAATGCCAACTGCCATATATTGAACAGCTTTTAATGCACATTTACCTCGTTCAAATGGTCCATCGGCCAAAGGCATTAAACCAATATCCATCAATTGTAAGCATTCTACTTCTGTTGCTTCTGTCCAAGGCAAGTACCGAAAATCTATTCCTTGCCAATCTAAATCAGGGTTTTTGTTGGAAATAATTAAAAATTCAAAATCTATTTTTTTAGCTAATTCTAATAATGGTATTTTTAAAAGAGGTAAGGCAAATACATTGGTATGATGAGAACCCGACCAACCAATCCGTAGTTTGCCTGGTTTTCTGGATTCAGCTGGTTTATAAAAATCCATGTTTATCCCCATTGGAATATAAAAACCAGTAACATGATAAGTTTTAGCACAATAATCTGTGATTGTAGGATTACCTCCAATTACTGCTTTGTAATGTGGGAGAATTTCTGCCATTTTCAATCCTCTTTTGCCCAAATAAATAGCATCATCAATATCAAAAATTAGGTTTGGGTTTAGTTTTGCCAACCAAGGCTCCAAATTTTTGACCCTGTGGTAAGGAACTAAATCTTTGTTGGTAAAAACGACATCGTAATTTGCTGCACTGGCTAATTCACGCTTTACCTGACGTATTCTTTTATAAAAAGTATAATATTGTTCTAGTCTGGCAACAAATTTATTTTTACTCTTTGGCGCCCAGTTTCTAGGTGGATTAGCCACTACAACATCTACTGTATGACCTAATTTTTTGAGTGGTTTTACATATTGCAAAAACCGAAATCGGGGAGAAGGCGCTTCTAAACCACTTACCCAAAATAGAATTTTCATTAATTTAGGTTAGAATTTACTTTATCTAATAACTGATAAGCAGCTGTAACACAAGTAGTAATTTTTCCACTAAAAACTGAAAATATGTTTTTTTCATGTTCCAAAAGCAAAGTAGGTCTGGCATCATCAACTTCCTGATTCGGTAAAATCATTTTAGTTGTAATCCATGATTCTTTCAATTTCATATTTTCTAAAACTGGATAAAACTGACTTGCATATTTTACAATATCCATTTCTACCATTCCATCAAAACTATTCCAATCAGGTTTGTGATAGCCCAAATGAGATTGAATTACAGAATGAACCACATGAGAAAGTATGTATTCATCTTTAGAAAATCCCCTAGGAACAAGCGAACAAAACGGTCCATCCATAATTGTTATTCCGAATGGATCTACCGATTTTTCCATTTTTAAAATTGGCAAAACCAACAATTGATATTTAGCTTTTAAAATTTCTTCATTTAATAATTTTAAGATATCGGTAAGCCCTGAATAGGTTGCATTAATTAAAAACGAACCCTCCAGTTTGTATCCATTATTTAATGTAATTCGCAGTTTGCGAGGTTTAAATTTTTCTATTAAGCTAACTTGAGCATTTCTGAGAATACGGATATTTCGATTATCAGCTATACGATTCATGATATTAAGTCGTAAGGTATAATAATCAAAAACAGGTTCATAAACTCTCCAACACGAATCCAACATTTCATGATTGAGTAAACTTTTATCTGGCCATTCCTCTTCTAGCGGTATGCCGAGCGTTTCACAAAAACTACTAAATTCAGCAGAAGTTAAATGCGAACCATTCTTTGCAATTCCATAATATTTTTTAAAACCATCAAAAAGGCAATCGTTGTAATAAGTTTTGAAAGCTTCTAAACCATCCAATGCTTCTCTACCTGTTTGTAAACTTCTGGGGTAATGATACCCATAATGAATCCGATTTTGATTCACCAAGGTTGCTTCGAGCATTACATCATAATTTTTTTCAATTACAGTAACTTTAAAATCCTTTTCTGCTAAGATTATGGCACTCGTAAGGCCAAATAATCCTGCTCCAATTATGATTACATGTTCTTCAGCTTCCATAAATCATCCCTCCGTTTACGTGTAATATTTGTCCGGTTATTTGTTCACTTTCCATTAAAAAAAGAATGGATTTTGCACAATCTAAAGCTGTAGTATTTTTTTTTGTTAAAGTAGCATTCAAATGTTTCTCTCTGAAATCTGGAGTCATTCGATCAAAAACTGGCGAATTTTCAATCAATCCGGGTGCAAAAGCATTTACCCTAATATTTGGTGCTAAATCTTTAGCTAAAGTTCTGACCAATGCATTTATTGCACCTTTTACCGCTGCGTACGAAGGATCATAACTGCCTTTATAGGCGGCAGGAGAAGAAATAAACGTCACACTTCCACCAGCATTTATTTTTCCTTCCAAATTTTTCATCAATAAAATTGGCCCAATTATATGTACTCCAAACATGTCGAGAACATGAATTTCGGAACTTTGCGAAAGATTGAATTGCGGTTCTTTGCCGGCTGTAATTAATACATGATCAATGGTAGTGGGTAGTTTAAAATTGGATATACTTTCATGATCCAACAAATCGAGAAAAAACAGCTTGTCGCTTTGCTGGTTTTCTCTGGAAGTAGTTCCAAAAACTTGATAATCAGATATTTCGGCAAAAACTTTTACGGCTTGCCCAACTGTTCCATTTATTCCAATTATTAAAAGATTTTTCATTCTTTTTATTTTTTCTTGGCTAATTTTTTCAATTTACTATATGCTGTTATTGCAATATGGCCAAAGGTTCTTTTGTTTAATTGCTTTCGCATGGCTTCATTTTCGCGTTCAGCTCTGGCTAACCTTACTTGCAACCAATTGATTTCTGTAGAATTAAAAACTTCTCTATTAATATATAAACTAGCTTTTTCTGGATTTTCAAAAGATCCATTCAGAAAATAATCCCAATTTGTCATATTCATCGGAAACTCTGTTTTTAAGTTATTTTTTCTAAAATCAATCATCGAAACAATCAAATCAGCAACCACTAAAGATGCTGGTTTATCGGTTCTTATCAATTGATTTTTTATATCTTCTTGCATCCAGTTTTTATTTCCATCGTTGCTTTGGATAGAATCTAATGTTGTCTTTATATCACTTTTTTGTCTGATGTTCCATACTGTAGGCGTCAAAACCGGGCGATTAAAATAATCTAAAGTTGCCACAGGCTTACCTAAAAGCATACTTTCAATAATGGTTGTGCTGGTTGTTGTAATAACTGCATCGCACTCGTTTATCTGATCTTTAATTTCTGCTGTTTCTTTTTTGTTAAAAGAAGTAGAAACGCCCAATTCTAATTCCAAACCTTTGGTGATTCTCCAATTTGGCTCGTATTGTGTGTTTTTATCAAAAAAAGATTTCAAATCATGCAGTGATTGCAATAATGTTATTTTTTGCTCATCGTCAAACCAAGGTTTTGAACTTGTGATGATGAGTATTTTTTTTAAGAGTTTAGGTTTTGGCTTTTGCTCTATTTTATGATTGCCGATATCATCCAACTTAGGCATTCCTGTAATCTCTACTTTTTGTGCGTTTCCTAGTTGTGCAATGTGATGAGCCATTAATAAACCAATACATGCATATTTATCGGCAATAATTGGATGGTGCATAGGAACTCCAGTTTCATTTCCTTTGTACAAATCATTTTCAAACATAAATCTCCATTCCAAAATTCCATCTTGAATGGTTAATGTAGGAATACCTAATTCTTTGGCGGTTTGGTAGCATTTAATCATATCCAAATGATATTCATTAATGCCAATTACAATATCAGGCAGCAGTTCTCTGATTTTTTCTTCGTTCCAATCATTATCGTAAACAAAATCAACTTTACCATTCAATGCCTGTTCAATAGGTTTAATATGAGCTAATTGATCTCTAAACAAACATAATGCAAGCATTGGCTTTTCCATTATCCTTTTAGCAATCGTTTAATAGGACGAACTATTTTTCGTAATTGAGTTTTAATTGTTTTTTTTAAATCCAAAATCAACCATTTTGATTGAAGTGTTTCGCGATAAAATTTTCGATAAGTTGACCAAGTTTCCACCAACCTTGTAACTTCTTTTTGGGCTTGGGTTGTATCTAAATTAAATTCAAAATCTTCTATTTTCCTGGCAAAGACTAAAATATTTTCTGGTTTATTCCATTCATTTCCTCCATCATTTAGGTACAAAATTTCAAAACCATTTTTCTTTAATAAGTTGGATAAAGAAAACGGGGAGAAATTGAAAAGATGAACAAAACGCAAAAAATAGAAATCCGCATCGCGAAATGGTTTGAAAACATTTGGAACTTCAATTATCAAAATTCCATCTTTATTCAATAGTTTATGAATATCGGCTAAAGCAATTGTTGGATCATAAATATGCTCCAAAACATGAAACATAGAAACTACATCAAAGCGATTGGTGTTGGTTTTAAAAAATTCTTCTCCTGTAGTATTAAGTGTATGAATGTTAAGCACGTTTGTAAGATAGCTAGCAAATTTTTCGCTTGGTTCTACACCTAATACCGATTTGAACATGGTTGCAGCATGGAAAATTACATTTCCCCGCCCTGGACCAATTTCCAGAAAGTCCAATTCTTTTGGATCAATAAATTCTTTTAATTTTTTAAAGAAATCGGGAACAACTGCTATAGGTTGGCTGGCAGTACTTTTACCATAATGTTTTTCATAATCATTAGCATAGAATGAATAATATACCTCTTGAGTTGGAACAGGATCGGTAAATACTAAACTACATTGATTGCAAATAACTGTAACTAATTGCGGACCAGGACGCATTTTTTTGGAAAGTAATTCAGTAGTTGAATTACCACAAATACGGCATGATCGTTTTTTTAAATTAGTAGCGTATTGATTCATACCATATTTTCTTTCTTAATATTTATGCTTTAAGCTATGGTTTATTTTAATTTTTATTTTGGCTTTCAACTATATAAAAAGCTATGACCGAAGGGAGGCTTAGGGATTGAAGCGATATCCTTTTTTGTTCTACTCAACTTGCAATTTTCAAAGAACTGACCACAAAAAAGATAAAGCTGAAAGCCCGGCACTGTATCGTTTCGTCCATGAAATGACGAGACGATACGGGGAAAGCATATAAAATTTATTTAAAGTCAATTCATTAACGATATTGTTAAAAAAATAAAGAGTTATACAAAATTTTTTTAACCAACATTCTAATATTTATATAAAAATTTTAAAAGAACTAAAAAATACAAAATACTTTCAATTAAAAATCTGATAAATTCCACTTAAATGATTCAAGTCGTTGTAAACCAATATGGTAGTAATTCTATTTTCTCTCATTAATTCTTCTGCATCTAATGCTTTTGTATCTTCCTTTACAAACTTTGGATGTGTGTTCATCAATTCTTTAATTTTTAGTTCATCCATTCGTTCATGATTTAATAAGCCTCTTCGCAAGTCACCATCTGTAATAATACCATGTACATTTTCTGCATTTCCAACAATGACCATTCCTAATCTACCAGCAGACATGTTTAGAATAAGTTCCGAAAAATTAACATCTATATTTATAAAAGGAAGTTTTTCGCTTCGCATTAAGTCTTTTACTGTAGTTAATAATTTTCTTCCCAAACTACCACCAGGGTGAAACCTGGCAAAATCTTCTGGTTTGAAATTTCTTGTTTGCATTAATGCAACAGCTAAGGCATCGCCAATAACTAACGTAGCGGTAGTGGAAGAAGTAGGAGCAAGTGCTAGCGGACAAGCTTCTTCGGTAACAGCAATATTCAAAAGAAAATCAGCATTTTTAGCTAAGGTTGATTTAGGATTTCCAGAAATAGCAATAATCTTATTTTTATTCCATTTCAAGTATGGAATTACTTTTAATACTTCATCGGTTTCGCCCGAAAATGAAATTAACATCACAATATCATCTTTGCTAATCATGCCCAAGTCGCCATGGAAAGCTTCGCCGGGATGAATAAAAAAACTAGGAGTGCCAGTGCTAGCCAAAGTCGCAGCAATTTTTTTTCCGATTAAGCCAGATTTTCCCATTCCGCAAATAATAAATTTACCTTTCGCATGTATGATTGCTTCAACCGAAGCCGAAAAGTTATGATCTAAGTTATTGGCAACTTTTTGTAAGGTTTCTATTTCTACCTGAAATACTTTTTTTGCAATATCAATCATAGAGAATGCTTTACCAATATTTGATTCTTATTCATAAAAACAGAGAAAATTAGGTCTTTCAACAATATTAAATATGCTTTGATTGTGATTTATTTTACAATTATTTTAAAACTAAACAATTTATTAGGTTAATAAAAAGTAAAATATCGATTCCCATTTTTGAGTTAAAAACCTTAGCTAATAAATGTTTTTATAATTTTTCAAGCCTTTTTGCTGGATTACCAACATAAATGCCTGGTTCAAATATGTTTTTAATCACTACTGCACCCATTCCGATAGTTACATCTGAGGTTATATTAATTTTCTGTTTTATTCCTGAATTAGTTCCAATATAGACCCTATCTGCAAAAGTGCAGCTTCCACTTATGTTGGCAGATGGAGCAGTTGTAAAATAATCACCGATTATGCAGTCGTGACCTATAGTAGTATTTAAGTTTAAATGACAGTGTTTTCCAATCTTCACATCAGAAGTTATAATACATCCAGCACATATTACAGAGCCAATACCTATTTCTACCCATTGCGAAATAATTGCATTGGGATGTATAACTGTTGCAAATTTTGTTTCTTGAGGAAGTTTTTTTATAAAATCTTCCCGCTTCTTGGGATCTCCAATAGCAATGATTAAGTCATGTTTCGCTAACTGTATTTCAGATAGTTTAATAATCGAAATTCCTTTTAAAGTAGAATCAGAATAATATTCATCATCCACCATAAAACAAACTTTTTCACTCAGATTTTCTGTATGGCCTTTTAAAGAATCAATAAAGCAGCAAAGTACTTCACGCCCAAACCCTCCGGTGCCTACTATACAAAGCATATTTAATTATTTTGAGTTCGTAACAAAAGTTTTCAAAATTGTCGCAAAGTTGGTTTGCTTACAATTATTATACTATTTTCTATTTCTGAATTGATAAACAATAATTTTTAGATCTGTTATTGCTTGAGTTTTAAAAAAAAGTAAACCAGCTAAATACAACAAACTAAAAAAAATAGTTTTAATTAGAAAGCTAAGTAATAGACCTTGCTCTGGTAAATTATTAAAAAGAAAAATTATAAAAATAGATGGTATAAAAGCTAATAATGCATATTTAATTATAATCTTAAATTGATACCATGATTTTTGTTCCAATACTTTTCCAGCATAATAAATACTTAAAATGGTAGATAGAATTGAAAAAGTTAGAATGCCATACATTATTCCATACAATCCTCCAAACTCTATACCCGAATTGGTTCCGATCCAAAAACCGATTAGAAAAGTAATTACATAAATGATTTTTCTAAAAATTTCTAATTTCAAAAAAATATCAGACTTACCTTTTGCTTTTATTACACTTAGTATTTGAACATTTACAGGATTTGAAAAAGCACTTAAAATTATTATTTTAAGAATAGGAATAGAAGCCATCCATTTAGCAGAAAACAAGGTAATAATAATAAAATCAGCATTTAAATAAATAAGACCTGTAACCCCAAAAATTGCCATAGAAATAATACCTAATATTTTACTGTTTAAGCTAATTATCTCTGCATTATTATTTTTTGTAATCAAATAAGGAAAAGAAACTTTTCCAATACTTTCCGAAGTAAATCTGTTAATTAATGTATTGAATGAAACTGCTCTGTTGTAATTTCCTAATATAGCTACAGGAAGAAATTTCCCTATAAAAAGAACATCCAATTTGCCAAATACTTGATGCAACATTCCGCTAGCAAACATATTAGAAGCATATTTCCAGAGCTCTCGAACGGCATTCCAACTAAAAATAAGTTTAGGCAACCATTGTTCAAAAAAATACAAAGAACAGGTGTATATAAAACTTGAAAGTAGAGAATAATATACTAAGCTCCACAAACCAAAACCATTGACAGCCATTAAAATAGCTGATGCTCCAGAAACAATTAGAGCAATTATTTGAGCTTTAGTTTGTGATTTAAAATTTATTTTTTTTGTCAACTTTACTGTTTGCACCAAGTTCATTGAGTTGAAAATAAATGCAATACAGGTGATTTTAATTACATTTTCTAAAATTGGTTCATCATAAAATCTTGCAAAAACTGGAGAAAGCACAAAAAATAATATGTATAAACTACACCCTAATGCCAGGTTTAACCAAAATACAGTAGAATAATGTATTTCCTCAACATCTTTTTTTACAATTAATGCTGATGAAAAACCCATGGTCATGATAACCTCACTAATTCCAATAAAAAAACCCATTAAACTAACAATTCCATAATCTCGAGGACTTAGAAGTCTGGCCAAAAAAACACCAATAATAAATGATCCTCCGTTGCGTAAAAAAAGCCCAATATAATCCCAAAGAAATGCTTTTATTGCTTTCTGAGGCACTTACAACTTAGGTTAGTCCTTTTCATACTTGAACTTTTATCACCGATTTATACATTTGCTTGTTACCAGCTAAAGGAGCATGAGCATCTTCTGGAAATAATATTACAAAATCTCCTTCGGTCAACGTGATGATTTGGTGAGCTTTATCTAAGAAAAATTGAATGTCCTTTTCTTCATCGAAATCAGCAATTGGATGTTTACAATCCTGCATTGGCATAAATCTGATTTCATCTTCTCCTTTTCGTACAAACTGAATGTCGATGTATTTCCGATGAATTTCAGGGTTCGTATTTTCTCGTCCCCATAATATTGCATTTATTGCAAATATTTTTTTTCCATCGATTTCTACTTTTTGCTCGTAATCAGAAAAATCCTGAGTTCGTAATTGGTCAAGATATTCAAATGCAGCTTTAAATCTTGGGTGTAGATCTGTATATTTTTCGTAATGCTCTATGGAACCTGTAATCATTTTAGTTTATAACCTACCATCTGTAATAGCATAATCTAGAATTCCTTTCACATCAAAAACTACAGCTCCCTCTGGATTTTTTAGGATTTGTATATCTAAATCCTGAAATTCATTGTGTGCAACTGCCAAAATAATTGCTTCATACTGTTTGTGCGGCGCATCATCAAGATTTTGAACAGTTTTTACTTTATACTCATGTTCTACTTCTGCAGGCGAAGCCCAAGGGTCATAAATAATAGGGGTGATATGATATTCATTTAATTCCTTCACAATATCAATAACCCGAGTATTTCGTACATCGGGGCAGTTTTCTTTAAAAGTAAAACCTAATAAAAGACATCTTGCATTTCTTAATGGCACATTTTTTTTCACCATCAGTTTAACTACTTCTTCAGCAACGTACGAACCCATGCTATCGTTGACCCTTCGTCCAGCTAGAATAATTTCGGGATGATAACCAACTTCCTGTGCTTTTTGAGCTAAATAATATGGATCAACACCTATGCAATGGCCACCAACTAAACCAGGTTTGAAATTCAAAAAATTCCATTTAGTACCTGCAGCTTTCAACACTTCGCTGGTGTCAATATTCATGAGGTTGAAAATTTTTGCTAATTCGTTCACAAAAGCAATATTTATATCCCGTTGCGAGTTTTCAATCACTTTAGCTGCTTCTGCAACTTTTATAGTTGGTGCCAAATGAGTGCCTGCAATTATTACTGATTTGTACAAATCATTTACTTTTTGACCTATTTCTGGTGTAGAACCAGCAGTTATTTTTAAAATTTTTTCAACGGTATGTTCTTTATCTCCTGGATTTATTCGCTCGGGTGAATATCCTGCAAAAAAGTCCACATTAAATTTTAAGCCACTAAATTTTTCGAGAACCGGAACACATTCTTCTTCCGTTACTCCAGGATAAACAGTTGATTCATAAATTACAATATCACCTTTTTTCAAGATTTTGCCTATTGTTTCACTTGATTTGTAAAGAGGAGTGAGGTCGGGTCTGTTATGCTTGTCAACTGGAGTAGGTACTGTAACGATATAGTAATTACACGTTGCTAAATCATCAACATTGGTTGTACAGAATAGTCCATTCCCACTATTTGCATTTTCTACCAATACAGATTTAAGCAGGTAATCTTCAATTTCTAGGGTGGCATCTTTTCCATTGTTCAATTCCGCAACCCTAGTTTTATTGATATCAAATCCTATAACAGAGTACTTTGTAGCAAACAGCCTTGCTAAAGGCAAACCAACATAACCTAGTCCAATAACTCCAATTTTGATTGAGTTCATTTGATGTTTTTTTTATTTTTCAGTAAAACCAAGTTAATTTTTACGGCTTCGCCGCGTCAGTCACAATTAAAGACTATCGGCTTACCTAATTGGTAGCATTAATTATAATAATTTAAATAGCAACATTTCTTAACAAAATGAAGAAGTTTACTAACCAATAAATTCTTAAGTAATTATTTGATGGATGGAATACATCAAATTTCTTTCAATTATTCCGGTTTTGATTTAGTTTTTTTACCAAACATTTTCGTATACCAGGTTTTTTTATCGCTCCCCGAATCATAATATCCGTAGCCGTAACCATATCCATAGCCGTATCCATAGCCATATCTTCCTCCTTTTTTCACCGCATTAAAAATTATATTCAAATTTTTAAATTTATTCTGTGCATATAAATCATCCACCATTACAATGCTACTTTTTGGTGTAAATTCATGTCGTAAAATAAAAATGGTTGCATCAGCATATTTCTCTAATAACTGTGCATCAGTAACCATTCCAACTGGTGGTGCATCAATAATGATAAACTCAAATTGTTCTTTTAAACTGTCGAAAAGCTCTTTCATTCTTCCCTTTACCAACAATTCAACAGGATTTGGAGGTACAGGCCCACAAGAAATCATAAAGTAATTTGGTTGCCCTGGTACTTGTTTAATAATGTCTTCTAATTTTGCTTGACCAATTAAATAATTACTTAAACCAACCCCTTTTTCAATTTTCAACGATTCGAATAATTTAGGTTTCCGTAAATCAAATTCTAGAATAATGATCTTTTTTTCCATCAATGCAATGCTTGCTCCTAGGTTTAATGAAATAAACGATTTTCCCTCACCACTCATGCTGGAAGTAAATAAAATAGATTTTAATTCAGTTTCGGGAGCTAAAAATGTCAAATTAGTTCGGATAGATCGAATTTGCTCTGCCATCATGTTTCTTCCAGTATCATTAATAACTAAGGCTTTATCATGCTCAGTAAATGATATTTCTCCCAGAATTGGAACCTGAGTTCCTTTTTCAATTTCTCGCCGACCTTTTATTTTATCATTCAGCAATTCAATTAAATAAATTGTTGCAAAGGGAATAATTAATCCAAATAAAATGAAAACTATAAATACTGTACTTTGAACAGGCTTAACAGGCGAACTGCCACCTCTGGCACTATCAATAGTTCTGCTATCCGAAACTTCGGAAGCAAAAGAAAGTGCAGTTTCTTCTCTTTTTTGAAGCAAAAATAAATACAAATTATTTTTAATGAGTTGCTCTCGGGTTATATCAACCAATTCACGCTCTTTACCCGGAACTGTTTTTATCAACCCTTCCATTCGTTTATTCTGGCTTTCGAGCTGTTGCCGTGTAATTGATAAGTTATTTTTTAGCGTTTGAATGTTTTCGCCTAAGTTGTTTTTCAGTGCTACAATTTGTTCATCAATTGCAACAACCATTGGATTATCGATTTTTATTACCTTAACAACATTTTTTCGTCTTATTTCAAGCTCCGATAATTCAGCAATTATTCTCAACATCACAGGATCATTTATTCCTAATGTAGCAGGAACAGTTCCTTCTTTATCAGCTTTATTTCGAACATATTGTTCAATGTTTGCCAGCACACTTTGCTGTATTTTCACAACATTTAATTGTCGGTCTATTTCTTGTACACTCGCCAAAAACAAAGTCGATTCAGCACTAATATTGGTAATCCCTTCCCTTGATTTAAAATCTTCTACATTTTTTTCGACTTCTGACAAATCACCAGATATTAATTTCAATCGCTCTTCAACAAAAGATAATGTTTTTGCAGCTACCCTGTTTTTATCTTCAAGCCCAGCAGTATTATAAACTTCTACCAGTTTATTCAAAATATCAATTCCTTTTTGTCTGGAAGCAGTAAGTATGCTAATAAATAAAACTGAAGATGTTTTTGTGCTGGGTTCTACAACTATACTACCCATAATTTGTTGTGCGGCAGATGGTAGAGCTTGGATTATAATATCCAATTCTTTAATAGTTGTATTTTGCTGAGTTGTTGTAATTTTCAATAAACCATATTCTGTTTTAATTACTTTATTCAGTTCAATTGATTTTCCATTTAGCTCTGCTTTTTTAGAATCTATTATTACTAATTTTAAGGCAGTTTTATAGATAATAGCTTTGGGGTTGATCAATTCTAATTTTACTGGGCTATTATCGCCATACAACTCCACTATTCTAAGCTTGGTTATATAATAATAACCAATTTGCAATTGTAAACCTTCTACTACTTTTTCGGCAAGAGTATAAGATTTTAAAATCTCAATTTCATTGTCGACCAATTTGTTGGAGGAGAAAAGATCTATTTGTTTTAAAACATTATCTTGACCAACACCTTTTTTACTGTCTTTTATTAAAATGCTTGTTTTAAGATAATATAATGGCGTTGTACGTTTTAAATAAATATATGCAACAAGAGTGAAAACAACTAAACTTAACAAAAACCATTTCCAATAGGATAAATACTTATACAGTTGTTCTTTTAGATTAAAATCTGAATGTTTCTCTGCTTGAATTAAAAATGGATCGGTATTGTTTGACATGTTTTACAAAAATAAATCGTACTTTAAAAATAATAATCGTTTGACTATCAATAGTATTAAACTTCTATCTAAGTAAAATATTAGACAAAACAATAAGCAGGGTCAAACCACTTATTAAAATAGGAGCAAGTTGAACTGCACGTTCGCTACTCGTTACTTTTCCTCTTCCTGGTTCAACATAAATAACATCGTTTGCTCGAAGGTAATAATAAGGTGAATTGAACAAATCTCTTTGAGTAAGATCAATTCTGGCGAATTCTCTTTTTCCATCTGCTTCACGTATCAGCAAAATATTTTTCCTTTTTCCGAAAATAGTTAAATCCCCTGCTAAACTAATAGCTTCAGGAAGGGTGATTTTTTCGTTGGAAATGGTGTAAACTGAAGGCCTAGTAACTTCGCCCAATACAGAAATTTTAAAATTTAAAATCCTGATGTTTACTGTAGGTTGTTGTAAATATTTTTCGAGTAATTTGGTAATTAATTCAGTACTTTCTTTAGTAGTAAGTCCAATTAATTGTATTTTTCCTATTAAAGGTAAAATGATATAACCATCTTCATTCACCAAATAACCAGGCACTTGTGGTATTGTATTGTTTAAAACTTGAGTTTGCCCAATTACCATTGTTTGATATGGGTTAAACATTGCACTTGCTTCGGGACTTAGACTACTTACGGCAACACTTATGATATCTCCAGCTTGTATTTTCGCAATATATGCTTTCGAAATTTCAGTTACCTGAACATCATTTGCTAAGTTTTCATTCTGAAAATAAGTAATTTTTTTTTGACTTACACAAGAAGGTAAAAACGAAACAATTGCAATAAAATAGGATAAAACTAAAATTCGCTTATAATGTCGTGGCATACTTTTTCTGTTGAAATAGAAATATTTTTATCTAATTCGGTTAATTCCATGTCCTAAACTCTATTTCCTACACGTTCAGGCAATTCCAAAATATTTGCGAAACTACATAAAAAAACAAGATTCAAGAACGATAAAGCAATTCGAAATTTTATGAGAATTTTAAGTTTACTTATTCTATTTTCATTTTTTAGCTAAAAAAAATAATTGACACCGAATTTGGCTTTTACACCTCAAATTGCAATCGGCTTAAATAACGGTACAAACCGTTTTCATTTTGTAATAATGTTTCATGATTGCCAATTTCAACTACTTTACCGCTATCTAACACAACAATTTTATCCGCTTCGCGAATAGTCGCCAAACGATGTGCGATAATTATGGATGTTCTGTTTTTCATCAATTCTTCCAACGCTTCTTGTACCAAACGCTCTGATTCTGAATCTAATGAGCTTGTTGCTTCATCAAGAATTAAGATAGCCGGATTTTTTAATAATGCTCTTGCAATAGCAATTCGCTGTCTTTGACCACCAGAAAGCTTAATTCCGCGTTCACCTACAATGGTTTCAAATCCTTCCGGAAATCTTTCAATAAATTCAAGAGCATTTGCTCTTCGGGCTGCTTCCATCATTTCTGCATTACTTGAACCAATTTTACCGTATAAAATATTTTCAGAAATAGTGCCCCCAAATAGTAGAACATCTTGAGGTACAATTGCAACTTGCGATCGTATATCGTTTAATGAATAAGTTTTACTGTCTTTAAAATCAAATTTTAAATAACCAGAATCAGGCTCATAAAACCTGAGAAGGAGAGAAGCAATGGTTGATTTTCCCGCTCCACTTGGTCCAACAATCGCAACTCGTTCGCCTGCTGCTGCACTAAAACTTATGCTATGTAGTACTTCTGTATCCTTTCTACCAGCATAACTGAAACTTACATTTTCAAAATCAATTGAACCATTTAATTTATGTTCAGCTTCGATAGCGTTTTGGGTTAGTAAAACAGGTTCATTTTCTTCTTTCAAAATTTCAAGCACACGTTCAGTAGCACCAATTGTTTTTTGCAGGTTCGCATACAAATCAGCAAAACTACCCATAGCACCGCCCACAAAGGTGGCATATAGAATAAATGAGGTCAAATCACCAACAGAAATTTCACCAGCTTGCACTAGTTTTACACCATACCAAACTACTGATACGATAGCACCAAAAAGGCAGAAAATAATGAAAGATGCAAAGCCACCTCTAAATGTTGCACCTCGCATGGCAAGTTTTACCACTTCATTTACACTGGTTTTGTATCGGTTTGCTTCATAAGGTTCATTAGAGAAAGCCTTAACATTGGCAATTCCTTGAAGTGTTTCTTCAACAATTGTATTAGAGTTTGCCAATTGATCTTGCGCCAATCTTGAAATTTTGCGGATATAGCGTCCAAAAATTACAGCTATTACAACCATTACCGGAAATACAGCTAACATCATTAAAGTAAGTTTGCCAGAAACAAAACTAAGCGCAATGGTACCACCGATTAGCAATATCATTTGTCGCAAAAGTTCGGCAACGGTAGTAGTTATACTATCTTGAATTTGAGATAAATCGGCACTAATACGGCTATTTAGTTCGCCAACTCTTCTTTTAGCGAAAAAATCCATTGGTAATGTTATCAGTTTTAAATAGGTATCTTTTCTAATATCTGCTAGTGCTTTTTCTGCAACTTCAACAAACCATACAATTCTAAAAAATGAAAAAATAGCTTGTAATAGCAATACTCCCAATAAAATAAGTGCAATAGAGTCTACATTTTTTAAAGCAGTACCGGGTTTAGTAAGTTCGGCAGCATCTATTAGCTCGCCCATTGCCTTTGGGAAATAAAGCAAAGCCAAACCCGAAAAAAGTAAAAAAGATAATCCAAAAAAATACTTAAGTCTATATGGTTTTAGATAACTAAGGAGCACAAAAACATTGGCTAATGACGCTCTTGTAATTTTTGCTTTGGGTAATTCTTCAGCTTGTGTATTGCTGCTATTAAGTCTGGCTCGGGCCATTTATTGGATTATTATTTAAAAATTTGGTTGGCAAATATATAGACGAAACCTTGTATTTACGTAGTATCAAGTCTATCTATATTTGAACCCATAAAACAATGTTTAGTTTATTTTAAATTTTTTTGTTTTACTTTTTCAGGATCTCGATTGAAAATACTTTTATGTGTTTTTCGCATAGATTGTAAACTTTTTATTGCAGAATTGTTTAAGGCTGTTTCCTTTATACCACTAAAAAGTGATTTCCAGATATAGTTAAATATAAACTTTGACTTATCTCTCGAAAATTTTATAGTTCCTTTTCTGGCTTCTTGGTTTCTAATTGGATTTGCATTTAACACAAAGGTGTTTGCGGCAATATTTTTAAATCGATTCTTATTATTTTCAGTTTTATTATTCAAATTTATTTTCAAATCGTGATACATAAAAATTAATACTCCATTTGCATTTTCGTTGTTTGCATTAAAATTGAATTTTAATTCATCCATCATTCCTTCGTCAGTTTCAATACCAGAGAGGTTGTAAATCAATTTATTGAAAATAGAAAATGGTGTTCTACTTACTTTGCCACTCATGTTGAACTCATCTTTACTTGATTTTAAATCAAAATCTATGCTTGCAGAAAAAGGCGTAGATCCCATTAAATTTCCCGTTGATTTTAATTGCATCGTTGGATTTTGATTTATTTTTAAACTATCATTCACAATGTTGGATAGAACTACATTCAGCTTAGTGAAAATAATTTTACCGGGCATGGTTCTGTTTTCAGCTATTTCTTCGTAAGCAACATTAGCATCAGTTATTGCTAAAAATTTAACATCGACATGTACAGGCAAACTTTTAAGTAACGTTGTGGGCAATTTTTTATAAGCATTCGGATCCAAAATTTTCCGTTTATCTTTAAAATCAATCAGATTTAGTTTTCCAAATTTTATAGAATCGCAAATAACCTTACTGGAATAGAGCAAAGATCTTACATCCAACCCTTTTGCTTCAATTTCATCAAGATTTAATTCAATATAATCTGTTGCAAATTTATTTTTTGCAGTAAATTTTTGTCTGCTAAGTTTTGGTATTAAACGTAAACTTTTGATTGCAAAAATGCTATCACGTGCAGAAAATGAAGTATTTTCAATTTTAAGATCATACATCTCTCCGGGTAAAGAATAGAAATACTTAGCTGCTGAAAAAGTAATATTATCTGCAAAGTAGTATTTATCATCTTTTAATGTGGAATTTTCGTCAACATAAAATTTCTTCAACTCGAAAAAAACATCACTTAGCGAATGCTCTGCAGATTTTTTATTTAAAGAATCTAAATAAATAATTCTTGCTTTGTTGAATGCAATATTGCCAATTTCGATTTTATGTAAACGCTTTAGCAATAATTCTTTCAAATTTATTCGCTTTATGCTAGTGTCTTCTTTTGCAAATTTTCGGGTAATGAGAATTTCAGGTTCAGTAATTTCTAATTTATTTACAATAAGTTCTTTATTTCGATACATATCCCAAAGTTGAAATCCTTTGATAGAAAGAGTTCTTACTTTAACGGCATATAAATTTCCGTTTTGTAAAACAAAGCCTGAGAATTTTTGAGGATTAGGGCTTAACTGAATATTATTGGCTTTCAATGAACCTAAGAGAATATTAGTACTCAGTTTATCAACCGAAAGTTGATAAAACCCATCGGTAGATTCATCTACGATTTTTTTAAGTTCGGTTCTTAAAAAATCATCTAGATAAAAGCGTGTAAAAATATACGAAGTACCGAAGGCTACTAAAATTAATACAAAAAGTATAAGTAGTATCTTTTTGAGAGCAATGATCATGTAAGTTATTTAGAAAAAAATTACTCAATCCGGGAATTAGAATGTATGAATTTTTTATTTTCTCATTCTCATAATTAACCATCCTACTAATACCAGAATGCCTAAAATGGCAAACACACCAACTCCAATTCCAGCTTCAAATATATCTCCAACCAATTCACATGAAGATAATAATATGGTAAGACTTATTAACAATAGAAAAAGTAGATTTTTTGAGGAAGTAAGAATATTCATGTTTAACGTATTTTTATAAATAATAAATTCAAAACAGTTGCCATTTATTCCTTTTCACTACTTTAGTAATCTGATTAGAGAAAACTAATTGCCAATCACTCACGTTTACTATAGTATGAAATACTTTGCCGCCATAATTATCATTGTTTTATTTGCTATTCAAGGATGCGAACCAGATCCTGTGATTATAAACGAAGAAACATCAGATGTTAAAATTGGTATCGCACATTCAATTAATCAAAAATCATTCAGCGATACCAAAGAGTTGTATTATGGAGCTAATGAAGAAAAATTCACCATCACTAAAATGCATTATTTAATTTCTGCCATAACGTTAAAAAACTCAAATGGAACAATCGTAAATACTCAATCTGCTAATTTTATTGATATGATTAAAAGTCCAAACGCAGAAATAAATCTTAATAAAATACCCAATGGCAATTATTCAGAAATAACTTTTTATTTTGGGGTAGATCCTGCTAGAAACAAAACAGGTATGTTGCCAAACGAAGATGTTTTTAATAATTTCGAATGGCCTTTAACCAACGGTGGAGGATATCATTTTTGCCAACTGGAAGGAAATTATGATTATAATGGTTTAAAAGGTCCATACAATGTGCATTTAGGTAAAAATCCAAATCAGGCTAAATTCACCTTTCCGATAAATATAAAAGTAGGTTCATCAACAAATGAATTATTTTTTAAATTGAATATTGATGAATTTTTTAAAAATCCTAACACAGTAATTATTGATAAAAAATTAGGTAGCATTATGGAGAATGATAGTTTACAAACGGTATTTTCGCAGAATGTAAAAGACATTTTCACATTTAAAGGGATGACTAAAAACTAACTATGAAAGTTTTATCAATCGTTTTTATTTTAAGCCTAAGCATTTTTTTAATGCAAGCCTGTGAACCTGAATCTACTGTTTTAACTCCAGATAATAAACCATTTATACCGAACATTCCAGAAGGTTTTTCCTCTTCCGATTTTTTCAAAAACATACCAGCAGATAACCCACTCACCGAAAAAGGAGTAGAACTTGGCCGAATGCTTTTTTATGATAAAATACTTTCGAGCGATGGTACTATCTCTTGTGCAAGTTGTCATAACATTGCAAATTCATTTGCAGATGATAGAGCATTTAGCCTTGGAGTAAGCGGCGCACCTGGAATTATCAATTCGATGCCATTAATCAATATGGGATTTTCTAAAAGCTTTTTTTGGGATGGCAGAGCAAATACGTTAGAACAACAAGTAATTATTCCAATTACAAGTTCTATAGAAATGCACGAAACTGCAGAAAATGTTGTGTTGAAATTGCAGAATCATGCGGATTATCCAAAGCGATTTTTTAATGCATTCGGTTCAGAAAAAGTTACAATAGAAAATATTGCAAAAGCAGTAGCACAATTTGAGCGAACATTAATTTCTGGAAATTCTCAATGGGATGTGTTTTTAAATGCAGCTAAAAAAACCAATCTGGATGAAGCGTATTTTATTGCAGGTTTTACTCCTGATCAAATACAAGGTTATCGTTTATTTTCAACTGAGAAAGCAGAATGTTTTCATTGCCACGAAACACATTTAGGAACTACTAATGCATTCGATGACAATGGTTTAGTAGAATTTACTGATGGAACAGGTTTAGGAGCAATAACTGGAAAAGCTGAGGATGATGGAAAATTTAAAATTCCAACGTTAAGAAATATCCAATTAACAGCACCGTACATGCACGATGGTCGTTTCAAAACACTTGACGAGGTTTTGAATTTTTACATGTTGGAAATGAAACCAAGTAAAAATTTAAATAGCTTCTTAAAAGACGATCAACAATTAAATGGAGGTGTTCTTATATCTTCGAGTCAAGAAGAATTTAATGCTCAGAAAAAACAAATTCTTGAATTTCTTAAAGTTTTTTCAGATACCACATTTGTCAATAATCCTGCATTCAAAAACCCATTTTAACGCCTAATCACTATTTTTTTAGTGCTCTGCTTGTTTCCGTTCTTTATAGTAACTAAATAAACACCATTACTTATTTCAGAAATTGGGATTTGTAAAACATCTGCATTAGAATACAGAGAATTAAAAATTTCTCGTCCTAGTAAATCGGTAATTTTAACTTGTGTACTTAAATTAACATTTTCTGATTTTAGTTGAATTGAAATTAAATCATTTGCCGGATTTGGATACACTAAAACCGGAAGTTCTAAAGATTGGCTTGCAATTCCGCTGGTATTATCTTGTCGTAAAATGCATAAACCACCAGCATAACTTCCAATAATTAAATCTTGTTGTCCATCATTATTTATATCATCAACTGCCATATTTATTCTTCTACCCATTTCTGGGTTTATGGTGTATAAATATTGGAATGTTCCGCTCAAATTATTTTCATTGATAGCATAAACCCTGATTAATCCAGAATTATCAGCCATTAAAAGCTCACGAGTAAAATCACCATTCATGTCAGCAATTGCAACAGAAGTATATCCTTTTGGAATGTATTGTTGATTAATTAAAATATTGCCAAGCGTATCTTTTTGAAGTACAAACTGAGGTGAAGAGTTTGACCCTACATTTTTATAAAATTTAACATATGATTTGCCACCATTGGAACCGTTAAAACCAGCAAGTAAATCAAGTTTACCATCTAAATCAAAATCAAACAAATTTGGAACACTAAAGGTGCTCACATCAATGCCTTGAAAATTTGCTGCCGATAAAGTAAGGTTTGGAATATTTAATGGTCCAGCCTGATTTTGAAGATAAATAAATGTTCCTTGACTTTCGCCCAAAATCATATCTATATCTCCATCAGCATCTAAATCTGCGGTAGAAGGAGCAATACCAGTAACATTAAATGAATTTACATCGGCGTAATTTCTATTTACCAATTCATAACTTGGATTGGTATTAGTTCCGATGTTATGCAAAACTGCGATGCCACCTGTATAATTTCCACCACCAGCAGAATAACCATAGTTGCCAACTATAATATCTTTAACTTTATTATTATCATAATCAAAAAGTGCTGGATTAGAACCTTCTCCAAAGTCAAGCATTTGATCTGATAAAAACTGATCAGTAGTAAATGTAAACTCAGGTGCAGATTCTGACCCCGTATTTAAATATAACCAAACACCACGGTAATTTTCAGAAGAATTTGGAACATTTGGTGCAATTACCAAATCATTTACATTATCATTATTTACATCTAAACTAAACGCTGCTGGAAATACTGGAATATTGATGGGGTGTGCAGGAGGCCAGTTGTAAATTACATTGGTCATCAATGCTTGATCACTTTCGCCGCCATTTAGTAATAAATACATGGAATTACATCCAATATCTCCAATCAACATATCAACTGCAGAATCTCCATTCGCATTAAATGCTAAAACAGTTGAGCCGGAATGTAAGGTTCTAGCTTGCTGCGACGCAACATAATTAATCAATTCTGCGCTGTCAGGATTTCCAACTAGTGATGGACATGCAGATAAGTCTGCCAAACAAGTATTTGAATTTTCTTTAAATCTACCCCAGCAATATGATCCAACTACAAATTTATTTAATGAATCCCTTGAATTATAGGTTTCCATCGAATTGTTTTTGTAATAAATAACCTGATCACCTGATGAGCTGAAACTTAAAATATCTAAATCGCCATCATCATCTAAATCTAAAATGGAAGGATATTCATATTGGTTAGCAAATATGTTATTGTTATTACCAAAAGCAACATAATTAATTAAATCAATTGCCAATTCGAATCTTAAATCTCCTGAGCTTGTCGAAACATTTTTATAAACAGCAATTCCAACATTTAATGCATCAGTAGTAAATAGATCAATTTTTCCATCCCCATCGTAATCTTTTAAAATAACCCAGTTATAAATTATATTAAATGATTTTTCATATTTTGGTTGATAAACATAATCAATGGTATTTGCCGTTCCGTTATTAATAAAAGTCAAGGCTTTGCTTACTGCTTTATCATAAATAAGTAAATCTTTGATTCCATCATTATTTAAATCAATCGGAAAAAATTCGGGAATATTTAATCCGCCACCCCATGGATTTTTCAACAAAGAACCAGAACTTACAACTGGAATAGTTAAGTCTTTTACAAAATCAGGTTGGTTTATAGGTTGTGAAAATAAATTAGAAAAAGTAAGAATGGATAATAAAAGAAGGGAAAAGTGTTTCATTTTGAAAATTTTGGAACGTAAATATACAATTTTTAAAAGTGGGTTAAATTTATCTTTCTGAGAATAATTAATACTTTCGGGCATGAAAAAGATATCAATTATTTTGTTCTTAGCATTAAGTTCTTCCATTTTTGCTCAACAACAGCCTCTTAGCTATTCGTTCAATTTTAGAGATCTGTTTGTAATACGCGACTTTAAGGTTTCGGGTGCGGCAGAGAACCAAAAAAATATTCAAATAGCTGCATTAGACAGCAACAAGAATATTTATGAAAAAATAGAAGGTCCATATTCTTTTGTAATCAATGGATATATCGAAAAAATCAACTTTAAAAAAGGAATCGCTCAGTTTAATCTAGAAAAACTAGATGCTTCAATGCTTTTAATAAGTCATACCTACAAAGAAAATAAGGTTAGTAAACTTATTATTTTACGAAAAACCGATAATGGAATTAAAGCAATGAATTTTCCAATTTATATGGTTTTAGTAATTTTTATTGGCATAATAATTTTTGCAGCAATTATCCGAAAAGTGGCTGTTTATTTATTAGTTGCGCTATTTATATTTTACTTTTTTTACAAAGGAGTAGATTTATCAACCTTTATTGAAATATTAAAAACCGGAGTCAAAAATTTGATAGGCAATTAAAATGGATAACCAATACCGAGGTTGTAGTTTAGAAATGAATAAGAAAAGCCAGAATTTCTGGTTTTATAATCATCTCTGAACGATTGATTTCCAAAGTTTTTAATCACCCATTTATCCGATCCTTCAAATTGAGGATCGCGTATTTTTAAACCAACATCAAATCGGAAGATGAAAAACCCATAATCAAAGCGAAGTCCAGCACCAGTTGCCAAAGCAAGATCCGAAATGGCTCTTTTCCAAGCAAAATATTCTAATCCAGTATTTGAACTATCTCTTTTTCTAAACCAAACATTACCAGCATCAATAAATGTAGCACCGTTAAGTTTGGCACCAAACAAACTATTAATTACACCAAAACGATATTCCACATTGGTTTCAAATTTTAATTCTCCAGATCTATTATATCTTAATAAATTAGCTGTACTATCTCCATCAGCAATATTATATCCTCCCGGACCTATTTCTCTAGATCGCCATCCGCGTATGCTATTACTACCACCAACAAAAAATTGCTTTTCAAATGGCATAACTTCCGAATTTCCATAAGCCAGACCAATACCCGGACTAATCCGATAAACAAAAGATTTTCGACCAGAAAGGGGAGAAGTAAATCTGAAATCAATTTCGGGTTTTAAATATTGATAATAAGGTAGGTTTATAGCATTTTCGTTTTTTTTATTATCCGTCAAACCTGAAGATTTTCTTAGTGAATAAATAGAATTTCCTGCTACATCTAAAATAAATCGGAAATAAATGAAATCTTTTTTTGTGCCAAAAACTTGGTTGTTATAAGTGTAAATATATCGGCTTCCAAAGGACAAATGTGGTTCAAAACTTCGAAGAAAAACTATGTTTCCGGCATCTTGAAATAGTTTTCTTAAATTATCTGAAATACTTGCTTGAACTAAATTTACATCCAATAAATATAGTTTGTGAGAAATTTTGCGAGTTTCTGTCCATTCATATCCAGCCAGAATATTGAAAATTCTTCTGCGGTAATCACTACTGTTTTCAAACGTATAGCTAGCTGTGAAAAGAGTTTTTGGTATGCCATACCTATACGAATTTTTGATAAAAGAGGGAACTAATAATCTTGGCAAAAATATATTAAAGGTAATAGCCGACTCATTCCTTATCGGAAGATTTACTCTTCTTTGATCTTCAAAAGCTCCTTTTAAAGTCAATTGTACAGTTTCAGCACCTTTAAATGCATTCCGATTCGTAAAAGTAAAATTTCCACTTCCGCCAATATTATTGGAATTGAAAATTGCTTCCGCACCTATGTTTGTAAATTCCCGCTTACTTGGTATGGCGTCTATATACATATCTAAAACATTGCCTGGTCCTTCTGCTTTTTGATAACGAATTAGCGTTGAACGGAACGAACCCAAATCCGAAATTCTAGAATACGTTAGTTCAGAATTAGTTTGATTATATATATCTCCTTCTTTTTGAAAAAGAATATTTTTGAAAATAATTGGATTAAATCGTTGCTCGCGATCGTGATAATAAAATTGATTGTTAATTAATGTTGTATCTTCAAAATATTTTTTGCGGAAATATGGATCAATTGCCTGAACCGAAATGTAGCTATCTCTGATACTAAATATTCTATGCCCCAAAGAATCTGGAGAAGGAAGAATATTTTGCCTGACATCTACTTGGTAACTTTTTAAATTACTATCAATGTTGTAAACAATAAATTGCCGTAAAAAATCAAAATAGCCTCTGTTTTTCAATAAAGTTGTGATCCTTTGTTGTTCTTGTTTTAATATATCAGCATCATATTTATTACCGCTTTTAATTAATCTTTCATTCTTGTTTTGTTCTAGAATATATTTGATTGAACTATCAGGATATAGAAAAGCAATGTTTCTAATTGTGTAAGGTATACCCATTTCTACCAGATATTCTACTGAAGCTTTTTTATTTTTTATAATCGTGTTATATTTTACGATTGAATTAAAATAACCCTTATTTTTCAAAAAGTCATTCACTTGCCTTGCAGAGAAATCGGTGAGTACCGAATCGAAAATAACTGGCTCTTCTCCAACTTTTTCTTTTACATCACGCTTAAATTTAGTCTGTTTGCCTCTATCAAATAAATTATACACTCCAAGATAAAATCGAAAAACAAATAATATTTTCTTATTTGGTTTTTGCCTAATGTAGGTAAAAGCTTCGTCCTTTAGTTCTGATTCAATACCGGAAATTTTAACTTTTGTAACTAAAGCTTTATCAGCCGGAATTCTGCGGGTAGGTGAGCAAGAATAAAAAACAAACAAGAGTAAAATTACTAATATTGCGATATTACAATTGGAAGCGTTATATGATTTCAAAAGCTCAGATAAATTTTATAAAAACATTACAGCAACGAAAAGTACGACAAAAAGAAAGTCTATTTTTGGTTGAAGGGGCAAAAATGCTGGATGAATTACTGACATCTGATTTTGAAATCGATCAATTAATTTTAACAGAAAACGCAGCGGAACATTATTCAATTCTTTGTCCAAATGTATTTAAAAAAATTGCAACAGAAATAGTAAATGAAAATCAATTATCAACGTTAAGTAGTTTGCAAAATGTAAGTTTTGGTTTGGCTGTTGTTAAAATAAAAAATCAAATACTTAATCCTTCTATTTTATTCGAACAAGCCAAAGAATCTTTAATTCTTGTTCTTGATCAAATACAAGATCCAGGAAATTTAGGAACTATCATCAGATTAGCAGATTGGTTTGGTATAACCCAAATAGTTGGTTCTTCTAATACTGTTGATTGTTTTAACACTAAAACAATTCAAGCTACAATGGGTTCTATTTTCCGCACTCCTGTTTTTTATGCAAATCTCGAAGAATTGTTTAATAATAATCTCGAACCAATTTCTGTTTTTGGTGCAACTTTAAATGGAACATCAATTTATAATCATCCTCTTTCTTCAGCTGGTTTTATTGTTTTAGGTAATGAATCTAAAGGAATAAGCCCGGAAGTATTAAAATTTGTAACACAACAAATTAAAATTCCATCGTTTGGTAAAGCAGAATCTTTAAATGTTGCCATTGCAACTGGAATTATATGTTCAGAATTTAAAAGCAGATTACATTAAATTTTATATTCTGAAATAAAAAAAACTATATTTGCAAAACAACAAAATAAAGGTCGAGTGGCCGAGTGGTTAGGCAGAGGTCTGCAAAACCTTGTACAGCGGTTCAAATCCGCTCTCGACCTCCACAATAGTATTAACGATAAAGAAAAATTATGGCAGTTACCCGATTGAAACGTAAAGACAGAATGAACAAAACTGTTTCTCGTTTAAGAAAACAAAAATTAAAAATGGCGACCGATAAGTCAATTAAAAATCCCGTGACTCGCCCTACAACTGACGAACAAAAAGCTGAATAATTTTTTTATTCCTAAGTTTTAAAACCTTTTTAACAAAAAAAAATCCTTTCAAATTGAAAGGATTTTTTTTTGATTAGTAAAGATTATTTCTTTTCTAAAAAATTATTTTTAAATGATTTAGCTGTTTCACCAAATAGATTTTTGAAAATTCTATTCATGTGACTTTCATCTGTAAAACCGAATTCATGTACTATTTCTAAAATTGTTTTGTTACTGTACATTAACCGTGATTTGATCAATTCGAATTTGTACAAAGTCATATAATCTTTCATAGAATAGCCTGTATGAGATTTGAAAAAGAATCCCAAATAGTCTTTTGCTCTATCAAAATGTTTTGCGATGTAATCAACTCTTACTTTATAAACATCATAAATATTCTGATGTATATAATCTCGCACTTCATTTATCATGTATGATCTATCGCCAGTATCATCTGATTTTAAAAGTTTTTTCTGAACTTCCTTAAAATATGCTGTTACAATTTTTTTAACTACTCCTTTAATAGTCTCTTCATTTTTAGTTTTGCGACCATTCTCTTTTAATAATTCATCAAAAAGCATGTGAAGCAATTCCATATTTTTCTTTGATGATTGTTGAGTTACCAAATCAAAAGTATAATTATGAAATAAATACTCTAATGGCTTATAAAGAGTACCTGCATTTGGTCTTCTACCTCTTAAAATGTCTTTTTTAGAAGTATAAATATTCTGGAAATTAATTACCAGAAAGTCGCCTTCATCTTTCATACTTAAAGATGTGCTTTGTCCGGGTAGGTTAATAAAAGTATCACCTGAAGTAAAATCAAATTTATCTTCTTCATCATGGTATTTACCATTTCCAGAAATAACATAAATAATTTGGCAGAAACAATCTGCTGATGGAGTTGGCCACTTCTTAGTTTGTAAGTGACTAATTTCAAAGTCGGGGTAGGAGTTTTCGTTTTGCATAGGAGCAAACTTAGTAAATAATATTTTTCAATTCCAAATTTTTTTTGAAAAAAAACTAACATTTTTTCATTTGTTAAAATAGCTTGCTTTATACCTCCTCAATTCTTTATAAATACATCATTAAATGTATTTATAAGATGCTTTTTGCTTTTTTTACGTATAAGTACTAATCGGTTAAAAAAAATATTGGTTTGTACGAATTTTTCGTACAAACCAATATTGCCTTAGTTGGAGGTTTTAAAAGCGTTGTAACCTTTGGAAGCAAATGATAATTCTACATAATTTATGGCATCATATTTAAAATTAAAATTAGTAGCAAAGATTTACTTATGGTAAATTTTCAAAACCTAAACTTGTTTTAACACTTTTCATAATTAATAGCAAAACTATCGTATGATGAATTTTATAGAGCTATTTAGTTTATTTCAAAAACTATTGTAAAAATATTAATCTAATAAAATGGTTCCAATATCTAAGACCTAAAAATTAAATTTCAATAGAAACTTTAAGAGCAAATAATTTTAAACAATTTGGACTATACAATCCAATCATTCTTATTCAAATTATTAAATTGGTATAGAATTATTTCTTTATTTTAAATAAAATTATAACCAAACCTGATCTGTAACTTAATAAAATAATGAATTTCGACCTCAACAAAATAAGAAGTGAAACTCCAGGCTGTCACGATAAATTGTTTTTTAATAGTGCAGGATCATCACTACCGCCAAAATGTGTAACAGATATCATTAAAAATTATTTGGAGGAGGAACAGTTTTGTGGGGGTTACTTTCTTCAAGAAAAATTTGAATCAGAAATCAGAAATTGTAAAAAAGAGATTGCTCATTTGCTAAATACCAAAGAGAAAAACATTGCACTTAGCTACAATGCAACCGATGCAATGAGTAAAGCGCTTTCTAGTATTACATTTAAAAGTGGCGATGTAGTGTTTACCACTGATGATGATTATGTTTCAAATCAATTTGCACTAATATCTCTCGAAAAAAGAATTGGCATCCAACTTATCAGAACTAGAAATCTTGAATCCGGCGGTATTGATTTCAATGATTTGGATGAGCTGATAAATAGGCATAAACCCAAATCATTTGTTGCAACTCATTGTCCTAGCAATTCTGGTTTAATTCAAGATGTTGAAAGAATAGGAGCTATTTGCCATAAGTATAATATTCTATTTGTGCTTGATGCTTGCCAATCGGTCGGGCAATTGCCAGTTGATGTTCAAAAAATCAACTGCGATTTTTTGTGCGCCACAGGTCGAAAATTTTTAAGAGGTCCGCGTGGCACAGGTTTTCTGTATGTATCTGATAAAATATTAAAATCAGATTTTTATCCACTTTTTATTGATTTAAATGGAGCAACTTGGACAAATTCCAATTCATTTGAAGTTCAAAAATCAGCACAGCGATTTGAATATTGGGAAAATAACTATGCGCTGGTTCTTGGATTGGGTGCAGCAGTAAAATATTCCAATTCTATCGGAATGGAAACAATTGCTAAAGAAAATAAAAAGCTGGTTGATAGATTTAGAAATAACATAAACAGCATTCCGAAAATAAAAATTATGGATCGGGGAGATGTATTATCATCCATTATTACTCTTCAAATTCAGGGTATCGAAAAAATTGAATTAAAAAACTACCTCGAAAAAGCTTCTGTCTATTTTTCGTTTAGCAATTCTACTATTGCTTTAATAGATTTTAAAAAGAAAAATATTGATTATGCACTCAGAATTTCGCCTCATTATTTTAATTCAATAGAAGAAATTGATCGTTTATGTTTGTTATTGGAACAAATAAAATGAATATTATTTCTTTTTTCTGGTGTAGTAATCAGTTTGTAGATCCATGTAACCGAAACTAATCACCAATGTATCATTTTGATTGGTTACATATCCAGCCATATTTTCGTCAAACAAAACTACATCAGCGCTATCTCCAGTTGATAATTGATAGTCGTTAATTCCTTTTCTAACCACGAATGTTCCTTCTTTGCTTACTACTCCATTTTTAGTTTCAGCATATTTGCCTCCTTCATTAAAAACTAAGGTTCGGTCTGTATTTTCATCGTCGGTCGTTATTTTCATGCCCCTTCCACAACAAGCAGTTTTTTCCCATTTCCAAGTTCCATATAGCGATTCAGCAACCTGCTTTTCTTTACATCCTTTATCAGCGGAAAGTAAAAAACCACCGGCAACGATTAATAATGTTGTTAAATTTCTTTTCATAATATGTGTAAAGGCAATTTTTTGCTAAAATTGTAGAAAATCTTTGATTGTATTGAACAATAAACCTACAAAAAATTTAACAATCCTAATTCTTGTTGCAGCACTTGGTTATTTTGTAGATATCTACGATTTGCTGTTATTTTTAATTATTAAGAATAAAAGTCTCATTTCTATTGGTGTAAATGACGCTGATTTAGCTTCAACTGGTTTATATTTAATGAATTGGCAAATGGCTGGCTTGCTAACTGGTGGTGTATTCTGGGGAATACTTGGAGATAAAAAAGGTCGACTCTCTGTTTTATTTGGGTCAATTATATTGTATTCTTTGGCAAATATTGCTAATGGTTTTGTACAAGATGTACCAACTTATGCTGCATTAAGGTTTATTGCCGGAATTGGGCTTGCCGGCGAATTGGGTGCAGGGATAACCTTAGTTAGCGAATCTATGACTGCTAAAAATAGAGGTTATGGAACTATGATTATTGCTTCAGTTGGACTAACTGGAGCGGTAGTTGCCTATTATATCAGTAATATTTTTGAATGGAGAACAACATTTTTTATCGGTGGAGGACTTGGACTTCTATTATTATTACTTCGATTTAACGTTTTGGAATCAACTTTATTTAACAAAATTTCAACAGATTCAAGTTCAAAAGGTAATTTTTTTAAATTATTTAGTCCTTTATCTCGATCGAAAAAATATATTTATTGCATACTCATTGCAGTTCCGGTTTGGTTTGTGGTAGGTATACTTATCGGTCTTGCCCCACAATTTGGAAAAGCTTTAAATATGGTTGGAATTCCAGATACAGGAAGAGGCATTATGTTTGCCTATATTGGAATTGCAATCGGAGATTTCGTAACAGGTTTTTTAAGTCAGTATTTCAAAAGTCGAAAAAAAATTGTTTTTAGTTTTATCGTTTTAACGTATCTGGCTATCCTATTTTTCCTTTTTTCAAATCAACTAACTGTTTCTAGTTTTTATAAACTTTGTTTTGCTTTTGGTTTCAGTACTGGCTATTGGGTGGTGTTTGTAACCATTGCTTCCGAACAATTTGGCACCAATTTAAGAGCAACAGTAACTACTTCAGTTCCAAATTTTGTACGTGGTTCTTTAATTCCGGTAAGTGCATTGTTTACATTTACTGCATCGCATATAGGTTTAGTTAACAGTGCATTAGTAGTTGGCAGTTTAACTATTTTATTGGCATTATTTGCCTTGTACAACTTGCCCGAAACGTATGGCAAAGAACTTGATTACATAGAAAAATAAAAATGGAAGGTTTTTCAAGAGAAAGTATTGCTGGTTTCTTTAAAGAACTACAAAAAAATATTTGTTTTGAAATTGAACAAACAGATAAAAAAGGGATTTTCAACATAGATCAATGGCATCATAAAGAAGGAGGGGGTGGTTTAACTTCTGTTATTGAAAAAGGAAATATCATTGAAAAAGGAGGTGTAAACTTTTCAGAGGTTTATGGAAAAGTGAATGAAGTGATGAGCAAAAATTTGCCTGGTGCTGCAGACTTATTTTTTGCAACTGGTGTTTCTATTGTTATGCATCCTTTCAATCCATTTGTGCCAATAATACACATGAATGTAAGGTATTTTGAATTGACTGATTTAAAAGGAAGGATTATTAATTCTTGGTTTGGAGGTGGCATTGATCTAACTCCTCATTATGTAAATGAACATCAAGCAAAATATTTTCATTCAGCCTTAAATACTATTTGTCAAAATCACGATTTAGCTTATTATTCCAAATTTAAAAAATGGGCAGATGATTACTTTTTCATTCCACATAGAGAAGAAACCAGAGGAATTGGAGGTATTTTTTTCGATCAACTGAATGAAGAAAATTATGGTGATATCTCTAAAACTTTTGACTTCGTAAAAGATGTCGGAAATGGATTTGCACCGCTTTATACCTTATTTATGAAAGAGAGAAGTGATCATAATTTTACTGAAAAAAACAGAGAATGGCAATTGCTACGACGTGGAAGATATGCTGAATTCAATTTAGTTTATGACCGTGGTACCCGCTTTGGCTTTGAAAGTGGAGGTAGAACAGAATCAATATTAATGAGTTTGCCTCCTGTTGCTCAATGGAACTATAATTATATTCCTGAAAATGATTCGGAAGAGGCTAAAACATTACTTTTACTAAAAAAAGATATCGATTGGTTGAATAAATAAACCTTATTTCAGGAAAAGTCGAAATTAGAACATCAATTATTCAATACTTTTCCACAATAAAAATCATTTCAGCTTTAATTACTAAATTCGCACGAAAGTGAAAAAACCTTAATTTAAGGCGTAGCACATATTTTACCCCTATTTTAAAAAATTGAATGGAAGAGAACGATAAAATTATTCCGATAAATATTGAGCAGGAAATGAAATCTGCCTACATCGATTATTCGATGTCAGTAATAGTTTCAAGAGCATTGCCAGATGTAAGAGATGGATTGAAACCAGTACACCGAAGAGTATTATTCGGTATGCTTGATTTAGGTTTAGCAAATAATAAGGCACATAAAAAATCTGCAAGAATTGTTGGAGAAGTGTTAGGAAAGTACCATCCACATGGCGATACATCGGTTTATGATGCCATGGTACGTATGGCTCAACCATGGTCATTACGATATCCGATGGTTGATGGGCAAGGAAATTTTGGATCTGTAGATGGAGACTCTCCAGCAGCAATGCGATATACTGAAGCGCGTTTGACGAAAATTGCAGAGGAAATGTTGGCTGACATTAACAAAGAAACCATTGATTTCCAATTAAATTTTGATGATTCTTTGGAAGAACCAACTGTTTTACCTTCAAAAATTCCTAATTTATTGGTTAATGGAGCTTCTGGAATTGCAGTAGGTATGGCTACTAATATGCCACCACACAATTTAAGCGAAGCTATAGATGCTATCCACGCTTATATTGATAATCGTGATATTACAGTTGCTGAATTAATGAAGTTTGTAAAAGCTCCAGATTTTCCAACTGGTGGTATTATTTACGGTTACGAAGGAGTTAGGGAAGCATTTGAAACAGGTAGAGGCAGAGTAGTAATTCGTGGAAAAGCAGAAATAGAAACAGTAGGAAATGACCGTGAACGAATAATCGTAACTGAAATTCCATTTCAAGTAAATAAGGCCTTAATGATTGAGCGTACCGCTGAATTAATTAATGAAAAAAAGCTGGAAGGTATATCTGATATCCGTGATGAATCTGATAGAGATGGAATGCGGATTGTGTATGAAATAAAGCGCGATGCAAATGCAGCTATTGTATTAAATAACCTATTCAAATACACTGCATTACAGACTTCATTTAGTGTAAACAATATTGCTTTGGTCAAAGGACGACCAATCATGTTGAATTTGAAAGACATGTTAGTTCATTTTGTAGAACACAGACATGAGGTAATTACCAGAAGAACTGCATTTGAACTTCGAGAAGCCGAAAAAAGAGCACACATTCTGGAGGGATTATTAATTGCATTGGATAATCTGGATGCCGTTATTACTTTAATCAGAGGATCAGCAACTCCTGATATTGCAAAAGATGGTTTAATTGCACAATTTGCCTTATCTGATATACAGGCAAAAGCAATATTAGAACTTAGGTTACAGCGATTAACAGGACTTGAGCGAGATAAAATTAAAGCAGAATATGATGAATTGATGCTATTAATTGCTCGATTAAAAGAAATACTTGGTAATGAAAGTTTGAGAATGCAAATCATCAAAGACGAATCGACAGAAATGAAGGAACGATTCGGTGATGAAAGAAGAACTGAAATTATCCATTCTGCAGAAGATTTCAGAATGGAAGATATGATTGCAGATGAGGAAGTTGTAATTACTATTTCTCAGGAAGGTTATATCAAACGAACTGCATTAACTGAATTTAGAGTACAAGGTAGAGGCGGAAAAGGAAGTATGGGAAGCAATTCTCGAAATGAAGACTTCATTGCGCATTTGTTTATAGCTACTACTCACAATTATATGTTGTTTTTCACCGAAAAAGGACAATGCTATTGGATGCGGGTGTACGAAATTCCAGAAGGTACGAGAACCTCAAAAGGAAGAGCGATGCAAAATGTAATTAGCATTCCGAAAGATGATAAAGTAAAAGCATATATTAATGTTAAGTCATTATCGGATGAAGAATATTTAAATAACAACTTCATTATTATGTGTACCAAAAATGGTACCATTAAAAAAACCACTCTCGAAGCTTATTCAAGACCAAGAGTAAATGGTATAAATGCAATCAGAATAAATGAAGGTGATCAATTATTAGAAGCAAAATTAACAACCGGAAAATCAGAAGTTTTAATTGGTTTATATTCTGGCCGAGCCATTCGATTCAATGAAAGTACTGTTCGGCCAATGGGAAGAACAGCTGCTGGTGTTCGTGCAATAAGATTAGCGAGTGATAAAGATCGGGTAATTGGTATGATTACTGTAAACGACCAGGACACAACGGTTTTGGTAGTTTCTGAAAAAGGTTTTGGAAAACGTACAGATATTGATGATTACAGAATAACGAACAGGGGAGGAAAAGGGGTAAAAACAATTAATGTAACTGAAAAAACAGGAAATTTAATTGGTTTATTGGATGTTACTGATGCTGATGATTTAATGATAATAAATCGTTCTGGAATCACTATCCGTTTGAGTGTGAGAGAATTACGAGTTATGGGCAGAGCAACGCAAGGAGTGAAGCTTATACGATTAAAAGATGAAGATAGCATAGCTTCTGTTGCTAAAATTGAAGACGTGAAAGATGATGAAGCAGAAGAAATTCTATTAAACGGAAGCGAAGAAAACGTAGAGTCAGTAGTGGTTACAGATTTAACAGAAGACGATATTTTAGAAATTGATACTGAAGAAGTTGAAGATGAAGAAATCACAGAAGAAGAATCTGATGATGAAGATGATGATATTGAAAATGATGAACCAAAAGAAGATAAAGAATAAATTAATATAACAAAAAAGAAAAATTAACAAAATGAAAGCAGTTTTTTTTAATTACAAATTTAGTGCACTGGTATTTTGCATTGCAATCAGTGTATTAGGAACAGCTAAAGTTCATGCTCAGAGTGCTGAAGTGGTAAATGCCTTTAATTATTTAAAATTTAATGAATTAGATAAAGCTAAAACAGCGATCGACAAAGCTATTTTAAATGAAAAAACAAGCATTTTGCCAAAAACTTGGTACTATCGTGGCTTAGTACATTTTTCTATTGATACCAATAAGAAATTTAGCCCCCAATATCCAGATGCTGCAGAAGTTGCTTTGGCATCATTTAAAAAAGCGAGTGAATTGGATACAAAAAAGACCTATGAAAAAGAGATTAAAAATTATTCAGCGATTTTGAATGGACAGTTTTTCAATAAAGGTATTGTTGCTTATTCTGCAAAAGATTTTCCAAAAGCGATAAGTTATTTTAATAAAGTGTTAGCAGCCAACCCAAATGATACTTCTGCTTTGTTTAATACGGCATTGGCTGCAGATCGTGGTGAGAATAAAGAAGTTGCAAAAAATTCGTATATCAAATTAATTGATATGAATTTTGATGAAGTAGAAATTTACCGATCACTTGCTAATATCTACAAAGGAGAAAAAGATACTGCTTCTGCATTGAAAGTAATTGAAAAAGGAAGAATGAGATATTCAGAAAATATTCCGTTAATTATAGATGAGTTGAACGTTTATTTAGCGAAGGGAAAGTCAAGTGAAATAATTTCTAAACTGGAAATAGCAACACAGAAAGATCCAGCCAATAAAACTTTATTCTTTGCTCAGGGCGTTGCTTACGACAATATGAAGAATACCGAAAAAGCAGAATCTGCATATAAAAAAGCATTAGAAATTGACAAAGACTATTTTGATGCTCTATATAATTTAGGAGCTATGTATTATAATGGTGCAGTTGAAACATTTAATAAAGCCAATAATTTACCACAAAGCAAGCAAAAAGAATATGATGCTGGAATTGCTAAATCTAAAGCTGAATTTGGAAAAGCATTACCATATCTAGAAACTTCATTAGCTTTAAATCCAGAAGATCGGAATACTTTAATTTCGCTAAAAGAAATTTATGCAAGAACGAATAACCTGACAAAAGCAACCGAAATGAAAAAGCGATTGGAAGCAATTAAAAAGTAATTTAAAACTTAAAAAAGGAGAGAATCATAAAACTCTCCTTTCTTTTAAATATTCTACTTAACATAATATTAATTATAAGAAATAAAGTATTTGGAAAATGGATTAAATTAATCTTAGTTTACTTATTTGCACAGTAAGATATTCAAGGTATTTTTTACTAGCATCTCAAAATCAAATAACAAAAAAAGCCTTCTGATAAATTTATCAGAAGGCTTTTTGAAAAGATTGTTTAAAAAAATTATTTCACCATCAATTTTTGAATGCTAATGCCTTTATCGGTTTCAAGGATTAAATGATATATACCAGCAGCTTGGTTGTTAATATCGATTAAAATCATGTTATCCAACGCAACTTTGTTCTGAAGAACGAAAACTTTTTGACCAAGCATATTAATTACCTCAATATTAGTAATGGCAATATTGGAATTTGTTTCTACTACAAAGTTTCCATAACTCGGGTTTGGATAAACCTTAAATAAGTCGGCAGATAGATTTGAAATCCCCGAAACTTTATAATTTATCACATTCGATTGCTGTGAATTACATCCATTTGCACCATTTACTATGCTGTAATATAAACCTGTTTGAAATAAAGACAGTGTCTGTGAATTTTCTCCCTGAATTTCCTGTCCGTTAAGATACCAAGATTGAAAATCAGGATTATTTGAAGTAATTATTGTTCCATTTAAAGTTATTAATGGAGTAATTGGAGCTGGATTTACTGTAACTAACACAGTATCAAAATCTACACAACCACCTGTAGCCAAACCACTTACTACATAAGCTGTTGTAGTTAATGGCGAAACTAATATGGAAGAAGTTGTTGCAGTATTATTCCAGATATATTGATTTGCCCCTGTTGCGGAAAGTGTAACAGATTGGTTGGCACAAATGGTTACATCGTTGCCTGCAGAAACAATAAAATTGGATGCTTCAGTTAGATTAATACCATTATCTGTTCCGATAATTAAAGGATTACTTGAATTTACTCGAATTCTGTAAGCTGTACCCGCAGGTAAATTAGTTGGTATGGTAGCGGCAATTGGGGAAGACGAAACAGATAAAAGCGTTCCTATTGTTGTTGCATTAGTAAATGAACCAGCTGCATCCGACAGTTGAACGGAAAATATGTTTCCTGTATTCACTGATCCGTTAATTAAAAAATTTACAGTAATCTGATTTCCTGAACATAAATTTTGAACTGTACCAATATTGGTGGCTATAGATGTTGCAACTGCGCCACAATATGCACCTGGCCAAATTCTACAAACAAATTGCGGACTATCTATAAATGGATTTCTATTATTTTGAATTAGAAATACTGCATTATTTCTATTAATTTCTTTGGTACTTACTGGATCTTGCTGTGCCCATTTTTTCAACAAATCTAATTGCCAAGGATCTAAATTGGCACCATTAGTTGCTGGAGTATTCTGCCACCCGGCATCTTCTCCAAAATATCGAGTACACATGTAAAAATACGTTCTGGCAAAATCTCCCTTGTATTCATTAATTGGTTCAAAAACAGTTCCAGTATATCCAGGAAATGTGCAAGGGCCTAATTTTCCGCCATTTAATGTTGTAGTAGTTGGCACAAAAACTTCACCATAAGGGAAATTGTCTCTAAGTCCATTTACCTTTCCATCGGTTGGATAAACATGAAAAAGATCATTTCTAGGTATATTAGTAGAGTTAAACCAAGATTGTGGCCAAGAATGCTCTCTATTGTAACAATCCCCTTCAACCGAATAATTGCCACAAGTATTACCAAAAGTAAATTCATAAGGAGGAATTCCACCAGGATTATCAGAATACATATCCCACACCTTCCCATTAGGTTTTTTATCTGTTAAATTATAATGAGTTAATAATGAACTATAACTTTGAACACTATGATTATCTATTTTATCGTGCAAAGCTTGTCGTAATGGCGTTCCAGACAGCCCAGAAGCAGTTGAATAATAACCTGTTGGGATTTGAGCAAACGAACTATAACTAAAAAAGAATATAAAAAAAAGGGTACTTATTAATTTCATTTTAGAATATTTATGTAAAACAGCGTTAAAAATACGAATTTTAAGTGTTTAAATATTTTGTTAAATGTTATCATATTGTTAACAATTTTAAGTAAAAAAGATATTCTATCAATTCGATTTCATAAAATCAAGATAATAGGTATACATTTTACTGTTGCGCCATACCATTTGCGACATCATGCCCACGTGTTTTTTACCTTTTATCATAATGAAATTGTGGTTTTTCTTTTCTCGTTTTAGTTCTTTAACGAATAAATCAGAATCTCTTAAAATGGCAGGATATGTTTTAGAACCATTTAAAACCAAAATTGGAATTTCATTTTTGGAAACATAGGTAATCGGCGCTGCGTTTATCCAAACTTCTTTATTTTCTCCAAAAGGAGGTTTGTATTGTGCAGTTATAGTTGTAGGTGTATTAGTGAAATAATCTAACAGATCTAAACCAAAAGGATCATTCAAAATTATTCCTTTTGCCATAGGATTTTCAGTTTGGTTAAATTCTGGACTCATAGCAATGAGCGCAGCCAAATGAGCTCCGGCAGAATGACCAGAAAGAAAAATCCTGGAAGGATTGCCACCGAATTTGTTAACATTTAGGTTTATATAATTTAATGCTTTCACACAATCTTCTGCCATATTTTGGTAAGAATTCTCACCTCCTACTCGATAATTAATAGCAACAAACACAATTCCTTTTTTTGCAAAATTTCGACCTAAAAACCAATAGGTATCCTTTTTTCCAGAAGACCAACCTCCCCCGTGGATAAAAAAAACAACATCACGAACTTTTTTTGTATCTGCAGGGTAATAAATATCTAATTCGTGTTTTTCATTGGTACTACCGGCTTTATAAATTAAATTTTTTGCTGTTTTAATTTTATCGGCATAAAGAATGGTTGATAAAAATAGATTTAACATAAGAAAGGATAAAACACAAAGCGATTTTTTGTTCATAAATAGATAAACGAAACTTTAACTAGTTTAGATTATTTTAACGGCGAATCAGGTTCTGCGGCAAAATGGTTAAAAACTTGTTTATCTAAAAAAGAAGGAAAAAATTTACGTAACCAAACTGTAATTTTACCTTGAAAACTTAAGACCAACACTCTTTTTTGCTGAATAATTGCTTTTACTATTTCATTTGCAACTGTATCGGTATTTGCAATTTTAGATTCATTCAATGGTGACTCACCTTGCGATGATCCATCTTTTGACAAAGCTACATTTCTGATGTTAGAAGCGGTAAACCCCGGACAAGCAATTAAAACATCTAAACCATTTTTTAGATTCTCAATTCTTACCGATTCTAAGAATCCTTGCATAGCGAATTTAGAAGCAGAATAACCAGTACGACCAGGCAAACCTTGAATGCCTGCAATTGAAGAAATGCCAACTAAAGATCCTTTTGATTTAATTAAATGATCAATTGCATATCGAGTACAATATACTGTACCCCAAAAGTTTACATCCATTACTGATTTCAATACTTCAAGTTTAACCTCCGAGAATAAGGCTCGCATTGAAATTCCTGCATTGCAAATTAAAACATCTATCTGCCCAAAAGCATGTAAAGATTTATTAACTAAATTTTCACAATCGCTCTCTTTCGTTACATCTGTTTCTATTGCTATTGCTTTAATTTTAAATAATGATTCTAAGTCTTTTGCAATTTCATTTATTGAAGAAATATTTCTGGCAGCCAAGGTAATATTGGCTCCTTTTCTCGCACATGAATAAGCAAGAGCTTTTCCAATTCCAGAGGATGCACCTGTGATGATGACGTTTTTTCCTGTTAAGTTTTTCAATGCAAAAATTTAAGATCTACCCAGATTTTTAAATCCTTTTATTATAATTCTGATATCGTTTTCAACCTGATATTGTTTAGCATAAATGGTATTTAATTTTTTTGCTGTGCTTTCATTAATGTTACTAAATGATAAGCCATCGACTGGATTTAACACTCCTTTTTTGATTTTAGGAAAATTGCGGACGTCAAATAAATTATTGATGTACCCAACCCATGTTTTTTTTCCGATTAATGTATCGAAACAATTCTTAAAGTAACCTGATTTGTTGGTGATTAGAAACAAAGAAACCGGAAATGAAATGAGCAAAACAAGAGAAACTATGATATCTAATAAACGTTTATTTCGTTTATTGGCAATTTTGGTAATCGCTAAATTGAAATCTATGGTATACAAATCACCGGGATTATCAACAGAATTGCTGCCAATGATAAACATACTTTCTTCTGGTGCAATCTTATAATCAATTAAACTATCGTTGATGCGGCTCATCCAATCTATAATTTCCTGTACAGAAGTGCTTTTAGTGCTGAAAATTACTTCATTTATTTTATACACTTCTAAAATTTCTTTCAGTTGTACAATGTTACCCAAATAAATTTCATCAACCGTTCTGAATTGTTTACCTGGATCAACAAAGCCAATAAAACTTGTATCTAATTGAACATGTTCAAGTAGTTTTAAAATACGATCCCCCTCTCCTGCTTCTGCTACAATTATGATATTTTTTTTACTAACGAAATAATCAATTTCGAATGCTTTGGAACGAATAAAATTTAAAAATAAGCGTAAAGAAACCATTCCAATAACAGCCCAAAATGCACCTAACACTATTAAAGCTCTTGAAAATCTCCATTCTTCGTTCACAAATGCATATATAACTGCAATGGTAATTGTACCTATAAAAACCCCTCTCACGATTTTTTTCAGTCTGATAGGTTTATCGTACCCTCCGCTTAAAAAAACGGTAAACAACCAAATCGAAATATACATGGGAACTGCCACCGTAATAAAATTAATATCATAAGGTTCTCGAACGTATTTATGATTTTGTTCCCAATAAATCTTTAATAAATACATGCCAGCAAACAAAACCAGAAAATCGGCAACGGGCATGGCAATTCGGCGAATAAATTGTGATGCAATTGCAACACCAGCACGTAAATAAATAGCAACATTGATCAAAAAGGTAAAAAGCGTAGCATTTCTTTTCGAAAAATGTTTGGAAGCAAAAATGATCATGGCATTATAAAAGACGAATACATAGTTTACACTACTTTTTTTTGTGCTTTCTCCTTTATAATGAATGATTTGTGTATCGGCGAAATAGAAATTTTTATAACCTGCCAACTGAATTCGGTACGAAAGATCTATATCTTCTCCGTACATAAAAAAATCTTCGTCCAAAAGCCCAGCTTTTGCCAAAGTTGATTGACGCATTAACATAAATGCACCGGAAAGTACATCGACTTCGTGCGTTAAATTTTTGTCTAAATATCCTAAATGATATTTGCCGAAGGTTTTAGAAAATGGAAATAACTTAGCAAATCCAAAAACTTTGTAAAAAGCAACCATTGGAGTTGGTAAACCTCTTTTAGATTCAGGCAAAAACTTTCCTTTTCCATCCAACATTTTTACACCCAAACCACCAGCATCTGGATGCTGATCCATAAAATCTACTACTTTATCGAGGGTATCTTCCTGAATTACGGTATCAGGATTTAGCAATAAAATATATTCACCTTTTGCAACTCTAATTGCTTGGTTATTAGCACGAGAAAATCCAACATTGTTATCATTTTTTATCAGTATTACTTCTGAAAACTTATCCATTAGCATTTCTATGGAACCATCTACCGAATTATTATCCACTACAAAAACCTCTGGATTTATTCGGACAGAAGCCCTACGAATGGAGTATAATGCTTGCTCTAAGAAATATTTTACGTTATAATTAACGATGATAATGGATAACTTCATTAAAAAACCTGGTAAATGTTGGCTATAGGATGCAGAATTGGTTTTTCTTTAACTTAGATAAAGTAGTTTTATTATTTGTTCTGCATTTGTTCATAAGGAATTCTAGCGGCAATAGATCTACCTAAGGTAACTTCATCTGCATATTCAATTTCGCCTCCAAAGGCTATTCCTCTTGCTATTGTACTAATTATCAAACCGCTGTCTTTTAATTTTTTGTATAAATAAAATAATGTTGTATCACCTTCCATGGTTGCGCTCAAGGCCAAAATAACTTCCTTACTTTCAGTTCGAGTGGCACGTTCCACTAATTGGTTTATGGTAAGATCGGAAGGACCAACCCCATTCATAGGCGAAATTAAACCACCAAGAACATGGTAAATTCCACGGTATTGATTCGTGTTTTCAACCGCCATTACATCACGCGTGTCCTCTACTACGCAAATTATACTTTTATCACGAAGGGCGTTGCTACAAACAGAGCAAAGTTTAGAATCAGATAAATTTCCACATTCAAAACAAAATTGAAGTTCTTTTTTAAGTTTTGTTAGTGAATCTGTAAATTCAGAAATTTCCAACTCATCTTGTTTTAATAAATGCAAAACAAGCCTTAAAGCTGTTTTTGGACCTATTCCTGGTAATTTGGCAAACTGCGCTACGGCATCTTCAAGCAGCTTCGACGAAAAATTCATACAGCAAATTTAGAAAAATTAATAGTCCATTTTACAATCTGTAAAACCTGATTAATTAGAAATCTTAATGTAAAATTTCATCAAACAAAAATCTTTTGAATTAGAAAAAAGGATAAACGAAAGTCCTTGCAATTGATTTTTATTTAATCAAATTCATTTTAAATTAGGTCTGAATAATCCCGACATTAAATTGCTTTTCAATCGGAGCATGATTGGCAGCAGAAATTCCAGTTGAAATCACTTTTCTGGTATCAGCCGGATCGATAATAGAATCAACCCAAAGCCTTGCAGCAGCATAATAAGGAGAAGTTTGTTGATCATATCGTTTGGTAATAGAATCTAAAAGTTCTTTTTCAGCTTCTGGAGTTATCAATTGACCTTTAGCTTTTAACGATGCTACTTCCATTTGAAGCAAAGTTTTGGAAGCTGATCCACCACTCATAACTGCTAAACGAGCACTTGGCCAAGCAACCATTAATCTAGGATCGTAGGCTTTACCACACATCGCATAATTGCCAGCACCATACGAATTCCCAATAACTACAGTAAATTTAGGTACAACTGAATTTGAAACTGCATTTACCATTTTAGCTCCATCTTTTATTATTCCACCGTGTTCAGATCTAGAACCAACCATAAACCCGGTTACATCTTGTAAAAATACTAAGGGTATTTTTTTCTGATTGCAATTCATAATAAAACGAGTTGCTTTATCAGCACTATCTGAATAAATGACTCCTCCAAATTGCATTTCCCCTTTTTTTGATTTTACAACTTTTCGTTGATTGGCTACTATACCAACTGCCCAACCATCAATTCTGCCTAAACCACAAACAATAGATTTACCATACAAAGCTTTATATTCTTCAAAACTTCCATTATCTAAAATACAATCAAGCATATCATTCATACTATATTGCTGATCTCTTGTATCTGGCAGAATTCCATAAACATCCGTTTCTTTTCTTTTGGGAGCAGCTGGAATTGCTCGGTCGAAACCTGCTTTATTATTTGCACCCGTATGGCTCATGATATTCCTGATCGACTCTAAACAGGTTTTATCATCTTTATGCTTATAATCTGTTACTCCCGAAATTTCGCATTGCGTAGTAGCACCACCCAAAGTTTCATTATCTACATCCTCTCCTATTGCTGATTTTACTAAATAAGAACCTGCTAAAAAAACAGAACCTGTCCCTTCCACAATCATTGCTTCATCGCTCATAATAGGCAAATAGGCTCCACCAGCAACGCAACTGCCCATAATTGCTGCTATTTGAATAATTCCCATGGATGACATGATTGCATTATTTCTGAAAATACGGCCAAAATGCTCTTTATCCGGAAAAATTTCATCTTGCAATGGAAGAAAAACTCCAGCACTATCCACTAAATAAATAATGGGCAGTTTATTTTCAATGGATATTTCTTGTGCTCGAAGATTCTTTTTTGCTGTCATCGGAAACCATGCACCTGCTTTAACGGTCGCATCATTCGCAACAATTACACATTGTCTGCCCGAAACCATTCCGATACCAGCAATTACCCCTGCAGATGGACAACCTCCATGTTCTGCATACATCCCATCTGCTGCAAAAGCACCTATTTCTAAAAAATAACTTTCTTTATCTATTAAATTATGGATGCGCTCTCGAGCAAGCATTTTACCTTTTTCATGTTGTTTGGCTGCATTTTTTTCGCCTCCACCAGCTTCAACTTTTTTAAGTTTTGTTTTAAGTTCATATAAAAGTTGTTTGTTGAAGTCTTCATTTTTATTAAAAGTAATATCCATAGATTAATTTTAGGGAATTTAGGTTTATAGGAATTTTAGTATATGGTATGGTATTTTTTATTTTTTTTTTAGATTTTTTAATGTCTAGCAATAAATTTTTTGTTAAAAATGGTATTAGTTAAAGAAGTGAAATATTGTGCTATGTTTTGTTCAAATTTAAATTTCACTCACTCCACCACTCAACGCAAATTTCATTACTTCAGCTGGGTTTGCATTAATCGGAGTTATATTTTCAATAGGCACAATGTACAAATTGCCTGTAAAGGTATACGACCATGGAAAATAAACAGCCACATGACCTTCTATTGTCAATTTGCTTAAATCTTTTTGCGTTACAAACCCAATTCTTTTAATTCCTGAATCATTTATTTTAACGAGTACTGGTTCTGTGAATTTTTTCTCATCACCAACAATAGCATTCATCATATCTTTTATAGAAGTAAAAAGTAATTTAAATGCCGGAACCTTGCCTAAAATTTTATCGAAAAAATCATAAATAGGTTCAGTAATAAAAGTGGTAACTAAAAAACCTGCAAGAGTAATACTAAAAAGAACTACCAAAACTCCACCACCTGGAAATCCAAAGTCTACTACACTGTCAACTTTTGCAATTCCCCAAAAAATAATATATCCACTAAGCCAAAAAGGCAAAACAATAATTAATCCTTTCAGAAAAAAAGCAAAAATTTGCCTTATAATTTTATTCATAATATCTTTTATTCGTAATAATATATTCTTTGTACTCGTTGAGAAATGGTTGAGATTATTTCATAAGGTATGGTAGCAATTTTTTCAGCCAAATTTGAAACGGTTAAAATTTCATCAAAAACAATTACCTCTTCTCCTTCTGTTGCTCCTAAACCTGAAACATCCAACATACACATATCCATACAAACAGACCCTATAATTTTCGCTAACTTCCCGTTTACCCTCATTGTACCAATGCCATTACTAAATAATCTGCTATAACCATCTGCATATCCTATTTTTACCACTGCAATTTCTAAATCTTTATCAGCAATTCCTCTTCTGCCATAACCAATTGTATCACCTTTTAGAACCATTCTTATTTGCGCAATGGTTGTTTTTAAGGTTGCGACAGTTTGCAATTTATGCGAAATTTGTTTCTTTGTTTCTATTCCGTACAATCCAATTCCTAATCGGACCATTTCCATTGCTTTATATTCTGGATGATCTATGGCAGCCGTGTTTGCCATATGCCTAAGTATCGGATACGATAATTTATCTTTTATTTTGGCAGAGGCGAACAGAAAATTTCTAAATTGTTGATGGCTGAAATTAATCTGTTCCTCATCATCACTTGCCGCAAAATGAGAAAAAACCGATTGTATTTTAATTTCAGAACAATTTTTTATAATCTCATTTAATTCATCTAATTGGTTCAATTCAAAACCAAGCCTATGCATGCCAGTATCTATTTTTAAATGAATTGGATAATCTGTTTTTCCATGTTCCTTTACTGATTCAATAAATTTATTTAAAATTCTAAAACTAAATAATTCAGGCTCTATGTTATATTTTATAATGGAATCAAAACTATTTTCATCAGGACTCATCACCATTATTGGTAACGTTATTCCAGCAATTCTAAGAGAAACTCCTTCATCTGCGTAGGCAACTGCTAAATAATCAACTCGATGAAACTGCAATAAATTAGCAATTTCAAAGCTTCCACTACCGTACGAGAATGCTTTTACCATCACCATAATTTTAGTTTCGGCTGAAAGCTGCGATCGGTAATAATTTAAATTATGAACGATAGCATTCAGATTAATTTCTAAAACTGTTTGATGTGTTTTTTGCTGAAAAAATTTACTTATTCGTTCAAATTCAAATTTTCGTTGTCCTTTCACTAATACACTTTCATTAGCAAATTCCGAGGAATTTACATTTTTTAAAAAATCTTCTGTGCTTGTAAAAAAACGCTTAGGCAAATCAAACAGATCCGAATGTGCTGTTATTCTATTTCCAATACCTATCAACCGATCTACTTTTCTGGAATTTAATGTTTGTGCTAATTTTCGATAATAATCTAATTCCATAGCTTCTGAAACTGGCAAATCAGATAAAATGACCGTTCGTTTTGGATGTTGTTTTTGTTGCATTAAATAATCCAAAGCAATGGTTAACGATTCCAAATCAAAATTATATCCATCATTTATAATCGTAGTTTCATGAATTCCTTCCAATTGCTGCAAACGCATAGCAACCCCCTGCAGTCGCAACATTGCAGTTTCAATAAATTCATCATGTAACTTGAAATCTAATAAAACACTCCAACAAAGAATCGCATTTTCTATGGATGCAGAATCAGAAAACAAGATTTTTATCCTCTTTTGCTCGTTTTTCCAAACTGCAGTAATTATTGTTTCATTGGATTGTTTTTTAACTTCTTGAACGAATAAATCTGCGTTACTATTAAAAAAAGACCAGCTTGTGTTTGAAGTTTTTGGAATTTGGGTGCTAAATTCTATCGCTAAATCAAGATTGATAAAAATTTTACTTGAATTGGAAGCCAGTTTTATTTTTTCAATAAATTTTTGTTCTCTGTTAGCAAAACCATCATCATGTGCAGATCCTAAATTCGTAAATAAAACAATATCAGGCTTTACAATTGTTTCCAAGCGTTCCATTTCACCGACTTGAGAAATTCCTGTTTCGATAATGGCCAATTCGTTTTCTTCGGCCATCTGCCAAACAGAAAGTGGTACTCCAATTTGCGAATTATAACTTTTTGGGCTTCTTACAATTCTATATTTTGTACTTAATAATTGATACAACCAATCTTTGACAATGGTTTTTCCGTTGCTACCTGCAATACCTATTACAGGATAATGAAATACTGAGCGGTGTTTTGCTGCTAATAATTGCAAAGCAAACAACGTGTTTTTAACGCTAATTAAATTTACATTCGAAAAACTGCTGATATCAGTATTATCGGAAACAACAAAATTCCTAACTCCTTTCTCTATTAAATCTGGAATAAAAGTTTTTCCGTTTATTCTGCCATCCAAGGCAAAAAACAATACTCCAACCGGATTTCCTAATAATCTGCTATCGGTTAATAATGTGTTAATTTTTTCATTTGAGTCATATTTATTCCAATCTCCTTCTAAGAGCTGGGCTATATCTTCAATATGTTGGTCTGAACGTGTCATTTTTATAAGCATACAAAGAAACTAAACTTTACAAGATAGAAGATTGCCAATTGTATGATTTAGTTTTATTTTACATTTATAAAAAAAATGGATTATCAGATGACAGATTTAAAGCTGGCAAAAAAAAAAGCAGAGCATTATTGCAGTTATCAAGAACGCTCGCAACAAGAAGTTCGTGAAAAGCTATATTCTTTTAAACTTTTTAAAAATCAGGTTGAACAAATTATTTCAGAGCTTATTCAAGATAATTATATCAATGAAGAACGTTTTGCAGTTCAGTTTGCTGGTGGTAAATTTAGAATTAAAGGTTGGGGAAGAATAAAAATAAATGCGGCACTTAAACAAAAAAGAATCAGCGATTATTGCATAAAAAAAGCGTTAAACACAATTTCCGAATCAGATTACAAGAATAAATTAAAAGTAATCCTTCAAAAAAAAATAGGAACTCTTACAAAATCTGAAAACACAAACTGGCAGACGGCAGCTATTTATTGTATCGGAAAAGGGTACGAAAGCGAAATAGTTTGGGAAACAGTGAAGGAGCTAAAAGATGTTTAAGCAATGAAATTGCTATATCGCTCTGCAAGTTTAATCATAAAATCTTTTGAGCCGAAAACATATAATGCAGATACAAACAAATAAACAGATAAGGAATCGATAACTTTTTTCATGGATTTTATTATTTCTGCAAAAGTGTATTAATATTTTTCACTTTACAAATGAAAAAAACAAAATTTGAACCAAAATTAAAAAAAATAGAGCGGTTAAGTTTCTAATTAATAACTGTATAGGTTAAATTAAAGCGGCAGAACGAAAAAAAAGTTAATTCAGACTTGACAGCTTTTTTAATTTTTCTATATTTGCACCTCGCTAATCAACGGATTAGCAATCATGCGAAAGTAGCTCAGTTGGTAGAGCACGACCTTGCCAAGGTCGGGGTCGCGAGTTCGAATCTCGTCTTTCGCTCTTTTTAATTTTTCATTTTCTTGATGCAGTCCTGTATCATTTCTGAAACCTATTAAGTACCCGCCCTGGTGGTGGAACTGGTAGACACGCAGGACTTAAAATCCTGTGGCCGTAAGGCCGTGCGGGTTCGATTCCCGCCTGGGGTACTATAATTTGGTTTTACTATTTATCTAGCAATTTTCTTTTACCCAATTAAAAAAATCCGAATGGGAAACATTCATGGTTTTAAGATTTGTATGAATATGAAAAAAAGGAATATCTTTTTTAGAACTTCTGAAAATAATTCATCTTATACAACCTTGACATTTCCATTTTTCATGAGACGCCTCAATTCCCTGATAAATACACCCTGAAAATTCAAGAAATTTTCTCCAGCATTATACTTTTACTGGTCTATTAGTTGTCATTTACAACTTCATGAGTTGAGATTCAATTTTTGTTTCTTGCGATAAATTAAATTCTTTCAATATTCCATCATGATCAACATGGGCGGTTTTGCTTAACTCTTTTTTAAAATATGGACTTTCTATCCATCCTAAACGTTTAAGCTCTTTGTAAATATTAATCTATGTTAATGCTGTCAAATTTTCGCAAAAATCTTTGAATACAATTTTGACAAACATTTCTGATGCTTCTTAATAATTATCTCCATAAGATGAAAGTTCTAACGAAGGATTATAAAGAATAGTTGAACCTTGATCTTCAAACCTTACAATTAATATACTTACTCTTATCTGGTTTTTAGTTCCCAAGTTAAGGTGCATTGACTCGGTAATTTCATTATTCATTTCTTAATTTACACATTTTGAATATGCTACAAATATAAATTTTAAATTAAAATAATTTATTCATAAAAAAAAAATTACATCTGAAAAATAATTACATCATACCATTTTTAAGGAAGGTAGTTCATTTCAAATCCATTTCCCCTCTCCTTTCCGTACTTTCGTTTGAAATTTGAAGAATTATGGATCATAATGGCTTATTAATTTTTGTTAAAAACCCAGTTGAGGGCAAAGTGAAAACCAGATTGGCAAAAACAATAGGAGATCATAATGCACTATTAATTTACCGCGCTTTATTAAAACATACCCAAACTATTGCTTCAGAAATATCAGTTTCACGTTATTTATTTTATGATGAAAAAATTGAAATAAATGATAATTGGTTAAATAATTTATACACTAAAAATCAGCAAGTTAATGGTGATTTAGGGAAACGTATGTCTGCTGCATTTGAACATGTTTTTTCGAAAGGAGTTTCAAAAGCAATAATTATTGGTAGTGATTGTATAGAATTAACTACAGAAATAATAAACAACGCATTTGAATTATTGGAAAACAACGATTTAGTAATTGGTCCTGCTTTGGATGGAGGCTATTATTTATTAGGAATGAAAACTTTGCATAATTGTATATTTGAAAACAAATCATGGAGTACTGATTTGTTGCTAGCTGAAACTTTGGAAAGTTTAAAAAAAGAAAATTTATCAGTTCAATTGGTGCCAAAACTCTCTGATATTGATACAGAAACAGATTTAACACCTGAGCTTAGAAATTTAATAGTCGGATGAAAATAAGTGTGATAGTACCTGTGTGGAATGAAGAGAAATCGATTCAAAAAGTTATTGAGCATATACAATTAAATGATTCTAAAAATCTAATAGGTGAAATTTTAGTTATTGATGGACAAAGCAGTGATAACACAATCAAAAATGCAGAAAACTCAGGTGCTATTGTTTTTCAATCACCTAAAAAAGGTAGAGCTGCTCAAATGAATTTTGGTGCTTCAAAAGCTCAGTTTCCAATTTTGTTTTTTTTACATGCCGACAGCTTGCCGCCCCTTAATTTCAGTTCTCTTATTATTTCTTCTGTTTTAAATGGTTTTTCTGGTGGCTGCTTTCGTTTAAAATTTGACTTGGATCATCATTTTCTAACATTAGTAAGTTGGTTTACTCGATTTGATAATAATTCTTGCAGAGGTGGTGACCAAGGTTTGTTTGTTAAAAAAGATATTTTTGATCGATTTGGTGGCTTTAATGAACATTATAAAATTTGTGAAGATCATGAAATTATTAAAAACATAAAGGCAGAAGGCAAATTTGATATTTTAAAAGATTATGTGGTTACCTCTGCCAGAAGGTATAATGAGAATGGAATTTATCGCCTACAACTTATATTTATTTACATAAAATATCTCTATTACTGGCGTCGAAGAAGTCCTGAGCAGATATTGCCCATTTACAGGAAATATGTTCGTTGAATTTCAACATTTCTTTATCACATTTTCTTCCAATTGATGTTTATTAATTAGCAAACGTTACAAGGATTGATTTTCCTTATATTTGCTGCAATTTTACAGATTAAATGAGTAAACAAGGAAGAATTTTAGTTGCAATGAGCGGCGGAGTCGATAGCTCTGTAGCGGCTGTTTTATTGAAAGAACAAGGATATGATGTGATCGGGATGACAATGAAAACCTGGGATTACGCAACTTCTGGTACTAATAGTAAAGAAACCGGCTGTTGCAGTCTTGATTCCATCAATGATGCACGAGCTTTAGCTGTTGAGCATGGATTTCCGCACATGATTCTTGATATAAGAGAAGAATTTGGAAATTTTGTAATCGATAATTTTGTAGAAGAATACCTGGCTGGTAGAACTCCAAACCCATGTGTTTTATGCAATACGCATATAAAATGGGAAGCTTTATTAAAAAGAGCCGATATGCTTGATTGTGAATTCATTGCAACAGGTCATTACGCCAATATTAGGGAAGAAAATAATAGGTTTGTGGTTTCAAAAGGCTTAGATGATCATAAAGATCAGTCTTATGTGCTTTGGGGAGTATCGCAAAAAAACTTTAGTCGTACTAAATATCCATTAGGGCAATTTCACAAATCAGAAATACGCCAAATGGCTATGGATATGAACCAAGTTGAATTAGCAACAAAAAGCGAGAGCTATGAAATTTGTTTTGTACCCGAAAATAATTATCGATCATTTCTTAAACATCGAGTTCCTGATCTAGAAGAAAGAGTAGCTGGTGGAAATTTTGTAATGTCCGATGGCAGTATAATAGGCAAACATAAAGGTTATCCTTTTTATACTGTAGGGCAACGCCGTGGTTTAGATATTGCCATTGGCGAACCTCTATTTGTTTTAGAAATAAAATCTGAAACTAACGAAGTAATTTTAGGAAGAGCAAATGAACTACTAAAAAATCAAGCGGTTGTAGGTGGATTAAATTTGGTAAAATATGCTTCAATACCAAACGAAATGGAAGCAGTTACCAAAATCAGATACAAAGATGCCGGCAGTATGAGTACGATTGTAGAACGTGATCAAAAAATGTATGTAAATTTTGAACATAGCGTTTCTGCTGTAGCACCTGGTCAGTCGGCTGTATTTTATGAAGGCAATGATTTATTAGGTGGAGGTATTATTTCCAGACAAAGCTTGAGTTTATGAGAATAAGTTTACTAATCATTGGATGTATTTGTGGTTTATTTTTAAGCTGTAATGATGAATTTACGAATTCAGATCCAGTAGATTTCAAATCAAATTATTTTCCTGTTTTTGTAGGTAAATCAACTATTTATTCAATTGATTCACTTTTTTTCGACAATTTTTCTCAGAATGGAAATACAGATACCATACATGTAGATTATAAAGATTCTATTGTTTCGTTCGAAAATGAAAATTATATGGTAAACCGTTATCAATATAATGAAATGAACAAATTATGGGTTTTACAGAAAATATATACCATTAAGGCCTCTCAACAAACTATACAAGTAACGGAAGATAATTTAACCTTGGTTAAATTGATTTTCCCGGTGGTGCCAAATAAAAAATGGAACGCCTTTAGCTTTTATAATACCATAAAACAACAAGAATATGAATATATAGAAGTTGATATTCCAATGACGATCAACCAATTTATGTTTGATTCAGTACTTAGAGTATTACAAGTGGATACGATAAATTTAATACGAGAAACCAGTGCATATGAATATTACGCAAAAAACGTAGGATTAATAAAAAGGGAAACCACAAATATAGAGAGAGATTCAATAGGTGCTGCTCCAAATGGAACAAAAATTATAACCACAATTAAACAATTTTAATTTAGTTGGAAATGAAAAAACTTGGCTTGCTTTTAATATTTATAATTGGATTTATCAATGTGAATGCTCAATTACAGGATAAGTATTTAATTAAATTTACAGATAAAAATAATTCTCCTTTTTCATTAAGTAACCCTCAACAATTTCTTTCTGCTCGTGCAATCTTAAGAAGAACTACACAAAATATTGCATTGACAGACAATGACTTACCAGTTAATACAGCTTACCTATCCAATATAAGTAGTGTTGGTGCTCAAATAATAAATAAATCGAAATGGTTTAATTCTGCCATAGTTACCATTAATAATCCTGCAAACGTATCTATTATTGAAGCACTGACATTTGTAAATAGTGTAACACGAATAATTGGAGATAATTTACTAACCCAACCATTGCCCGACAAACAATTACCTGAATTAAAAAACAGTTCAAATAGAACAATTGTAGAATTAGGTTATGGCGGAGGTTTCGATCAAATCAATCAATTAAATGGAATTCCGCTTCACAACATAGGCTTTACAGGGAAAGGAATTTACATCGCAGTATTGGATGCTGGATTTAATGGCTACTCAACTTTACCGGTATTTGATAGTTTGCTTCTTCAGAACAGAATTTTAGGCACGTATGATTTTGTAACCAATGAAACAAATGTAGAAGGTGATGATTCGCATGGAACCAACGTATTATCTACGATGGCTGCAAATGTACCCGATGTTTTTATTGGTACAGCTCCACATGCTAGTTATTATTTATTGAGAACAGAAGATGCACCAACAGAATATTTAGTTGAAGAATATAATTGGGCTGCTGGTGCAGAATTTGCCGATAGTGCTGGTTGCGACATTATTAATTCGAGTTTAGGATATACAGAATTTGATGCAGCATCTCAAAATCATGTAAGGGCAGATTTAAATGGAAACACAACTCCTGTAACTCAGGCTGCAAATATTGCAGCAAGTAAAGGAATTTTAGTTTGCAATAGTGCTGGTAATTCCGGAAATGATCCTTGGTTTTATGTAGGGGCACCTGCCGATGGCGACAAAGTTTTTAGCATTGGCGCAGTAGATATTAATGGAACTGTTGCGGGCTTTAGTTCAAGAGGTCCAAACTCTGCTAATTTATTAAAGCCCAATGTTTCCGCTTTGGGTTCAGGTGCTTTTGTGGCTTATTCATCAGGTGGTTATGGAACTGCTAATGGTACATCTTTCTCATGTCCAATACTTGCTGGTATGAGTGCCTGTTTATTACAGTCATCTCCTTTATCTACAAATTTTCAATTAATGGATGTTATTCAAAAATCATCTACCAAAGCATTAAACCCTGATTTTGAAGTGGGATACGGAATTCCGAATTTTAATAACGCCATGCTTACGTTGGGTGTAGATATTATGACAGATGTTGAAAAAGAAAAAATTTCTTTCTATCCAAATCCTGCAAAAACTTCTAACTCGATTAAATTTTTTGCTAAACAAACAGGTTTATATGTTTTAACTGTTATTGATTTAAATGGTAAATTGATAAATAAAAAATCAATATCTATCAATAATCCAGGTGTGCAAACTTTACAAGATTTTATTAATCCATTACAAATAGTAAACGGATTATATTTTCTGCAATTACAAACTCAAACTGAAACGATGGTTACTAAATTTTCAGTTTTAAATTAATTTCTTAATGCGTTTCATTTTTACGCTAACACTTATTGTATTTGTTTATTATAATACCTATTCACAATCTGGTAATAAAGTAACCATTAGTGGATTTGTGAAAGATAATGCAACTGGAGAAGCGCTATTTGGAGCAGGTATATCCATTCGAGAATTAAATAAAGGAACTACAGCCAACGAATTCGGATTTTATTCATTATCTGTAAGTCAAGGAGTTTATACTATTATTACTACTTTTCTTGGATATCAAATTCAAGTAGATACCATCTCTTTAACAAAAAATATACGCTTAAACTATCGGCTAAAAGGGATAAACATTGAGCAAAAAGAAGTTGTAATAACTGCAGATAGAACGAAAGACAATACCCGCAATACAGAAATGGGTACCATCTCTTTATCTATTGATAAAATAAAAACTTTACCGGTTTTTATGGGCGAAGTTGACATTTTAAAAACATTACAGTTATTGCCTGGTATACAATCTGCTGGTGAAGGCAATAGTGGTTTTTATGTGCGTGGAGGTGGTCCAGATCAGAATTTAGTATTAATTGATGATGCTGTAATTTATAATCCTGGCCATTTATTTGGATTCTTTTCCATTTTTAATGCTGATGCCATTAATAATGCAACTATTATAAAAGGTGGAATGCCCGCTGAATATGGTGGTAGACTTTCTTCCGTTGTTAATATTAACATGAAAGAAGGAAATAGCGAACGATTTACGGCAACAGGTGGAGTTGGGTTAATTGCTTCCAGATTAACGTTGGAAGGACCAATTCAAAAAAATAAAAGCTCTTTTATGATTTCTGGTCGCAGAACATACATTGATATTTTAACTAAACCATTTATAAATCCTGAGTCAAATTTTGCTGGCTCGGGTTATTTTTTTTATGATTTAAATGCTAAATTAAATTATCAATTTTCTGAAAAAGATCGGATTTATTTAAGTGGATATTTCGGTAGAGATAAGTTTACTTTTAAAGGCGAAGATTTTAATTTTACGTTTCCTTGGGGAAACACAACCGCTACATTTAGATGGAATCATTTGTTTAACGATAAGTTATTTATGAATGCAACAACATTATATAGCAATTATAATTTTAGTTTTAATGCTGGTCAAAATAATTTCGATTTTAAACTTTTCAGTGGGGTAAAAGACTTTAATACAAAAGCAGATTTTGAGTTTTTTCCAAATACCAGAAATCAAGTAAAATTTGGAATTAATTATATTTTTCATGTTTTTACTCCCAGCACAGCAACTGGCTCTTCTGGTGATGTAGATTTTTCTCCAGGAAAAATTAATCGACAATATGCTAATGAGGCAGCAATTTATATTCAAGACGATTTTGAATTATCAAAAAGAATAAAATTTAATGCAGGCATTAGGTATTCAGCTTTTCAACAAATTGGCCCTTATGAACGGTTTTTAGAAAATGAAAATGGAGAAATTGAAGATACTATATCTTATAAAACTGCGGAGAATATCGCTTTTTATCACGGCCCTGAACCTCGCTTTACTGCCAGATATCAATTGGATGAATTTTCTTCCATTAAAGGATCTTTTACTCAAACTTTTCAATATTTAAACCTGGCTTCTACAACAGGAAGTACCTTGCCTACTGATATTTGGGTACCAAGTTCTCAAAAAATTAAACCTCAACGAAGCACACTTTATGCAATTGGTTATTTCCGTAATTTCTTAAAAGATCTTTTTGAAAGTTCAGTCGAAGTATATTATAAGTCCTTGAAAAATCAAATTGAATTTGAAGAAGGTGCATCTTTCGGTTTTAATAATAATATAGAAAATGAGTTTGTATTTGGAAAAGGTGAATCGTATGGAATTGAATTATTTTTAAAAAAGCGATCGGGTAAATTTAACGGTTGGGTTGGCTACACATTATCGTACACCACACGGCAATTTGATGATTTGCAAGATGGGAAATCTTTTTTTGCAAAATACGACAGAAGGCATGATGCCTCAGTAGTTTTGCAATATGAGTTATCAAAAAAATGGTCTTTCGGAAGTATTTTTGTTTTTGGCTCAGGTGCTGCTTATTCATTACCAGCAGGTTATTTCTTTATAGGTAGCTCTCCATCCTTTTACTTCGAAAGCGATTACCGAAATAAGTATCGACTAAAACCATATCATAGGCTTGATATTTCTGCAACCTATTACAGTAAAAAAACAGCAACCCGTGAGTCCAGTTGGAATTTCTCTTTTTATAATGTCTACAATAGATATAATCAGTATTTAATATATTTCGCACAAGATGGAAGTTTGGAAGAAGGAAATTTGAGTACAAAAGCTCGTCAAGTTTCTATATTTCCAATTGTACCAGCAGTAACTTGGAATTACAAATTTTAATTATGAAACCAGCATTCAAATTTTTTTTCTTTTGTGTTTTACTGTTCAGTTTAATGAGCTGCGAACGTGATATTACGTTAGATATCGTGCAACCAGAACAACAAATAGTTGTGGAAGGAATTGTAGAGAACGATCGGCAGGTTTCTGTAATTTTATCTAAAAATTTACCTTTTATTGGTGTTATTGATACTGCAGCATTAACGCCTTATTTTGTGAACAATGCTGAAGTTACTGTTGAATGCGATAATAAAATTTATACATTAAAACAAATAGATCCAAGTTTTCCATTTTATTTTTCACCGGAGTTATTTGGTGAAATAGGTAAAGTTTATAATTTAAAAGTTGTGGTAGAAAACAAAGTTATTACCGCAACAACCAGGATTTTACAACCCATTGCTTTAGACAGTATTTTTACTGAAGAGGTTGAAAACAGACCAGGGTTTTATCGTTTATCTGTAACGCTAAATGACCCTCCTATTCTTGGAAACTATTATCGGGCAATGACGAAATTAATTGAACAACAGAATTATGACACCGATTTTCAATCAGTTTATGATGATAATTTGGTAAATGGAAAGAAATTTGACTTTACCATCAATAATGGAAAAAGCAATTTATCTGACTCCACAGATTTCGAGACGTATGGATTTTTCAAAAAAGGCGATATAGTTGATCTTCGTTGGTCAGTAATTACTAAAGATCATTTTGATTTTTGGCGAACCGTTGAGCGGCAAGGTTCTAGTGCAGGAAATCCATTTTCGGCACCGCTTAAAATCAAATCAAATATTAATGGTGGAATTGGTATTTGGGGTAGTTATGCAAACGCAAATTATCGGGTGTTTGTGGGAGCAGAATGAGGTAAAATTTTTTAAATTTAACCAATTGATTGTAAAACACTCTTAATTTTTTGTTTTAATTCTGGAATATCATTTTTAATTATATCCCAAACTAATCTTGAATCAATTCCGAAATACTCATGAACAAACACGTTTCTCAATCCTGTAATTTGCGACCATTCAATACTTGAAAACTTTGCTTTTAGAACATCTGAAATATGGTTTCTTGCCTCACCAATTATTTCCATCTAATTAATGCAAGCAAATCTCATCATAGAATTACTTATAAAATCGGAAAAATTAATTTGAAATAAATAAATTTCAATTTCTTCAATAGCATCTAAAATATGCTTCAAACGAACTACATCTCCTAATTCATTTTTCATAAATTAAACGCTTTTCATCATCAACAATGGGTTTTATGTATTTTGATATACCATTTGATGAAACTAAATCTACTTTAGTATTTAATAATTTTTCAAGATCAATTTTCATTTGAATAAATTGAAGTCCAATTTTATAGTCGTAATCTAAATCAACTAAAATATCAATATCGCTATCAATTTTAGCATCACCTCGTACAAAAGATCCGAATAAATAAGCTTTCAAAACGAGTTTATTTTAAAAATAAGTTTTGATGATTTCTATTTTACTAATATCTAATGTCATAATACAAAAATAACGATTTTAAATTTTGAGAAATTTTTTAATATGCTATTTTAAATTTTGAGTTTTTCTAATGAAGATTTTCTCCTATTTATACTTTATCCACTACAAAGCAAACTCTCCAAAATGCCATAAAACTCCAGAAGGATCGTGCAAAAAACACTCACTTCCCCAATCTAGTTTTCGGATTGGAACTAATTTAACTTGCTCATATTTAGAGGTTAAATCTAATAACAAAAGTTCATTCCACAATCGTTGAACATCATCAACTTCCATAAAAACCATGGTATTATCTACCCAATCTTTTACATAAGCACGTTGCAAATAAAATCCTATATTTTCTGATTTAAAATACGACATGTCGGAAGATAAAATGATCTCTTCAAAACCTAAATCTTGATAAAATTTACGCGAAAGGTTATAATCTTTAGCACCGATGAAAGGACGAATAGATTTGGGATTATGTTGCATGGTTTGGAAAATTAATGCAATAGATTTAAAATAAAATTTTTAAATCATTGCAATGTAAATTATATAAGGAAAGTGTATTGGACTTTTGCTGGTTCGCCGTCTTGTTTTCCTGGAATTCAAGCTGGCATTGATTTTACCATTCTCAATGCTTCTTGATTTAATAATTCATATTTCCCACTTTTAATTTTTGCATCTTCTACCAATCCTTTTTCATTTATAATGAAATCAACATAAATAATATCTTCCATTCCTTTTCTCCTCGCCTGCTTAGGATATATTACTCCATTGCTTATAAATTTTATAAAAAAATTGTCACCACCAGGAAATTGAGGCATTACTTCATAAGGAAAATAAATAGTATCAGCTCCTGTACTGGAATAACAGTTAGATTTTATTAAGCTATCTAAATCATATATTTTAATCCGCTTTACTATTCCATTTTTATAAAATGTTTTAAATGTTCCCAATTTTTTGCCATTTATGTAATTAATTTCATCTTTAATATTTCCCAAAGTATCATATCCTAATGATTTACCATCTTCTTTTAATTCTTTACGATTATTATATTCCGTAACGCCTAACAATATATTTTTCTTTGAAAATAGAGATTCAATAACTCTTTCTTTTTCATTAACGGTAAAAATCTCATAGGTTTCAGAAAATTCTTTTTTTACAGAATCTCTTTTAAATTTTAAATAATATAAGGTATCAAGTGCATAAATGTCTAATGGATTTAATAAAAAAACAACAAGAGAGCGATCCAATTCTTTTTCATAAAATTTAAAATTTCTCAAAAGTAAAAAAGTATTTCTACTCTGTAATATAATAATCCCCTACAAAAACTCATTCGCCAAATTCGCCAACTCACTCCGCTCCCCTTTTTGCAAGGTAATATGCGCATATAAAGGATGATCTCTTACTTTATCAATCAAATAAGAAAGACCATTACTTTGCGAATCTAAATAAGGAGTATCTATTTGATAAATATCTCCGGTAAAAACAATTTTAGTATCTTCTCCAGCTCTGGAAATAATGGTTTTAATTTCGTGTGGAGTTAAATTCTGAGCTTCGTCTACAATAAAAAATATTTTAGTTAATGTTCTTCCACGGATGAAAGCTAAAGGCGCAATGGCAATTTTTTCACTTTCTACCATGTCGTCTAATTTAAATGCAGCTTTATCTTTTTCAGAAAACTGATCTTTTATAAATTTTAAATTATCCCAAAGTGGTGCCATGTACGGATCGAGTTTTGACTTAACATCACCAGGCAAAAAACCTATGTCTTTATTGCTCAAAGGTACAATTGGACGTGTTATATAGATTTGTCTGAAGGCTTTCCGTTGTTCCAAAGCGGCAGCAAGTGCCAATAAAGTTTTTCCTGTTCCAGCGTTTCCTTGTATGGTCACTAATTTAATATTCGGATCGAGTAAGGCATGAATAGCAAAGGCCTGCTCCATGTTTCTTGGGAAAATATTAAAGATTCCAGTTTCCTGTACATGCTCAATTACTTTTTTCTCAGCATTATAAAATGCTGGTACTGCATACAATTCATTTTCGAGTATAAAAAAGTGATTGCTTTTTACTGCTTTTAATTTTAATTTTTCAGGTTTTACAAATCCATTCTGCAACAAATCATTTAAAACCTTATCAGGAACATCGTTTATGGTTGTTTTTCCTGTATATAGTTTTTCTATCTCTTTTATTTTACCCGTTTCATAATCCGCTGCATTTAAGTTTAATGCTTTGGCTTTCAAACGCAAACAAATATCTTTTGAAACCAGAATTACTTTTCGCTCCGGATATTCTTGTTGTAATGACAATGCAGCATTCAGAATCCGATGATCAAATTTTCCATCACCGAAAATCTTCTCTGCATCATTTTCTAAGAACTGAACATCAAGCACCACTCTGAAATTTCCTTTTCCTGTACCTTTTAATGGAAACCAAGTGCTGATTAATACATCTTTGGATAAATCATCGATGTAACGAATAAAACTTCTGGCCTCAAAATTTTTTGTTTCATTGCCAGCTTTGTAATTATCCAATTCTTCCAAAACTTGAATGGGAAGTGCTACATCATGTTCCTTAAAATTATTAAACGCATTGTGATCGTAAAGAATAACAGAAGTATCAAGGACGAAAATTTTCTTTAATCCCTTAATTGCTTTTTTTGTGCTTTTCAACATGTGTTAGCTGGCTTATTTTCGTTGCATTTTGGCAAACTTTGGTATTGCCTATCGGGAAACAATGATAATGCATAAAAATCACTCTGCTTACGTTGTGGAAAAGTTAGTAAAGAAATTTGGAAGTCAGATTTTCTTTAAAACACAAAACGGAAAATTAATTCGAATGAATTAATTTTCCGTTTCACAACCTGATAAACCGTGGTTTAAAGGAAGCCAAGCTACTGTTCGAAAATTTTTCAGCGGATGTGAACTTTTTCAAGTTTTTCATCATGATTTGGATTGAATTTTTATCAGTTAAGACGTAAATTCTTTCTGCATTTTAAGATTTTGTTCATTTCTTTTTGACTCTTTCGAATCTGAAGTGTTAGAATTTTAATTTTTACTGCAATTTTCTATCCCTTACTTGTTAAAACTAAGATAGCGTGGAAAGTAATCCATGTCAAGTTTTTTATTAATAATTTCTTAACAATTTTTTAACCTTAAATTGATTCTTATTCACACGTTATCAACCAGTTGATTAATTTATTTATTTTGAAAATTGCAAAAAAAAGCCATTTTTTCAAAAATGAACAGATTTATTAACATTTCATTTTTTGGACAATCGTAAGTTGCAACCTAATTTAGCCAAATTAAAATATTCGTATAAACATCAATAATTCTAAAAACTTCATTCGATTTTAAAAAATATTATGAAAAGTTACTCTGTTTTTGAAACCGAAATGCGCGTACGACCAGATGATCTGGACATGAACCGACATGTACACAACAGTAAATATTTTGATTATGTGTTGGCCGCCAGATACGATCAAATGGAAAATAATTACAAAATGCGAATGGAAGAGTTTATAGAACTTGGCTTTGGCTGGGTTGTTAGCAAAGCAATTATCGATTATAAACGCCCTTTAGGTTTAGGAGATCGATTTATTGTTCGCACAGGAATTAAAGAAATTTTGAAAAACGGAGTAATTGTACTCTTTGAAATTCTAAAAAAAGATTCTCCAAAAATTTGCTGTTCAGGCGATTTTCATTACATCATGGTTTCTAATGAAACTGGCAGATCGGTTTCTATTCCTACTGACATAATTGAAATATATTCTATTTAGTGCTATAATTTAGCGCTTCCCAAATAATTTCAGCATAAAAATCTTTCATCGTTTTGCCCGAAGCTCTTACCTGCTGTGGAATAATACTATTTTCTGATTGCCCTGGAATGGTATTTATTTCAATAAAATAAAACTGATCCGATGGTTGTTTAAGAATAAAATCAACCCGAACCATTCCAGCACAATTTAAAACCTCGTACACTTCTGTTGCAATTTTTACAACTTTTGAAGTAATTTCTTGTGTTAAATCTGCTGGAGTTATTTCTTTACTTACTCCAGGTGTGTATTTGGCTTCAAAATCAAAAAATTCTTTACTGCTTATTATTTCAGTTATTGGCAAAACTTTGATTATTCCATTGGTTCGGTAAATACCTACGGTAAATTCTCTTCCCGAAATAAATTCCTCTATCAGTATTTCTTCATCTTCCAAAAATGCCTTTTGAATTGCAGGAAATAATTCTTGTTCAACTTTCACTTTACTCATTCCAATACTGCTGCCTCCACTGTTTGGCTTCACAAACATCGGAAAACTCAACTGATTCATGATTTGACTAATTTCTGGTTTCTTATTTCTAAACAATCGAACAGATTTAGACAATTTCAGTTCACCAATATCATCAACCACCTTTTTGGTTATGTGCTTGTTCATGGTAATGGCCGAAGTAAGCGCATTACAAGATGTGTAGGGAATGCCACACAAATCAAAAATGCTTTGCAATTTACCATCTTCACCAGGGCTGCCATGCAAGGCAATAAAAGCTACATCAAATTGAATTTTTTCATTCTTAATCGTTAACGTAAAATCATTTTTATCCACCAAATATTCCTTGCCAGCAATATCAGTGTAAAACCATTTTTCGGGAGAAATATCAATTTTATATACATCAAATTGATCTTTATCTAGACTTAGGAAAATCACTGCTGCACTTTTGTATGATATTACTGACTCGCCAGTGTAGCCTCCAGTTACCAAAGCAATTTTTTTCATATTTTTTATTACCGTTTATCTTTTAAGAAATTTTTTAATTTTTATCAATCATTTGATTCCTGAATCTATTACTTAAATTAACATCAATTTTATAAAAATTATGTTGGGCTTATCTGGTCTCGTCATTTCTGACGAGATGAGACCGGGCTTTCAGTTTTATTTTTTTGCGGTTAGGCTATCATTTGTTTCAAAGCTTAGCATAGCAAAAAAGGATATCACTTCAATTCCTAAGCCTATAACTTGTTAAGTTATTGATCAATTTTTGTTTCCCAAATAAATAATATTTTTTTATACACGTTCACAATGATAAAAAATAAAGGATGTATGAAGGTGCTGAAAATTTACATTTTGTGCTAATTTTGAAATTGATCTGAAAATGGTGTTTACTTTGCCAATATTCAGCTCTTCAAACTTCGATAGATGATAAAATTTTTTGCCTTTTTAGCAACACCACAATTCCGAAAAAACCTAATTATTTCAATTATATCTGTCCTTGTTTTTTTTACGCTGCTTTTTTTCGGCTTAAATTACTACACAGAAAACGGTAAATCGGTACCGGTACCTCAATTAAAAGGAATGAAAATTTCTGAAGCGATTAAGGTTTTAGAAAATGCCGGTTTCAAGTACGAAATTGATTCAAGTTTTGCAATAGAACAGCCTCCAGGTACTGTTTTGGAACAAGATCCACAACCAAATTCGGCAGTTAAAAGTAATAGAAGAATCTATCTCATGATTGTTTCTAATGTTTTACCAAGGATTAAATTTCCGGATTTGAGCGATGTTCCATTGCGAGAAGCAAGCGGAATTCTAGAAAGTTATGGTCTTAAAATTGGAAAATTAATTTACAAACCTAATTTAGCAAAAGATGCAGTTATCAGTGCTTTGTTGAATGGTGAAGAACTAGAGCGAGGTCAAAGCATTGAAAAAGGAGCTACCATTGATTTAATTTTAGGAGATGGATATGGTGACAGCAGAGTGCCAATTCCAAATTTGATTGGCCTTACTTTGGATGAAGCTATATTTGTGTTGCAAGGTTCAAAACTTAATTTGGGAACAGTAACGCTGAGCAATGGAACTACTGATAGTGTAAATGCAACCATTCAAGAACAAATGCCAGCTTTTAATGCTGATTCTGCAATAACAATTGATCAGGGAAATGCCATCAATTTGATTCTTGGCAATTGATAAAACAAAAAATCCTTGATTTAAATGTAATATTTGAAGGTATACGCTTAATTATGATCATTCGTTTATTAAAGGTCAATAAATTACAATTAAACTAAATTATGTCAATAAATTTTAATTCAACATATAACTTAAGAATCGTTTTTTTCCTTTTCCTTACTTTTTTTGCTCAATCAAAATTATATTCACAGGAAAAACTTTCTCCTTTATCATACGATAAAATTCTTAACAATTACCAATATACAAGCAACGAAAAAGTAGTTATACAGGATAGTTTACCATTCTTCGATGATTTTTCTGATTCATTTGTGCAGCCATCATCTAGCCGCTGGACGGATAAAATGGTATTTATTAATACTAGTTTTGCTATAAATCCACTTTCGTTAGGTGTTGCCACTTTCGATGGTTTAGATGGAAAAGGAAGAGCGTATCAATTTGGAAGCGGGCCAACTGTTTTTGGTACAGCTGACACATTAACTTCTGTCCCATTACGTTTAGGTTCATATTTACCTTCAGATTCCATTGTGTTAAGTTTTTACATACAACCACAAGGAATTGGCTTTGCTCCTGCCAGAAAAGATTCTTTTTTGGTCGATTTTAAAAATCCGCAAACCAACAAATGGAGTCGGGTTTATTTCAGAGAAGGAAGCAGTTTTAATACATTTAAGAATTTGGTGAACGCCGATTTTTTATTGGTTTCTATTACCATAAAAGATACAGCTTATCTTAAAGATGGTTTTCAATTTAGGTTTAAAAATAAAGCAAACCGAACTGGAAATAATGATCATTGGAATTTAGACTATGTAAAAGTAGATCGACAAGGTTTCAATCCAAATGAATTGAATGATATTGCTATCTCTACTTATCCAACTTCTATTTTGGACAGATACGATGCTATGCCTTGGAATCAGGTAACTCCGAATGATTTAGCGGATAATTCTTTTGTGATCAGAAACAGTTTTACTGATCCTAAATCGTTAACCAATATTCGTTATTACCCTATTGATGAAATTACTGGCGATACATTATTTCTTTTTCCAGGTGAAGGTTTATTGTTAAATCCATTAAGCTATCAAAGCAAAAATTATGGAACTTTTCAATTGCCTCCATTCAACAATGAATTGGGTCGAATAATTAATCTAAAAGTTGATTTACAAAATAATGGAGATTTATATCCTCAAAATGATACCGTTTTAAAAAGACAAAATTTTGGAAACTATTACGCGTATGATGATGGATCTGCCGAAGCAAATTATGGTCTTGAATCTACTGGTTCGAGACTTGCTTATAAATTTAACTTAAATAATCAAGATACGCTTCGAGCAGTTGATATGTATTTCACTCAATTAGACAAAGATGTAACGCTTCGTACTTTCAGCATTGCCGTTTGGAAAGATTTAATTCAACCGCCAGTTGCTTTGTTTCCAAATCAAACACCTGATTATAGCGAGTCTTTAGATGGATTTGTGAGATATGATTTTCCGCAAGAAGTAATTTTAAGTGGGGAATTTTATATCGGCTGGATTCAAAACTCAATAGACCAGCTTAATATTGGTTTTGATTTGAATAATGATAATCAGCAATATATTTTTAAAAACACCACTGGAACATGGGATAATACACTTTTCCCAGGTTCTTTAATGATCAGACCTGTATTTAGTGAAAGTAGTGATCTGGTGAGTTTGCCAACTAATTTGGCGAAAAATGATAAAATAAAATTATACCCAAATCCTGCATCCAATATAATTTCAATTACGTTAGCAAACCAAAATGTATTAAAAACAGTTACTGTTTTTGATATAAATGGAAAACTAATGCAAACCACCCTATCTACCAACATCATCGATATTTCTGAGTATAATTCCGGAGTATATTTTATCCATGCTATAGATGTAAAAGGAGAAGTATTTCGCTCAAAATTTGTAAAAATTACTGATAATGAATGAGATAAGTAGTCAGGATTTACGAAAAAGATTAGCAAATGAAAAGTTGTTTATACTAGACGTTCGCACATCCTTAGAATTTACAACATTTAATATCGGTGGGCTAAATATTCCTGTTCAACAATTAAATGCAGATGCTGACGAGTTGGAAGAATTAAAATCAACTGAAATTATTGTGGTTTGTCAACATGGAATTCGAAGTGTGACTGCTCAAGCAATATTACAAGCCGGTGGATTTAAAAATGTAAAAAACTTACTAGGTGGTTTAGTTAATTTTAACAGAATTGTATAAATAGCAATGCTTAATAAAAAAGGCGTAAGCATATCTGTTATTCTATTGTTTTTTGCGGGCATCATTTTTTCTTCTGTTTTCTGTAATCAAGCAAAAGAAACAAAAACCGCAGTTGCAGAAACCTATCTCAATCATTCAGATACAGCAAAATATACCGGCATGCAAACTTGCCGAGCATGCCACAATGATATTTACGAAACATTTATTGAAACCGGAATGGGTAAATCATTTGGCGCAGCAACTCGCGAGAAAAGCTCTGCAAAATTTACCGGACATGATGTGGTTTACGATAAGTTTAGAGATTTTTATTATCAACCTTTTTGGGCTGGAAATACTTTTTATATCAAAGAATATCGGTTAAAAAATTCGGATACTGTTTATAGTCGCGAAGAAAAAGTAGATTATATTATAGGTTCTGGGCAACACACCAACTCGCATTTGATGGAAGAGAATGGCTATTTCACTCAAATGCCATTAACTTTTTATACTCAAAAAGGGAAATGGGATTTACCTCCAGGGTTTGAAGATGGAGGGAATAATCGGTTCAGCAGAAAAATAGAATTGGAATGTATGAGCTGCCACAATGCCTACCCCGATTTTGTGGAAGGTTCTGAAAATAAATTTGCAACCGTTTTACAAGGCATAGATTGTGAGCGTTGCCATGGTCCTGGCCAAATTCATGCAATCGAAAAGGCACAAGGAAAATTAGTTGATACAGCAAAAAATATAGATTACACAATCGTAAATCCTAAAAAACTTTCATACAATCTTCAAATAGATTTATGCCAGCGGTGCCATTTGCAAGGAAATGCTGTGTTGAAACCTGGAAAAACTTTTTTCGATTACCGACCAGGAAAACCACTTTCGGAGTACATGAATATATTTTTGCCAAGATATGAAGGTAATGATAATGAATTCATTATGGCTTCTCATGCCGATCGTTTGCAACAAAGCAAATGTTTTGTAGAGAGTAAACGTAAAAAAATTGATGTAAGCCAAAAAAAATATGACAATAGTTTGGTAACAACCGAAACTATAAGTTCGCTTACCTGCATAAGCTGCCACAACCCGCATGTAAGTGTAAAAGCAACTAAAAATGATAGTTACAACAATTCATGTAAAAATTGCCATAGCCCCAAAGCAAAAACAAAAATCTCTGACTGCAGCGAAAAATTAAGCATTCGAAAAATAAGTAATGATAATTGCTGGTCGTGCCACATGCCTAAAAGCGGTACAATAGATATTCCGCATGTAACAGTGCACGATCACAGAATTCAGATTAAATTAAAAGATAATCAACAAACAGCGATTAAGAAATTTGTTGGTTTAGCAGCCATCAATAACCCAAATCCTGATGATGAAACCATGACCGAGGCTTATCTTTCCTATTTCGAAAAGTTTTCTAAGGAGAAATTTTACTTAGATTCTGGTGAAAAATATTTGTCGAAACTATCACAAAGTTCATCTTCATGGTTAACAAACTTTATCAGGCTTAATTTTTTAAGAGGAAATCTGAAAGTTGTTGCCGATAAAATGAACACATTTAAACCTGAAAATGTAACGCTTTCTTGGGATGCATATCGAGTTGGTGAAGCTTTTTCAAGTGTTGGCAATAATGAAAAAGCCTATCAATTTTATGCAAGAGCAGTACATTTAACTCCAAAAAACCTCGATTTTAATAATAAATTAGCTACAACCGCTTTATCATTACAAAAAATTGAAGAGGCCCAAAAGATATTTGAATTTATCATTAAAGAAAATAATAAACATACGGTTGCCTTAGGAAACTTGGGATATATTTACATGAATACCGGAAGAAAAACAGAAGCAGAATCTTTGTTGAAAAAGTCGATTCAATTAGACCCTGATTACGAAAATGCTTTGTTGAATATGGCTTACTTGCAGTACTCAACCAACAGAAATAACAATTCAGTTTTTTATTTAAATAAACTTTTGGCAAAAAATCCAGGAAATAGCAAAGCAAAAGAGTTGATGTCAAAAATAAAATCCGGTAATTTGTAAATCAAATTTTTAAAGAATATCCATTATTCATGAAGAAAAAATCTTCTGTTAAAAAAAGTAGTTTGTTTAAAAAAGTACTGATTGTGTTTGCAATTTTGCTTTTAATTGGAGGTCTATTAACTGGATACAATTATTATCGCAAAATTTTCCAATCCAATGTAGCGAAATATAAAGATCAAAAGGAATATTTATACATTCCAACTGGTGCTACCTTCGATGATTTGCTTAACATTATTAAGCAACAAGAACTTTTGATAAATACCGAAAGTTTTGCTTTCACAGCTGAATTGATGGATTATAATCAACGGGTGAAACCAGGGAAGTATAAGCTGAAAGAAGGGATGAACAATCGGCAATTGGTTGGTTTACTAAAATCAGGAATGCAAGAACCAGTTAAACTCACTTTTAACGGAATTCGGCTTCAAAAAGAGTTTACAGAAATATTAGATGAAAAACTGGAATTTAAAGCGGCAGAATTAAATGCAATTTTGAATGATAAGGACTATTTGGCAACCTACAATTTAACACCAAAAACAGCGTACACGATGTTTATTCCAAATACGTATGAGTTATATTGGAATACCGATGCCGAAACATTTTTTAAAAAAATGAATAAAGAATATGAAAAATTTTGGAATGAAGAACGAGATAAAAAAGCAGAGGAATTAAAAATGACGAGAGCAGAAGTTACCATTCTTGCTTCTATCGTAAATCAGGAAACCAATAAAAAAGATGAAATGCCAACCGTTGCAGGTGTTTATCTAAATCGTTTGTTTCGCGATATGAAATTAGAAGCTGACCCTACGGTAATTTTCGCAGTTGGTGATTTTACCATAAAAAGAGTTCGTGGCAAAATGATGAGTTATGACTCTCCTTACAACACCTATTTCTATAAAGGCTTGCCACCTGGACCAATCACCATGCCATCAACTACAGCGATAGATGCCGTTTTGAATCGAAAAAAACATAACTACATTTATTTTTGCGCAAAAGAAGATTTTTCTGGTTATCACAATTTTGCTGAAAACTTTAATCAACATTTAGTGAATGCCCGCAAGTTTCAAAGAGCTTTGGATCAACGAGGTATTTAAAATTTAATAGCAAAGATATGTACGTTTTTGAATCATATATTAGAGTTCGCTATGCAGAAACTGATCAAATGGGCTACGTTTATTACGGAAACTACCCGATGTACTTTGAAGTTGCACGAGTAGAAATGTTAAGAAGCTTAGGGTTTACCTACAAAAGATTTGAGGAGGATGGAATTATGCTGCCAGTAATAGATATGCACATAAAATACATTAAACCAGCATTGTATGACGATTTATTGAAAGTAAAAATTATAGTAGCCAAACTACCAACTAGCCGTGTTTATTTTGAAACTGAAATTTACAACGAAGCAAACGAATTATTAAATAAAGCGGAAGTTACTTTAGTTTGCATTGACACCGTTACTAGAAGAATTTGTAAACCTCCTCAAGATTTTATTCAAGCGATAGAACATTATTTCAAACCATAAACTATATAATTAATGTAATTTGTCTCAAATGAAATGGTTAGAAAGATTAGTAACTCGCAGCCGACCTTATCTTCTGCTCGAACTTTGGCTTAAACGGCTAAAACTTCCTGGTTATGAAATTCCTATTTATAATATAGTTGTATTCTTTTTCAAAGAAATTCGAAGAGAATCGATTAATGTGAAAGCTACTTCTTTGGCTTTTAACTTTTTGTTGGCCATTTTTCCGGCCATTATTTTTCTTTTCACGCTTATTCCATACATACCAGTTACCAATTTTCAAGAGGAGCTTTTGCAATTGCTTGCAGAATTACTGCCTACTAATGCATTTGAAGCAGCCAAAACAACCTTAATGGATATTATAAAAATTAAAAATGGAGAGTTGCTTTCCGTAGGATTTTTATTGGCCTTGTTTTTCTCTACCAATGGAGTTTACTCTCTCATGAATGCTTTTAACAAAACTTCCCTCGTTCAGGAAACTAGAACTGGATTTAAAAAAAGAATAATAGCCACCATGCTTACTTTTATGGTTTCCATGGTTGTAATTTCCGGTGTTACGGTTTTAGTAGTAGGAGAATATATTATTGGCTATTTACAAACTAAAGAAATTACAAGCTGGCTACCTTTGTTTCAATTATTGTTTCTGATAAGATGGATAGTAATATTTGGCTTATTCTTTACCGCTATTTCTCTTTTATACTATTATGGCCCTGCAACTGTCAAAAGATGGAGATTTTTATCTGCTGGCTCTTTATTAGCTACCTTTTTAGCCATTGCAACTTCTATAGGCTTTTCGTATTACATCAATAATTTTGGGCAATACAATAAATTGTATGGTTCCATAGGTACTTTAATTGTAATCATGATATGGCTCTATGTAAATTCGTTAATAATTTTGGTTGGTTTTGAACTAAATGCCAGTATAGATATATCGAAAAGAACCTTCGTTCCACCTCCACCGCCACCACAGCGCAACAAACTGAAAGAAATTCCTGAATTATAAAAACGTTAAATTCTTATTATCTGCACGTTAAGAAATAATTGAAATCATTGTTTGCGAATGTCAGTTCAATTTGTACTTTTGCGCCGGAGAGCTGGCAGAGTGGTCGATTGCGGCAGTCTTGAAAACTGTTGACTGTTATAGGTCCTGGGGTTCGAATCCCTAGCTCTCCGCATAAATTTTATAAACAAAAAGGCTTACCAGATTGGTAAGCCTTTTTTGTTTAACACCTATTTTCTTCTTTGATGGATGAAATAGATCTAATAAAAAAAGCAACACTTTCGAGTTGCTTTTTTATTTTAAAATACTCTTTTTTACCTCCTCCCTATTTCCACATAATCTCTATTGGTTTCACCTACATATATTTGTCGAGGTCGGCCAATTGGTTCATTGTTATCTCGCATTTCTTTCCATTGTGCTATCCAGCCAGGTAACCGGCCTAAGGCAAATAAAACGGTAAACATATCCGTTGGGAAACCGATAGCTCGGTAAATGATACCAGAATAGAAATCAACATTTGGATATAATTTTCGCTCAGCAAAATAAGGATCTGCCAATACGATCTCTTCCATTTTTTTGGCTATATCTAAAATTGGGTCTACAACACCTAGTTTTGCCAAAACCTGGTCGCAAGCTTCTTTTATAATCTTTGCTCTTGGATCAAAGTTCTTATAAACGCGATGCCCAAATCCCATTAATCGGAAAGGATCATTTTTATCTTTTGCTTTATTTATCCATTTCATGGTATCGCCACCATCCTTTCGTATTTCCTCCAGCATTTCAATTACTGCTTGGTTGGCACCACCATGCAAAGGACCCCATAAAGCTGAAATCCCAGCTGCTACTGAAGCGTACAAATTACAATCAGATGATCCAACAATACGAACTGTTGAAGTAGAACAATTTTGTTCATGGTCAGCATGTAGAATTAATAATACATTTAAAGCATGAACAATTACAGGATCAACTTTATATTCTTCAGTTCTATGACCAAAAGTCATATTTAAAAAATTCGAAACATAATCCAATTTATTTAATGGATAAATAATTGGATGCCCTATAGACTTTTTGTAAATAAATGATACAATAGTCGACATTTTAGCAATTAACTTGATCATCGTCAAATTAAAATTTTCTGGCGTTGGATTGGGGTCGAACGACTCTGGATAAAATGAAGACAATGAACATACCAAAGATGATAATTGACCCATTGGATGTGCGTTGGATGGATAACCATCAAAAAATTTCTTCATATCCTCATGTATAAGGGTATGACGTGCGATTGTATCTGAAAAGGTTTTTAACTGTTCTGCATTTGGCAAATCGCCATAAATTAACAGATATGAAACTTCGATGAAAGTAGAGTGCTCTGCTAATTGTTCAATCGGATAACCTCTGTATTTTAATATGCCTAATTCGCCATCCAAAAAAGTGATCGCACTTTTTGTTGCACCGGTATTTTTATATCCGGTATCTATGGTTATGTATCCGGTATCATCTCTCAATTTAGAAATATCAATCGCTTTCTCATTTTCTGATCCAGTTATTACTGGCAATATATACGTCTTATCTCCTAATTTTAATTCTGCAACTTCTGACATGGGTTTTTATTTGGTTATTGCAAAGTTAAATAAATGGCTATAATTATAAAATATAATAACTAATAATTACAATAGCGTTTTTTTGTTAAATTACTTATTTGAATTTGAAGTTTTGCATCTCTAGCATTTACTTAAGTTTTGAATTTTTTTTTGGTTTTTATCATTATCAAATATCCATTTTCGGATTTTTAGGAATATTAAACTCAGTCATCAAATTATCGAATAACTGCCCTGAATTCAAATAGGCATCATTATCTTCATCAATCACTACAGATTTTGCTAAAGCATCTTCCTGATAACGATATATTTTCCATTCACCATCATGATATTCCAAAGCACTTAGATTTTCAATCCAGTCGCCTGAATTTAAATAGGTTATTTCTCCGTCCTCATTTTTAATCAATCGAATTTCGGGATGGTGAATATGTCCACATACTACATAGTCATATTGACTTTCTATTCCAATATCTGCTGCAACTTTTTCAAAGTCACTAATAAATTTTATTGCCCCTTTCACACTGTTCTTAATTTTTTTGGATAAAGAGATTTTACCATAACCAAATTTTTCGGATATCCAGTTTACAAAACTATTGATCAAAATTAAGGTGTCGTAGCCAACGGCTCCCATTTTAGCCAGCCATTTGGAATGTTGCATCGTCACGTCAAACACATCACCGTGAAAAATCCAGGCTCGCTTTCCATTGTCTAATTCATAAACAACTTTATTTACAATCTTAAAATTCCCCATCTTAAAACCTACAAATTTTCTGAAAAGCTCGTCGTGATTGCCTGGTATGTAATAAACTTTAATGTTTTTAGCCAAAAAAGATGTCAATTGCTTTACTATCTGCATGTGAGATTTTGGCCAATATCTTTTACTAAACTGCCATATATCCACAATATCACCATTCAATATCAGCACTTTAGGTTTAATACTTTTTAGGTATCGTAGCAATTCGTTAGCATGACAGCCATAAGTACCCAAATGAACATCAGAAATTACAACCACATCAACTTTTCTTTTTTTTCCAATCATTTTAGAATTATATCTGTAATGGGTTTAGATATTGAATTAAGCTTTTGTGTTTTTTCTATAAAGCTAAAACAGTTTTAGCTTATTAAGATTGTGCAAAGTAAGTATTCAAGGTAAACTGAAGTTTAAGTAAAGGTTAACTTAAAATTATGTGGAAATGTTAATAAAACAAAATCAGCATTACGAAATTCTCATTCCATCTTCTACTTTTTTATCCGTCTTTAATAAAATAGTGCCTTTTTTGCTGTCTAATGCTGCTAAAACCAAACATTCAGATAGAAAACCTGCAATGTTTTTGGGAGGGACATTTAATAAAGCAATTACTTGCTTACCCAGTAATTCTTCACACGAATAATTTTCAGTGATCTGCGCAGAACTTTTCCTAATTCCAAACTCACCAAAAGTAATGGTTAGTTTATAAGCAGGCTTTTTTGCTTTCGAAAAAATTTCAGCTTCAATGATCGTTCCTACTCTTATTTCTAAATCAAAGAAAGATGCTGAGCTTGACATTTATCTAATTGCTTCCCTTATTCTAATCAATTTTATCATTAATGCTTCCAACTGATCTAAAGGAAGCATATTGGCTCCATCTGATTTTGCATTTTTTGGATCAGGATGTGTTTCGACAAATAAGCCATCTACTCCAACAGCAATTGCAGCTTTCGCAATGGTTTCTATCATAGCTGGTTTGCCACCAGTTACGCCACTTTCTGAGTTAGGTTGTTGCAAAGAGTGTGTTACATCCATTATCACTGGAACATTATTAGTTGCCTGCATTTCAGGAATTCCTCTAAAATCAACGATCAAATCCTGGTAGCCAAACGTATTTCCACGATCGGTTAATAGTACATTGGGATTTCCGGACTGTATTACTTTATCAACTGCAAACTTCATAGCACCTGCTGATAAAAATTGTCCTTTTTTAATGTTTACAAATTTACCTGTATTGGCTGCAGCAACCAAAATACTGGTTTGTCTGCACAAAAAAGCAGGTATTTGTAAAACATCCACATATTCTGCTGCCATGGCAGCTTCATCACTTTCGTGGATATCGGTTACGGTTGGCAATCCAAATTCACGCCCAGCTTTTTGCAATATTTTTAAAGCTTTTTCATCTCCAATTCCTGTAAATGAATCTAATCTGGAACGATTTGCTTTCCGATACGATCCTTTAAATATAAAAGGTATAGCTAAGCGATCAGAAATTCCTTTAATTTTTTCAGCTATTTTTATAGCCATTTCTTCACTTTCTATAGCACATGGTCCAGCCATAATAAAGAAATTGCCGCTCGCCTGATGGGATAGTTTTGGAATATTGGGTATCATAAAATTTTTCGTTTAATCAATTTGAATTAAGAATTAATTGCCCATTTCCGACATGAATTTAATTCTCATCATTTGAATTTCTTCGCGTGTATAATCGTTTTCACCAAGTTCTCTCAAGGCTTCATCAACCCCATCTTTATCGGTTTGTTTAAAATAATCAAAAACCTCGTCTTGCCGATCTTCATCAATTACTTCATCTATATAATAGGATATATTTAATTTAGTTCCCGACCACACAATGGATTCTATTTCTTGTAAAATCTCTTCAAAAGTAATTCCTTTTGATTTCGCTAAATCGTCCAGAAGTATTTTACGATCAATGTTTTGAATAATTGAAACTTTGAGTTGAGATTTATTTACAGCAGATTTTACAACAAATTCATGCGGTTTGTCAATCTCATTTTCTTCAACGTATTTTTTTATTAATTCAATAAATGGAATTCCAAATTTCAACGCTTTACCCGCTCCTACTCCTGATATTTTTTTCAGTTCTTCCTGATTAGTTGGGTAGTATGTGGTCATTTCTTCCAACGAATTCTCTAAGAAGACAAAGTTCGGAGGTATTTTTTTCTCTTTCGCAATTTTCTTTCTTAAATCAATCAGCATTTTGAAAAGAACTTCGTCTAATGCTTTTCCAGTTTGGCTAATCTCTTCTTCCTCTTCTCTTATTTTATCATAATCACGATTTAATGAAAAAGATATTGGCTGTGGATGTTCAATAAATACCAATCCATTATTGCTTAATCTTAATAAACCATAATTTTCAATTTCTTTAATCAAAAATCCATTTAATATAGCCTGGCGGATAACAGATTCCCATAATTTTTCGCCTCGCTCCTTTCCTTCTCCAAAAACTTCCAATTTTTCATGCTCATAACTTAAAATAAATGGATTTTCTATTCCCATCATTATTTGAAGTAAATGTTCTGAAGTAAATTTATCTCCTATTTCTTTGACTAGTTGAAGTATGGTTTTTAATTCTTCTTCTGCATCAAACCTTGGAACTGGATATTTGCAGTTGTCACACATCTTATGACATTTTTCTTCGTCGAAAACTTCTCCGAAATAATGTAGAATTTGCTTTCTTCGGCAAACAGATGATTCTGCATAATCAACTATTTCTTTTAATATTTGAGTTCCTATTTCACGCTCAGCTACTGGTTTATCTTTCATAAACTTAGCCAGTTTATTCACATCATCAGCTGAATAAAATGCCAAGCAATGCCCAACTCCTCCATCACGACCAGCACGGCCAGTTTCCTGATAATATCCTTCTAAACTTTTAGGAATATCATGGTGAATTACAAATCGAACATCTGGTTTATCAATACCCATTCCGAATGCAATAGTCGCTACTATTACATCCACATCTTCCATCAAAAACTTATCTTGGGTATTGCTTCTGGTGTTTGGATCTAAACCTGCATGATATGGTAAAGCTTTTATCCCATTCAAATTCAAAGCTTCGGCAACCTCTTCAACTTTTTTTCTGCTAAGGCAATAAATAATACCCGATTTACCTTCGAAATTTTTAATGAATTTGATTATTTCTTTCATCACTTGCACCTTTGGCCTTACTTCATAATATAAGTTAGGTCTATTAAAAGATGATTTGAAAACGATTGCATCCTTCATTTCCAACGTTTTCTGAATGTCCTGTTGTACTTTGGGAGTTGCTGTTGCAGTAAGTGCTATAATTGGAATATTATCACCAAACTGGCTGATTACCTGTCGAATTCTTCTGTATTCGGGTCTAAAATCGTGGCCCCATTCCGAAATACAATGAGCTTCGTCTACTGCAACAAAAGAAATATTAGCAGATTTAAGAAATTCTATGTTTTCTAGTTTTGCCATAGATTCAGGCGCAACATAGAGTAATTTGGTTTCACCGTCAAGGACATCTTGCTTCACTTTTGCTGCTTCAGCTTTGTTAAGAGATGAATTAAGAAAATGAGCAATACTATCTTTGCTGCCAAAAGCCCGTAATTGATCTACCTGATTTTTCATCAATGCAATCAATGGTGAAATAATAATGGCTACTCCGTCATTCATTAATGCCGGTAATTGGTAGCACATGGACTTGCCGGCACCGGTAGGCATAATTACAAAACACTCATTTTTGTTTAATATATTGGTGATGATTGCTTCTTGCTCACCTTTAAATGTATTGAATCCGAAAAAGCTTTGCAGATTATCGAACAATAATTTTTTTTCCTCTACCATGTATATGGGTAATAATCTTAAAAATGGAAATTAAAATAAAAAAAAATATGCAAAAATCAATTAGAAATTTTACAGTTTGTATTTGTTGAACAGAATCAATGATTCTACTTAAATTAAGAAGCGTAAAAAGAATTATTTTAACCGAATTTCTATTTTACGCTTTTTTGCAAATATCGCTTTTTAAAAAATGAGATCAAATAGGAAAAATTAAATAAAATGAAAGCATTTTTTTAATCTTTTATAATAATTCAGAATACAGGTGGTATCAGAATTTATGAAAGTGCTTTGCAAATAAGTCGTGAAATACGATAACTTTGCTATATAATTGCAAAAATGATGCTGGAATTGTATTAATTTCAACTTTTATTCAATCAATTTAAACTTATAAATAATAAATATACACTTTTTAAGTATAATGAATAATTCGACTTATGTAGTAATTATGGCTGGAGGAATTGGCAGCAGATTTTGGCCAGTAAGTAAAACCACTCATCCAAAGCAATTTATAGATATATTAGGGACTGGAAAAACATTGATTCAACAGACTTACGAACGTTTTTTGAAAGTTTGCCCGAAAGAGAACATTTTTGTAGTTACCAACGAACATTACCGCGATTTAGTAAATAAGCAATTGCCTGATTTGGATAATGACCAAATTTTAGGAGAACCCGTAGCTAAAAATACTGCTCCTTGTATTGCTTATGCATGTTCTAAAATAAACAAATTGAATAAAGATGCAACTATTATTGTTGCACCATCCGATCATTTAATTTTAAATGAAAGTAATTTTATCGCAAGTATTGAAACTGGTTTGGAAACTGCGAAAGCTAACGATTGCCTTTTGACTTTGGGAATAAAACCGACCAGACCAGATACTGGCTATGGTTATATTCAATATTCAGATCATTTGCTTGGTAAAGATTTTTATAAAGTAAAAACCTTTACCGAAAAACCTACATTGGAAATTGCCATTACATTTATTGATAGCGGAGATTTTTTATGGAATGCTGGAATTTTTATTTGGAGTGCAACAAGTATTCTTGATTCGTTTGAAAAGCATTTGCCGGAGATGTTTGAGTTGTTTCGAGAAGGTCGAAAGTTTTATCAAACAAATGCTGAAGCTGATTTTATAAAAACTGCTTATTCGCAATGCACGAACATTAGCATTGATTATGGCATTATGGAAAAAGCTGATAATGTATATGTAATGCCTTCGGAGTTTGGATGGTCTGATTTGGGAACTTGGGGATCACTTTATACCATTCAGGAAAAAGATTATGTTGGAAATGCAATTATCGGATCGGATAAAGTAATGATGTATGATTCGTCTGATTGTATGGTAAGCGTACCCAAAAACAAATTAGTGATTCTGCAAGGCTTGCATGATTACATTGTTGTAGAATCGGATCATGTATTATTAATATGCAAGAAATCGGAAGAACAACAAATAAAACAAATAGTAGCAGACGTGAAGAAAAACTTAGGAGATAAGTATATATAAGGTCGATTTCAAGTACTAACGGTTGAATTTAGTTTTTATCTATAGTCAGGTTTTCTTTATTATTATTCTATTTGCAGTTTGAATTTATTAAAGGTTTATTCTATTTTTCTAATATATTAAATAAAGAATATATTAAATTTTTTTTTGGGCTTACCCCTGAAAAAGGGGTCGGGCTTTCAGCTGTATCTTTTTTGCGGAAGGTTTATCTAAAATATAAAAATAACCTTGCAAAAAAGGATGCCGCTTCAATCCCTAAGCCTTCATTCCTCCGATTTTACTTTCGTGTATATTAATTAAATTGCAAAGCGGATTTAGTATTTCTATTATCCAATTGCTCTAATCGGTAATTATGTTTTAAAAAATCGATCGTTTTTTTCCTGCAATTTTTTACCGTTTTTCTAAAAAATTGCTAAATCTGCATAAAGTCTTTTTTTAAGCAAAACGTAATATTCAGCATGCTACATAAACGTGTAGGCATTATTACGTAATACCCAATTTTTCTATTTTATTTGTTAAAAGTATTTCCAAGGCACTTTTTTCCAATAAGCCATCACGAATAATTATTAGTTTGCAAAGAACTACGTAATTTGACGTAAATGCTTATTATGCATTTATACACATTGAAAAATACGCTATACGTTGTATTGAATCGCTTTCATTATTCCTGCACTTTTGATTTATACTTTTTAACTATTCAAAAGAAAAAAAATGAAAAACTTTTTAACAACAGCAACTCTTTTATTTACACTCTCTCAAGGTATTCAAGCAGAAACATTTACTACTGCAGGTCTTGCATCTAACGTTAGTACACCTGCGAATCCAAACTCTTATAGAATTACAGATAATTTAATTAATGTATCAGGTGCGGTATGGAGTAATACTTTGGTTGATTTAAATAGTAACTCTTTCATGATTAGCTATGATGTAAACTTAGGTAGTTTAAATGGTGGTGGTGATGGAATTGCTTTTGTTTTACAACCAAATCAGCCTTCTTCTACTTTAGTTGGAAATAATGGAGAAGCTTTGGGTTTCGGTATTGGAACAAATTGTTACGCTAACATTAATAGTGCAAATTGTGCTGCTAATTTCTCAACTTCTTTAGGAATTACTTTTGATACATACCCAAATACCAATCAGCCAATATATGATCACATTGCATTAGTTAAAAATGGCGATACTCGTGGAACTAGAGGTTTTCCATTATTAGCTCCAGCTGTACAGATGCACACAACTAAAGCAGATGTAGAAGACAATTTATTATATAATGTGATGATTACTTGGGATCACATCAACAAGACTTTAGCTGTAGATTTTGATGGCTCAAGAAGAATTACTTTTAATAATGATGTAGTGAATACGATATTCGGTGGAAATGGAAATTTATTTTGGGGAATAACTGGTTCAACTGGTGGTCAAAAGAATTTACAAGAAATATTTAATCTAACTTCAGTTTATTTCGGACCATTGCCTGTTCAAATGTCTTCTTTTAACATTAACAAAACTGAAACAAATGCTGCCTTATTAAACTGGTCAACTTCATCTGAAAGAAATAATAACTATTTCACAGTTGAAAGAAGTGCAGACGCAAAAAATTTCGAAGCAGTAACTAAAGTAAAAGCTGCTGGAAATACAACTTCTAACAAAACCTATAGTGCAATAGACGCTATGCCACTTTCCGGTTTATCTTACTACAGAATTAAGCAAACAGATTTCGATGGTAAATCAAGCTATAGCAACGTTTTACCTTTCGAAAACAACAAAACGATTGGAAATTTAATCGATAACATAACTTTATATCCAGTGCCTGCATCATCAGAAATCAATATTGATTTCGCTTCTGAGTCAGAATCGCTTGCTACTATTTATGTATATGATGTTTTTGGAAAACAAATGATTGTTGCTAATCAAAATTTAATAATAGGTGGAAACACAATCACACTTGATATTTTAGAATTGACCGTTGGTACGTACTTCGTAAATGTTGTTAATACAAATGGTGTAATTATTAAAGGAAAACAATTCAATAAACTAAACTAATTTTTTTTGAAGTTTAAAAAGTAGTACTTCGGTACAAAAAAAGCTCCCTTTGAATAGGGGAGCTTTTGTTATTTAATAGGTTTTTATATGCTTTATTTAATTTACATCTATTTTTCAAAAAATAATCTATATTTGAATTTACCCCATTACCACATAATTTTTGGACTATTTTTAATCAATTTTTAATCAATGATGAAGTTTTTCTTTAAAAAACATGTTTTTGTTGTATTCTCAATAATCGCTGTTTTTGCAGCCTGCAAGCCCCAACAAGGTGTAACAACTGCCGCTGATAAAGCATTTAACAGTGGAAAATATTTTACAGCAGTAGAGCTTTATAAAAAAGCAAGTGGAAAAGTAAAAGGTCGCGAAGAAAAGCAACAATTAAATTTTAAAGTTGCCGAAAGCTATCGTTTTATGAATAATAGCAAACAAGCAGAAATCTGGTACGACAAAGCAATACAAGGAGGACTGGATACTCCAGAAGCTAATCTTTATTTAGCAAATGCGTATTTAACCAATGAAAAAAATGATTTAGCATTGGAGCAATATCAAGAATATGTGCGAAAGAAACCAGGTGATGATGCTGGAAAAAGAGGTTTGGAATCAGTAAGAAATGCCATTGAATGGGAAAAGAAACCAACCAGTTTTGAAGTATTTCCGGAAACTACATTGAATACGAAAGAAGCAGATTTTTCTCCAACTTTCTACGACAAAGGATTAATTTTTACTTCAACCAGAGAACCAGTAAAAGGTAAAAACCTTTATGAATGGACGGGAAAAGGATTTTTGAATTTATACAATATACAAAAGGGTACATCAAACCGATGGGGTAAAGCTGCTTTACTTTCTAAGGATGTTTCAACGAAATTTAATGAAGGTGTAAGTACTTATGATGCCAATACCAGCACTCTTTATTACACTCAGTGTAATGGAAACAAAGGTAAAGAGCTAGAGTGCAAAATTTATTCTACCACTTTTGATGGCGCTGCATGGTCAGCACCTACATTAGTAAAAATTGATGGAACGGACACTACCGCTACTTTTGGCCATCCTTCAATAACTGCTGATGGCAATACACTTTATTTTTCTTCAACTATTCCAGGTGGATACGGTGGAAAAGATATTTATAAAGCAACAAAATCTGGTTCTACTTTCTCTAATGTAGAAAATTTAGGAAGCTCTATAAACTCTGCTGGAGATGACGTTTTTCCATTCATTCATAAAAGTGGAACCCTTTATTTTTCAAGTAATGGCCGAGAAGGTGCTGGCGGATTAGATGTTTATTTTTCAGATGTGATAGAAGGTGAATTTGAAGATGCCAACAATTTGAAGTTTCCAATGAATTCAACTGCCGATGATTTTGGGTTGATTTTAGATGAAAATAAAGAAGAAGGTTATTTCTCTTCAAATCGAATTGGTGGAAAAGGTGATGATGATATTTATTCTGCTACTGCTATTCCATTCATTTATAATGTGGAAGGTAAAGCTTTTCATGCGGCTACTAATAAAGTTTTGCCGGATACCAAAGTAACTTTACGTGGAAGTGATGGAACTGAAATAAGTACAGTAACTGATGCTAAAGGTTATTACAAAATGAAATTGAATAAAAGAACCTCGTATGAGTTGAATGCACAAAAAAGTAAATTCTTTGGTGATGTAGGTTCTTTAACTACTGATGGACTAAAGGAATCAAAAGATTTTACGGTTGACTTTAAGCTTGCTCCTATTCCTGTTATCATCGTGTTGAAAGGAATTTTCTACGATTTAAACAAAGCAGATTTACGTGCAGAATCTATGGTAACCTTGGATACTTTGGTGAAAACTTTAAACGACAATCCAAATATTACCATCGAACTTTCATCTCATACGGATTCACGTGCTGATTCAGCGTATAACTTGGAGTTATCGCAACGAAGAGCTCAATCGGTTGTTGATTATGTGATTTCTAAAAGCATCGAAAAAGAACGATTGACAGCGAAAGGATATGGAGAGTCTCGTTTGGTAAATGAGTGTAAAGATGGCGTTGAATGTACCGAAGAGCAGCATCAAGCAAACAGAAGAACAGAATTTACCGTTTTATCTGAAGATTATGTTGCAAAAGAAAAGCCTAAGGTGCAAGAACAAAAAGTGGCTCCTAAAAAGAGAACCATTATTGCTCCACCAAAATCTAAAGTAAATGCACCGGCAACTGAGCAACCTAAAATTATGGTAATGCCTCCAGGTGCTCGTCCGGGAGATAAACCTGTAATCCAAACCATGCCTCCGGGTGCTTTACCTCCTGTAAAAATGGATACAACCAGAAAGAAATAAAATTATCATTTCTTCAAAGGGCAAAAGTTTTACTTTTGCCCTTTGTTTTTTAGCAAAGTTTTATTTTTTGTGTAATTTATTTAGTTTTTATTTTTTAATTAATTGATATAGTATGTTTTTAAAATTATTTTGGGCTTACCCCAAAAAAAGGGGGTCGGGCTTTCAGCTATATCTTTTTTGATTTAATTGTTTTTTGATGAAAAAAAAGGATGACGCTTCAATCTCTAAACCTCATCACTCCGATTTCACATTTTAGCAAATTGATTTAAATCGCATAAAGTGTTCAATTTAAATAAAACACAAAACATTAAAAATCAAAATCAATTAAAAAAATAAATAAACCGTAAAACGAGTAATAATATTAGTTTTAAATTTCTGAAAATAAAAATTATGAATAAATCATCGCGGTATACACAAAGAGGAGTTTCGGCTAGTAAAGAAGATGTGCATGCTGCCATAAAAAATATCGACAAGGGTATTTTCCCGAAGGCATTTTGTAAAATAATACCTGATATTTTGGGTGGAGATACAGACTATTGCAACATTATGCATGCAGATGGTGCCGGCACCAAATCATCTTTAGCTTATATGTATTGGAAAGAAACCGGAGATCTTTCTGTTTGGAAAGGAATTGCGCAGGATGCAATTGTAATGAATTTGGATGATTTGCTTTGTGTAGGTGCTACTAATGATATTTTACTTTCATCTACCATTGGACGAAATAAACAACTAATACCAGCGGATGTAATTGCCGAAATTATAAACGGAACTGAAACTTTCTTAGCTGATTTACGCAATTTAGGAATTGGTGTTTACTCAACCGGAGGCGAAACTGCCGATGTTGGCGATCTGGTGCGGACCATCATTGTGGATTCTACTGTAACCTGTAGAATGAAACGGGCAGATGTGATAACCAATGAAAATATTGCTGCCGGTCAAGTTATAGTTGGTTTAGCCTCTTTTGGACAAGCAAGCTACGAAACGGAATACAATGGTGGTATGGGAAGTAATGGTTTAACGTCTGCCCGACATGATGTTTTTTCGAACTATTTAGCTTCCAAATACCCAGAAAGTTTTGACAATTCTATTCATTCTTCTTTGGTGTATGCTGGATCTAAAAAATTGACGCAAGGAATTAATGATACGAATGTAGATGCTGGAAAATTGGTGCTCTCTCCTACCCGCACCTATGCACCCATCATAGCAGAAATGCTAAAAAAATACCGAATTCAAATCGGTGGAATTATCCATTGCAGCGGCGGCGGACAAACCAAGGTGCTTCATTTTGTCGATGAATTGCATATCATAAAGGATCAACTTTTCGATATTCCACCTCTTTTCCAAATGATACAGCAAGAATCTGGAACGGATTTAAAAGAAATGTTTCAGGTTTTCAACATGGGGCATCGCATGGAATTATATGTGCCACAAGAGATTGCCGAGGACCTAATTGCAATTTCCAAAAGCTTTTCGGTAGATGCGAAGATTATAGGCAGGGTTGAAAAATCGGATGCGAAGCGGTTGACGATACGGTATGGGGAGGTGGAGATTAAGTATTAGGAGGTTTTTTGATTTAACTTTGTCCTATATGTAGAGTATGAAATACTATATTAAAAGTATTCTTATAAATATATTGTTTTTTCAATATTTATATCCTCTTAGTCATAGGTCCATTCTGTAAAAGTTAATAAATTCAATTTTCTATCTACCGAAATTATGAGAAAGTATTAGGTGTAACACCAACTTTCGGGCTCGATTACTCTTTCATCTTCTTGGGCAAACCAATCCTTAGAAATAATATAAAAGTTGTTTTCTAAACTAAATTGGCTGTGAATCTCAAAATACTTGTCCAGCAACATTGCAAATTCATTTCTGTCATCTCCCCAATTTGCCTCATTCAAGTAGTCGATTAGAAACTGTGAGATTTCTTCTTTACTACTTTTTTTGAAATCTGCAATCTTTAAATAGTCAACATTGAATGCTTGTTTTAAATAAGGTTTTTCTGGTTCTTTCTTTCTACAATCACTAAGACTATTAAAAGAATAATGATTTGACCGAATAAGAGTATCTACAATTTCGTCACTGTCAACTTTGTTGTCTACTTTAAATGAAAATTCCGTCAAGTTTATGCCTTGAAAGCTTACGTCAATTTCTTTATGTGCTTTTATCTCGAATGTTATCATTTAAATGGGATGTGAAGCGGTTGACGATACGGTATGGGGAGATTAAGTATTAGGGGGATAAAATAAGTTATTTGTTGGAATGATTTAACAGATTGTTTTATTAAAATTTATTTTTCAATTGATTCCAAAATTTGAAAGATGAGAACACATTTCCGTTTTCTATATAATCCATTCCATTTTGTAAGCTCTTTTGTTGGTTTTCTGTGAGCTTATCCCACCAATCGGCGTTTGATTTTGATCCTTTTAAACAATCCAAAAACTCAATCATGTTTTAATCTGAAAACTTGATGATCCAATTAATCAAATACAATTTCTTTTTGTTTAATTCAGCTATTGACATTTCTGATTTTCATTGATCAATATACCAATGTTTTTAATTTTAATTCTTATCACCATATTAATTCACAATCTTAGGTTTCTAAAATAACTAAGATGAATACAGAAAAACCTATTATGACCGCTGAAATTAAAAGACTTTCCAACTTATTGGATAAGCAATATGCTACCGAATTAAATTTTAGAAATCATTGTTATTTGCGCATTGCTTACGACCGAGTAGTAAATAATAAATGGGATCTGGTAGTACAAAAACCGTTTGTGAAATATGCAGATGAGGATACCCTACAACGTGCAATTGAATTGTTGAAGTTATATGTAGAGGATAAAAAACAACTACAGGCAGACAATGAAAAAAGTTTGGAATTTAGAAGAAAAGATGCAATGAATAGTTCGAGAACAAACAAGTTGAATTACTAAGCGATAGATTGTTTTGCAAATAAAACTACTGCGTTTTTAATATCTTACTAAAATCTATTGTTATCAATTTATTCTTTTGCGTGTCGTAGAGTGTGTTATCAATAATAAATGCTGTTGCTGTTGCCTGTATTTCAGCTATACTTTTTCCTTCGGTGCTTACAATTTGCGTTTTTTTATCCTTTGCAATGAATTTAAAATCTTTTGTTTTTTTGTAGTAAATGCTCAAATCTTCGAGGTCAATCGTTTTGGTATTGTTCAGTTGTTCATCAAGACATTGTGTTTTGTCTTTGCTCGTGTATACAAATACTTTAGTCGTATCCGATTCAATTAAATTTACTAAATCACCAATTTGAGAGGTGAAGAACACCTGTTTTCCCACAAAATATTTGAACTCACCAATGCTATCTTTCGAAAATGATTTTAGTAACAATTCTTTTCCAGTTTCATTGAATATTTTGCAATTTTATTTTTGAACAGTAAAAATAATTCGTTTTTAATTATTGTAAAGTTTAGAACTGTACCACGATCATCTTTTATATAGGATAAGAATAGATACTTACCGGTGTTTATGTTAAATGATGAAAAAAAAGTTTTGCCATAGCCAGTTTCTTTATAATCCGTAAATGCGCTTCCTCTATTTATCATAAACAATAGATCGTCTTTTATAAAAATAGAAGATTTGCTTACTAAATCACCTGGCAAAGCAAATTTCCAGATTATCTTGCCAGATTGTTTGTCAATTTTAGCTAGCTGTTCTTTTGAGGCAAAGTAAATATTGGAACTGTCCCTTATGGTATTTAAAACTAAACCATAAACTGATCCTTCATTAGACATAATTAACTTTTTCCCGCCAGTTTCTGCATCATAATCCCATCCTTTTCCTGTTTTTAGGTTTATGGCATGCAGACCCGATGCTACAACCATCAGGGTTGAATCATTCGCGTAAAAAACATCATTCCATCCAAAATCTCTATTTAATTTTCTATTCCAGATGATTTCGCCATTCTTCAAGTTCAATCCTTCGAGATTATTTAAATTAAAGCCTGAACTACTAAACCTGTTTCCAATCCCAATATTTGTGTTTGGGTCAACAAAATAAATTTTGTTTTTAACTTCCCAAAGTTCAAAACCTGTTTTATTGTCAAGGCAATAGCTTTTAGCACCAAAAGTTTCAATTATTGTTTTACTGAACTACAAATAGCTAACTGACTAATATGCATTTTTTTTACTCCAAAGTATTTTATGATTAGCAATATCATATTGGACAATCTTTCATGCATTATTGAGATATTTTTTGTTTTTCCTTAATCCTCTAAGTTGAATGGTGAAAAGTCCGGTGGTGGTGTCAAGAAATGTTTTATGAATCCGATCAGAAAAAACATATTCCCTTCCATTAATTACAGTGTTGTCCAGAAAGCTTTTGCCTAACGCCTTCTCAGTACGAGTAACCTGAACTGGCGTTTGACTATTAGCTATAGATGTAATTAAAAGTAAAAGACTTAGAAATATTGTTTTTATTTTCATTTGCTTGTTGAAATATTGGCTGAAATATCATATGTTAAGCGGTTGACGATACGGTATCGGTAAGTGGAGGTTGGATATTAAGTGTGTAGATTTTTTTAAAATTTAAAATTATTCATTTTTATTAAACTAACGTGATAAACAAGTACATTAAAGTTATAATCCAATTGCATTAATCAAATTTTTAAAAAACTTATTTATTGTTCAATTATTCTATTTCAATTTTGTTCACTTTTGTACTAACTGGTTTAAAAAGCGAATCTTTATCATAACTTAAAATGAGACATATGTTTGCAACAAAAAACTTTGTTTCAGAATTGCTAAAATCTCCTTTCTCATAATTTGGTAAAAAAAGTTTGCCAGTAAATGTAAATTTTGAACTTACCTCAAATGTTGCAAATTCCTCAACGGAAACAATGTTATCAATTTTTGCTACAGTAAAATTTTCTTTTACAATATCTGGAATTATATACCCCAAATCAAAATCAGAGTTTAGATTTTTTATCGAATACTTTTTTATTGCAGCGTCAATACTATTTGATATGTGATTCCATAAATATTTGCGAATTGATTCTTGAATTGAATTGATTGTTATACCTTGTTTGTCTAACCAAATTTGGAATTCTTGTCTTTTTTTAAAATCAATTAAACTTGTTTCAATTTCAAACAGTTTTTTGACACTTTCAACTACTATTATTCCGTAACTTTCTTTTTTCAAATTAGGATGTAAATCTGTTTTTTCAAAATTCCAAAAGTCAGCATAATTTGCAGTTAAAAAATACTTTTTATTTGATTTATCATTAATAGAATGTTCTCTAATCGTGCTCCAAATTAAACTATCCCTAAACTCTTCCTTTCTGTCTGTAAAAAATGGGGCAATTCCCCTTATTGCTTTTTCAAGATTTTCTGTGAAATAATCATTTTGGTGGTTAAGTTGAATAAAGGTATGATCATCTAATTTTTCTTTGTAAAACTTTTGGATTAATTTTTCAAATTCTGTTAAATCAAAATTAATGACATCAATTTTTGTGTCTGTCCATTTATTAAGTTCACTGGTCTTATTTTTAATTTCTGTTTCTAACACCCTAGCTTTAGCCGTGAGTTTAAAAAATAATTCATTCAAACAGATTTTTGGTATATATAAGTTAATGGATTTATCTGCTGAAGACTTTAATAATAATTCAGAGAAATTTGACTTGAAAAATGGGTCAGCAAATAAAATATTTGTATCTAAGTAAATGTTCATTTTGTAGTAAATTTCATACTTTTAATAATTAGAATTAATAGTTTGGAATTGAGGCTGAAGAGAAAGTTTATATTAAGCTGAATGTTTAATTAACCACTAAAAACGCTTTTGTCAAACTCTTTTTATTCCTAATTAAAATATAATTTCTTTTTTATTTCTTCAATCCATTCTAAATTATTTTGTGACTTAAAAAAGGGCTTTTCAGCTAATTTAACATATTTTTTAGCGAAAAGAATTTTATTGAATCCGTCATTGTCATCAAAAAAACTTTTAATAATTTCTTTTTCCTTTTTTGTCAAGTCAAAAAAGTCAGCTGAACTTTTTTCATCAAATTCTAGTTCCTTTTTGGAAAATAAATCCTTAACTAATTGATAATTTTCATTAAACTCTTGTAGCGTATGATAAAATATTATTGGGTTTAAACAATCTTCAATTTCTGTTGGTGGATTCATTAAAACGTTGTTGACTTCAACTAGAATAGATTCATCTTTTCTCAAAACTAATCTTTCAAATAACAAATTCTTATTATTTGTATATTCAGATATTTCAATTCTTTCTTTATCTGTGTCTATTAAACAATACACTTTTCCACTCACCTTATAATCAGGATCTTTTATAGGAGTAGTAAGATAACTATATATTTTTTTTACTTCTTTAGATCCACCAACTGGTAAAATTCTTAAATTTTTATTCTCTATTTCATCTTGAAAGTAATAGTCAAAATAAATTTTTTCTGATTGGCCCTCGCAAACTATCCAATAATAAGGATTGTCCTGCATAATGGAGATAATAATCGACTGAACTAAATCATTATAGCTTTTAATATTGTAATCAATTGGTAAAGGACCTTTATGTTGTCTTCTTGAATGAAAAATATTTTCTCGATAATTGTAAAGATTTAAAAATTTAAAACTGACTTCATTTTTAAAGTTTTTTGTAATGGCTGTTGCACTGCCATTAATAATAATAGGTAAAAATCCATACCAATGAGTCGATACTATTATTTGATGGTTATCCTTACTTATTCTCAATAACTTATCAAATTGTTCGTAACAGTTTGATATGTGAAGTGAAGCTTCAGGCTCATCAATTGCTAAAATAATATTACTTTCTCTATCATTATTTCTTCTTAGAAAAGAGTATGCAACATCTATTAATGCTTTTCTTTTTTCACCAAAACTTAACTCTGTTACAGGAATTGATTTAGAATTTTCAACTTTTTTATTTAGTACTTTTATCGAAAAATAAGCTTCAATAATTTTTGAAACTAAGTCAGGCATTGTTAAGTTATTTTTAAAATGCCCCTTATAATGATATATTTCTAAAACCTCTTCGATTTCTTTTACAAATTTATCTAAATCCTTATTAATTTGACTTACAGTTTTGCTCGTAATAGCTTTTCCTATTTCTCTTTGAATATTTTTATCCATTAATTTCTGCATATCTTGAGTTTCTAGCTTAGTATAAGTTTGAACATCAGTTTCTACAGGAATATATATATAGGAATAATGAGAATTTATATATTCATAAAATCCTTTAAAGAATTTTTGCAATTCAATATCCTCATAAGTCTCGTGAGGTTTGTCATTTATAAACGTCAATTGATTATGGAATGAGCCAAAATAAATTCCCGCGTCATTATATTTTTTACCTACGAATAATAAAAAATAATCTTCTGATTTATAAATATTTGAAAGTTCATCTCTATGTTTATAAAAATCTTCGTAAAACTTCCCTTTTGCCCTTATTGTGGTTTTCATAAAAAATCGGATAATGATTTAGCATTATTAAA